>FRDC01002731.1_pt1 | contig 165316 bp, 133 predicted proteins | sample 1106171 | NCBI WGS metagenome assembly FRDC01 (sample SAMEA3930566, study PRJEB13176) | freshwater metagenome | biome: Drinking water system; feature: drinking water; material: water | place: Singapore | collected 2014-12-20 | reverse complement strand
GTTCTTCCTGCTGACGATCCTAAGAAGCTCCGCCTCGGCTGGGTTATCTATGAGGAAGTCGGTATCGCCATCATCAACGACTACGCTCTTAGCGCAGTTAGATTGACCGGCTCCGTAACCTAATAGGTTATATATACTGGCTCTGATCTGCCTGAAAGATCAGAAGGGCTACCTTAGGGTAGCCCTTTTTATTTGTTGTGGAATCTTGATTTTTGTCGATAGAAATTCCGAAGGAACACATAGCTTTAGTAACAGAACTGTTATTTTGGAGGAACAAATGATAAAGTTGACTCTTAGAGATATTGCACCAATGATTGAAAGTCTTAACAATGTTATGAATTTGCCCCTTCCGGCAAAAGAATCATACCGTCTTGGTGTTGCAGCAAAGTTGATTCAAGATAGAATCACTGTTTATGAGAAGGCAAGACAGAATCTCGTCGCCAAGTACGGAGAACGTCTTGAACAAGAGGGCGTTATTAGAGTTAAGGCTGAGCATATCGAAGACTTCAATAAAGAAATTGAAGGCCTCTTAAAAGAGGAAGTTGAGGTCAATATGAATCCGATTCCTATTGATTTGTTGGGCGATAGTAAGGTGAATGCAAGGGATATGGCAAATCTTTCGCCATTCTTCTGCGAAACTGAAGAACCGGCAAAGAAGTAATTCTGAACCCTAATTGATAGATACCGTCCTTCCGCTTAGATGGGTTCAGGGAAACCGCTCTCGAAAGAGGGCGGTTTTCTTTTGCGCCGATATAGTTTATATGAAGTTCATCAATAAAACAAAAAACTCGGTACAGCTTGAAGACATTGATTTGTCAATAGAGTATGCTAACGAAGAGCCTCAGCATATAGACACAGAACTTGTCAAAAAGAGCGTTGCATTTCAAAAAATGGTAAAGCTTGGCTGTTTTAGTGTAATAGAAGCAACAGAAGATAGAATTGAACAAAATCTATATAAATTCAGTAAAGCCGCAGTTATGCAAGAACCTCCTCTTGTTGAAAGAAAATCAAGCGGTTTGTCTACAGAGGTTATTTTGAGGGGTCATTTTTATGACGCTACAGGATATTCAAAAGTCAATAGAAATCTTTCAATGTGTTTACGAAGAAATGGACTGGCTATTGAGATAGATCCTGTTACAACAAGGAATAATACGCTCAACGAGGTAGAGGCAATGATTTTTTCTATTCTTAGGAGACCAGTTGGTAAAGACGCCATACGAATAGATAGTGTTATTCCAACGCAAGGTAGGATAGAAAAAGGCAGTTATAACATATTGTACACTACAACAGAAAGTCAGGTTGTTCCAAAACAATTTGTTGATATAGCAAACGATTATAATGAGTTATGGGTTACAAGTAAGTTTTGTAAGCAGTCTTTCTTGAATAGCGGTTACTCTGGTAAAATTAGCGTTGTTAATCCAATAGTTAATCCGAATCTTTACAAGGAAAACGTACAGCCGTATACTTTTAGGCCGGCACTGAAGTCCTTTTCTTTTGTTAGCGTTCAATCATGGGGGTACAGAAAAGGCTCCGATGTTTTGCTTAAGGCTTTTTGTTCTGCATTTACAAGTAATGACGATGTTTCTCTTGTTGTTTTGACTTCTGAAAGGTCAAGGTCGCAACAAGAAAAGATAAGAAAAGAAGTTGATGCAATAACTAGAGACTTTCCTAATAAACCTCATATTTGTATATGTACAAAGATTGTTCCAGAATATCAGTTGCCTTCTTTTTATAGGGCATTCAATGCTTTTGTTTTGCCTTCTAGAGGAGAAGGCTTTGGTTTGCCTTATTGCGAGGCTTCTTTATGCGGTTTGCCAATAATCGCGACAAACTATAGTGGATGCTTAGACTTCTTGACGAAGGATAATTCGTACCTTGTTGATTTCAAAGAATTTGAACGAGCGGAAAAGGGAACAACCGGAATCCATTATTGGGACGGCCAAGAATTTCCAAAACTCGATCAATCTTTTATTTATGATTTAGCGGACAACATGAGATATGTCTACAACAACTATAATGAAGCCAAGGCAAAGAATGTTCTCTTACAAGAATTTATTAAGCATAATCTTGACGGAAAAGTAGTTGGATTGGAAGCTAAGTCGGTTTTGGATGATATTTGGACTAAAAGGAAGTGAACATGATAGTATTTTTAGACACAGAACAAAAGACGATTACAATATGCGATAAAACTGTTAAGGTTTATCCATTTACCATGCTTAATGTTATCAAAAAAGAGCTTTTGGGAAAAGAAGTTATATATGTTTCTGAGACTGTATTAACAGACGGAGATAGCGTTGTTGATCTTGTTTCTCAATACGTTGATGAAGATAATGGCTTTGCTGATGATGACGGAGATCTTTATCTAAGAACCACAAGTAAACAAAAACATTCTGTTGCCTATAATGGTAAGAAGATCTTTTTTGGAGGCATGTATGACATGAAGCCTGTGTCTTTATTGCCTAAAGGATTTGTTGAAAACTGTCGAACGATAACAGAGGGTATACGAGACGGTCTTTTTGAGATTGTTACTGAGAAGCAAAAGTTTTATATAGAACAAGATAGAATCAATGAAGAGAATGAAAAAGAACAAAAGCTTCTTCAAGAAGATAAATCTGAAAGGTCTGGCTCTGTCGATAATCCTATTGAGATAGATTTGAACAAAACAATCAGTTTTAAGAAAACCAAGAAATGAACATAGCTGTAATAAATCATGAAGAACCTTGGAACCTTCTTGCTTGCACAAGTCTTATTAGAGGGCTTACTAAAGCATACAAGGATTGCTCAGTAACCTTTTTTGTACAACCAGAATGTTTGCCTATTTTATCATTTAGCAAAAAGGCTAGCGTTTCAGTAGAAGAGTTTGGTTATGAGAATAGTTTTGATTTAGCGATAAATCTAACACCAGACGTTCATTGTTCGGTTTTTTCTTCTTCTTTATCATCTAATGTAATTGGTTTTGTTGAAGAGCGAGGCTCTGTTGGTTTTTCAAGTAAAGAAGTTGAAGACTATTATGGTGTTGTTTATGGTAATAGGAAAACTGATAAACATTTTTTGCAGATACTTTTTAAGTTTTGCGGAATGACATGGAGGGGGGAAGGCTATGACCTTTCTTATTATCCAAAGAATAGAACAAAGAAGAATAGTATTGGACTTTCAATTTCAAACGAAGGATTAAGGGGATTTGTAAATAACAATTTACAGATTTCAGGCTCTAGCGTTTCAACAGTTCCGAATAGAAAAAGTTTGCTGAAGAAAATGGACGAAATCAATAGGTATATGTACATTATAACTGACGATTTGTTCGCTTTGCATGCTTCAATTGCTTTGCGCAAAGAAGTCGAGTTTTTAGACACTATGGGCTTGCCTTACAAAATAGAGTTCTTTAGCAAAGGCAATCATTACGGAATATCAAATGTCGCATGGAGCAATTCAATCACGCAAAACGAACATAAAGAATGTTCACGATTATCCAGCTAAGAAGATTCAATATACTGCTCCCTATTTTGGATTTCAAAATATACAAACAACAGGGAAGTATGTTCGATTAGCTATTATTGATAGCGGTGTTCCTATGCACAAGGATATCGCTGCTGATGTTTACAAAAGCTCAAATTTTACTTCTAGCGGTAGCGTTTTTGACGTTTTTGGTCATTCAACGTCCTTGGCTGGTGTTGTTGCAGCAAATGGTAAAAGCGGTATAAAAGGACTGGCTCCTGAAACGGATTTGTATTTTGCCAAAACTCTTCTGGACGCTGACGGAACAGGCGTTCACGAAGCCGTAATAGACGCTCTTTTATGGTGCATAGTTCGAGAGGTAGACATTGTTCTTATGTCTTTTGGTTCTTCATTTGAACATGATGGATTAAGAGATGCTATAAAAAAGGTTAACAGATCTGGAATTTCAATGTTTGCCGCAGGAGGTAACTGTACATCCAGAACAAAGGATATGGACTTTCCAGCAAGATATGACGAGGTTTTTTCGGTTGGATATTCGAATAACATAAATAGTAATGAAGTTATTAAGCATGCTGGAAAAACAAAAGGCGTTATATTACCGTCGCAGGACTTTGAAACAACGTTTGTTGATTCAAAATTTGCGACAGTTGCGGGGAGTAGTCTCTGCGCGGCGGCTGTTGCGGGTATAGGCGTTTTGTCTTATCACTACCTAAGAGGTAAAGGATTTGATATCAAAAATCCTCAAATTCTATATAATGAAATAGGTCGGTTATCTAGTAAAGACTAGCGGAGTTTCTGCATATGCCCCATGTCCCTCGTAATAGATGCTGCTATCCTGACGCAAGTGAGATTAATTACTTGCCGTCAGAAGCTGTGGACTGGATTGGTAATCCTGGAACTGTTCAGATTGCTTTGGACGAGCTTGCTGATAGAGTTCATGAAATAGAGATAAATGGCGGAGGAGGCCCAATCGGAGATGTAGACGCTTCGATTGTTACCTATACCCCTTCGGTTGACGCTGCTTCTTGTTGGCAAGGCAGTAGCGACCCCGGTAATGTAAATGACGCTCTTGATCAAATAGTTCTTAGGATTTGTGATTTAGAAGCGTCTCTTGGTTCAGGTGTCCCAACTGATGCTTCTATGATAACTTATACGCCGTCTGTTTCTTCTCTTGCTTGTTGGCAGGGCAGTAGCGATCCTGGTAATGTAAACGATGCTTTGGACCAAATAGTTTTGAGAGTTTGCGACGTTGAGCAATGTTGCGATTCAAATACTGATTTGCTAGATAATCTTTTGCCGCCAAATGCTCCTGATTTGGATTACATATCTTACGCTTCGGCTTCTGGTGTTTCTGGAAAGCTATCGTTTGACGTTTCTAATACAATATCTGGCTATAATAATGTTCCTGATGTTTTGGTTGATCAGTCTTTTACGGTTTCTGGAGACCGAAAAGGAATATATGCTTCAGGAGGAAGTATTACTGGAATCATTAATGATGATGTTGTTGCAGATTCAAACGGAGCTTATCCCGCTGATTCTTTTGGGTATGCTGACGAAGGTGTATTGCAGCTTTTGGTAAATGGTTCGGTTGTTCATTCTGTAGACCTTTCTGTTTTTACTTCAGGCAACAGCTACAATGGTAATGGAAGCGGCTTTTCTTCATTATCTGCTGCAACTCCTGTTAACTTCCCAAATAGTCAACCATTTTCTCTTAGAAAGTATAGAACAGGAGGCTGGATTGTAACCGCTGCTGATTTGAGTAATGGGTACAATACTATACAAGTTAAACATGATAGAGTTTCAGTGTCTGATTCTCTTACCCAAACGTATAATCTTGTTATTGACGCATCAACAACAGCAACGTCGTATGCTTCGGCTTCATTTAGCGGTCTTTCTGCAACAGGTAGTAAGTATTTATCTGGCGTAAGATATCACACAGGAGCAACGGCAACCTATAACATAACAATACAGAATGCTTATAGGAATACATATTCGAGCAGTGGTTCGGCTGTTTCTCATCCAACAAGTAGAAATTGCTCTATTTCTTCTTCTTCTATTCCAAACTGCTCTGGTAATGAAGCGGCTGATATTGTTTTAGCTAAAACTGTAACAATGGACCAAACAAGAATCATAAAAGGTCTTGTTGGCGAATCTAGCACTTATGGCTTTGGCGTAAGTACCTCAACTCTAAGAACAGTTCAATCAACAATTACTTCTTCAATAACAAGTGATTATACGCTTTTGATTGATAATCAGTCAGCAACATCAACTGATTTGATAAACTACTTTGACGACGAAAATTATCGTTTTCATTCAGGATCTAACTTTGCTACAAACTTATCAGCAAACTGGGATTCAACAGAATCTCTTGTTGGTGTAAATCTTAACTATGTTAATGCTTTGCAAACTGTAAATGGGGCTGTTTATTATCCGTCTATTGATTTTACAACGACGAATATGCCAAATGCTTATGCTGGCAGCCCTAACTACTCAACAGCAACTGGTACTAGATACTATTATGGTTATTTTACAAATGCAACTGTTGCTGCAAACTTTAGACTTAGAATAACTGGTACTGCAACTTTGATTTCTGAAGCAACGTCTTTTACATCGAGTAGCGCTCAGGTCAAGATATCTTTAAGATTGCCTTCCCAAACAGGATGGATGGATATAAAGACTTCTTATATTCCAGGTAGTTGGAGCGACGGTGATGGATGTTATTCTGCAACTTATGGCTCTGATACCTCCATACCAACAGGAGCCAATGGTATTGGTATAACTTTCGGCACAAAGAATACAGCTAGTAGTTTTGATAAGGTTTATTACAGAATATCTGCTCCTCAAGGCTGGACTGGTAACTTGACAAGTTTACAGATTGAGTGGGGTGTCTAATGCCTTTTAGTGATACAACACTAAGTAAGTATGCATTCAAGAAACTTCTTGGAGTTGCGCATACAACAAATGCTTTTGATCATCCTAACGAAGCTTTAGGCACTCAGGTGTCTATTGCTGCTTCTCAGATTATGGGAAGCTCTGTTAGTCAAACTCCTGCTACTGCCGTTTCTGATAATGTTGCGGAATTGATAACGGCTGACCTAGAAGCTATTGTAGCTTCTTCTGGAAAAGCTTGGCGGGCCAAGTTTCCGTCAGGATATGCTGGGTATTTTTCAACTTTACCAGGCTTTGTTGCGCAAGACTATATAAGTAATTGGACTTTTGCTATTCCTCAATCTTTTGGTTCAACGGTTGCGTTTCCGTCAACAGGATATGCTGCTAGACTTAAGAATAACGGAGTTGATGTTCCTGTTGGAGATTCAACGAATTGGTTCTTTGATCCATACGCTTGCGTTGTTGTTTCAGAGTCAAATCTGAGCCTTGTTAATGGTACAGTTCAGTTTTATTTATATAGAGGAGTTATACTTCAAAACTTCATAGATAAAGCTTACTATACTCATACGCAGGGTAGCTCTTCCTCTACATGGAATGTTTCTCATAACCTTGGTCGAATGCCTTCTGTTTCTATTCGAGATTCTTCCGATGTTGAAATAGAAGGTGTTGTCGAGCATACTGACGTAGATTCTTTGGTTATTAAGTTTAATAAAGCAATTACAGGAGCGGCTTACTGCGTATAACGAGAATAAATAGATGGCAACACGAAAGTTCTTAGTCAATATCGATCTTGATCAAAATAGCCTAATCAATACTGTCATTGAAAACAGAGATTCGGTTATTGACGGCTATCCTTCAACCCCTGTTGCTGGTCAGATATTTTACGATCAAAATGCTTCTAATAAGAAACCATTTTATTATGATGGAACAACTTGGGTTTCTATGTCTTCTGCGACGGCTTCTTCTGTTCCATTTAGCGGTGTTACTACAGGTACAAATACCACGGCAACAATGATCGTTGGTACTGGCGCTTCGATGACTGTTTCTGGTAGCGGAACGATAAACGCCAATCGTTATAACTCAAATGCTATTATTGCTCTTGCTGACGGCGGAACAAATGCAAATCTAACAGCCGTCAATGGCGGTATTCTTTATTCAACAGCATCCGCTTTAGCAATAACTTCTGCGGGAGTAAGCGGTCAGCTTTTGCAAAGCGGTGGAGCAGGCGCTCCAACTTGGATTAGTGTTGCTTCTTTATCAATTGATCATGGCGGATTAACTGGCCTTTCTGATGACGATCATACTCAATATATACACAACATTCCTGGATCTTCTTCTAGAAACATAATAGCTCCGACTGTTGCTGACGTTGTTCCTCTTTCTATAAAACAATCCTCAGGAACATTTTCTTCTGCTCACAATGTTTTTACTGTTCAAACTGATAGCGGCACTGATATTGTTAACGTTTACCGTTCAGCAGCTTCTACTTATGTTTTGAGATTGAATACCAATGCAGGCTCGGGTGGAACTGTTGGTTATATTCAAATGGATTCATATTCTGGTAGAGTAACAGGTTCTATTATTACTTCTGCTGGTTCTGCATCAGATGGTGGTTCAATTTATACATATGGTTTTGGTTCTGCTGCTGGAGGTAGTATTTGGACAAGAGGACAGACTGCCGCAGGAGGAAGTATTAATGCAAGCGGCGGAAGCGCGACCAATGCCACTGGTGGAAATATTTATACAAACGGAGGAACAAGTAACGGAGCAAGAGGCGGGACCATTGACACGAGAGGATATTTGAGCGTTGGTGGAGGTATAACTACCGCAGGATCTTCCCAGACAACAGGCAAGCCGGGTGGTAGTATAAATACGGGTTCTGTTGGTTCTTCTGAAAAAGGTGGTGATATATGGACTTTTGGCGGTTCTGATGACGCAGGTTTTGGTGGGCAGGCTGGAGATATTTATACTTTTGGCGGCGGCGGCGGTGTTGCTGGAACTGGATGTACAGGCGGAAATGCTGGACATATTAAGACGCAAGGCGGCGATGGCGGAGCTAATGATGGCTGTACTGGTGGCGCTGGTGGCAATATCTATACCTATGGTGGCAATGGAGAAACAAACGGTTCAATAAATCAATCTGGCGGAGCCGGTGGAAGTATAAATACCCGAGGCGCTGATGCTGACGGTTTGGGAACAAACGGCGCGTCTGGTGGCAATATCTATACTTATGCGACTGGCGTATATGCTGGCGGTACAATTGATACTTCTGGAGGAGCTTCGGCTGCTGGTGGTTCTGTTACAACCAGTAATGGTGGCGGTTCTATAAATACAACTGGTAATGGTTCTATTCAGTTTGGCGTTGCGGCTAATAGAATAACTCTACAAGGAACTTCTGGTTCGTCTGGTAAGACTCAGACTCTTCCAAATCTTACAGGAACTGTTACTATATCTTCAGGAACGCAAGCGGCAAATAATTTTGCTGTAGCAAATAGCTCTACATTGGGTGATGTTGTTTTTAGAAATATACTTAGCTCTGATATTCCATCTCTTACGGGAACTTATCTAAGAGTTGTTCCTGCTGCAACTTCTGATAATACAGTTGCTCCAACCGCTTCGGGTGTTGTTGGTTTAGTTGTAAAACAAACAACAACTTCCCCTGCAAAGATTTTTGAAGTTCAAACTAGCGGCGGATCTCCAATCTTTACAGTTGGTGATTCTGGCGGTAATACAGACGTTACAGTTGCAACAAACTTGACTGTTACAGGAAATCTTACAATAAATGGAACTACTACAACAGTTAATACTTCAACTCTTCTTGTTGAGGATAATTTCATAACAGTAAATAGTATTGCTGCCGTTTTGGACGCAGGCATTGAAGTTGAAAGAGGAACAGGCGGAACGGGTGATAATGCTTTCATAAGATTCAAGGAAACTGTCGATCAACAGTGGTATATAGATAATGGTACTTATGAATGGATAGTAGCTCGTAGATATTCAGGAACAATAACTGGAGATAACTCTACGACAGCCTTCAATATAACTCACAACATGAACTCAAAAAATGTTGCTGTACAAGTTTATAATTCTAGCGATATTCTTGTTTATCCAGAGGTTAGTACGCCAAACGTCAATTATGTAACAATAACGTTCAAGCCAGCGCCTGGTCTTGGAGTTCAGTATAGGGTTGTAGTGGTAGGATAAAGCATGGCTAATCAGTTTTTATCTCAAATCTCTCTTGGAACGCAAGCCGTTTTGATTTATACAGGAAACGGTAGTCCAGAAGGTGTTGAAACAGCACCTGTTGGTTCTGTTTACTTAAATGCAACCGCTTCTAATGCTGCTAATATACTGTATGTTAAAGGTTCTGGAACAGGAAATACTGGATGGTCTTTGCTCGCTGCTTCAACTATCCCTGCTGGCAGTGATACGGAAATACAGTTTAATGACGCCGGTGTTTCGGCTGGTGACCCTCAGCTAACTTGGAATAAAACATCAAATATACTTACAGTTGGTTCAACTAATAATGCTGGAACTATACTTGTTAAGGATCAGGGCGAAATAAGGTTTGAAGAAGATAATCCGAATGGAACAAACTATGTTTCTCTAAAGGCTCCTTCTGCTATTACTTCAAGTATAAACCTAACGCTTCCTGGTGAATTACCAGGTGGCAATAGCGGATTTCTAGTTGGAAATTCTTCTGGCGCTCTTGGTTTTACAACAACAAGTAGATTGCTTTATAATGAAACAACAGGAGGCATTGCTCTTATAAATGGCGGAGATAATCCGAGTTTCTTTTTAGTTCAAGATTCTTTGTCTAATGATATTTTTTCTATTGGTTATGAAACTTTTTTTGGAGGTACTATTCCGAGGTTTTATTCTGACTTTATAATGAATAATTCTACTCGCATATTTGCTGAAGATTTAGACGGCGATCCAACAGAAATTTTCACTCTTTATGGAGATGATTTTTACTTTGGACCTTATGATAAAGACGGAGGATTAACTACCGGAATAAATGTTTATATTAGATATGGAAGAGGAAATGCTGGCGCTGACTCTGCGATTACGATATCTGGCATAAATTACTATATTGACATACCGCTTGCTATTAATGCAAATCCTCCTCAACAATCTGGAGCTACAAATCCAAATCTTTTGAGTATTTCTGGCGCAAATGCTAATCATCTTACAACTGTAGCTGGCGACGTAAATGATATAAGATTCAATTTGAGTAGAAATGTTCAGTTTACAACTGGATCTACTATTTCTGCGATTAGAGCTTTTTATATCAATCCACCAACGTATACAGCTACAGCGGCTACTCAAACAATAACTCATGCTTCAACCGTAAGCATAAGTGGCGCTCCTGTAAAAAGCACAAATGTTGGTATAACAAATACTTCTGCTCTTAGAATAGAAGCCGGCGCTGTTTCTACTGCAACTAATTCATACAGCTTGTATGTTGATCCCCAAACTGGAGCGACCAACAACTATACTGCTGTTTTTGCAAGCGGGTTTGTTGGCGTTGGAACTACCGATCCAACTGGAACTCTTAATGTTGTTTCCTCCTCTTCTTCCTCAACTAATCAATTTCTTGTTGAAAATCATTCAACAAATAATACTCCTGCTGCAATATCTTATGTTAAATCAAGAGGAACCAAGGCGTCTCCAACTTCTGTTAATACGCTTGACTATCTTGGAGTATTCCTATTTAGAGCAGCAGACTCGGTTAATACACTAAGACAGGTTGGAACATTTGGCGTAAGAGCTAATGGAACAATTGGTAATAATAGCGTTCCTTCTGAAATGTTTTTTGGAGTTTCTCCGGGTTATAACTCAACAGACCCATTTGGTGATTCAACTATTCAGCTTTTGCTTTCTGCTGATACAACGGTAGCAATTAACTCTACAACTAAAGGAACTGGACAGTTCAATGTTTTCAATGGTTCATCAAGTCGTGTTGCAACAATCATAAGAGGAACAACTTCTCAATCATCAGACTTGTTACAACTTCAAACTGTTACTCCGACAACGGTTTTCTCTGTAAGCGCAAATGGAGACACTACTATTGCTCCAATTGCTAGAACTTCTGGAACTCCTACTTTACTTACTGTAACTGGACCTACTCACACAACGCTTGGCGGAGAAGCTACAGATATCAACTTCAATCTTGCTAGAACTGTACAGTTTTCAACTGGTGCTTTGACAACACAAAGAGCAGTTAGAATACAAGCCCCTACTTATGCTTTTGTTGCTTCTTCAACGCTTTCTAATGCTGTAACATTGGGTATTAGCGGTCCTCCTGTTAAAGGAACGAATGCGTCAATTACGAATGCTTATGCTCTTAGAATTGAGGGCGGCGCTGTATCTACAGCAACAAACGCTTACGGTTTATATGTTGATGTTCCAACTGGCGCAACAAATAACTATGGTGGCTATATATCTGGTAGGGTTGGATTTGGAGCAACTCCAACAGCAACTGTTCATGCTACTTCTGCTTCGGCTTCTACTGTGACTGGACGTTTTGAAGGAACAACAAGCCAATCTGTAAATATATTTGAAGTTGCGACAAAAACGGCTACCGTTGCTTCTGTTTCTTCAATTGGTAATGTTACATTTACTCAAGAAGCTCAGATTACTGGTTCTCCTACAATTTTCACAATAACAGGAGCAGCTAATACTTCTCAAACAGCTTCCACCGAAGCCACTGATATCAACTTCAATCTTGCGAGAAACGTTCAATTTGCAACTGGCGCTTTAACAACGCAAAGAGCGGTTAGAATACAAGCTCCTACTTATGCTTTTGTTGGTTCTAGCACCTTAACTCATGCTTCTACTTTGTCTATTTCTGGCGCTCCCGTTAAAGGAACAAATGCGACGATTACAAGTAGTTCTGCTCTTAGAATTGAAGCTGGCGCTGTTTCTACGGTTACAACTGCCTATGGTATTTACGTTCAATCGCCAACGGGAGCAACAACAAACTACGCTTTGTATATTGGCGGTAAAACTCAAATAGTTCCTGATGTTCATACGTCTGGTTCGCCTGTTGGAATACTTTATACAGGTGCTGCTCATACAACATTGACAGCTTCAACTGAATCTCCTGATCTTTATCTAAATCTTGCCAGAACTGTACAGTTTGCCGCAGGTGCCTTGACAACGCAGAGAGCTATTAGGATTGCCGCTCCTACTTATGCTTTTGTTTCTGCAAGCACAATATCAGACGCTTCGACCGTTGCAATATCAGGCAATCCTGTTGCTGGCACGAATGCAACAATAACAAGATCATATGCTCTTTCTATAGAATCTGGTTCCATAGCTCTTAGAGATCAAGGTTCTTTGCATATGTTTGAGTCGATTGGTTTAGGAACAAACAAGATTATTTTCAGAGCAGCAAGCGATCTTTCTTCTGATTCAACTTATACTTGGCCTGTTTTACCAGCAGGAACACCTGTTGGTGCTGGACATTATGTTTTGACCGGAGATAGTGGGTCTTTGGCTTGGACGGCACTTACTAACGCTCAACTTGGAACTCAAATTTATAATGAAGTTCCAAGTGGAACAGTTAATGGATCAAATGCTTTGTTTAGTACGGCAAATGGTATAGAAGCTGGAACTCTTAGGGTTTATAAGAATGGCTTAAGACAAAAGCCGGGTTCTGGATATGATTATACTCTTTCTGGACAAGAAATAACATTTGAAAGCGGTAATATACCACAAACTGGAGATGTTATATTGGTTGATTATGTTACGGACGGCATGTTTGCTTGATAGGAGTTATAAATGGCAGTTACAAAAATAACAGTTAATGACATTTCTAATGTAAAATCTACAACCGTAACTGTTGATTTTAGTACCGGAGGAACCGACGCAAGCACAACCGTTACAGGTTTGACTTGGGTTACGGCAAGTACGAAGATTGTGGCAACTTTAACAGACGGTCCTTCGAGTAGAACTATTGAAGACGGTCTTATAGAGGGTCTTACTTGGGGTGTAGCGAATATAGTAGCAGGAACTGGTTTTACTTTGTATGTTCATTCCCCAAATGGAAACGCAGTTGGTCAGTTCAATTTTTATTGTATAGGAGTTTGAGTTATGGCAGTAAATATAGCTGGTAGTGGAACAGCAGGAAATGCAAATGTAACAAATAATCATTTGCAAGTTGTTACCCCGTTGACGGAATCAGACGCAGGTTTTGTGTCTTTGTCTTCAGAAATTGATGCAGGAGACAATCTTGGCTCAAGGTATCAGAAAGCTTTAGAAGTCTCTGACGATTATAGACTTAGGGCTGGTATAGATACAACGTTGTTTAATACCTCTTTTGAAGGCTCAATTGCTCCTAGGGCTTTGTTCACAGAAACTCTTTCTGGTTTTACTTCTGGTTTAGCAAGCGGTTATTATGTAATTAATAACGCTCCAACAACTGCTGCTGGACATGGTTTTATTAGAACTTATAGAACGTTTCCTCTCTTTGGAACATATCCAATATATGTAGAGTCTTGGGTTTGTATTGGTGAGCCTACCTCTGACAATGGTGTTTCAGAATTTGGTCTTGGATATCCAACAGCAAGCAATACAACCGCTCCGTCAGATGGTATTTTCTTTAGAATCGTTGGTGGTGGTGGTATTAGGGCGGTTTCAAGCTTTGCTGGTACGCCTGAAACGGTTGTTACTGTAACAACAACAGGATTGACAAATAGAGATGGAACGGCTTTTTCTCTAACCGCTTGTAACCATTTTTTGATTACGATTCATAATGATGAGTGCGAGTTTTGGATTAATGATGTTCTTGTTGCTAAAATTGAATGTCCGTCTTCTCAGCCATTTTTATGTTCCTCTTCTGAACAGCCTTGGTTTGCGAGAACACAGCATACTGCTACAGCAACAGCCGCTCGTCGTGTTGAAATTGGATTTGTAAACGTAACACAAGGAGATATGCATTCTGCCAAACCTTATTCTCATATAATGTCAGGTATTGGTGGCGGAGCTTATCAAATACAGCAGGGAACAACAAGTGGTGGTAATGTTACAAGAGGTGCTGGCTCTACTGGCTGGCCAACATCTGCAACTGCTCGCGCTGCTGGTACTTGGACTGAGACCACTGCTCCTGCAACAAACTCGCTTGGAGGTATGTGGGTTTCGCCAGCAATAAGCACTCTTACTTCCGACGCTGATTATCCTGTATTTTCATACCTTAATCCAGCAGGCTCAGCTACTTTACCAGGTAAGACTCTTTACATAACTGGAATTAGAGTTGGAGAAACAACTGTTACAACTGTTGCTGCGACAAATGCTATAACACTTTCCTATGCGGCGGGTATTGGTTCTACTTCTCCTTCAACAACTGTAACAGAATCTTCTTCTGTTATTGCGGCTCGTATTGTTCCTCTTGGGCAAGTCGCTTTTACCTCTTCTGCTGCTGTTGGAACTTTTGCAGCAGGATGGCATGTTGATTTGTCTGAAGGACCGCTTGTTTGCCCTCCAAATACTTATGTTCAGTTTATTGTTAGACCATTCGGAACTGTTACGTCTAACACTCTTGTTGTTTGCGGAACAGTAACTTTCATAGGATATTACGAATAAGAAATGCCTTCAGCAATCCGTATAATTACGTTCTTTTCAAGGCTCCTTGATGTTAACTTTGTAAACATACAAAACCATCAAGGAGTTGTCTATGATTCTGCAACAGAAAAGTGGATTAATGCGGATTTGATTACAATTGTTCTTCCTCCGCAAGCAGGTAATGCCGGTAAGTTTTTGCAAACAGATGGTTCAACTTTGCAATGGACTGAAATCGTTGGCGGTGGTGGTGGTATAACAAACCTAAATGGCTTGACGGTTGGAACGCAAGCGTTTGCAACAGGAGCGGCGGGAACCGACTTCGGTATATCTTCAACTGGATCTACCCATACTTTCAATATTCCAAGCTCGTCTGGATCTAACAGAGGGCTTTTGACCTCTTCAGATTGGACGACATTCAATAATAAACTATCTTCAACTTTAACTTCGTCGTATATATTTGTTGGCAATGCTTCAAACATAGCGACGGGTGTTGCGATGTCAGGTGATGCTACAATCAATAACGCTGGAGGATTGACTCTTGCAACGGTAAATTCTAACGTTGGAACGTTTACTTACGCAACAATAACTGTTGATGCAAAGGGAAGAATAACCGCAGCCTCTAATGGAACTGGCGTTATACAATCGCTCAATACCCTTACAGCTTCTTCTCAAACATTTGCAACAGGAACAGCCGGAACTGATTTTGGTATATCTTCAACTGGCTCTACTCATACTTTCAATATTCCAAGCTCGTCTGGATCTAACAGAGGGCTTTTGACCTCTTCGGATTGGACAACATTCAATAACAAACTTTCTTCAACTTTGACCTCTGCAAATATCTTTGTTGGTAATGGTTCAAACATTGCAACTGGCGTTGCAATGTCTGGTGACGCGAGTATCAATAATAGTGGCGCTTTGACTCTTTCAACAGTAAACTCAAATGTTGGAACTTTTACTTATGCAACGGTAACGGTTGACGGTAAGGGTAGGATAACAGCGGCTTCTAATGGAACAACCGTTCCTACCAATCTTGGTGGAACAGGACTTGGATCTATAGGAAGCGCTAATCAGGTTCTTGGCGTAAATAATGCAGCAAATGCTTTAGAATACAAAACGCTTGTTGCAGGAACGAATGTAACGATATCGCATGGAGCGAACTCTGTAACAATTAATGCTAGCGCAGGCGCTGGTGGTTATGCAACAGTGCAAGAAGACGGTTCTAATCTTACAGCAAGAAGTACGATCAATTTTGTTGGCGGAGCTTTTACGGCTTCGGATGACGGAGTAAATGGAAGAACAAATGTAAACGCAGACGCTGGTTTAGAGGCCTTGGCAAACTATAATACGAACGGCATTCTTGTTCAAACGTCTAATAACAATTTTGCCGGAAGGACAATAACAGGAACGACGAATAGAGTTACTGTTTCAAATGGCGATGGTGTTAGCTCAAACCCAACCCTTGACGTTGGTTCAGAAGTTGTTGTAACTACGGGTAGTTATTCAAATCCTTCTTGGATAACAGCTTTGGCTGCGTCAAAAATAACTGGAACGCTTGGGGTTTCTAATGGCGGAACCGGACTGAGTTCTTTGGGAACCGCCAATTATGTTCTGGCGGTTAATAGTCTTGGAAATGCTCTTGAATATAAGTTTGTTTATTCAGTTAGTGATGCTATTGAGGTTATACCAGGTTCTGGCGAGTTGGTTTGGGACTTTATTCCTGGCGTTGTTGATATAAATGCTTTTTCAGGAACTCTTGGCATATCAAAAGGCGGAACTGGACAAACAACAGCGAATGCAGCTTTGAATGCTCTTCTTCCATCTCAAACTGGTAATGCTAATAAGTTCTTAATGACAGACGGAGCAAATACTTCTTGGTCTACTGGCAATCAAGCTATAACGCTAAGCGGAGATGTAACAACTCCAACGATGACGAGCGGTACATATACAGCAACTATAGCTGCGAGGGCTGTTACTTTTGCTAAAATGCAGGCTATAGCTCAGAATAGGATTTTGGGTCGAACCGCAACAGGCAGCGGCGATATTGAAGAACTAACTTCTTCTTCAACAAAGACAATGCTTTCTCTTAATCTTGTTGAGAATGTTGCTCTTTCTACATGGGCTGGCTCTACTAACTTAATAACTCTTGGAACTATAACGACTGGAACATGGAATGGAACAACAATAGCAGTTAGCAGAGGCGGAACGGGTTTAACTTCACTTGGTACTGCTAATCAAGTTTTGGCAGTTAATACTGGCGCTACGGCTTTGGAGTATAAAACTGTTTCTGCGGGTTCTTCGAAAATATCTGTTACTCTTGGCGCTGGATCTATTACAGTAGATACTGTTGAAGCTAACTTCAATATCAATAATATGTCAGGCTTTCCTGTTACGGTTGCAAAGGGAGGTACAGGCTTAACTTCTGTTTCTGGCGCTGGCGCGTTGCTGTATGGTACGTCTACAACAACAATGGCTTCTTTGGCCGCCGGAACATCTTCTCAAGTTTTGCATGGAGGAATAACTCCTTCTTGGGGTGCTGTTGTTCTAACTTCTGAGGTTAGCGGAATTTTGCCAGGAGCAAATGGCGGAACAAACAATGGATTTATGCAATTTACAGGGCCTGCAACATCTCTTAAGACTTATACATTACCAAATGTAAATGCTCTTGTTTTGACAGATGCGGCAACGGTAACAGTTGCTCAGGGCGGAACTGGCAGAGCAACTCTTACTGCTAATAGCATTTTGATGGGAAACGGAACTTCGCAAGTTTCTTTGATTGCTCCTAGCACTAGCGGAAATGTTCTTACTTCTAATGGTACAACTTGGGTTTCTCAAGCTCCTGCGGCTGCAACGGTATCAATAGGTTCGACTATTACAAGTGGTACTACTGGATCAATTTTGTTTATTGGTAGCGGCCCTATTCTTTCTCAGAACAATGCAAATTTCTTTTGGGATAATACAACAAATGCCAATTTCCTTAGGATTGCTTCTGGAACTTCTCCTGGTGAAATTAGATTACTAACAAGTAGTAGTTCTCCAAGCGCTTATGTTAGTCTAAAATCTCCTAGCGGTCTTGGCTCTGGATATCCATATATACTACCATCAGCTTATCCTGTTTCGAACGGTCAGGTTTTGGCATCAGATACTTCTGGTAATATGTCATGGATAAATCCTGGTGGAACAATATCTTTTGATCAAATACTAACTGGCAACAATAATAGCGGTCAAGTTTTGACTGTTTCCGGCTCTTCATATATGGAATATTGGCAGTCAACAATGAAGTTTACTTCAAACACAAGCCTTGTTCCAACTCATATTCTTGAAAGCGGAACTGATAGTAATGCTGTCAGTTATACGCAAAGATTTTCTGTCGGTAATCAATGTCTTATGATTGCTCACGGAAGATACACTCCTTCTATTTCATTTTTTGACGAAAATGCGTTTCCTATTGGTTTCAATGAAAACTTCATAAAAATAGCAGGTAGTTCAGCAAATCCTCCAATAAAGCTACAAGGCATAGAGAATCCTTATCCAGGTAGAAGAATTCATATCAGAAATGCAGGAGAGTATGATATACTTGTTTGTCACGAAAGTTCCTCAGCGCTAACGAGCAAGAAGAGGATTAGAACTCCTTATGGCGTTGATATTCTTATGAGGCCAAGAGATGAGTTTACATTTATGTATGATGACGAAGCTGCTGACGCTAATGGTAGATGGATTCTTGTTAATGGTCATGAGAATGTTATTACCGACCCAATGTGTGTTGGTAAGATGTATGACGAGTTTTGGGGAGGCGTAACCACAAGCGGAAGTTATGGTAATACCGGATATCTAACGCAAGCTTCTGGTGGTTCTGTTGTTCAAAATGTAACAGGAACAAGTACGGACGAGCAAGGTTGGGTTCAACTTCAAACTGGAACAGGAACAGCAGGTTATGTTTCTATGTTCTATAATGCTGCTTCTCAAAAGACGAGCAATCTTTTGGGAGGCACGATTTGGGAGTGTTTATTAAGAATACAGAATCTTTCTGTTGTTGGAAACGAGTTTCAGGTTATTGCTGGATTATCAGATGTTAATACTACGCCAAATGCAACAAATGCGTTTGTTGGTTTTGTTTATGATAGATTGAACTATGGTGATTTTTGGACTTATAGATGCAAAGACGCTTTTGGTACAACGGAGAATGCTGGCGGAACGCTCTATACAGCAGTTGATGTAACAACTGATTGGATTAGTTTGAAGTGGATATTATCAAACGATGATAGTGGAGGAAATAGGACTAAGGTATCGTTCTACATCAATAATGGATTGGTCGGAGAAATAACTACTAATATTCCTCTTTCAAATATAAGGGTTCATCCGTCGATAATTGGAATATTCAAGAGTAGCGGAACAACAAGTAGAACTGTTGATGTTGAAATGACAAATCTTATGGTATTCTACTCAAAGAGAAGACTTATAACTCCTCGTTCTGCTGGTCTTGATAAAGGGCCTGGCGGGAGTGCTAACTATCCTGCGGCTAATCCGCCTGCTACTGGTTCGGTTATTGGAGAGTAATACATGCCTAAGACAATGGTTATATCAGTTAATCTAGGCGCTGGATTTGCAGGCCTAGATCTTGCTGCGCAAATAATAAAGCCAAACGGAACAACTGTTACTCCGTTTGTTTCTGACGGATTTTTTGAAGTCGGGGAAGGGTTCTATATTTGGGAATATTCTAATTTTCCAGAAAACTTTCGAGGAGGCGTTAAGTTTTGTGACTCAACTGATACCTCTAGGGTTTTATCTTTCATAGATATATCAACTGAAGGGCTTGTTGGTTGTACTTCCAATGAGGAATGCGTTCCCGAGATTGGTGATACGTTTGATATAACCTATAGTGATCAGCCGGGTTTGAATTTCTACGCAATCTTATTTTCTGCTGAAGATTTAACAAAAGCTTGGAATCCGTCTACGTCTGCATTTGAGACGTATTCTTTATCAAATCAAACAACTTTTGCATTGCCTTTGGTTGAAGATACAGACAGGATTGGTTGGTACGAATATATAATAAGCAATGTTGCAAATATCCCCGTTGTCGTTGGCAATCAGTTTTACTTTATTGAGGTTTGGAAGAGGAAAGGGGCTACTCCAAATCGCTCTGTAGATTGTAATACAGGAAATCTAAGGGTTTGCTGGGGCGCTCAGAGCGGCGAATGGCTTGAGATTGCTCGTAGAGTTTGGGAATATGGAACGAGAACTCTTACAAGCTTCCCGGAGATTCCGCCTGGCATTACTCCGCAGCAGATATGGGAGTATTCAACAAGAACTCTTACGGCTGGAGGTAGCGCTGATTGTGACTATACTCAGCTAGAGGCTCATATATTGGCAGCTATAGCTTTATCAACCGGAAAGACCTTAGAGGAATTAAGCAAGGTAAATGAGGAATTAGGAAGTAGCATACAGAAGACGTTTGATTTGCTTAAGACTTGTTGCGCTGCAAAATCAAGAGGAAGTCCAACAGTTCAAAGCCCAAGAATAGGACCAAGAGGGTCTAAAGGAAGAGGGCCTAACATGAGGTTTGGATAATGCCTTTAGGTATTAGAGTAATAGACAGAATATCAGATCAAGCTGACGTTTCTATAACAAACGTTCAGAATAGTGATGTTTTGGCTTATAACTCGACAAGCCAAAAATGGGAAAATAGAGCGCTCGCTGGCGGAGGACCGCATACTCATCCTTGGACAGATATAACCTCTACTCCCACAACTCTTGCGGGTTATGGTATTACAGACGCGGCTCCTCTTGTTCACATTCATTCTTGGGTAAGTATAACTTCAACTCCAACAACTTTAGCAGGTTATGGTATTACAGATGCAGCCCCTCTTGTCCATACTCATTCCTGGGCAAGCATAACCTCTACTCCTACGACTTTGGCTGGCTATGGTATTACTGATGCGGCTTCTTCTTCTCATAACCATGATGGAATTTATTCACCTGTAGCTCACAACCATGATGGGGTTTACTCTCCTTTGGTTGGTTCCACAAGTATTGTAACTCTTGGAACAATTACGACAGGAACATGGAATGCTAATGTAATTCCTATCAATAAGGGAGGTACAGGGCAAACAAGCGTTTCTGCCGCTATTAATGCTTTATTACCCTCTCAAAGCGGTAATACTGATAAGTTTTTGAAGACAAATGGAACGGATGTGCTTTGGGCAACAGTTCCTACTTCGGGTGGTGGTACTGAATTATCAAAAACTTTCACATATGACGGAAACGGTCGTCTTTCGGTTATAACAGATTCTTCTGGAACGAAGACTCTTTCTTATAATTTAGACGGAACATTAAATCAAATAGTTGGAACAGGTCCATATGTTACGAAGACCTTTACTTACAATTTAGACGGAACTCTTTCTGGAATATCAGTCTCATAACATAGGAGAAGTTTATGAAGTATATAGTTGTTCGATCAACGGATGGCAAGAATATTGGTAGGGTATTTGAAGATTTACCAGACATAACGGATGATATTGTTCTTGATTTTGGTTATATTTTTGAAGTTGTTGATATTCGTCAGCTTGACGAAAAAACTTGGGAGATTTCAAATCCCAACTACATTTTGTTTTTAGAGAAGATTCAAGAGGAATAAGTTTGTTTTTCTTGTATCCTATCATAGGTAATTTGGAGTTTATAAATGGCACTAATCACAGATCCTGACAACCTAAACGATCATGCAAGTAATAATACAGCAACCGAAGTGTTTATAGATACGGCTGCTAAGACTATCAAATTGAATCAAACAGGTAACCTGTCAACTGACGGAGTTACATTGAAGTGTCTTTATTCGTTTCTAAAAGAAGAATGGAGAAACGATCCTAATAGCAAGAATCTTGCGGCGTTTCCGTTTCCAATGACTCCTATTACTGATGAATCTTTCGAGTTTATCGAAGGATGGGATTTTGACGCTGACGCAAGTAGGTATCTTATTAGAACAGCAGGTTGGACAGTAAAAAATACTTCTGGTAATGTTACTCAAAAGTGGGCCGGAGTTATAGGTCTTGGTGCTATTGAATCAAATGACCAGCTTTATTTTCAGCAGTCTAGCGGCGGTTCAGCAGTTAACGTTCAGCTTACTGGTCAGGTGAATCAGGCTGTTCAGATTCTAAGAGACGATGACGGCGACGGAAACTACGCAGAAGGTTCTGACTATGATAGAAGAACTGTTTTTAATCTTTTCTGTCGTGAATACAATCAGTTGTATGGTAAATCAAGCTTGACGGACATCGGTGTTACTACGATGGACTCGATTGCTTACCGTTTCCCTATTTCTACAGGTACTGACCTTAAGATTACCGCAGATGACTCTACTGTTGGTTCGTCTTCGCCATACACGGCAATTCTTGTTAGATATTTTGATCAGGCTTTCAGTAGGGATGTTGATTCAACAACTGATAGAAACTTCGGTATTGTTGTTGACGTAGGAACTCATTCGGGGGTTGATGGTTCATGCTCTTCTGGAGGAACGGTTTTTACAACAACCGAAGGCGGAATTAATACTTCTGGAAATCCTTACGCAGGCGGAACCCTTACTATACATGAGGGCGCTAATGCTGGAACGTATACGATTTCAGGAAATCCAACAGCAACTCAAGTTACAATTACTGGTGGAACTTTTGCAAGTACACTTTCTAATCAAAGCTTTACTCTTCAAAGAGGAACTCCTGTAGTTGCAACAGCAGAGCAGATTTATACTAAAGTTCAGTATCTTTTGAGGCAAAACTCAGATATTGACTCAACAGATCAATCTGTAACAGGAAAGACGGCTGATGCTCTTATGAGATTCGTTGGTGATACTCTTGTTTGCGGAAATCCTTCGCCAAGCAATCCTAATGCAGGTGGTTCTGGTGTTATAATTGAAGGCTTTAGCTCTAGCGATACAAACCGTATCGAGTTTTATGATAACACTGGTACAAAAAGAACATTCCCATATGTTGCAGTTCTTACTGTAAACTTTGGTGACAACTTAAGACTTGACGGTAGCGCTAAGTATTGGATTTATTTCACTTATACTCATCAAGCAGTGAATACTGGATTTGCTATAACAAGCGCTTCTGGACAAACAGCAACTCTTACAAGTTCAACAACTGACCTTACTCAAATTCTTGATAATGAAGAGTTTTACGTTAGTGGTTTTGCGACAACAGGTAATAATGGACTTTATAGAGCCACTGCAAACGGTTCAAGCGGTTCTGTTACTGTTGAAAAAGCAGACACTGGAGATTCTAACTTTACAAACGAAGCAGCGGGAGCTAGCGTTACGATTCAGTTTAATCCATTTGGTAGCGCAAGCGCTATTATCGTTGATAATAACGCTGGTGCTGATATGACTGGTTCTGTTTCTAGTCAATCAAGTGTTCAGTTATCATTCAACTATGACGGAAACGTTCAGGGCGGAAGAACCGCTGCGGTTGACGCTCCTATAACGGCGGTTGGTATCGGTTTGAACACGGGTCAGTATGTTAAAGCAACAGGAACTTTGGCTCGTTCGACGGCAAATAGCGTTTCGTTGGTTGCTCCTCTTGAACGTAACTATAGTAACTAACTAACGCATAAAATGGTTTGGGGCGATAATAGGGTATGGCAGCAATTATTGCAAACGTCAGTAATAACGTTGACGTTCTTGATAGTAACGCATTTACAGCGGTTATTACAGCTTCAAGAACAAGAACTACGTCTATTGACGGCGTAACGTGGTCAACTGGTACAAACGCTCTTTCTGCGGCAAACTCTTGGAATGCCGTTTGTTGCGGCGATCCTGCTGGAAATGGAAATGCTGTCGCTGTTGCTGTTGCGGCTGGAACGCAGACTCTTAACTATTCATATGATTGTACAACATGGACAGCTAATGCAACAGGAATGCCTTCTACGGCTGCGTGGACGGCTCTTGCTTTTGGCGAAGGTGTCTTTGTTGCTGTTTCAACAACCTCGTCAACTGCTGCTGCTTCTTCAACAGATGGCATAACATTTACAGCTAGAACATTACCAACTTCTGCTAACTGGTTATCTGTTGCTTATGATTCTGTAAATGGCAATTTTGCTGCTGTTTCTGGCGGTACTTCAACTGCTGCTGCTTATTCAACAAACGGAACATCTTGGAGCGCGGCTACCTTGCCATCTTCTGGAGATTGGAGATGCGTTGCGGCTGGTAATGGAACTCTTGTTGCTTTGAGATATAACTCAACAGCAGGAGCTTATTCAACAGATGGTGGGGTTACTTGGAATGCTTGCAACACATTGCCTGTAACAGGAAACTGGACTTCTATAGCTTATGGAAACGGAGTTTTTGTTGCTGTTTCTTCTGGTGGTACTGTTGCTCTAACGTCTACTAACGGAATAGATTGGACTCAAAGAGTTTTACCAGTTTCTGGTAACTGGTCGTCTATTGCTTATTCGACGAGTCTTAAGCTTTTTGGCGCTATAACAAATGCAACAACTAACGGTCTTGCAACTTCGCCTGATGGTATTACTTGGACAGGCAGAACATTAACGTCTGCCGCTTATACGTCTGTTTGCGAAACCCCAATAAAGTGGAACTCTGGCGATACCTTAACAATTAATAATGGCGCAATAATAACTGTCAATACGGACCAGACTAAGTTTTGGAAAACCATAACGATTAATGATGGTAAATTACTGATTACAAATAGTTCTACCTCAACGCCAATACAATTTGCTATGGGTCGTAATACTGGTGCAACTGTTAACTCAATAGTTCCAGCAAGCGGTCTTGGAACAGTTGAAGTTACAGGTAATTGGATTCAAATAGGAACTGGCAATGGTTCTTCTAATCAAACAATGACTTTGCCGTACAGAAATCATTGCCCTTGCGTTTGGGTTGAGACTGGTAATGGAACTGGTGTGTATGAGATTTGGAACAACGTAACAGGATCTTATGACAAGATACCTCCCCTTCTTGCGGACGGCTTAAGTGGTGTTAGTGCTAACCAAAGAGGCAAGTTCTTTACTCAAGACGCAGATACATCTGCTGGTGGAACCGTTGTTTCTTGTGGTCCTATTTCTTTATCAGGCGGTGTTTCTACTGTTTCTAAGTATGTTACTGTTACCTCAACAACAGGCGTTATAGCTGGTGCTGCAATAACGGGAACAGGAATTCCTGCTAACTCGGTTGTTGATGCTGTAGTGTCTTCAACAGTTCTTAGGTTAAATCAGGTAACAACAGCTTCTGTTGGTCCTAATACATATACTATTTACAATCCATATTCTTCTCAATTGACAACGACTATAAGATTTGGTAATGGAACAAACGGAAACGTTGTTCCTAACGGAGCTAAAGTTAGGGTTCCAAATATTGTTATTGATGATTTGACTCCTGCGAGTTTGCAAACTTCTTCTTTAGTATTAAGTGCTAACATACTACTTACGTCTGGTGGTAATATAACTGTTGATAAGGCTATTTTCTCGGAATCATATAACAACTTTACTCAGGCCAAGATTTGTTCTTTGAAAAACTGCGGTTTTGCGATTATTCCGCTTATTGCAGAAACATATTCGCTTGTTATTGAGTCTGTTGGTATGGGCTTGAATCCTGACAGACTTTTCTTTGGTACTTCTGCTTGGCAAACTCGTAGAGGTCGTTTTGCAAACAATGCTGTATGGAGCTATATTTCTAATGCTTCTGTAACAGATTTGTCTATTGTTGTTTCGAATCCTCAGGCTCTTACTGGTGCTGCTGCTATCACGGGTGTTTTGGGTCTTTCGTTTACTCAGAATGCAACTTTTAATAAGGTTAGACTATTTTGCTTAAATCCAATTAAAAGCTCTTCTGTCGGTTTGTATTTTTCTGACTCTGTTTTTGATTGTACTTTTACGGACACGGAAATCTATGGTTGTGCAGTCAATAACTTCATTAGATCAAACAATAATACTTTCAATGGTATAACGACTTCCCAGGGTATGTTTTATGGAAGACTTTCTTATACTTCTGGTACAAGATTTGGTTACGATCCGTCAACCGGAGATAGACTTGTTGATGGAACAAAGTATTATTTCAAAGCCAGAACGTTTAAGGACTGGAGAAATCTAACAAGTTATCACGAAAGCCGAGTTGTTTCTGCTACTCCCTATATTGGTTCTGACAAGTTTCATCCATTCAATTTTGGCGTAATTAATACAGGTTCTGCAACTAATGTTCTAACCTGGACACAAAGAGCGCCGTCCGCAGCAACCGTTGTTTATGAAATATACAGAGGAACAACCCCTGGATTTTCAACAAGAGGCGCAACAACAAGGCTTTATCAAAACGGTACTGCCGCTACTGTTACCGCAACTGATAACGGCGGTCTTTTGTTATCTGCTCCTGTTAATGGAACAACATATTATTACGTTTTGAGAAAATACAATGTTAGAATTGCTGGAGATACAGGCTCTGGTTCTGGAGGCTCTACTACAGTAACAACGTCAGGTAACTTTAACGCCGTTGCAACAATAACAAATTGCAAAGGTAAATCTGGAAAAAACATAATAATAGCTCCAGGCTCCAACTTCGATACAACTGGTATTATTGCCGGAATGCCAGTTTCTGGAACAGGAGTTCCTGCTAATACAACCGTCGCAAGTGTCGATTCTTATTATCAAATTACGCTATCAAATAATCTAACTCAAGATATACTTGGAGTAACTCTTACATTTGGTCTTGTTGCAGGAATGTATGTATTTGGAACGAATATAGGTCAGAATGCTAAGATTCAGTCTGTTGATTCAAATACATCAATGACAGTTACGGTTGCTAATGCAGGAACCGTTTCAGGAACTTTGAACTTTGCTTGGGGAACCGAATCTGCTGAACAAGAGTGTTATACGCAAGGTGTTGCAGGCTCGGTTACAAATCTTTGTTTACAATCTGACGATTTTTCAAATGCTTCTTGGACCAAGACAACTGTAACAGTAACGACTAACGTTGACGTAGCTCCAACGCAAGCTTACTGGAGTACAGGTGCTGTTACGGGCGTTGCGGATAGGCTTCTTGCTTCTGGTAATAATGCGACCGTTACTCAATCGGTTACAACAACCAACGGTGTTCAATATACTTTTTCTGTATATGTAAGATCAGATATTGCTACTCCGCAAACTGCCGTTGCTGGAAGTATTAGTTTTGGATCTGCGTCTCAAGCTTTTACTACAACTTATGATTGGCAAAGAATATCTGTTACTTTTACAGCTACAGGTGTTAGCACTACAGCTACTATAACTATAAAAGCAAACGGAGCGAGTATGATTGCTGCTTCTGCGTGTGTAAATACTGGATCTACAGCCATCCCTTATATAGCAACATCAACAACCTCAGTTTCAGGTGGCGCTCTTGAACCTTCTCTTCTTCAGGTTTGGAGTAAAGGAAATGCGGGAGAAGACTCTCATCAGGGCATAGCTTATACAGGCGCGCTTGTAACAGGACTTTGGCATGAGATTTATCTTGGAACGTCTTCTAGCTTTACTCCTAGTGTAAATAATAGAACAGTAAATCAGATGGGTGTTAGCACTATTATGCAAACACTAACAAATAGTAACGGTAATGTATTCAGGAATTTGACAGAAATTGGAGGAGGTATAACAACTGGTCTTATAAGCTTGACTACTTCTTCTGATAATCAGTTTATAGGATATGATATTGGACTTGATTATGCAAACTCCGCCGCAAGCTCAATACTTGTGCTTGCAAATCTTTGTAATAACAATTTCCTATATGATTGGGATGTAAAAAACATATTTAACGCAACCGCTGCTGTTTATCCTTTTGGAGGTTCTTCGGGAACAACAAACAATAACTCTGGGCTTGTTTTGCAAAATATAAGATCAAATTCTTATTCAATTCCTCTAAATAATAACTACATTGGTGCTATATGCAAAGGCGTTGTTGGAGCTTCTTTCTCTCCTCTTTCCGGTACGGGAACTACCTCGACAATGGTTACTACTACTGACGGAATAACAAATGCTTATACAACAATATATGATACAATATTTAACGAGCTTTATCAAGGAACAAGTAATGGAGCTTTGGCGATAACATTCAATGCTTCCGCTCTTGATACTCCTCCATATGCAGTCATTTCTGGTAATCCAACGTTCTCGAATAGCGGTAGGTTGTATTTTGAAGCAGCAGGTGATTCTATAGAATACACCTGGCCTCACAAGATATATGGAGTAACAGCTTTTAGGGGATTAGCTTATAAGGCTAACGGTGTTGATCTTGGAAATGATGCAACAACATTGTATGGTCTTAAAGTTGAATACAAAATAGATACAGGCTCTGGATATGGAACATATAAAGAAGCTACTCCTGAAAATCTTGTTGCAGAAACATTGCCAAGCGCTTCTGTTGGTTTTTATCTAAAGATTAAGTTGACAGCTACAACTTTTATGAAGTATTCTTCGTTCTCATCAAGATTTGTTATTGGAGAAACAATCAACGGAGCAACATCAGGAGCGACCGCTGTTGTTGACGACGAAGAGCCGGGTTCTTCAACAATAACAACAGGAACTCTTAGAATATCAAGCGTAACTGGATCTTTTATTCCAGGAGAAACTATAAGAAGCGGCGTTACGACGAGGGCGACGAATTCTGCAACAAACGGTTTCGCTTTGGGACCAAGCTTTACAAGTTATATAGACGGTTTGATGATATTTACAACGGTTGATAAAACAGCTATTTATCCTGAAACAACTCCAACTATTACGTTGACAGGTCTTAAGACTGGATCAAAGATAACGTTTGTAAGAACTTCGGACGGCGTTTCTCTTGGAGGAACAACCAGTAGCGGAACCTCGTTCTCTCTAACATACGATTATTATGCAAATGTCGATGTAAACATAGTCATTCAGAACTACGGATATCTGCATTTGACCATTCCATATACTTTGACTTCTGAATCTGTTTCCATTCCTGTTCAGCAAGTCATTGATAGGAATTACCTCAACCCGTAATGTAGTGTGATTTATGGGATATTCTTTTGACGGTTCTCAAAAAGTTATTACGCTAACGTCTGGAACAACAACTCTAGACGTTAAGGATTTGTATTCCAGATGGAAAGATTGGGTTTTGACAAGTGATAATAGTAAATGGGAATTGGCCTTTCTTGTTTCAGGAGGAGATCCGATTGACCCTGGTAGCGGGACATACGTTCCCTTGTATGCGTTCTTGGCAAATGGATGGAGGATTAAGCCTCAAGAAGCAAATCATACTCTAAATGTAACAAATGGTGTTTTACTTGTAGACGGCGGCGGTGATCCTTTCATAAATACAAATGGGAACTATGTAGTTCGAGTAAATTATCAACAGCCAGTACAGGCTATTACTGTCGCAACGGGTGGCTTGACTCCTGAGCAATCAGACCTTCTTGCTGCAATTAAGAGAATGACAGATCTTATTCCTGGAGCATTGTAATTATGGCATATACACTTGATATATCTCTTGCTTTGGGTTCTAGTAAGGCTGGTGTGATTCTTAATGCTCAACTTGTTGATTCTTCTTTAGCGCTTGTTGGTAGTGCTGTTTCGACAGGATTTAATGAAGTTGGTAATGGTTATTATCTTTGGCATTATGAGTCTTTCCCTGATAGTTTTAGGGGAGGTGTTAAGTTTTACGAACAAGGTTCTCCTAACAATATATTAGCTTTTGTATCTGTAAATCCGCAAGAAGCAGAAAATCTAGATGTTAAAGTTTCTGAAGTCTGCTCAGGAGGCTCTGGCGGAACTGTTAGTGTTAATGTTGGACATTCGAGCGTTGTTGTTGAAAACTCCACTGAAACAGACGTAGGAAATAATACAACAATAGAGATTACGGCAGGAACGCAATCTGTAGGCCCTGAGATTACTCTTGGCGAAAACAAGAAGGTTCCGGCCTCAGAAATTATCAATATTACAACAGGATCGCAAGGTTCTTCTGTTCAAATTACGCCTGGAGTTAGATGATAAATGGCTATTAAGAAGATATTCATTGAGTATAAAGTTGACGGCTCTTTAGCCGACGCTTATTCTGTTGAGCTTGCTTCAGAAGATTCTTCTTATGGAGTAAAGAAGCAGGACGGAACAGTTGTTATTGCAAATGGAACTCTTGTTACAAATTCTTCTACTGGAGTTTATGAGTATGATCTAACTGTACAAGACGGCATTATCTATACGGCTTCTTGGAAAATAGTTTCTTCTCTTGGCGCTGATCCTGTTTATGCTGTTCAGTCGCTTGGTCCTTTTTCTACTATTTCAGAATCTCCTGTTAAGTCCGTTCCAGATACAAGAGGAACATTTGTTCAGGGAGCTTTATGTGCCTTGTTTCTAAGCCTTACGGACGTTCATGGTAATCCATTGAAGGCAGAGACTCTTACTCTTAGCGTAACCAAAGATGGAAGTCCTGTTTTGACTGACGTAAATCCAGATTATATTAGGCCTGGATTCTATACTTTTGATTGGACGATTCCTACCGACTTGGAAGCTGGCAAGTATCTCGTTACATGGAATTATGTTGCTAATGGCTATACAGGAGCGGAACTTCAAGAGGTTATCATAGCTCCAAGCGGAGACACACTAAACTCTGATATTCAACTTTATGGCGCTCGTTTTGGAGATCTAAGAGTTGCTCTTAGTGAGATGATTTGTTGCGCTCAGAAGATTCCCGTTTATCATGAGCAATCCATTCCTGATATAGAGAATCAAAAGTACAAGTTTACTTTTACTAGATGGAACCAGGCTTATGGAACAAGAATCTTTAGAAACAACAAACTTGTTGAGGGTGGATATGAAATAAACTACTTCAATGGTACAGTTCTTTTTGATTCGCCTCTTTCTGATTATGATACGATTTATGCTGATTATAACTTTAGGTGGTTTAGCGATGAACAGTTAGACCGTTTCCTTTTGAATGCATTGGCGATAGTCAATTTCTATCCTCCTCAAAGCGCTTATAGCATCTTGAGTGTTCCTGATCTTTATATACCGATTTTGCTTTATGGAGCAGCGAAAGATGCTATTCGAGAGCTTCTTATGTGTTTGAATTTCCAGCAACCTCAGCAAGTCTTTGGCGGTGCCGACGCCGCTCAGAAGGCTTTTTCTAACATGGAAACTTTGAAGAAAAACTATGAAGAAGAGTTTACAAGACTTCTTGAGCAGAAGAAGTACGGCAAGTATCCAAGAACCAAGGTTGTTACTGTTCCAGAGTTTACGTTACCAGGCGGAAGGTCGAGATGGTTCCGCTATATGTTTGGTGGTGGTGTTTGATTTGGTGAAATTCAAGAAAATCGAAGAATTTTTCCGATTGAATTTATATCCAATATTGCATAGAAAGGAGGCTCATTATGACATAAACGTGTTGTAATTTTGTTTCAATTAAACTTGTTTTCAAATAAAGAAAGGAGTAATAAAATGAATAAGACATTGGTTAAATCAAATCCAGTTTATGTAGATGTTTTTAGACCATTAGGTTCAATGTTTGATGATTTCTTTGCTCCGACAAGAAATCTTTCATTGAATCAAGGCTTAATGGATGTTTACGAAGACGATAAAAATGTATATGCAGAAATTGATGCGCCCTCTTATGAACCAAGTGACATTTCTATTGAAGTTGATGGTCGTCGAATGACTATTAGCGGTAAAAAGGAAGAAGAAAAAACAGATAAGAGGTATAAGATAAAAGAAAGGAGTTCTTCGAGTTTTATTAGAACTTTTGTTCTAGAAGAACCTATTGACGAAGCAAGAGTTGTTGCTGAAATAAAAGATGGAGTTCTTGTTGTAACGATTCCGAAGAGTGCAAAAATTGAACCCAAAAGGATTGAGATAAAGAAGAAGTAAAATAGAAGCCAGGATTTGCGAAAGCGTCCTGGCTTCTTTAGTAATGGAGTAATAATTATGAAAAACATAGAATCAAAGTCTTACAAAGCGGAAAAGAAGAAAAAAGGTCGATGCTGGAAGGGGTACGAGCCTGTTCCTGGAAAGGAGCCGTACTCTAAGGGAAGTTGTAAACCTAAGAAATGAGATAAAGCATGAATGATAATAAACCAACGCCGGGCGAGTTTCTTGCAAAGCTGAAGCAATTAGGACTTGCTGATGAGATTGAGTTTTTCTTTCTTCCTTCAGCAGAGTTGAAAAGCAGAATCGTTAGAGGCGGAGACCCAATTATTGACGCTCTTCCTTCTATGGCAAAACGAATATTCTTGGAATTGCCAGACGGTAAGGGTATAGCTCTATATACACCAATGGTTATCAAGTATATTGACGGGACTCTTGATAAGAATAATTCATACATTTTTGATCTTGGTGAAATAAGAGTTAGAAATGCAAATGAACTTTGTATTAAGGCTCTCAATAGAAGTAAAAATATGAAGCCAAAATAAGAGGATCTTATTTGTGTTGTTTTGTAATATGTACTACGTTGTGTTGCCTATTTTAGAGAGCAAGTTGAGTGAAACCTTCCTTAGTTGCGAGTCAAAACAGACTTGCCGCCTACGTTAGTAGGCGAGGAAGGTTTTTAGTTTAATCATCTAAAGGAGTCTGTTTGTATGGCTAAGAAAATGAAGGGCATGAAAGGCAAAAGAGGTGAAGATCTTGTTTTGGTTGATAATCCGTCTTCAAAACTCTTAATTGCAGTTTCGGCAAAGAATGCCGGTCAGAAAAAAGCTCTTAAAGCTATTTCAGAAAACCAAGTTACCTTTTTATATGGCGCTCCTGGCACAGGTAAGACGCATTGTGCTGTTGGTTGGGGAATTCAAGAATTGTTAAAAGGTCATTATGATAGAGTTGTTTTTACAAGACCTTATGTTGAAGCTGGCGAGAAGCTTGGGTTTTTGCCTGGAAATTTTGATGCCAAAATGAGTTGGGCTGTTATGCCTTTGTATGAAGTTGTTTCAGACTATTTAGGCCAAGATGATATCAAGAATCTTATTGAAAGTAAAAAGATTGTTATTTACCCTCTTGCCTATATGAGAGGTTGCACTTTTAAGAGATCTTATATAGTTGCCGACGAGTGCCAAAATTCAACTGTTCAGCAAATGCGAATGATGCTTACTCGTATTGGAGAAGGATCGAAGATTGTATGTACGGGCGACGTTGAGCAGTCTGACCTTGGTTCTAAACTAAATGGTCTTGCTGATGCTATCAATAGGCTTCAGGGTATCAATAATCTTGAGTTTATTGAGCTTGATTATGCTTCTTGTGTTAGAGAGAAGATTGTCTCCGATATAGACCAGAGGTATAAGGAAGGTATTAGAGAGCCTTCGAGGAATAATGGTCATTCTTCTAACGGATCTACCCAAAAGGCCGAGTCCTACGATTGACGATATTTGAATAGATGGAGCTATAATTCTTCTCCTAAAACTTGGAGGAAAGTTATCAATTTCGTTGAATGGTAGGGGAGACACTGTTAGGAGCTATAAGGATGAATAATCTAGTATTTATGAATTTGATGAAAGAAGCTTTCTCCAAAGAGGCTACGCTTAGACCTTATAAGCAGCCTCCTTTTTCGCAGGACGAGCTTTCTACCCCTGTTCAGTATGGGCCTAATATTCCTCCGTTTATGAGAGGAAACTCGCCCGCTACTGCTCCTAAGCCTACTCCAAATACTCCTAAAGCAGTGCCTTCGTCTCCGTCCTCAAGCGCTTCAGAATCGAATCTTCCGCCGTCAAAGCCAAGGATTTTGCCGAACTCGGCAATTAATGTTCAGCAATGGCTCGCTGGATTTATTTTCAAATTCAACAAGATGCTATCTGGTTATACCAGTTATAATCCTATTACTCCAGATCAGATTTTTGATATGTTTCTCTCGTTTGTTGACGAAGAAGCAGAAACGGAAATTGGCCCTGATAGAAGGCCTTTGACGGACGAGGAAATAGGGAGAAAACAAGAAGCTCTGACTTTGTTTGAGAAGATATTCAAAGATAAGTTTGAAGAGTCAAAGAGGAAGAGTCTTTCAGGTGAAGAGGACGTTGCTCAAACTCCTCAAGAGCAAAAATATCCAGACCTGACAAAGGCTCAAGTTGTCGCTTTGTTTCAGCGAAATAGAGCTTTGCAAGAGGGTAAAGGCAAAACGAATAGGGTTTTTGATACTATTGCTCAGATGCCTCAGTTTACTCATAACGATCATAACCTTGAATTACTCAAGGAGGTTCAAGAAGAGTTTACTGGTTCTACTGTTTCAAGCGGTATTGACGACGCTTCAAGAGAAGAGCTTAAGAACTTGTTCTTGAAAAGCTATCTTGGCGGAAATGACAAAGAAAGTCTCATTAGATACAAGATGCTCCTTGGTGAGCCTTTGTCTTCTAGAGATAGGGATTTGATTTTGCAATCTCGTTTGAGTAGGGGAGATAAGTCTAAGTCATTTGTGAATAGCAAACTTCTTGCTGACTCTGATTCAATTGGATTCATTAAGGATAAGCTTTTCAGCGCCGATGCTAATAACAAAGAGTTGTTTTTGTCATTCTTTTTAGAACCTTATGCTAGACAGGCCATGCTTGACAGCATTGGTCCAGATCTTGATCCTGGCGAGAATGAAATACTTGGAAATGTTGGTAAGAGCGGATATGACGCAAATGCCATGAATGTTGTTCATAGGCATTTTGAACCTCTCGTTCAAGAACTTAAGAGTGTTATTTCGGACAAAGATAATCCTCTGCACTATAAGTTCTTTGATTGGGTATTGCAAGAGGCTGTTCGTTCGGCGCAATCAGATAAGTCTCAAGAAATGCAATGGGCTGCTGACGCTGGTTCGACTAACGAAAAAGACCCATTCGCTATTACTCCAGATAGAGATTTCAAAACTGATTTCCGTCTTGAACTTGGGGAAAGCGTCTTCAAAGAAGAGGGCTTGCAGCCTGAAGGTTTGCCAGTTCAGAAGGGCGATACGGTTGAGCTTGATAAGCTACAGAGTTTGCAAAACAACTGGAATAAGCTCAGTTCGTTTATTACAGACGTAAATGGTAAGCTTGCTCAGTTTTATCAGAGAACGCCTTTGACAAAGGAAACAAGAGACCAAAAGGTTAATGCTCTTCGTAAAATGCTTCTTTGGTCTAGAATACAAGAGTCATGCAGGAAGTCTGTTGCCCAAACTGTTGAAGCAGCTAATAGAGGTATAAACAACCTTACTGACGAGAGGATGATTAATATTCTAAATCAAGACTGGAGCGAGCTATTCAAGCTTGAGCATCTTGCGGATGATTCATTTGCTCTTGATAATCCTGATGTAGCTGGTATAATACAGAAGGCTGTTGCAGATAAGTTGTTTGCAGATCCTCGTCAGGCATACGATGAAATTCTAACAGCTAGCGCTGTTGAATATCCTCCTAATATGCAGGTTGGTAGCAGAAAAGATCCAGCTTATAATCAAGTAAATAATACAAGAAATATCCTCAAGCAAAAGGCTTATGGAGATCTTGAAAGCCTTAGGGATGTATTGTTAGATCCAGAGCTTATCAATAAGTACGGCAACGATACAATGGTTTCGTTTGTTGAGGTTATAGGTTTCTTCCCGGAAACAGCAGCGGTTGGTTCTCTTTTGGCAAAGACGAATAGGGGTTCTTTTGATGACAAGATAAACTATCTTACTCAGCTTGCTCGAAGAGGCGTTGATCTCGGTAAGACTGAGGAAGAGATTGAGGCAATGACTCCTCAAGAAATCACAGCAACCTTTGATAAGGTGAGAGATATACTTGAAACAATGTACTCAACTCCAACGGATATAGAAAAGAAGTTTAGCGATCCAGGCTCGTTCATTAAAGACGAATATGTTGCTCAGTTTGCAGCAGCCACTGGTTTGAATAATGTAAAGGGTAAGGCTGATTTTGCAAAGCTTCCTAGAGATTCTAAGAAGAGGGTTATAGACGAGTTTGATAAGAGTGAGTACAAGAAGTATTACGTTGATCAAAGCAGAGAGCTTGAAGCTTTGAGAGTTTATCTCGAAAGGTACATAGAGCAATCTATGGACAATCCTGCTTTCTTGGCAAGAAACAAGTTTGAATCTAAGGACCAATTTCTAAAGCATGTAGGCATTACGCCCGGTCAGATTTCAAATTCTGTTAAAGAAATGCCAGATAGAAGATTGTTCCAGATTGCAGAAAGATACTTCCCGGACCTTAGAGACGCTTATAATAGAGGTCTTGTTAAGAAGACTCTTGTTCATAATAAACCGCAAGTCAAGGTTGACGAGTTAGTTAAAAGTATGCTTAGAGAAACTCCTCAAGAAGAGGCGGTTGATCCAAAGGGGAAGAGGCCGTATGGTCCTTCTCGCCTTGTCGCTAGAGATGCTTTGTTCTTTGCTGAACTCCTAGACGCTGGCGCTGCCGGCAAGATTGCTTCTAGAATTAGAATGATGCAGAAGATCGCTCAAAATAGAAGGATTGCAAACCTTGTCTCATTGAGAGGAAAGTTTGCAAAGTTCAATGTCGATACAAGTGTGTTAGACGCAATAATCGCTGGAGTAGTAAATGGAAGACAGCAAAGCATGGGATCTTTCTAAGCCTGAAGATGTTTCTTGTAGGATGATGGCCGTTTGCGGGCATTGCAGGCATCATGAGAGAAATCCGACTATAGAGTTTAACTTTGGAGATTCCAAGGTTTATTGGCTTTGTCAATCATGTAAAAAGATGAATGAAATGGATTTTTCTAAACAGTTGCCATCGGCGTATCCGAAAACAAGAAGGATGTAATATGTTTGTTGTAAAGAACATTACAAAACATGATGTTGATATACCGGAGTTGAGAGTTACTTTGTCTCCTGGTCATACAATAGATTTAGATATGATTTCTTCTCGATTTTATATCGAGCAAGCCAGAAGTCTTAGATCGTTGTTTTCTTCAAAGTCTTTGCTTTGTTTGAACAAGGATTCAGGGTCTATTAACATGCAGCCGTCTGCTATAGCGGATCAGTCTCAACAAAACTCGTCAATGGATGTTATTAATTCAATAAAGCAGCTTGAAGAGAAGTTGACTAAGAGGATTGATGAAAAGGTATCTCATTCACAGCCAGCCGTTGACGTAAACGCTCTTAATCAAGCTCTTGCTGCTCTTCAGAATTTGACGGCAATTGTTGGAAATTCTCAACCACAACCTCAGAATCAAGAGGCCAAGGATGTTGACCAAGGTAAGCTTGTTGACATACAAAAGAGGATGGTTAACCGATTAGCCGGTAATGCTGAATCTAAGGTAAAGCATGAAGAACAAACAACCGATAAAGATGTTACGAAGAACATACAGGAATTGGAAGGGCTGTTATGACAGAAGAAGAAATCAAAAAAGCGTTTGAAGAACTAGCAAAGAGAGATGATTATATTTGTATTTCTCATTGTGGATATAATGAAAAGAACCAGTTTGTAAGCTGGACAGAGATCAAGTTTGCAGAGAAAACCGAGAAAAAGGAGATTAGAGATGTCGAGTAAAGCAATTGGCGTTGACCCAGGTACGATGTTTTTTCAGGTAGCTGAGATGGCGGACGGAGCTATCAAAGTTAGGAATACAAGGAATGCTTTTGTTGAGCTTCCTAAGAATGATGATATTGAAGATACTCTTAAGAGTAATGGTTGGCAATATGTAAGAGACGGCGATAACTATTATGTAGTTGGAGACGATTGCATTAAAGTTGCTAACATATTCCCAGGCAAAGTTGAAATCCGAAGGCCTATGGCTGACGGAGTTTTGAACAAGAATGAAGATAAGAAGCTTGTTGTTCTTGCTGAGATAATCAAGGCCTCTATTGGGCAGGCTCCTGATTCTAATTCATGGGTTTGTATATGCGTTAGCTCTGAGTCTGTTGACACTTCCGTTGATTCAACTTTTCATAAGAATCGTTTGACGGCCTTGTTCACAAGGCTTGGATGGAAGGTAAAGGTTATTGAAGAGGCTCATGCTGTTGTTCTGAGCGAAAGACCAACAATGACCGAGGAAGACGGAACGATTGTTCCTTACTCGGGTATTGGTGTAAGTTTCGGAGCAGGCAGAGTTAACTGTCTTTTGGCATACAAAGGATTGCCTGTTGTTGGAATGTCTGTCGCTCGAAGCGGCGACTGGATTGATAAACAAGTTTCTGAGCAGACTGGTGTTCCTCTTTCTCAAGTCATTTCTACTAAGGAAAAGAAGCTTGATTTCAATAAGCTAGACGAAAATGACGACGTTTCTTTTGCTCTTGACGCTTATTACGACGCCATGATCGAGCATGTTTTTGGATTGTTCGGAAAGAAGTTCCAAGAGTCTAAAAGTAAGTTCAATCAACCTCTTGATATTGTTATTGCTGGTGGTACAAGTATGCCAAAGGGTTTTTGCCAGAAATTAGAGAAAATAGTAAGAGGGATGAACTTGCCTTTTCAGATTAAGGAAGTAAGACACGCTAAGAGTCCAAGAAATGCGGTTGCAGAAGGTTTGTTGACGCAGGCGATTATTACACAAAAGAAGGAAATGCAAGCAGCTTCCCAAGATCCTTTAGATAAGATACTATCGTAAACAGGAAAGATAAATGGGATATGCAACTACACAACAGGTATATGATATACTAGCACAGGCCTTAACTTCTGCAACGAACTCTGTTGTGAATGGTCAGCCGGTTCCTCTGTGGACTTTTGGTAAGAATAAGAGTAATAACTCGATTCCAGACGACGTTGTATATCAGTACATTACATGGGCAGGAGATCAGATAGACGCCGCTATTAGCGAACTCTATCTGACTCCTTTGTGCGAAAAGGTTGATTTGGAGCTTTCTCTTCTTGTTGATATAGACGCTTATAACGACACCATCGAGCTTAATAAAACTTCTCCTCTAAATCCTGGCGACACCTTGATATTTATTGACTCCTTAGGAGAAGAGAGACATACTGTTTCGAGTGTTGTCAATACGACGACTATTGAACTTCAAGAGCCTTTGCTTGGTATTTACCATGCTGAAACAACAAGAGTTGTTCGAGTAAGATATCCTGCTGCTATTAATCTAGCTTGCGCAAGATTAGCTGCCGCTAGTATCTATGATAAGTATTTTGCTTCTCAATCAAGTCCTAATGTTTCAGATTATGGTAAAACGTTGAGAGGTTGGGCTTTATCAGGGCTAAACGATATTCTCCAAGGCGTAACTATTCTTCATGGTCAAAAGAGAATAGGTCATCGTTTCTTCAATCCAAATCTTAGAGATAGGTACGGATTGCCTCCTATCGAAGGTAGCGATAGAGAAATGAAAGGAGGCGATAGATGAACGAGTCTGAAAAAGAAGTTACAGTTGATCAATTATTAAGAAGTATAGAACAGCTTTCTTCTCAAATTGAAAATACAAAACTTGTTACTGATATTGGTCTTCCTAATGAATCAAAAATAAGCAAAACAAAAGAGGATGCGGTAAATAGAGCCGCATACGAAGACTATATGAAAACAAGCGAGATTGATAATGGCAATGTTAACAAAGCCGTTGATAATATTGCTAAAAACTTGCTAGACGATCTTTTAGATAGGAACTTTTGATGATTGAAATTCTAGAGAGCGTAAGAAGAACAATTTACCGTTGGGTCAATACAAGCGCGACCCTTACGGAGGACGCTCCCTACAATACAACAACCATAAAAGTCAATTCTGCAATACGTTTTCGAGTTGGCGACGAAGTTGCTTTACATGACGGAGTTAATGGTGAGCCTGGTTTGAGGATTGCGGAAATTCCAGATAGGAATACAATCATTCTTGAATCACCAATTAAGGTTATAACTGGTTGGAGAGTTTCAGCGAATGCAATGATAACAAAGACGTATGACGGGCAGTTTGTTCAAGCTATCTATATAGGCGAACCTGACGTTATTCCTCGTTATCCAGCCATAACCATACTTGGTCAAAATAGAACGTCTGAATGGTTTACTCTTGGTACAACAAAAGAGAGATATAATCTTCAGATAGCTATTTATGCAGAGAATGATAATCATGAATCTTCTTATAGAACGGTTATGCAGCTTGCAAACATCATTCAGTTAGGTTTGAAGAAGAATATATTTCCTCTTATTGGCGCTTATGACACAAGCAACCTTATTGCCGACGTAAATGCAGAAGATGAGTTTATCAAGGTTGCTGATTCTTCGAAGTTTGTATGCGAAGATAAGATAGTAATAGAGAACATTTATCAAGCAGAAGAATTAAGAGTCGCTTCGATTCCAGATTCAACAACTTTGCAGGTCTTTCCTAATCCTCACTTTCCTTATGCCGTTAGCGAGCAAACAAAAGTTATTAAGTTGACTAGGTTTATCTACAACTCTTGGCCTAGCGATATTAACTATGGCTTCAAGTATAAGGGAACTCTTCTTCATGCAGCAAGTATAACTTGGTTTGGAGAAGAGATGGAAGTTCAGACAAGACATGGCTGGTCTGACCCTCAACTAACATAATTTGCCGATAATCTCCTATATCAGCCCCGTAAGGCTGGAAGGGAGATGTTCCTATGGAAACAGTAAGTACCGGATATCGTGGCGGAAAATTGTATACTTGTCTTCTTACTCTTGTTGATATGACAAGGGAACGGCAAAAAGAGCTTGGCAATGTTTTGGATTTTTTGCCAAGAATAAAACGCGCAAAAGAATACTCAACTGTTAAGCTCTGTTCTTATAGAGGCGCTGGTCATACGTCTGCAATCATGCAGATTATAGAAGAGAAGTTTGATAAGGTAATACTTGTCCTTCCGAATATGGCTCTTGCGACGAGGTTTCTAAAGCTTAGTCCAGAGTTAAAAGACAAAGTTGTTGTTTGTTCACCGAACTGTCTTGAAAGACTTATGGGGGTCTCTGGATATCAAGCGGTTATCGTTGATTGTACGTCTCTAATTTCGCAATCGAAGATTGATGAGATATATGAGTTGACATCTTATGGGCCTGAAAATCCGCTGTACATACTTATGGAGTAAACATGAAGATATTGACTATTGGCGCTTCGCCCTATCTTTTGGTTAGAAATGCCAAGATAAATGCAGACATTATTGAGAAGTTTGTTTCGGAAGGACATGAGGTTAGTTCTGCCGTCTGGCATCATGACGAAGGGTATTTTATGCCTTCAGAAGAAGGTGTTCATTCCTACGAGAAGGACGGTAAGCATGTTTGTTATTTGTATCCATTTACGCCAAAGACGGAAGAGGCTTCTCCGTTCATATATGAACTTATGAAGAGAACTCAGCCCGATCTTGTTGTAACGATTGGCGACTATAAGGATACGAATTTTGTTTATGCAATCAAATCCATGTATCCAACTTTGTTTAGATGGGTTGCTGTTTATACGTTCGATTCTTGCGGTATTTCTATTGCTAGCAAGGATAGTTTCGAATATGCAGATGCTATTGTTTCAACAAGCGAGTTTGGTTTGAAGGAGATTTCGTCCTTTGCAAATGTTAGGGCGACTTTCATTCCTTATGGCCCAGATGACAAGGACTTTGTTTTTGACCCTACTTCTACTAGAGATAGGGTTCTTTGTTCCGCAAGGAATGCTCAGTCTAGTAACTTGGCAGCTTTTATTAGGGCTTCTAGCGGGTTGAACAGCTATATACATACGAATCTTTACGATCCTGGCGATTACAACCTAGATATTCTCAAAGAACGATATAAAGCTGATAAACTATTTTACACCGAAGACTATTGCTCTATTAAGGAGGGTGTATCTCTATCTAAGATGAATGAAATTTATAACAATTCATCTGTTATAGTCGATTGTTCGATAAAGTCGGCTACTGGGTTATCCTTATTGGAAGGTATGAGATGCGGTTGTGTTCCTGTAGGCCCTAATTATGGTAGAGTTGGAGAGATAATTTCAAAAATGCCAGAAGGACTGAGATTCTTTGTTCCGTATTGTATATTTGTAGGTCAGAATGAAGAGGAATTTGCTATAATCTCTTCGGAAGCGTTGAATCAAACTCTAATAAATCTTGTTCATAATAAAGACAAGCTCAAAGAAGCTTCTATTGCTGCCAGAAACCTTTCTAATCAGTTTTCCAAACAGTCCTTTTTGGAAGGCTTTTCAAATGTTGTTCAGGAGGCTCTTTTGTCTAAGCCGGTTTTGGCGCTCGATTCTGTTTGAATTTCTTTTTCGTCCTAGAAGGATTTTGTATTGACTTCTTGAAAAAAAAGAGGAGACTCCGTATTAGAAGCAGAATATGGAGTAGAAGCGTTTGCTCAAGGGACCAGCTTAGAAAGAGGAGTTAATACAAATGTTGTCTAGCAATGTAATAAGTGGAGCAGATTATCTGGCAATTGCGACGTACTACGCCAATGCAAGAATAGCGAACGTAGGTTCGGTTGATTACTTGTATGACGCAGTTTACAAGATCGTATTGTCTGATAATGTGTACTCAACAATCGACCTCATCAATGAATTTTGGACAAGTTATCAGATCAATACGGACATTTACCGTTCGCCAACTACCTATCTCAGCGCTGTAAGAGCTATCAATAACCATGTTATCAATAGATCCGGCGCTGCGGTTACTGACCTCAACGATTATTTGATAGAAGCGAATGTTGAGATTCCTATGGCATGGGCAGAACTCTGTAAGATTACAGGCGTTCTCGTATGCCAAGGAAATATCTCAAATCTTCCTTCTGCAACCTACTCTGCTGTTGACGGACTTACTGTTCCAAGATTTGCAGACGGGACAGCAATACCTGCTTGCTGATTTACAATAACTAGGTAAGGAGTGATTTAGTATGCCTATTCCAACAGCACAAATGGGATTTGTTGGTTCCGTTAGATTCTCAGGAGGGTCTATCGGCCAAGAAATCTTCGTAAGAGCCTTGTCTTGTGATATACGAGCCAAGCAAGACATAACATATCCTGACGTTGTTGACGGTCGTATTGACAGAACTCTCTACCAAGTTGGTCCCCGTATGGTAGACGGCTCTGCTGAGTTTCCTCTTGTTCACGAAGGTATTCAGAATGGTACAGGCAAGGACTGTGGCGAGCCAGACGCTACTTGCCAAACAAACCTAGCAAACCGCCTTTGGAACATTGCTGCTAAAAGAGACCAGGTTGGTCGCCTTGTTAACCAGTTCAACGTAGACGTTCGCTATACAGATAATACTGCTTTCCGTTATCCAAACTGCATCATTAATACCATGAGGATTAACGTCACTCAAGCTGACGTTGTAAAGATCAACTTTGGAGTTATTGGTGGAGCAAACGTTACTGATAACGTAAGAGAAGCTCTTACAACTGAAAGAGAACCAACCATGTTGGCTCCTGCTCGCGTTGTTACCTGGAACGACTTCCGAATCAACGTTTTTGCAAGAGAAGAGAACATTGTTGTCCCAGGTTCGTTTATTAGAGCTTTTGAAGTAACTCTTAACAACAACGCAGATCGTTTCTATACTTTGAATGGTAAGCTTGTTCCTCAGGATATTACTGCTCGTAAGAGGACAATCGAAGGTAGTTTAACCCTTATGGGTTTTGCGAACAAGCAGTTCCATGATTTCGTATATAACAACCAAAATCGCTTTACTTCTAGAACCAAGATTCAGTTTGGTTATACTCTTGGTAGCGCAACTGTTCCTTATTGGGCAACCGCTCTTTGGGGTGTAATCTTCCAGATTGAAGAAGTTGCTATTAGTAATGACCTTGTTGAAACAAGAATGCCTTTCAGCGCCCTTGGTGACTGTGAAAATGATTATGAGGCATTGGAACTTGGTGCTTGCAACGTATCTGTTGACAATGCTTCCAATACATTTGGCGGTCCATCCGCTCCTGGCTATTTCCAGCCTCTCACCTGATTATCAACGTCGTAAATGACGATATGTTCGTAGAAGACAACCCTCTGTTCTCAAGAGGGTTTGTCTTGTTACGCTGTATTACAAGGAGAAATAAATGGCGAAGTCACTGCTTATAAGAGATGAAGAAAATCTCATACATATTACACTGTACTATCAAGTTAAGAAAAACAAGTCAGGATATCTTCAGTTCAAAATTCTTTCAGAAGAAGAAGGAAAAAAACTCCTTGAGAAAAAAGACGAAACTGTTGATGTTTTGAATACAAAATGGGCTATTCCTACTTGGAAAATATCGAACAAAGTTATGAGGGCGTCTACATATTACAACCCTGCTGATGGCTCTCAAAGGCTTGACCCAACCAAGTATAAGGATAACATATTTAGAACCTGTCTTAAGGAGTGGGACGTACAAGATGATTCTGGTAATGTTATCCCAATCAATGAAGAGAGTATTGGTCAGTTACCGAATTCCATAGCTGAAGAACTTCTTGGTAAATATGACGAGAGTACCTCGCCAAGCGAGAACGACGAAAAAAAATCGCGGACGCAGCCATAAGGCTATATACTGATTCAAAGATTCTCTCTCAACAAGAGATTCCTGATTCAATATATGAGCATTTGTTTGCCTCAGAGTATGGCTGGTCCCTTGAGTATATTGAGGCGTTGCCCGTGAAAAAGTTTAGAGAACATTCGATAATACTTTTATTGAAGAAGTCAATTGACGCTGTAAAAGCTTCAAATAAGTTATAGGAGTAGTAAATGAAACTGTTTATTGACAAAGACGCAGAGATAAAGGTTGGTATCAATCTTGTTGAAGACGCAAAAGGTAAGCTTGTTTGTTGGGGCGATAGCGAAAACGTTCCTGAAGGATTTGAAAAGTCTAAAGTTGACCATTATGATGTATTTTTCAGAGTTCCATCATACAAGGATAACATGCTCTTTCTTGATGCAGGTCTAAAGGTTGATGGAGAAGGAAACCTGTCAATTGTCTCAAACCAGTTGAAGTATACAAGGCTCTTCACGTTATTGAAGAGTTGGACATTCAAGGATGAATCAGGAAATGTCATACCTGCGACCAAGGATAGCCTTGACGCGCTTTTGCCCGTTATTTGTGACACGATAGCTTCTGAGCTAGGGAAAGCCCTCAATTCGGTAGCGTAAGGGTACTGTTTGGTAGATTTGGGCTTTCAGGACTAAACTTTGAGGCAAAATCTGATGGATAGGCCTTTCGTGGCCTATACTTGCCAAAGGAGTTTTGTCATGGATAACAGCAAGCCTACAGCCTTCTTTTCAATCGGTTGCGCTTTTCTTTTCTGCGCTTGGATTGCTGCTTTCGTTATCAGAGTCGTTGCTGAAGGCGGTCCTTTTGAAGACGGAGCTATTTGGGGCGCGACTTGCTTTGTTGCTCTGTTCTCCGTTGCGTCGTCAATCTTTCTGCTTGCTGCCCGAGTTTTTAGCTATAGAGGCTTTATTGCAAACTTTCTGATCTTCATCGGAACGTTTGTCATCGGCTTCTTCATGGTTGACATTGCGAGATCGTCTGGTAAGAGCTACAACGATCCTGTTGCTCGTTCTGTAAGAAATCAGGATATCTACATTACCAACAAGGCTCACGATGAAGCCTATGTTGAGAATAAGATAAAGGAAGCGGATTCTTACATGGAAATTTGGAAGCTTACGCCTCCTGGCAAGAAGAGAGACGATCTCTTTGAAGCAGCCAATCGTTGCCTGGATGAGGCGAATGAGTACGCTCAGAAGGCAATGAAGAGGCGTCAGAAGGACTTGGACAGAATTGACTCGTACAAGTAAGTCGGGTCTTGGCAAGAAGTAGCATTTAGAGACGTAATATATACGCTCAAGACCTTCGGTTTGGCCGAAGGTTTTTTCATTTAACGGACGAAATTAGAATATACCGAACGGAAATCATAAAATATGTCAACTGCTGGTGATAAAGAGTTTCAAAGAGAAGTCAAGAATCGTGCAGTAATGATTCTTGAGGCAAGGGGTATCGTTGCCCCTTCTGTTGGCGCTACCGCTCTTGAGTTCAAGCGCTACGCTTCTTTGATGGAGCAGGCGATGAGGCAGGCTCGTATAGAGCTTGAGGAATCGAATAAGACTCTAACAAAGATGACGGATAAGCTTAGGGGAGCCTCCTATGCCATGCAGGGGCTTGGTCAGGTTATCAATACCCCTCTTGCCGCTTTGGGCAAACTTGGCGCGGTTACGGGGGCTAGCGTTCCTTCAATTACTAGCGCTTTGCAAACTTATAACAAATTTGGTAACGAACTGAGAGCAACTTCTGCTCAGTTTACAAAGTATGGACAGGGAATTTCTCAAACAAAGGCTCAGGTAGAGTCATTGTCTTCTTCTTATAAGTTCCTTAGGTCTGAAACGTTGCAGCTTATGAGTCAGTATGAGAGGGGTTTCAATTATGCTCCTCTCAAGGGAATGAAGTCTGTCTTTGATCAGATTGCTTCTTCTGTTGGAACTAATAAAGAAGCAATGGCTGCAATGCTTGGCGATATTCAGTCAATCGTTGGTAAGTCTCAGCTTTTGAATAATGTTTTTGGAACAATGTCTACAGCAAAGGGTGGTTTGCAAGCAAATCTCGCTCTTATTGAGCAAGCTGGTTTTGCAATGGCCGCTGCTGGTGAGTTGAGTGTTCAAGAAGCAAAGAAACTTGACGAGTTCTTAAAGGGTGGTCAGCCTGTAACAAAAGAAGATGCAGAACTTAGGAAAAGACTTGACGAAGAGACAAGAGCCTTTAGGAATATAAACAAGTTCTTTGAAGACCTACAGATGCGACTTGGATCTGGATTTATAGGTACATTGAAAGATATTTCTGAGTACATGGATAAGAACTCAGAATTTTTGCAATCATTTGCTTCGGGACTTGTTATCGCAACAGCCGCTCTTTCGGCTATGGCGGGCGCTCTTGGGGGTATGGCTAATTTCCTGCAAACAGGAATGTCTATTAAGAACATGGTTGGTGGTGGAGGAGGCTTATTTAGAGCGGCCTCTTCGACCGCTACAGGCTTGGGCGCTCGCGCTCTTGGTGGTTTAGGAAGCGCTGCCCTTGCTGGTGGTGGCGGTTATCTCGCTGCCGCAGGGGGTCTCAACCTTGCTAATTGGGGAGCAAAAAAGGTTGGACTAATAAACAACGACGAACATTTCATGGAAAGCGACGTTGGTAAGGTTGCTGGCTTCGGAGGAGGAATCGCTCTTGGAGCCGCGACGGGAGCTATCGTTGGAAGTGTTGTTCCCGTTTTGGGTACTGCTATCGGTGCTGTAGCAGGAGGTATTATAGGCGGCATAGGCGGTGCTATTGCTGCTTGGTTTGAAAATGAAGAAGCTAATGAAGTAAAGTCCGCAAGAGAAAAGAAAAATCAGATGCTCAGTCTAAGAGACAGAGCAAATGATCTTGATTTGGTAGCAAGCGGAGCAACTGGCGCAAGCGAAGCCGAGAAGCAAGAGGCAGCTTATAAGAGAAGTGAACTTCTTCCATTAGAAATGGAAATCATAGAAGCAAGGGAAGCTGGAGATCTCAAGCAGCTTGAATATCTTGAAAAGAAGAAGGCGGCTGTTGAGGCTAATCTTGCCAAGATGAAGGAAGAGAATGAGCAGTCTCGCATTCATTTTGAGGCAATCAAGAAAACTCTTGGTCCTCTAACAGAATATACTCTCAAGTTAAAGACTGTGGAAGAGATTTATAAGGTTCAAGTTGATTTGTTAAACTCTCAGAAGGGTATTATTGAGAGCTTTATTGATTTCTTTGGTATGACGCAGAATTTTGGTGGTGGGTTTGGTGCTGCGTTTGGAGCTAATCTTGACGAGTATATATCCGGCATCGAAAAGGCAAAGCAAGCAAATGAAGCTTATATGCAGACTATTGCTGCTGGTATTGATAGAAGCGGAATGAGTATTGATCAGATGCTCGAAAAGGTTGCTGAAATTAATGAACTTCGTTCTAAGGGAGAAACAAACAAGGCTGAGGAACTGCAATCTTCTCTCGAAGCAAAGACAGGCCTTGAAATTAAGGCTATAACAAAATACAACGCTGAGCTTGCAAATCAAATGAAGTTGCGCAAAGATATGACTCGTGTTGCTGATTATGTTGTTCAAGCAACGCAACAGGGCGCTGATCAAGCTGGCAAGCAAACGGCTTTTGATGAAGCTCGAAAGAACCTTGCGGATTCTATTGGAATGGGACTTAGAGCAAGCGTTGGTATGCAGATGCAAGTTGTTAAGTCTATTGAAAATGAGAAGAGAGTAACTTTGGAAACAGTTGCCCTTTTGGATCAAGAACAGCAAAGAGTGAATGAAATTTTTCAGAAGAGACTTGCGGCAGCTACGTCAGAAGAAGAAAGACAGAAGATTCAGAAGGACAGGCAGGCAAGCGATTTCAATTTTGAGAATAAGAGACTTGAGCTTGGTACAAAGTATACAGAGCAAATTAGAAAGCAGGCTGAACTTACAAAAGCTTTGAGAGAAGGCTATATATCAGCTATCGCGGCCATGACTACTGGTGCTGGTGTGTTTACTCGTATTGTTATATCTCAAGAAAAGAGACTTGGTAGCTTGGTATTTGGCGCTCCTGATAGAATTAGAGCGCTTAGGGCAGGCTCTGAACTTGAAGGTCGTAGAGAGTCTGGAAGGTTTGGCGCAGGAAGTCTAACTGAAGGGGCTGCTGGCGCTGCTGAAAAAGCAGTTCTTTCACAGTTCGGAGACTTTACTGGTTCTGGTACGGATTTCCTTAGAAGCGGCGCAAATGCAGTAATCAATAAGGTTAATTCTGGTCCTGGAGGTTCAGTAGCTGCGGCGGTTTCGGACGCTCTTTATGGTAGTTCTCAGGCATTTGACGAACATAAGAAAGCAACAGAAGATTCGGCTTCTGCTTTGACAAAGCTTACAATGGCGGCAAGCGGTTTTGTTGGAGTTACCGGGAACTCGTCTCTTATGAATAGTTCGGTTGTTGCCACTGATTCTGGAAGTTTTGTTGGAGCGGTTTCTCCTTATACGACAAAGGAAAAAGCAAAAGAGGCTGAGCAAAAGAAAGTTGATGTTCCGGCTGTTGTAGATGCTGTTCAAAACAACAATGATTATCTTTCTAAGTTAGCTGCTGATGAAGAAGAAATTAAAAGAATGGAGCAGCTTGTTGGCGCTCAAACTAGGGCTTTGGGTCAAGATTCAGGCGGATCTGAATCATCTGTGTCTAAAGTTGCTAGGGGTTTAGTTTCTCAAGGATTTGGTAGTATTGCGGATTTGGCTTCAGATTTCAGTTCGGGTTTATTTGGTAAAAACAAGAATAGCGTGACAGATTGGGCTAGTGGTTGGGAGAAGACTTATTCAGCAGATCTTTCAGGGATGACAAAAGAACAGAAGCTCGAAGGCAGGCAAAAGAACTACTTCAAATTGCAAGAGATGAAGAAGAAATACGAAGAAGACTTGAATATGTACAATCTAATTATCCAAGATAGAGTCTTGGCTTCTGGGTCAGGAGAAAATGTAAAGTCTTTTCCAAATACAGTTAAAGACTCAATAAATAGTAATGAAGTTATAAATGCATTCAAGCAAGCAATGACTCAGGTTGCGGTTGCGGCTGCAAGAGAAGCTATACCTCAGGTTCTTAAGGAAATGAGACAGGCGTAATTAAATGCCAAATATATGCTTAGGCAATCTTTTACCTAGCAGTGTTCTTGCTTATGATAATATAGACCTTATTCCAAATGGCTATATTCCAGAAACAGGAACAACAGCTAGGCCTAGAACTCGTAATCAGGGAGGTCAAATAATCTCTGAACGAGAGGTTGTACGTTTGCTTCCCGCAGACAGATTGTATGCTGAGTTTTGGTTTGGAGTAAGAACAAGAGTTACGGGAACAAGTCTTAATGACTTGTCGCCAGGCGGTAATACTGGTTTCATATTTGGAACTCTTGGAGGCGGAGCAGGATTTGGTATAGGTTCTGCTCTTGGCTGTTCTTTGCAAGGTGATGCTGAAAGAACCTTGTCTAGGTGGACGTTTCATGTTTGTGATTCAGAAACAAGGCTTAATAGAGAAATTGTTCTTACGCAAGAGAATATAACAAGTAAGCGAATTACTTTGCCAGATTATGTTTTGGGAGTTCTTGGCATAACAAGAGCGCCAATAGTATTTGTTACACCAGAAACTCCTCTAACAGAAGAGCAAAAGACTAGGGCAAGAGCGACTCCCGCTGATGAAGTAGAGCAAAGACTCGGTAGAAGAGTTGCGCCTAGTGAACTAACAGATAGTGATATGAGAATTCTTTTGGGTTTGTCAGATCTTAATGAGCTAGAAAATCTTGGCAATTCAGGAGGTCGAATTAGGGGTTGGCCTCAATCTTCTGAGGGTCAAATACAAGCGGAGTTTGAGAACTATAAATATTCTGACGCAGCCAATTTGTTTACAGGAATTGTTCGAGACGAAAGGAAGAATCGTTATAGGGCTGATAATGAGTTTGATAGAGCAAATGGTCATTGTTTTTGGAATGGCAGTACCGACGACCTAACTGATAAGGTTGTATCTTTTAATCTTTCTGAGCAAACAGATCCGAATAATCCACCTCCCGCAGACGCTCCTCCTGTCGTTGCATTGAAGGCTGGCGATAAGGTCTATATATCTTATGTTGGTGGGACACCTCTTTTTAGACATGCTATAGAGAACATAACTAACTTTTTCTTGTTTCCAGATCAAAGCGTTTATCAGTTACCTCCTCTTGATTTGGTAAAGGGTTGGAACTTTAAGAAGTTCAAATTCAAGGTTAGAAAGAATTCCGCGGAACGAACGGCTTTGGCGGATTTCGTTAATGACGCTGAGATACAAAGTCAAATTCTTGAAATACAGAATAATGCTTCTCTTACTGAAACAGAAAAGACAAGAAGAATTCAAAGACTTACTCAAAGAATCCTTTTGACGGACATAGAGTGTCAGCGGCTAATCGAATCAAAACTTGAAAAGGCAAATAGAAACCAGTTTATAATGGGTTGCTATTTTGCAGATTCAAGAGGTATATTGTCTTGTAGTTTTAGAAACAATAATGAAGTTCGATTGTTGATTCCTAGGGCGTCTATAAGAGATCAGGCTTGGTTTGACTCTTTCTTGCAAGAAATACAGTCAACGAGTAACGCTTTTGATTCAAGCGGACAGTTGATTCTAGGCGGAGACGAAGCTAGAGCATTTTTTGATGATTTTCTATTTGACATAAGCGATCATGTTAATTCTGTTTGCTATGATAATGAGAAGTTTGGGTATGAAAGAAGATTAGCAAAAGCTCTTTCAAGTTGTACTGTTTACAATAAAGATGTACCTAATACCGGAATCGGTTTTGCGAATTTAGACCTTATCAAAAATCTATCTCCAGGCAGAGATGATTACGATCTAACAAGTGCCAAGTTTGATTCGGTTCCAATGCAGGGTTCCGGAAGCATGTATGCTTGTAATATAACGTTTACCTATGATTTTGGATTCTGCACAAAGGGTACTATACAAGCTGATATGCTACTGAGGACTCCTACCTATTTGCAAGGACTTTCTTCTAAATCTCGTATCTATGTTGAAAAGTTTCAGGCAGTTAACCCTATTCGAGGCGACGGAGCTATATGGGTTGGTACAAGGCCAGCTTTTACTGAAAACTATGCAGTCACTACAGACCCCAACAAGTACCAGGCTTGTCTTGTTTACCCTGACAGTTCTAATGGAACGACTAACTTCAGAGTTTTTGAAGAAGGTGTAATCAATAAAGACTTTTCTGAAATGAAAAAAGATGAACTAACTTCAGAAGGTCATACTCTTCCTCAACTTGATACGTCGCTTACGGGCGAGAGTATTAAGTATGGTGGGTATGACAATCTCATAGGAGATCAACCAGGGTACTATAGGGGTATAGAAATATCAACAGAGAATGCTTTGATTCTTATGAGTAAGGTTTCTCCTACAATTATCAAAACCGACAAGTTGGTTTTTACAAGAGATCAAACTACTGGTAGGATTAATGTCGCCGGCTTATCTGGAAGAAGACTTAGAAAAGTTACAATCAAATATATACCAAATAGCAGAGCATTTTTGGATAATTCAAAACGAATGGTTTCTTTTGTTTTTCCGTCTTCGAAGAATGTTGTTGATAATGTTGCGATTCCTTATCAAGGAAGTTTTAAGAAGGACGCAAGAATTGTCTGCGTTGATACTCGTTACATAAATGCTGAAAATTGGTTTATAGACGGTGATATACTCAAATACATGGATATTGAATATATAGAAGCGGAGTCTTTGGAAGAAGAAGAATATCAGAAATATAAGATATCAACAAGCAACGTTTCAACATGCTTTGATCCTTCTGGTCGATGGCTTGTTTTCTACGAAGACGAAAAGGGTGGTGAAGGTGATACTTCTAATAATGGTCGCAATGCTGACGGTTCTCATTTAGTTGGGCCTTATCCTGATGGGGCAATGCCAGGTCTTCAAGAACAAACGGCAAGAGAGATATCTTGTTTATTGTCTCCTGATTATGGTTATACATGGTATGATTTCAAGGGTCTTATTAGGACTGTTGTTGGAGAAACTGTTTCGACTCCATATGCTGTAATGGACGATTTTAGCAATAAAATACACTTATTTTATGTTTTGAATGACGCTTTGATGCATAAAGAGATAGACGCGAGTTTATTTGTTTATGAAGACGCATTTTTGGCATATAAGAGACCGAATAAACTAGATGAAAAGACTTTAGCAATGTATGGTTTGTATCATTTTTCTGAAGCTGGACAAAAACTAAGGGCTACTCCAAGCAATATAGTTGTTGGTAATATAGCGGGAGATTATCTTCAAACGCAACTTGCGACTACGGAAGCGATGAGAAATGCAAAAAGAACAGATTATCGTATAGCTCTTGCTGGAGACGAAAAGAACTACGAAGAAGGCTTCCCCGACGTTGATTTCATTGCTTTTAGAGATTCTTCTGGTCAGTTTAAGGTTTTATTTGTCGCAAATGGTCGTTTGTATTGTAGAGGGAGTTCAAATGGCGGTGCCGCTTGGTATGATTTCTTTGAAGAAGGCCTGCTTGTTCATAAGAATAGCGATTTGCAAGAGTTGAAGTCAATCAAACTGCTTGGATTTGCGATAGATTACAAGTCTGATATTGCGTATTTGACTTATCAGGTTGAGGGTATGCTCTTTATAAGAAACTTCATTTCTAAGGCAAGTATTGCTAGCGATGTTAAGATACAAGACCTTCTTGGTCCTGATTCAGAAACAGCCAAGCCTGTTTTTGTTGTTGGGGCAATTTCTCCAGAACTAAAGACCGCTATCAAAAACAAGGAAACTAATGTTGTTTTTCCGTATGGAGATGTAGATGTATTTGGCGACGGATTCTCTATATCAGAGACGCCTTCAATTGGTTATTCAACGGGTAATGGTTTTCTTAGATTCTTCTACAAGGACGCATCTGGTAGTTTCAGGGCGTTTTCTTATCCCGAAACACCGATATTAGATATAGCATATTCAAAAAGGGAATGATTGATGGCAAATGGCTGTAAAGATTGGGAGACAGCTTCTCCGGGCCGTCCTGGTCAGCTTAAGTTCAAATGTTTGATTTGGGCTAATTGTCCTATCTATGATAGGCTTAGACAAGATCAATCATTTATCTTTTCGCCTGAAACTTTACAGTTTGCTCCTCAGACCTTAAAGAATACCTTATTATCAATACCTGGTTTGGACGGAGCTTTCTTGAGGCCTATACCCAATTTCTATATAGACAACTTTTTAGCTTTTTTGAAACCTGACGCTGAAGAAAAGGCAGAGAAAAATTCTCTAAAAGCTGAGATGTCTCGTTCGACAATTCAAGAAGGCAGAGACTTTGATTGGAAGAAAGGAACCTATACTCTTAGTTCTTTTGAATTTCTCGCCCTTGATAAGGATTTGACTTCTAATCTTCTTGTTCTCGAAGGTAACTCTGCTATTTTCTCAAATTCAATTGCTTCTCATCAAACATGGATAGCTGACGGAAGTTTGTATTGCGATGTAAATCTAATGCCGTCAGAGTATAATTCCATATCTAAAATAACAAGTCCTGTTGTTAGAATGATAAAGTCATTTTGTCCTCAGTGGAAGTATATTTCTTATCAAGCAGGTCAGTCATTTGGTATACAGGCAACAAGCGAAGGTCTTGCAGATACTGTTGCAAAAACGAAGAATACTGTAGCTATGCCAGCAATGGTTGGTATAGCTCAAACAGGAGATCCTGCTGCTGTTATTGCTCAAGCAAATCTGAAACCATTCTTTTCTCCGGGAGGAAATATTTACTATGGTATTAATCCTGGCGCTCATTGGAGAGTTCTTAAGAGAACTCCTGTTTTTCAAGGAGAAGATTTTGTTGTTGAGTTTATTACGGGAGCAAGAGAGAGCAGCGCTATAGCTAACAAGTCTAATGTCTACAGAATGCTTGATAAGTTTTCGTTTTTAGATGTTAACTCTATTACGGAGACTTCTATTTGCGGAGCTTTTGATCCAGGTGATTTTTTCAATCCTGCTAGAGATAGAAGTAGCGAGATAGCGGAAGAGAGAAAGAAGTCTCTTGATCTTAGTAGGCAGATTTACTACATAATTGAGATTGGCGTCGAAGACCCTCAACATAACTATTGGCTCATTATATCTGAAAACAACTTTCCATTTTTCTGTCAATGCGGAAAATCGCCAACTCTTACTTGCAGGGTTCAGGCTGATACTTCCAGTCAAAGAACGCAACCTCCACCAAGAACATCAACCTCTGAAGAGCCTCAGAAATGTAGAACGGATACAGATGAGAATACTGGTAGAACAGATTCTAGCGGAACTCCTTTGAAAGAAGTTATAAGTGTTGATTTTGATGTTTTAGGCGGAAATAAGAAATTAAGAAAGCTTTCAACGTATGACGCAGCTTCTTCCGCTACTCTTTTGAGACAGGAGAAGCTAAAGGTTTCTATTAGGCAGCATGCTGGTAATATCGTTGTTACTTTTTCTGGATATGAGAACAATCCTTGGGTTATATCTAGAAAGGATATAGATCTTACTTCGACTCCGGTTGGTGTTCCTATTAGCGAAAGTCAAGTTAACTACAAGACAGTTCAAATGCTTATTCCTTTTGGTAGAATAGCCATAATGGGAGGAAACCGTAACTGTCAGTTTTCTTTCTCGCCAATGTTGTATACAAAGCTGAATAAGTTTGTTTTGCCTCAACCTTTTTCCGTACAAGGACCAATAGATGTTAAGGATGTTCAGTTTCTTTTCAGAGATAAAGGAAAGAGCTTAGATCCTGATGTTACTGTTTATCTTGAAAATCAGCAGTATACAAATGAGGCCGGAGTCTATAAGGAAATAGCTGCAAAAAGAAGTTCGTCTGGTGTTCCAGAAGAAGAGTCTGGTAATGCTACAGAGCCAAGCGGTCCTGCTGAAAAGATCACAACTTATGCTATAGATGTTCAGCCTAGGGCTGTTTGGAACTACGGCAAGGCTCCAGATATGATGAAGGCTAATGGAGGAACAGGAACGAAGTTGAATCTTGAGTCCATTCTTGAAGTTGATGCTTCTGAATGTGTTCTTGACCAAGGTTCGACTTCTAATAGAAGTAAGCTTTTCCAAGTTGCTATAACAGCATTGCCTGGTGGCTATCTTTTCCCTGTTATAGACAATGCTGGAACAGGATGGTTGCTTAACGATTGTGTTACTCCAATTTTGTATTACTTTAGGATGTTTGTTCCGCCAAAAGGATGTATTTTTGAAAGAAGCCCTGTTGACGTAAGCCAGCACGTTCTTGCTTTTAGCGATGAATGGTCAGAAACGGAATGGCAAGAACTTGAACATAATGGTTCAATATCGTTTCTTGTAAGCGACGGTATGAAGTTTAGGAATAACCAATCAAATTATTTGTATTCTTTGGCTGACAAAACATTCTATTTACAGGTTAGTATTTGGTGGGAAGACGGTATTATGCCGACTCCAACTAACCCTAAAGATAGAGTTGTTTTCACAGGTTTTTGTCATGGTGGAATCGTTACAACTGAAACTAATAAGAAAATTCTAGATTGTAAATTAAACGATTATTCTAAGATACTAAAAGATCAAATGTTTTTGAATTCTCCATTCTTTGATAGAATGAGGGATGTAAACGCTGTTTACGATATTATGCAGATGGCAGGGCTTAGGGATGGAGAGGATAACGATTCTACATTTGAGCCTGGGTCTTTGATTAGAAGTCTTGCTCTATCTCAGTATCAAGGCGGATGGCACACTTTTTATTATAATGGCGACAAAATATATAACAGAGAATATGCTCTTCCTGGTTCTTATGATATTTTGCAATCTCCATTCTTAAAGTTCCCTGATGGAAGTAACTATTGGGACGCTGTAAAGAAGATGTCTCTGCTTGCTAATAAGGTTGCGTATTTTGATAGGCTTGGTGTGTTCCATTTTGAGCCGCTTCCTTATGACCAAGAAATATGGGGAGGGCAGTCTGGTTCGCAAACGAGTTGGACAATACAGGATTGGGCAAGACTTAGTAAGGTTGATTTCTTTGCAACACCAAAGCAGTTGGCTGTTGGCGGCGCTGAAATGAATAGACAGATTGTTGGCGACTATAAAGTTGAAAGAGTTGTTCAAGATGTTATGAATGAAATTAAGGTTCTTTCTACTTCGCCAAATGGAGAAGTTTTTGTTGCCGGTCATACAAACTATGCTTCCCTTAATGACCCTGATTCTCCTGGATTCATAGGATATCGTAAGCCTTTCTTACAGATGGACGGTATATTTGGTAGCGCAGATACGGTAAAATGGATTGTCAAGAATTATACCAGAATGTTTATACCTCCAATAAAGGTTTCTTTCAAAGCAATTGGAAGAAATAAACTAAAGGCCCTTGATGTTATTACATTTCAGCCTCTTGGTTCAAGAGAAAAACAGCCTCTTGTTATAAGTTCGATAAAGAGCGAGGTTGATGCTTCAAAGAATACATGGTATCAAGATTTTGAATGCTTATGGCTCTTCCCAAGACAAGATATTGAATGGGGTAATACGAATGAGATTGGATTGGGAGCCAGTGGGTCTATTAGCGGAAACGTTTTAGGAGGATAAGATGTCAAAGAATCAAGCAACAGGCGTATTCAATAAAGTTCGCAATGAGATTAAGAAGGATAGAAATTCCTCTGAGAATTTTCTTGCTATTAGGAATAGCCGACAAGGTTATAGAGGAATGGGTTTGTATCAGCTTTCTCGTAGTACGGCAGCAGAAGGTGTTATGATTGTTGGCGTTACGAGAGGCGGAAGAGTCGGAGCATAAAATAAATGGCAGGTTCAACTCCATTTTACGGTTTAGCTTATTTTACCTATGGCGACGACCTTGGCGACGGTATCAATGTCCAAAAAGAGATTGACCGTTTTCTTGTCATTGATAAGCAGCTTTATGGTTTGTATGCCGTTTTTGGTAATGGAGTTATAAGCGGTTGGACTATTACCGAAAGAGACAATATAGGTAGCAATACCATTGCTGTTGATATAACTCCCGGTTTGGGTATTATCTCTGCGCTTGCTGTTCAAACCGAATCAACAGGGGAGGTTTTAGACTTACCTCCTAGCGAAACGTTTGATATTTATGCCATACTTACAAGCGGAACAGTTCGTACAAGAAGAGTTGATTTCGTATGGAGCAGAAGCCTTCCTTCTAGAAATGCTATTAGGCTTGCAAGGATTACAACTGGCGAAACTGGTATAACAAGTATTGATTTGAACTTTAGAGAAGAAATAAGCTTCCTTGAGTTCATTAAAGACGAAGTTGCAAAGCATAAGCATAGAGGAACTCCAAGTAAGATTGATTTGCAGACCGAAACTCGTAATCAGCTTCCAGGCGCTAGGCTTGAAGATTTTGACGCTTCAAAGGTTAATAGTGGAAGACTCTCCCCAGAAAGAGTGCCGCAGCTTGACCATAATGACTTAGAGAACAATGGCCTTCTGACGCATGCTGCTCTCGATTCTTTTACAAGATTGATAAGTTCTGGAAATAGACAGCTTCTTGGCGAGATTGGCTCTGTCAATACAATGAAGCTTATTACGGCTCAGCATTATCTTGCGAATAGCATGAATCTGAACCTTAGCGATCTTGTTGATTTCCCAAATCTTCATGTTTGTTATCCTGGTATTACGCCAGACGCAGGTATTGATTTTGATGCAACTACAGCAAATGTAAGTCTTGACACGCATTGTATTTCAGGAAAGCCGGTTCAAGACGGTTCAATTATCTCTATTTATTGGGCTTCTAACTCCGCTTTCTTTACGGCAACCGATAGGCAGAATGTAACAATCGCAAGGGATACTGTTACCCTTACAAGAGGCGGTAGTAGTTCAACTCAAGTTGAAGATTTTGAGCAAGTCCCTAGGGCTGGCGTGCCGATTCCTGGCTTTACAACGCAAGTTGAGATAACGACAGACAAGATAGGCGTAACTTCAGAAGATTCTTCTGCTTTGCGAACCCAAGGCTTCTATAGCGGCAAGTTTGAGACAGAAAGAGATTCTAGAATTATCTACAAGAGAGTTCTAACGCAGAATAGAGACTGGAGCTTGTACGACGAACTTATTCTTGACGTAAAGAGCTTGTCTATATCTCACGGCGCTGTCTATATGTATTTTGTTAATGGCGAGGGAGATACAAAGAAGCAATCCCAATCTTACCTTGTTCTTGGTCCTGACGAAATAACTGATAATGTTGATCCGGTATTCAATGGTTTTGAGAGACGAGTTTTTGATATTTCGGAAGAAGACAAGAACGATATTAGAGAAGTTGTTTTTTATACTGACGATACTGTTACAAAGCATGTCTTTTGGGTTGATAACATATTCCTTCGCAATCAGAGTTTATTCCCTCCTAGCGGATTGATTAGGTTTAGATATTCTAGCGGAGTTCCTGTTGTATTTAGCGCAATCAACTATGACGCTCTTATTCCAGAGGATTGCGACGTAAGAGTTAGGGTTAGAGTTGCGAACTCTCCGTCTTTGCTTAATAGAGCGATTTACACTCCTGTTCTAAGGTCAGGAGACGTATTCTCTCTTTATGGAACTGACGCAGAAATCGAAGTTGTTTTGGTTTCCAATCCAGATAGAACTTTTACGCCAACACTACAGAGCCTTGAATTGCAGCTTGTTGTTAGTTCCAATATAACTGGCTTTACTATATCTACTGCTCAAGATTGGGATAGAGGTTCTTACGTTAATCAGAAACAAACGGTTGACGAGTTTAATCCATTCTACTCAAAGATTGTTTTGCAAGAACCTATTTCGGTAGGTGATATCTATTACATTTACCAAAATGGCGTTAATGAAAACGACCCTGAAGGAACGGCTGTTTATGGTTTTAGAGGTTTGTTGTTTAGGACATTATTATCTCCGCAGCAGGCGATTGATATAGCTTCCCCAAATTTCTCGCCAGGATTTAATAATCCATTTTCCGTTTATAGACTTGAGACTAGGAACTTTATTATTGCAGATACAAAGAATGATAGAGTTATAGAGGTAACTCCTGCTGGCGAGTTTGTTAGAGGCGTTGGAGGTCATAACGTTAGCGATTCTGCATCGTTCTATCCTCTTACTGCTGTTTACAATCAAAGAAAGGGAGTCCTGACTATTGCTTTTAGTCAAGATATTGACCCAACCAAGGTTGATATAACAAAAATAAGGCTTTGGATAGGGTCTGCAAGTATTCTTTTTGGCGAGCAAGACGAAATCCTTGATTCTGGTAAGAGTCCTAAGTTGCTTGAAATAAGCATTACAAACGATAAGGTTGAACAGCTTCAAGATCCTAACTTTGATGTATATGTAGACCTTCTTTCGGGCTTCTTGCCTACTCCGTTTGTTTATCCTGATAGCGCAAGACGATTGATTACAAATAAAGGCCTTTTGGTCTTTATTGGTGATTTTGTTTACATGAATGATGTTAAGAGACCTGTCTTTGCAAATGTAACAAGCAGCGGGACTTGGATGATTTGCAATTCTAAGGTAGAAGAGGAAGACCTTGATACGGGTACAACCACAAATCTTACATTGAAGGTCGGAGAGAGTACAACATTTACAGTTGAGGTTGATCCTCCTGGTGAAGGGTTTGAACTTCGTTGGGAAAGGAATGTTCCTGCTGCAATACAAGATATTGTTAGCTTTGAAGCTCCTTTACCAGGAAACGTTGCAACAGTTAGTCTAAACTCTCCTAATGATACTCAAATAAGAACGTGGCAGCTAGTCTTTACTGCTGTTTATATACAAACGGACACTGGAGAGACCATAGCAACAACAACGAACACTCTTATATTGAACATTGTTGCAGCCGATGACGGTAGTGGAACGGATACTCCAGAAGAAGCTCCGTCTTTGGTTGAGATTAACTTCAATAACGAAGAGGTTGTATTTAGCTATAATGCATTGACTTTTTCTGATTTTACTTTAGGGTCGGTCTACGAGATAGACTCTGAAAAAATTCTTGTGAGTGGTTTGGTTCAAGAATCAGATCCATTACCGGCTCCAGACGGGGGCGATGGTGTTGAAACTTATGAGCAGCAAGCTATAAGAAAGTTGGCAAATTATAGGGGCAAGACAATCATTTTGAGCAGAAGAGATAAGTCTATCAGTTTTGAGTATTTTGCTTCTGATAACGCTTATCCTTCGGACGCTGTTTTGGACGACAATACTAATGTCGTTATCGCAGAAACATCGTTTATTGGAAATGCAGGCAGGGTGATCAAAGTTGATTCTGACGGTAACATTGTTTGGCAGGTAAGCGGAGGCCTTTTCAGTAAAGTAAACGATGTAAGGGCCAAGTTTACAGGCGATGTTATTGTTAGCACATGACCCCAATTGAGTACATAGCGTTTTTCAACGAAACAGGATATGGGCAGGCAGCGTTTGACGTTGTTTCGGCTCTCCTTGAAACTAAGCAATATGATATTAGGGTTGTTCCTCTAAATGGTAGTCTTTCAAAGCAATCATTTAGTAAAAGGTCGTTATCCATACTTGACCCTTTGTTTAGGAAGTTGCCAAATCCAAGAGCAACGCAGGTTTATCACTGTATTCCTCCTATGCAAATGCGAATACCAAGAACTTATAAGTCTATTGGATTTGCTACTTTTGAAACATTTGAGCCTCCAGAGAAATGGGTTGAACTCCTTAATAGGTTAGATGCCATTGCTTGTCCGTCGCAGTTTAATTACAAGATATTTGCTCATGCTGGTATTTACAAGCCAATGTTTTATTTGCCTCATTCTTTTAATAGAGAAAACTGGCATAAAGACGTAATCCCTCTTGATAAGTATGATAAGTACACTTTCTTGTTTGTTGGAACATGGAAAAAGAGAAAGGGATGGCAAGAGCTTGTTGAGGCTTTTTGTAGGGAGTTCTCGTCTTTTGATAATGTACAGCTTCTCATAAAAACAGACAAGACTCAGCTTGCAACGCAAGAAGTTGCAAAAATTAAGACAACTCTTGGCTTAAAGAAGGAATTTGCTCCCATTTTGTTTGAAAGAAGAATATTCGACGATTCCTATTTACCGTCCTTCTATAAGTCAGCCAACTGTTTAGTTATGCCAACTTTAGGCGAAGGATTTGGCCTTCCTGGATTGCAATGTATGGCTATCAAAGTGCCAATCATTATAACAAATTTTTCAGGATGTCAGGATTATGCCTCCGAGGATAGATGCACTCTTATCGAGCCTTCGGGTTTTATGCTTCACTCTAACATGGATAACATTGTTCAGTTTTCCAATAAAAAGTGGCCCCGAATAACGATTCAGTCAGTTCAAGACGCAATGAGAAGGGTGTATTCAAATCAAGACGAGACTAGAGAAAAAGCAGATAAGGCGTATGAATATGTTCATAACAACTTTACATATAGGGTTGCTGCCGATGCTTTTGGAAAGATAATGGAGAATATTTACCGTGTCCGCTAAACTCAAGTTACAACCTTTCAGCGCTCCAATAGCAGAAACGAAAGCTATTGCTTTCGTTGTTTCTGGTCTTGTTCCGTCAAAAACCTATCGAATAGGATTTGAAAACGCTACATTTAGTAGGGTGTTGAAACCTAATACATTGTCTAATGGAAGCGTCGTTAGCGATAAGATCATTGTTGGCTCTGTATCAGAAGTTACAGGAAGAATTGACCTTGCTCTTTCTGAGGCTGATGCGGCAAGCGTTATTTCTGTTTATGCAAACGTAGAAGAAAAGTCAGAATCGGGCGCTTGGAGATTGTCGGATATTGCCGCCTTTGCTTTCCAGGTTCAAAGTTCAAAAGCAAAAAGCACTGGAGATAAGGTCTCTGTATATCCGCCTTTTATTGGCCTACAAGAGAAGGCTACAATTAAGGTTCATACTCAACCCAATTCGAGTCTCCATGTTATTGTAAATGATAAGAAGTTTATCGTTAAGTCAAACTATAGCGGAGAAGGTTCAATTTCATTTAGGGCAATAGATGTTCTAACTGGATCTTCCGCTTCTTCGGGAACATTACAAAAGTTCCCTATCATGTATACAAGGTCTGCTGACAAGCATGCCGAAACATATGATTCTGGTTCTTTTATTCATTTTGTTCCTGAAGAAATGAAGGCTCTTCAAGCAACTAACGATCCAGAGGCTCCAGAGGCTCCAGAGTGTGCAATTCTCGACCCAATACCAGGTCAGGGTTTGAAGCTTGAAAAGCTTGATGATTTTTGCGTTGACGGAGCGGTTGTTGGTTCAATGTCTATATTTGATGATGAATCAACATTTTACAATTCAAAGATAGGATTTTGCTCTGAATTGAAAGAGGTTTATCCTGTAGATAATGATTCTGTATGTAGAATTTACAATTCAACTTCTTCGACTTCATTATCTAATGGTTCTGGTCTTGTTGTGTTTAGTTCTCAAGAAACTTTTGAGAGCGATGCGAATGCTTTTCCAACTCTTTCTAGCAGAGTATTTATTGCTAACTTGCCAAGCTCTTTGAAGTATAATGGCAATCCGGTTAGAGACGGTTCTATTCTTAAGCCACCAAAGTTTTATCATACAGCGATTCCAAGCGGGGTAGCTGTTGATCAGAAGTATGGTATTACGTTTAGAGTTGAAGATGGAACTGTTTTTGAAATACAGTACACAACCATTTTGGGAACTCTTTCTGAACTTATAACCTCGTTTGTTGAGCTAATCAATAACGATCTAAGATGTAGACTTTATTCAATCAAAGCGGTTGACCAAGGTGATTTTATAGAGATTAAATCTGATACAAGATTCACTATTAGATCAGATGTTTATGCTGGAAATGGAACGCTTGAAGTTCAGCTAAAGAGCAATAAGACTCTTGAGTTATTGGTTGATTCTTCTGCTATAAAGGATTCAGGTAACACTGTTGTTTTCTTGACGCCGAAGGTTGGTTATCAGTCTCACGAAATCTCTAGTAGAGATATGGTGAACAATCTTATAAGAATAGAAGTTCCAGACGGGTTCAATAATGATATTGGTCCAAATATCTATGAAAGTATATATTGCCAGAAGTTTGTTATTGTTGATTCCACAAAAGAACTTCCAGAAAATGACCTAATCGAGGTCAATCCGCTGCCTTACGTTTATGATATATTCAATAGAGAAGTAAGCTGTGCTTATCCCGTTATAACTTCTAGGAAGATTGAAGATACGGGAGAAGAAATAGCTTATGTTGTTTGTCAGGCTCCTGTTGACGGAATCTATCAGTTGTTCTATTACTCATTTAGAGTTGGTCAGTCTGTTGAGAATAATCAATGGAAGCAATTGACTCAACTTGGCGAAAATAAGAACGCTAAGATAAAATGCGATAGCGTTGGAAATCTTCATATTGTTTGGGAATCAGATAGAATTGGTCCAACTCAGTTGTATTATTCTGTTCTTGGCCCTTCGGCAAAACCAGTTAATAATCAAATTTTGATGTCAATACTTGATAAGAACGTTCTTTCTGGAGCGAATGTTGATTTGTATTCTATTACTGAACCAACAGTTAAACTTCAGAATCCGTTTTCTAGAATGATAGCAAATGATGGTAAAGTTTCTGTTTATGACAAGAGTTATGTTGCTATAGAGGGAGATTGTTCTAAAGACACGGCTATGGCTTACTACTCTCTTTCTAAAGACGAGTTTGGAAATGATTTCCCTGCAAATTTTGCGCAACTTAGTTATCAAGTTTCTTTTGATCTTTGGATGCCATACTTGTCAACAGGTGTTCTTACGGATAAAGAGATAGATGCAAAGTTTTCAGAATGGAAGAGTGAATTCTCTCCAGCAGGTAACTATAAGTATTCTAAGAATAAGAATCTTTACACCATAGATACTTATGAAGCTTTTTATGAAAACTTTATACCAGTATGTGGAGCTTTTAAGCTTGATAGTTCGAGTATAGAAATAAATAGTGGAGGAGCGGTCGTTGATGATGTTCCTCATAGACAATCTCTTGTGTATACCTCGTATGACGAGAGAGTTTCTCTTGCTAATCCAGCAAATGTAAAGCACTGGATGCTTGCTATTGTTCCAGAAAAGATTAGATTCAAAGCTAAGAACACAGAAACATTTGCTCAGTTTTGTGAAAGAAATGAGCTTGAACTATCTGATTGTGATGGTTTTACAAATGAAATAGAATATGAACTGAATACTGGTAGATATAAGCTTGCTTTGTTGCTTGCAACATGTGAAAATGAATCAACAGGACAAGTTGCTAAGAAGACATATCTTATTAAGAGATTGCTTGATGGGTATGTTGATTTCTCAAGCGCTGAAAAAATCAAGATTGCTGTTCATTATGCAAAAGCGGGAAGTGATCATATTAATGGTGTTATGAAAAGAGATAGAGAGGCTTTTGCTAATGAATATAGATACTACGGAGATATTGTTGTCTGTCTAAATAACAAGATTATTTGTGCTTCTAGCTTCTTGGCTGATTTTTCTGATCAAGTTAGAAAATTTGATATAGGTTTAGGAATCCCGCCAGGATCTGGTTTTTCAATTAATGAATCAACACCTTATAAAGGCAATATGTATGAGAGCGGAAATGTAAAGCAGATTTTTGCAAACTTGGCTATAAGTCCGCAAACGCTAACCCTTGATCCTTCATATATTGATTTTAGCGAGTTTGATAGAGATGTCGCACAGATGGTTGTGCCGGATGTTGTTAAGAATATACTTTCAAATGGCTCGTTTGAAGAAACGGTTATGCCTTATCAGGATTCGTTACCTTTATATGACGGTTATGAATCTGTAACTGGATGGACGGTTGGTTATGGCGCTTTGTATAGAAGAACACCAACAGTTGTTCCAAATACAGAAATTGGCTTTAGTGCTTCTGATAGAATGAGTTGGATGGAACTTACTGGACTTTCTTCTCCAACGGTTCGTAAGGGATTTATAACAAGCTCTTTTGCAACAACAGTTGGAAAGAAGTATTGGGTTTTCTTTGATCTAGCAAATCAGCCAGAAAGTTATGTTCAAGGTAGTTCTGTTACCAAGAAAGTTAAGGCAACTCTTGGAACGACATCAAAGACTTTTTCTACTACGATAAATGCAACAGGTCCGTCTTCGATGAATTGGAAAACTGTTTCTATGAGTTTTGTTGCAACTTCAACAACTACAACAATAAAGCTTGAGAATGCCTCTAATCAGTTTAATGACGGAAGAGACGTTCAGTACGGTCCTCAAGTTGATTCTGTAATGGTTATAGCAGAAGAAGATTTGAATGACGAGCTTGATTCTTTTACAACAGCGGAAAGCTTGTTTATTGATCAACCTGAGTTTGATTTGAATTATAGCCTTAATGCAACAAACAACTTTACCCAAATACCAATAACGCTTTCTAATGATTATCAAAACAAGAGCGCTGACTTGTTTATAGACAAGATAGACAAGATTCATGTTGCTTGGCAGTCAAATAGAGATGGTTATTGGAATGTCTATTATGGCGGTTCAAGACTTAGAAATAATCCATTTAGGTTTGATACAAAAATATCTGATTCAAAAAGTAATAGCATTAATCCGTCAGTATGTGTAGACGGTGTTGGTAGAAGACTTATTGCATGGCAAGATGCTAGAAGTGGCAAATATCAAATCTATGCAGCCATGTCTAAGCTTCCAGACCAAATGCTTGTTGACCGTTGTAAGCAGGATGAGGTTGATGAGTTTTTGTATAAATGGAACTCGTCTATAGACCCTTATTATGATGCGGATGTTTTGCCAATTAGTCAACTCAATTGTGCTGTAGAGTTTACGTTCCTTGCTCCAGAGACGAACTTGTTTCATTTCAACATTAGCTTTTATCAAGATAAAGACTATTCTGTTTTGTACAAGAGAATATCTTCTAAAGAGTCCATAAATGGATGGAGAGTCGATGGTAAGCAAATATCTTATAACGGTCTATCAGCTACTGATGAAACACAATATCTTGTTTCTTATATTCCATCTAATGAGGATGATATAACCGGCAGAGTTTTGTATGCTGTTGTTGAGTACGAAATCAACTCAAATATTATTGATGTTGTTGCTTCGCAGAATGTTGCTATTTTGAGACCGTATTCGGGTCTTAATTTGAAGACTGGTAGACTTGAGAAATCGAATGAGGTTAGAGCGATTCTTGAGTTTGAAGACGAGTCGCCAGTTGAGGTTGCTGCTCAAAATTTAGCTTCTCTCAATACGGGCGGGTATAGTGGTGTTTCTTTTGCGGGTTCTTTATCTGAATTGCCAGGTGTTGAAATAGGACAAAAGATAAGAAGTGTTCTATTGCACTTTGACCCTGAAGGCTCAGAGGGAAGTGTAACTGCAAAAGTTAAGTTTAATTCTCCAATACTAGCTTTGTTTATTTCAGGTTCTAAACTTGGATCTACAAATTCAGTATTTGGTCATCCTGGAGTTACCTATCCTGGAGGCGGTGGTGCGGGTGTTGAAAACAATGATACTATTACAGTTTCCGCAGACAGGAAGACTCTTGATTTGTTCTTGTATACAAATCCTGTTATAGACCAGATAAGAGTTATTTTGCTTGATAATGTTTCGGTTGTTGGAGAGAATCAGTTTGTTTATTATTGCCCATCTAAGCAGTCCTCTCGATGCGATGTAAGTTGTTCATTTTCAAATAATGCGGATGTTGCTGAAGATATTCATTTTAGAGTAAGCTTTTATGCTGATCCTGAAAAAACAAATCTTGTTATGTCGTCATTTACGAAGACTGATACTCTTAATTGGTTTTCTTCTTCTTCTTCGTTTCCGTCAAGCGGCATTAGCGTAGAGCCTGGGCAATCTGTAAGTGTTATTTATTCGCCAGAAATATTGCCATTTGAGTTCTATGAATCGCAAACAAAAACAAATCTAACTCCTTCTAGCGTTATTAGACAGTCGTTGCTTTGCGGTATCCCGTATAGGGTTGTTATTGAAAGCTATAGGAATGGTACTTTCTTTGTTGAATCAGAATATGAGCTTTTGTGTCCTTGTGAAAAGACTGCTTCTGATTTTTGGAAGACAGATTATGATTCTCAAAACTGGCTTTCAAGCGGTCAAGGTTTTGAAGATTTTAGAGTTTCTCTCGCAGACGGTAACTGTCTTTTCCCGAAAATATCCGTAACGGAAAACGATATCTTCTACATTATATGGCAAGATTTTAGATATGCGAGATTGCTCGATAGTCAGTCTCCATCTTCTCCTGATTACTTCATGGCTCTTTATGATGCTGAAAATGATAATTTCCAGTGTTCTGGTCAAGGCGGCTATGATAGAAGATTGACATATTTCTCTGAAACTGAAAAGTATTTGTATGATGCTTCAGTTTTTATTGATCCTTTCCAAAATATCAATCTAACTCTTCATGATGGTAAAAAGGTTTATAATCAATCATGTAGTTTAGGTTGTAAGTTTACTGCAAAGAATAAGGATTTGATTTTACCTTGCATGTTTACTGATGAAACAGATCCTTCTTTCTTTGTTGTTGGAGGAGCGCCAGATAGAACGGTTGATCAATATCAGAAGATAAGAATATCACCAGGAAGCGTTGCGTATTCAACATATCTTGATGTTAATACTCCAATACCAGTTGTGACGGATTGCTTTGTTGAACTTGATATCATAGGCGTCCCTGGAACATATGCGTATAGACTTAGAAACGAAACTGATGAAGATTGGTCTGAATGGATTCCTATTGGCCCTGATCTTCCAGAACAAACTCAAAAAGATACAACAGCAACTCCTGCGGAAAGAGATTTCTTCAGAGCATATTTTGTTGAGAGAAACAGGTTTGTAGCTCCTTGGGTTGCGTCTTCAGGTAATGGTGTAAAAAGAATTTGTTGTGAGGTTTTAACTTTCTTTGGCAAGACTGAATCATTTTGTGTTGACTTTATGGCGTTGTATGACTCTTTTGAATATAAGATAGATTTATTCTTTGATGAGGATTTTTCGCAACCAGTTCCAAAGTTCAAGAGTTATCCTGTTGTAAGTAAGTCTAAGACCGAAAGCGCTATAGATGATAGTAACCTTGCTTCGATATCTGATGATATAACTGAGGTTTCTACAATATACGCAAGAATTGAGTTTAGAGATAAGCAGAAGATAGCTTTGTTGGAAAGGTTGAAGTCCGTTGAAAGGCTTGGGCTTTCGTCGAATATTCTTATGAATGTTTATCAACAAGGAATTAACGATCAAACTGGTATTGTTGTTGAGAAAATAAGAGACGGAGTGTATAGGGGATCGTTTAGCGTATTCGCAGACGACGGAATAATAAACATTGACGGTATTGGTATTATAACGCTTGATATTCCTGGCCAATGTAGTTCTTCCGATTCTATAACAAGATCTACCTCTTTGACAACAAGCGGGACGCTTGATCAGAGTGTGTCAATTTTCAATAACTTTACTGTTTTCAGAGAAAAGTATACCACCAGTGATGTAAAGGGTTCTTTTGGTAATCCTGATTACTATAAGACAAGGAAGTTTGGTGTAGATCAGTCTTCAGATTGGTTTGGAGGCGGACCTGGTCCAATAAATAATAATGTTGGCTATGAAGACTCCGGTGGTTCAGGAGGTGGCGGAGGTAATGGTTCTGGAGGCTCTGGAGGCTCTGGAGGCAATGGTGGTTCAGGAGGCTCTGGAGGCAATGGTGGTTCAGGAGGCAATGGTGGGGGTAGCGGTGGCTCGGGAGGCTCGGGCGGGCTTCAGGGTGGTTGATAAGATAGAGCTTAAGACGATATTGAACTAAGGAGCTTTGAATGGCAAGTGGCGAACTAAAATATATCTTTGGACCTTCAAGCGAGGGTGAAGAGTTATTGGACGAAGGAAGTCTTTCTTTAGGCTCATTTGTTCAAAATACAGGTTTTTCTTTTTATCTCTTTATCTTCAATAAAGATTCGTCTGCCCCTGTTTTTATTCCCTCTGATGGTATAAAAGCTGATGGTTCCGGAAGTTCTGAAAAGATATTTGGATTTAAGAAAGATGGAAGCGTTTATAGTGTAAATGAAGATGAAATAATTGAATTGCCTTATGATATATTACCGCAAGAAGGTTTTTTTGTTCTGGTAAACATAGATACATCGGTTGTTGGTAATAAAAATGTAAGTATTACCGTCTTGTCTAATGACGCTGTTAATCCAGAGTTTAAGTACTCATTTTTCTTTTCAGTTACCGCTCCGTCTGTTTCGTATCCTGATATAGCTATAGTTTATAGTGCAGGTAGTATTCAACAGCAATCGTCTGTTGATGTTGGAAAGTTCGCTCAGGAAAGTGTTGGTCTTGTTAGTTTTCAAATATATAACTACGCAATTCCTACATTGACTATTCCGCAAGGAGGTATTAGCGTAACTTCTATACAGGGAAACGAAACCGTTGTTACTGATCCTTCAGGATCTTCAGCAGTTAATCTCTCTTTCAATTCTAATGCAACACTTACGGTTTCTTTGGATACGGCATCTTTAGGTCAAAAATCATTTGTTGTTGTTATAACTTCAAATGACCCTGACGAAAATCCATTTGTATTCACCGTTTTGTATGAGATCGCCAAACCGTTTAGTTTAGAGGTTCAACAATCTTCTAATGAAGTTTTCGATGGAGATACGGTCAATCTTGGATCTTTCAACCACAAGAGTGTAATCAATAAAACCATTACACTTGAGAACGGTGGCATTTCTTATGGTATTAGAGTAACAAACATTCTTGTTGACGGAAGCGCTATTCTTGTGGGATTGCCTTCTCTTCCTTTTGTTTTAGAGCCTAATAATGGTAATTCAGTTCAGTTTACTACTAGATTTGATTCTTCAGTTTTGGGTAAAAGGAATGCGTCTCTAAGAATACAGTGGGAAGTTTCTGCGTAAGGATTTAATTTATGGCAGGTTCTAATTATAACTCATTCGCTCAAAGTCTAACCATCTTAACAGTAAAAGAGGGTGAGACTTGGAGTAACGCCACTGATAGTTTGGGGGAGAATCCTGATAAAAACGTTTGGGCAGATGTCCAGAGTGAAAAGGCCTCTTTTGTAACAGAGCATATTGCATATAAATTCAAAAACTCAGAAATTGCCGAGTTTCTATCAGCAAATCCAACAGTTGCTATATTGAAATTTAACGTAGTCTATTCTTTAGTTTGCACTAAGGTTAGTGGGGCTTCGATTTCTTTACAGTCATATTTAGCGATTGACGGCGAGGATATTGGATCAAATTCACAAATTGTTAACGGTGTTATCGAAGATGAATCTCAAGGTCTAATTAAAACGGCAAATGTTTCTTTTTATCTAAAGGAAATACCTTCTAATGAAACGTTATCTTCAGAAAAGTTTCAGTTTGTTTTGTCTTTTAATGGAAATAATCCCAATAACGATACTGTTGAAATACGAATTTATTCAATTCAGCTTGAAATAATAAATGGGACAGGAGTGGGGTACTTGCTTGCCGTAACTCCTGAGGGTCTTGTTTTGGAAGATAAAGGGGTAGCTTCTTTAGATCAAATACTAACCTCTCAATTAGGTTCTAATAAGGTTTATCTTTATAATGTTGGTGATGAAAAAGTAACAATAAATCAGGGTAACATTACTACAGAAAAAGGGTATATTAATTTTGCTTCTCAATCATGGCCTATAGTTGTTACTGAAATACCAAAGTCTGAGTTTCTTGAAGTTTCTTTTACTTATTCTTCTAAGGATGTTGGCTATAATATTGATTCAATAATCGTCAATAGTGATGCTAGTAATAATCCTTTTACTATAAGCTATGAATTTTATGTAATATCTACAGGTGGGCAAGATTTATTTCCAAATATTGCTTTATCTTATCAGGGTAGTGCAATAGCTGAAGGATCGTCTTTTTCTTTATCATCATTTCCTCTTGGGATTACAACGGTTGTTACGATAAAGGTTTACAATATTGGAACAAGTTCTTTAACTGTGTCTTCGGTTAGTGTTAGCGGAGATGGTAGCTTGTCTTCAGGTTCTATTGGGCCTGGAACCGTTATACCATCATTATATTATGGCAATATTAACATTAATTTGTCAACCAATATTGAAGGTACTAAATCTATTAGCGTTCAAGTAGTTTCTAATAGTATAGCTAATTCTGTTTACGATTTTACGCTAACTTATGCTGTTTTGCAACAATCTAAGATTGAGTTTAGGGAAGGTTTTTCTTCAGGGTCTTCTAACTCAGCTCTTGTTGATGGTCAGGAAACAGATTTTGGAACTGTTGAAAGAGATCGTTCATTGTCTAGATATTTTGTGTTGAAAAATTCGGGTATTTATAAGACTTTGATTATAAATTCTATTACTTCATCTTCTGCTAATATGCCATTGTCAGGTCTCCCTTCTTTTCCTTATACTCTTATTCCTAATAATGGTAATGCTATAACTTTTTCTGTATCATTTGAAACTTCGGAAGTTGGTTTGAAGGAAGGGGTTCTTTCTATTGATTATGTAGAAGGTTCTATATATCAAGCTCCAACTGCATCGCCACCAGTATCGCCACCATCGTCGCCAGTTAATCCGCCTGATGTTGCGCCGATACCTCCTGGAGGAGAAGTATAATTGTCAACTCTATCTGTAACATATACCTGGTCAGTACCTGATACATTCGATTTGAATTTCGAATGGAGAATAGTAGCTCAACCAACTCCTCCTTCGATTCCAACTATCTTAACGTCTGGACCGCAGAATGCCATCAATAGGCCAACGCTTATCTATCCTAATGGTGGAGAAGATATTCTTACAAGAGAAATAGAGGTTTCATGGCAAGAGCCGTCTCCTCCGTCTACAGATAATTTAGAAGTTTGGTATGAAGTTTATTTTACAGAGAACTATGATTATATGACAGAACCAGATTGGAAGATGATTGCTTCTGTACCATCTGGAATAGGCAAGTTTCTGTGGAAGGTTGGAAATAGCATTAAAAGTCAGAATGTTAGAGTTGGCATAAGGGCTGTAAATAGTAGGGGCGAAAGAAGCACTATGTCTATTTCAGCGTCTTCTTTTTCAATAAGGAAGGCACAACCTGTTACTCCAACAGTCCTTTCTCCTATTCCTGGAGCTAGATACGGTTCAACAGTTAAATTCATTTTTGATGATTCTGGTATTATGAATGGATTTGCTCAAAGAGCTAAGTATTACATTTACTTCAGTTCATTAAAAGCTCAAATTCCTTACACTCCTGTTGCGCAAAGGATGCCTGTTGGATCAGGCCCTATTGTTTGGGATACTTCTTTATTACCCCCTTCAGACGATTATGTTTTGACCATTTATCTTGCTGATGATGACGGAAATAAATCTCAAGAAATTAACGTTAGAGATGTCTCCATTATCCAAGAAGGCTTTTTCTTGATAGATACAAAACCACCAAGCGGGTATATACAGATTAATGATTCTGAGCAGTTTACAAGAGACGAAAACGTTTCTGTCAAGATGTATGCATATGACGAGGTTACAGGCGTACATTCTATGCAGTTTATAGAAGAAGCAGAAGAAGATGTTGTTGGTCCTCCAGAATCATTTGCAAATGTAAAGTATTGGGCGCTTACTGAAAATGACGGCGTTAAAACTTTGAAAGTTAAGTTTCAGGATTTTGGCGCTAATAGAACAAGCTCCGAAATGAGAAGTTTCAGAGTTTTGTTTGAAATTGACAATAATGATATTGCTGATATTGTTGCGCAAAATTCAGATATTGTTTGGCTTGCTCAAAACGGCAGTCAACCTTCTATATATAAGTTTAACCCAAATGGTTCTTTTATAACATATGTTAATGAGCAGATTAATTGTTTGGCCGTTTACGGTGATATATTGTATGCTTCTGCTCAAACAAGCGATAGTACCGCTTTGGTTTATAGGTGGACTGGCTTCGTTTTAGAGGAAGTTTTTAGTCTAAGCGAAATTGATTCTGAAGTTTTGGCGATGCATCAGTTTAGGGATAAACTGTTTTTTGGATGTAAGAACGGAAGTCTTTATCATTATGATGGGACAAATGTAACGTACATCAAGAACTTTGGATCTCAGTTGTATAGATTGTATTCAGATAATTCATTGCTTTACATTGTTCCTAGAAACTCCAAAAAGATACATATTTATGACGGGCAATCATTCTTAGAGGTTACTGTATGAGTTTGTTCTCTCAAAAAACGATTTCAGGTACTTATAATTTGACTTCAACAGATAAGGCCCTCTATGAGCCAATTAGTGATTCTGCGCTAAGAATTCAGTTTGCAAAGAGCGAAAATTCGGTAACTCCATTTGTTTCTGCAAAGTTTTGCGTTTTGACGGTTGAGGGTATTAAGATTTTGGCTGGAGTTTTTATTGATGCATCAGGAACGGAGTCTACTCTTGTTCAAATACCTTTAGTTGGTCAGCCAATATCAGAATTAGTAAAATCGTTGAATACCTATGTTGAAGTTTTTGCTGAATCTGTTAATTCTTTTGATTATCTATCTTCAACGCTTCTTAAGGATACTGCTTTTACGACAGTTTCTGGAACTTGGGCATATTTTTCCGCAGAAACAACAAATATTAACTCAACGTTTTCAACTTTATCAACAGATATAACATATCATTTGACAAGCGCAGAACCAGTATCTTTGCAAAACAACTATACTCAATCTTTGGGCGGTTATGTTAGTACAAATGAGCTTTACAGAGGCGCAGAATTATTGTCTTCTGTTTCTATATATGACAAGATACTATATCTTGGTCAATCTGTAAGCGATGGTTTTTCGATAGTTGATTTGCAAAAGAGCGAGTATGTTCAAATAGGCGAGGAAATCATAAGAATTAGCAAATGGTCTAGTAATGCTGGTTACATAGCAGAAAGAAATGCTTTCAATACACCTTTAAGGAGTCATTCAAAAGGTTCTATTGTTCGAGAAATAATGAAGAATGATTTCTTTGATTTGAATTTTAGTCCTGAGAGAAAACAGTATAGATGTATTGCTATCAAAAATGAACATGCTAATGATATTGCTAAAGATATGAAGGTTTTTTTCAAGATAAATAGTAGAAACAATCTATCTACTATTAGACTTGCTATTGAAGCTCCAAATAGCGATTATTATTCTGGAACTTCTTCATCTACTGGCATAACAGCATTTTCTGTTACCAATCTAGCTGGAGTGTATCAAGACAATCACTTTGCGGCGGCTCCCATTGTTTTTACTTCAGGCAGTAATAGTGGTCAGAAAAGGCTTGTTAAGTCTTTTACAGCAAGTAGTGGAACAATAGAAATTGACGAGAGATTGCCAAATTCTATTTCGATTGGCGACAAGTTCTATATAGATACGGCTCCTTCGCATAGAACGAAGTCAGGAATGAAAGCTCCAAGTGGGTCTAGCATTTCTGAGTTTTTTGATGCCAATAATGAAACAACAGCAGTTTCAATTAATGTACTAAACAATCGAGCGAGCGGTAAAGATCTAAAGCCTAATGAGGTTATTTATGTTTGGATTGAACGAGTTATTTCTGAATCAAATGACGAGTTTTTGAACAACAGATTTTCTCTAAGCGTTATTTACAGTAAGGTGTAATATGGAAACAATCAATCTAAACATATTGGCGACAGATTATAATAGGCTTCTCATTGGAGACTATGTTAAGTTTTTCATGAAGTTTGAGTCAGCGCCAATTATTGATGAGATTAGCGAGCAAACATTGCAGTTGTTTGGCGATAGGTTTCCTTTTATAGAAAGAGCAGAAAATGGTAACGGTCTTAGAATGCGACCAAAATCGTCTATGTCTCTTCCTTTGTTGCTTAGTAATAATACAGAGTTTTCACTTGGTTTTTGGCTAAGGCCTTTTTGGATTTCGCCAACAGTAAGCCCTCTTACCAATCTCAATGTATATTACAGAATGGCGCTATTTGATAAGTCCGAATTTTTGTATACAAGCTCAACTGGATATGTAACATCAAGTAATGGAACTTTTGTTATATATGAAGAAAGCAGGGAAGACGGTTTTAATGTTATGAAAATTCTTCTAACAGGAGGAGATAAAAGGCAGGTTGCCGTTGAGACGGAAAGGTATGAGGCTGGCAAGCTTCATCATTTTTGGATTGCTTATTATGGACCTGGAAGAAGATTGGACGTTTACATAAATGGAGTTAAGGCTAATCTTTTCTCCGAGGATGGTTTGTCAATTCCGTCGAATATAAATACGAACTCAACCTACTTCAGCATCAATAAGTCAGCCATCGGTTATAGTTCTCTTTTGAGGGATAACGCTGGATTTCTCGACGAACTTGTTTTCATAGGTAAGTATATCGTTGACGCAAAAACTATAGCAAATGCTATAAATCTTGGTGTTGAATATGTCATAGATAAATCTCTTCTATATAAAGAGATTGTCAATAATTGTTTTGCTTGTGACGATCCAACCGCTCTTGGAGTGACTTCTGTTTTGAGTAACGGAAAGAATTTTTATGCCGGAAGGAATGACGGATCGCTGTTTCGTGGCGATAGAACTATGTGGCAAGTTAGAAGAGATTTTGCCAATAAAGACGAAGTTAAGTTTGTGAAGAAGAATTCTTTTAGCTCTGACTCTATTGTTGGGGTTCAGGATGGAGCGCTAAAGCTTTACAAGTCATCAGTTAGGATTTGAACTAGATGTCCATTTCAATAACACAGGTAAAGATAAATAACACAAACATACAGGACACTTCAATAGAAGTGCCTCTTGATGTTATTACGATCAATTGGGATATACAGACCACAACGCCGTCTATCAAACAGCTTTCCTACGAAATACGCATAGGAACTCATAATATCAATTGGGGAACAAGTAGCTACATTCCTGACGTTTTGAGTCAACCTTACGCAAGAGATAGGTCTCAGTATTGGAGATTTAAGCCTAAGTTTTTGCAACGTGGACAGAAATACTATGGACAGATAAGAGTAAAAGATACAACAAATGAGGAGAGCGAGTGGGTTCGTTTTGTTTTCCTTGTTAATCGTTTACCATTTTTGACCCATGCAAGTATAATGCCTGAAGAGCCTTCTGAGCAAACGGATCTAGAACTTAGTTTGGGTTTGTCGTCTGAATCTGTAAGTGTCAAGACCAAGTGGATTAGAAATGGCGTTCACTATGATCAATTTGACAACTATCAAAAGATATCTAAAGAGTACCTTAGGTATGGCGATTCCTGGTATTGCGAAGTTACGCCAGTAGACAATTTAGAAAAGGGGCCGACAATAACAGCAAAGGCTGTTAGAATTGTTAAGCTCCCTCCGGTTACGGAATCGCTCAAGATTTTGCCAATCAATCCTAATGTCAATGATATACTTGAAGCAAATTATGTCGTAAACGATCCTAATACTCAGACTTTACTTGTTCGAGATAAGAGCCAGATAAGATGGTACATCAATAACGAGCTTATTAGCGAAGCTAATGACGAAAAATTTGTAAGGCTTGCTTTGAAGCCTAATGACGAAGTTTTCTTTACAGTAACGCCAAGTGATGGTATATTCACGGGAACGACAGTATCTTCAAGAACCGTTGTTATTCAAGACGCAGGTTTTAGAACGGTCAATCTAAGAGTTGACGGTCTTGTAAGTAATTTGAATGTCAATAGTGTAAATCCAACTCTTGAGTGGGATGTTATCTCTCCGTATGACAGATCAAGTAGATATGCTAAGATAAAGATAGGAACAGCACCTGGATCTGATAATGTTTATTCAAATGTAATAGAAACTTATGACAATAAGTTCACTATACCTGATAACATTGTCAGAAGAGGCGTTGATTATTATGTATCCGTTTCAGTAAGCGATCAGAATGATTTGTTTGTGAACTATGAAACATCTAGTTTCAGGGTTGCTGGTAATCTTTGGGAAAGAGAAGTTAGTAACTCTAAGGGCTGGACATTTGAAGCTTCTTTGAGTGTTTCAGGTGAAGGTTATCAAAGGATTTCTTTTGCAGACGGTTCTAGATTTGCAGAATTAAGGTTCTATGAAACCAAGTGTCAACTTATGCTTGGTAAGTCTAATGTCAAAATCTTTGATATTGACATGACCGTGCCTAGGAACCTTATTGTTACGGCAAAATCTGATGATATCAAGGTTTACATACAGAACAGTCTTATCATAGATGGAACTGGTGAATTCAAGGAGTCTGCTTCAGATAGGTTTATTGAAATTGGTTCTAATGGCGGTTCTGAAGCTGTGGGTTTATTCAAGAGAGTTGTTTATAATATTGATGGCTCATTTGAGCCTGGTTCTTCTGTTTATTCAGATATAAGACTTGAAAAGTTTGTTGATTTTACGGGAATGTCTCTTGCAGATATAGCAGAGCATGAAGGTAATGTTCTTGTTGCTGCAAATCCAATCAATCCAACAGAGAGTGGAGTTGTTTACAAGATTATAGAAACAGAGCAGCCTTCTCTTGCCGCAACAGAAAATGTTGATGTTTTTGATACGAGGATTAATTCTATTGCAACTTCTCCTGACGAGGGAATTCTTTATATAGGTCATGGATATGGAGCGAGTTTCTTTGATGGGTATTTCATCCCAAAGTATGATAGTGATTCTGTTTTCATAGCAGGATTTGATCCAGCAATTAACTTATGGGAACTTGTTAAGACAACAACTTTTGACGCAGCAAGCTATATTGAAGAGGGTCTTGTTATTGATACGACAATTTCTGCTAAGCAGTCAGATTTGTCATCAAATAGTGTTGAAGTATTTTCAACAATTAATACGGAAGCTATTTCTTTTATCTCTCTTTATGACTCAGTTTTTAGTTACGAGTTTGAAGTTGAGGTTGCTAATAATGTTTTGACAATATACTTGACAGGAACGAATACTGTTGCATTTACAACAGATCTTGTTGGTAAGAGCGTTTCTCAAGTTGTTGATGAAATTAAAGAAGCGTCTTTGTCAACTAACTATTTCTTCTCTCTTTTCTTTGATGTTTTTGCAAATGACATTTCTATTGCTTCTCAATCAGCGACTAGATTGAGCGCTATTTCAAGAACCGCATTGTTTCCTAGTTTGACGCTTAGAGGCGATTATCAAGTTACCGATACTTACAATCCAAGTCCATATGGAACGTATTCTACGGGTAAATGGTTCTATTGCCATAGGAAGAAGGGTACACCCTGGTTTGAAAGAGTTGACAATTCTCGCGGATGGACAATTGATTTTAGTCTTAGAATAGATGATTTTGAGGATAGTGATACTCCGTCTAATACAGGCAAACCAAAAGGAACAGGATTGTATGTCAATGACGGATTGTGTAGAGAAAGTATATGGTTCTTGCCTCAAGAAGTTATTTTCGAGGGTGCAGAAAGATCTTTCTTATATGATACAACTGAGTTGACAGATTATAGGCTAATTGGAAAGAAAACAAGAATCAAGCTTTACGGAAAGAAAGTAAGCGATCAATCTTACAAACTTATTGCAGAAACAACAATAAAGCTTGCTGCAACTAACCAAGGAAATGCGGCTAGACCGTCTGTTTTCTTTGATTCGACAGGAAAGACTCATGCAGTATGGCATGACGATGGTAAGGGAATCAATAGAAGACAGCTTTACTACAGTTACTATGATGCGAATACAGAATGGTCGGAACCAGAGCTTATTGTATCTGATGATTTTAGCTCGTCTAATCCTGATATAGCTGTTGATAGTTATGGCAATATCTATGTTGTTTATGAAACAACTAGGTCTGACTATACAGATATTGCAGTTATAACAAAGAACTCAAATGGTTGGTCTGAACCATATTTGCTTACGTCTAATCTTTATGATTCGTTTGCACCGAAGATTGCTATTGATAGTAAGAACAACGTCCATGTTGTATGGGAAGATCACAGAGTTTCTCAGCCTCAGATTTTCTATTGTCGTAGGAATGCTTCAAATGGACAGTGGGAGAGCAATGCTTTTGGTAAGCAAGATATTCAGATTACAAACGAGGCGGTTGGAGCAAAGCGACCCGCTATAATCTCCAATAATACTTCTTTGTATATGTCTTGGACGGCTTTTGAGAGGAATGGTTCTTCGTCAATTAAGATGGCTGTTTATGACGACGGAAAGAAGAAATGGAACTCTGCTGCGCAAGGGGGTTTTGATTTCTCTGTTTCTGGTACAGGATCTGTACGAGCAGATAATTCAACCATTTGTATTGATTTGAAGGGACAGGTTTTTGTTGTTTGGCAGGATACTGTTGATTATAACATACAGCTTTTTGGAAGACAAATCAACCCTAGATTGGTTTTTGCAAAGTCTGTTTTGCAACTTACAACAGGAGATTATGATTCTACACATCCTAAGGCTGGACTTAATTCATCAACAGGTGATATTTTTGTAGTATTCGAAAAGCAACAAGAGAAAATCGTTTCACCTTATGATCCGTATGTAGCAAGAGCGAGCGATGTTAGCTTGAAAAGCCCTTCTATTGCTATGCTAAAATGGGATGCTTCTTCGCAAGTTTGGTATAGTAGTAATCAAGATAAGCCTTCACCTTATACCACACCGTTTGATGTTGATTTTGATTTTGGGCTACCTAAAGAGGTTTTCAGACCGAATATCCCCTCAAGGTTTAGCGGTAATTTGCACATACTTTTTGAGAATTTGCAAGTTTCAAGTCCAAGAGAGATATTGCATAACAATGATATTTTTGGTCAAATTAGAGATTTGATTTACGATTTTAGTTTTGTACCCGATTATAATGTTTCTAATCATGAAACAAACACTTTTGGCGAACGAAGACTTGATGGTGATTTGAACAGAAAAGAACTTAGGTTTGGAGATTTTTCAGACAACTTGGCTTGTAGATTCGTTATTGGTAATCTTAGATACTACTTGTCTGATGCTGTAAACCCGTTCAATATAAACCTTGTTTCTTCTGCAACAACTAATATGCCAAAGACTGATGTTTTGGCGGTTGCAAGCAATAACAATGGAGATTCTTGGTTTGGAACATCAATAGGATTGATGTATTACGACAGGGATACAAGCAAGGCTTATTTGCTTGATTCTGATAACTACAATATTAAGGGCCTTTCTGTAAACTCAATTTCTTTTGACAAGAAAGCTAATATGTTCTTGTCAACATCTAACGGAGTTTATGCAAGCACTGACCATTCTTACTTTTTCAAACTCTCTGGCAATTTGCCAGCAAAACCTGTTTGTGTTGATATTGATGGGCTTAACAATATGTATATCGCCTCTGATGAGGGATTGTATATTGTTAGTCTTAACAACATATATTCAAGTCTTGTTTTGACAAAAGAAAATGCAACAACAGTAAGAACTATTGCGGTTGCCGACGACGATATAATAAAGATTGATCAAAACTCTGGTTTACCAACTAACAAAATAACAACTGTAAAAGTTGACGCTTCAAATGTTGCTTGGATTGGTTCTGAGGAGGGCCTTATTCGTTATAGCGGCGGAGAAATTTCTGTATTTACTACAGCAAATGGTCTCAACTCAAATAAGATTAATGACATAGCAATTCGTAACACAGCTATTAGGTACATAGCTACAACGGCTGGTGTCAATAAGATGATTGGCGTTGGTATTTCTCCATTGAATTTTGATAACACTAATGCTCCACCTGCTGCTGCGACTCAAGCTGGTGTTGGTGATGTAAACCTTCCTATTTTTGTAAATGCAAAAGCCATTAGATGGAGAAATCCTAATATTCTATGGATTGCTTCTGGCTACAACCTGTTCCAGATAACCTTTACAGAAGAGTCATTTACAACTGAAAGAACAGAAATAACAAAGTTTAGGAGTTCAGATTTTACTCTTAATTCTGTTTCGCCAAAGAGAAATGACGATTTACAAACATTCCGGGTTGTAGGTCTTGACGACAGAGTAATTTCCAAAAATACGGTATACGAAGTTATTCTAAATGGTAATAAGATAACGAGAGGTTATTCATTCTCTCCTGGCGACAAGCTTTTGAGGTTTAGCTATCCTCTTTCTGAAACAGACATTATCAAAGTTAATGTTCGCTTTGATATTGAAAAGATTGGTGCTTTTGCCCAAAATAAGGCTCAACAAATTGCTCTTGGCAATAAGGCAACAAGACTTGAAAGACTTGTTTCGGCAAATGGAAGTATCTTTGCATCAACAGGCGGAGACATAAATACTCTTCAGATTAATGACTCTGTTAGCGACCTTCCATTTGACAAGATTATTCTTGATAGAACTCCGCCAAGAGGAAAGATCACTCTTGGAACGAGAAGAGAAAGAAGTGTATTTGAAGTCAATGTTTCTCCTCTTGAGGATGATGTAGAAGGCGTATTTGACGACGTTTCTGGTATTGATAAGATGATAGTTTCTAACTTTACCAACTTTACTTCAGATGGAGAAACTCCGTTAGAGCCTATTGTCTTTACAAGATTCTTGCTTCATAATGTTGGAGAGATATTTGATAGTGTAAGTAGGCAGTTTACTTTTGAGAGCGGCAAGGGTCGTAGGCTTCTAAGCTATCAGCCTATTGGCGGAAATCAAGCAATGATGGCAGGCACAGCCGAGCCAGCCAATGTCTATCGTTACAACGGTGTTGACCAGACATGGGATCTTATAGATACTCTGGATGTTGTTGGCGGTGTTGCAAATCCAAGCGCTTCTGTTGAGTTCCTTATTGAGTATCAAGGTAGGATATACGCTGGAACGGGTAGTCCTAATGGTTCTGGAAAGTTATGGGTTATGAATCCGTCAACTATGAAGTTTGACCTACTTCGAACTCTTCCTTCCAATACTCATGCCTATTGCGCTGTCGTTTTTGACGAGGTTCTTTACATAGGCGGTGGCGGAGGTGGTTACGGAGCTTTGTATTCCTTTGACGGAACAACGACAACCGAAGTGTTTAGAAACATAAGCGGAGCTATATACTCTCTCGTTGAGTCTGATAGAGAGCTTTATGCAGCAACAGGATATGAAGGTCGCATATACAAGCTAGATCCTAAAAATCGTACTCAACAGATTGTTGATGTTAATGCTGATAGAAATGTTTTGAGCATTGGCAAGGCAACCGTAAATGGGCAGGGATACATATTTGCGGGAATGTCAGCCAATGGACAGATTAAGAGATCTAAGGTTCCTGATTCTCCTTTTGTTCATTCGTTCAAAACCGTTCCTTCAGCCGTTCATTCTATCAGAACTATTTCTGATAAACTTTACGCAGCTATAGGTAATACAGTTTATGCATTAGACAATGTATGGAATGCAAGATACACTCATAATGAACAAGTTCGAGATGTTGTTGGCGGTCTTGATAGTGCGGTTTGGTTTGTTTCCGATTCTTACATCTATAAGATTGGAAGAGCCGAAAATGTCAAGAGAGTTTATTTGAAACTCATTGACAGGGCTGGTAATGAAACAAATCTTTACACTGACGCCGCGCAATCAACGCTAAACGAGAATCTCTTTGATGAAATTTCTATATCTGATCTTGCATCATTTATTAATCGTAATAGGGTTCTTAGAATAGACGAATTTGGAAATGCGGTCGCGATAAGAGAAGGAAACGATAGGTTCTATTCTGCCGACATAGTTGAAGAAGAAGGCGGCGAGTATTTCAGCGAAATCTTCAACGGCACAAATAATCTTGTTGCTTGGGATAAGATATCTTGGGATGCAACCATACCAGATAATACAAGTGTTACTATTTACGTCAAGACGGCAGCAACGAAAGATGAGTTGCTTGATAAGGCTTTTGATTTCTTTGTTGATGGTAAAGACCAAAGTTCCGACATATCATTCTTGACTGGTCAGTTTATTCAGTTCAAGGTTGTTATGAAGAGCAGAGTTAGAGGCTTGAGTCCGTCTTTGAGAAATGTTATAATCAAGAGCATTTCTAGCGATTCTACTCACTTCTTTACCACAAACTTTGTTCTTCCAAGCAGAGTTAAGAGCGGAATAGTAACTTCAACTAAGTTGCTTCCTGTTTCTGCCGACGTTGTTTTTGGTATCAATACGAATAACTCTACTGATTTTGCAGAGTATCAGATAATTGATGAGAATAGAATCTTTACAACTGATGATTCTCAAGTTGGTAGTGGTCTTAGGGTTGGCGTAAGACTTATTACTCCAACAAAAGCAGAGGCTTCTGGTCTTGTTCCTGAAGAATATAGCCCATATGGATTGCCTCTTTTGTTGAATGCTGTTGAATGGTCATTCAAGAACGAGGATAATCTTGAAAGAACTTGTAATTTCAAAGTTAGTTTCTATGAAGATCCAGAACTAACAAATCTTGTTTACTACGCTAATAGTAGTGACTCTTATGTTGGATTTAGCGCTGACGGCGATATATTCCCAACTGGTGGTGTTGTTATTACTCCAAATAATACCACAGCCATGTCCTTTACTCCAATAGGCAATACACCTCTTCGATGCAACACTTATTATTATGTCAAAGTAGAAATGACAAACGAAGTTGAAACTTTGACAGTTTATGACAATTACTCATTTACGCAGTCATGCGGAACAACTTATGTTGATACAATAAGCTTTGATTTTACGAATACAACAGCTAATATTGAAACTTACCACTTTAGAGTAAGGTTCTACAATGATCCTGAAAGAACAGACCTTAAGCATACAGCATTTAGCGGAAACGATATTGCTAATTGGTTTGCAGACGAGTCTGCGTTGGCGGTTTCGGGTAAGACGTTAAATCCTGGGCAATCAACAACAATAAACTACACTCCTTTACTTTCTAATATTGATGCCGCTAAGACTTATTACTTGTCTATAGACGTTTTCAATGGAGAAGTATTCGAGAATAACAGTAACTCGTTTACCTTCAAGGCAAACGATGTTACTTCTCAGGTTTATTGCGGCTCATATACCGATGTTCCTGTAGTAAAGAATTTCTCGATTATGTTTGAACTTGAAAATAATGAGTTTGTTAGCATGAGAGTTAAGATCTAAATGCCTGTTAGAACACCACATTTTGGACTTGAAGCATTCATAACTGGCGATATCTACTCTGAAGTTGTAGATACTCGTAGGTTTATGAGTATAGATTCGCATATGGCTTTTATCTCAGACCTTGTTGGCCCTGGCGTTATAGAGGGATGGGAATTGTCAACACCGTCTTCCTTGACCTTAAATGTTTCAAGTGGTTGGGGAATGATTGATAGATACATTATTAGAACATTTGGAGACTATAAGAAATCATTACTTGACAATAGCACTGTGTATGTTTGGATGAGAATGAGGCCTGGTGTAATTGGTCAAATTAGCGCCTTTTCTAATTTTCTTTCAATTGATTATGTTGATTCAACGCCTCCTGCTCAACCATCTGGACTCCATATTGTTACGAAATCAATTGATTCTGCAACAATAAGTTGGACAGCTAGTTCAGAGGCTGATTTTGATGTTTATGAAATATACAGAAGCAGAGATAATATCTCTTATTCTCTTCTTTCAGAGACTTCTTCTAATGAGTTTAGCGATACCGATTTAGAAGAAAACTCAATATACTATTACAAGATAAAGGCGTATGATTTTAGCGGAAATTCAAGTCCTCTTTCGTCTGCTATTCTTGTAATAACTGAAAAAGATTTGAGCGTTCCTGCTAATCCAAGTAATGTTAGAATTGGAAACTCAAGTAACGTTGTTCATATTTCCTGGAATTCCGCTCCATATGGAAATGTTTTTGCATATCGAGTTTACATAACTCCAGTAAATGAAGAAAGAATGCCAATAGGTGATCAATCTATATATGAGGTCGATTCTTCTAAAGCAGATATTAGTATTGATGGTCTTGAAAATGGTCAAAGGTATATTATCATTTTGAAAACAGTTACTCGTTGGGATATTGAATCTGAAGGAGTTACAAGGCTTGGCTTGCCTGTTGAAATAGAAGGCCCGCCTGATGTTGTTCAGGTTGAAATTGTTGATTACGCTTCTGATTCAGGAGCATCAACGAATGGAATTAATATATCTTGGATTTCTCATACAGATCCTTATTTGAGTTTTACGGGAGCTTCCGAAATACTCATAGAAGAGTACAGATCAGACGGAACTGTTGTAACTTCGGATTGGATTCCAACTCTTGAGGGTGTACCGTATCGCTCGATTGAGGTTTTTCCTTACAAAAACAATAGTCAAACATTTTACAAGTCTATAGAGCCTAGGACGCTGTATTATGTTACAGTTAGAAATGTTGACGCCAATGGTTTTAAGAGTCTTGGCAAAAGAGTTCGACATTTTACTAGAACATTTCAAGCGCCGGAAGAGGTTCAGTCTCTTTCTATAACTGATAGACCCGATAGAACGCTTGTATTAAGATGGGAGAATTCTCAGTCCATATTTAGTCATAATGTTCTTTCTATAACAAGGACGGATTTAGGAACTCTTACGGATACGGTTTTGATTGATCAACTCAATGTTGGTCGTTCTACTATTTACAGTTTAGCTTCGTCTTATGCAATAGCGAATAGTAGATATCGTTTTGATATATACTGCGTTGATGAGTTTGGTAATCAGAGTCAAACAAGAACGATTTCTTTTGATTTCGCTGATTTTGTTGATCTCCCTAAGCCTCCTCCTCCAAGACAACAAATAGGCTTTGCAGCAGATAAACAGAACGTGATTCAGTGGAGTGCCGCTCCAACTGAGTCAGTTGCAGGTTATAGGATTTACAGAGCGCTTGATACTGTTTCGATTGAGCCTGGTGATTTTTCTTTGCTTGAAACCGTTTCTGCGACAACCTTTTCATACACAGATTATGAAGTTGAAAATGGAACAACTTATATTTACTTTGTAACAACAGTTGATTTATTTGGGCAAGAGTCGTTAAACCCGATTGATGATAGCTATATCAATTATGCTCTCATTACATTAAGGCCAGCCTCCTCAACAACCCTCAATCCGCCCGCAGCATTGTCTTATTCTTTGAATGGACAAAATGTTCAACTAACATGGCAGCCAACAGCCGGACAGTTTGATGGTTATGAGATATACAGATCTATAGGTAACAAGTTTTCTTTTCAGCTTATAGCAACAGTTTTGCCCGCTGTAACTTATTATGTTGATGCTAATGCTCTGACAAAAACAGGCAAAGTTTACTATATTGTTCGTAAGTTTAGAAACGAGGCTGATTTGTTTGTTACAGAAAGTAATATACAAGTTAGTAATGCAATTTTGCTCGGTAAAGTTGTAACCAAAAATGGAGTTTCAGAGTTTGATCTTTCTAGTGTTAGAAACATATCTAGATTGGAAGATCCTGTAAGAACAGAAACCATAAATAGGCTCGCAGTTCATAAGCACGAATATATAGATGAAGAAAATGATAGAAGAATAAACCTTAGCGATGTTATTACTGTTTCTGGCTGGGAGACTTCAGATAATCAAACTTATACTACTGAAACTGATATTTCAGAAACAACAGTGTATTCTGTTTATTTGAATGGAGAAGAAGCTTCAAGTTATGGTGTTTTGTTTTCTCTCAACAAGATTGAAGGATCTTTGACTTTTGAAACTCGTCTTGCTGCAACAGGATTTGAGTTGACAGAGCAAACTTTTCCTTTTTCTGAGCCTCCAACCGTTGAAGTTAGATTTTCAAATCTTGAGGAAGTTCAGAACGTTCTCCCTAAGAGTAGAATAAACGGAGTTAGCGCTCAACAGGTTGGTGTTGGAATTTTTGAAAAGGTTCAGATTCCTTCTGTAAATCATGGCGGAAGAATTAAGGAAAGGCTTGAACCTGTTCAAATAAATACTCTAACCGTTGACGACGGTTATCGTTATGCTCCTGTTGACGGAGAAGAAGATCTTGGAGATGGAATTGTTTTCTATTGTATAATGCAGGCTTATGGTGATTCTAATGTTTTGATTGCAGGAACAAGCAACGGTATATATACAAGCGAGAACTTTGGCGTTTCTTGGGATAGAAGGTTTGAAACAATAACTCCTGTTCTTAGGTTCTTTTATTCTGAGAAGTATCAAACATACTTTGCAGCAACAAACAGAGGCATATTGTTTGGTAGAGGCGGTCAGGCTGGTGATTTTAGTATATGGACTGAGGTTGCTGGCGCAGAAAATGCCAAGATTATTCGAGATATTTGCGAAGACGAGGATGGAAATGTTTTTTGCAGTAGCGATTTAGGTGTTTATAAATTAAGAAGAGATATTGGACAGGGTTCGTTCTTTTTCCAGCAGACTCCTATTTTTGGACCAAGAAGCACTGAGGCGTATTCTTTACTTAGAGACGAAGATAGATCAAGAATTATTGTTAGTAATGAACTTGGCATTTTTGAAACCTACAACAGCGGTGTTGCTTGGACTTTTAGCGATGAATTCACTGAGCAGAGGCCAGTTTTTGCTTTTGTTGCTTCAAATGGATATATCTTTGCAATAACAGATTATATGCTATGGAGAAAGTCTCCTAGTTCTCAATTCTTCGAACGTATTGGTGTTATGGAAAGCGCTTCAATGTCAAGGAAGATGGTTATATGGAACAATAGAATCTATATAACAACTGACGCTGGTTTGATGGCAACTATTTCTGATAGCGATATTTATACAGACCTTACAGTTACTTTTGAACAAGCTTTTTCTCAGCTTAGAATAAATGACGAGATATTACCGGCAACATCTCTTGATGTTATAGATAATAAGCTTTTTGTTGGTTCTGAGGATAAACTTTTCATATCAGATAGGCCTGGTAGATTGTCTTTGCATTGGGAGAACGAAAGCGAAGTTATACCAACAGTTTATGTAAATGGTGAAAAACAATTCATAGGATATAGATTTAGTACGAGCCAGGATAGACTTAGGAAGTTTGTTTGCTTTGATGTTAAGCAAAAGCTTAATTCAGTTATTACTGTTGCAAATCAATACAAGAAGTATAAGGCAAAGTATGGTGGCTGGGCTGATACAAACTATCTGTCTGCCGTTTCTCTTTTCATTGACGGTAGAAGGATGAATAAGATGAGTGTTTCGGAGAAGCCTGCGATTGCTATGGCTTCTCTTGTTTTGCCAACATATAACGATAGAAATGCTCATAAGGTTGGGGCAGATTTAGCTAAGGCTAAGTTCGAAGATAGTAGAACAAAGTTGCTTGCCGTTGAAAGAAATTCAGACGGGCAGATAACTGCTCTTACAGGCTTTTCAAAGGATAATGTTGTTTCAACTTTGTATGGTATAGAGAGATTTTTGTCGCAGATTTATGAGGGCGCAAGAGTTGTTCAGGTAACGAACGCTGACGGGACGACGAGCGAACAGCCATTTACCGTTCCTGCTTTTAGAGTTATTCTTTTGAATCCAACCGAGTTAGTTAACAAGGCTGTTTTTGGCAGTTTTGGTTCTTACAAAAATTGGGCAAGAGATGCGGATAATTCTACGTCTTCAAATATCGGTTCTTTTGGTAGCGAGTTAAGTACAGATGGTATCTTGCCAGAGTCTCTTATTGGAGGTTCAGGATCTCTTGGCTCTAATGGAGGCGGAGGGTCTATTGGCGGTGGATCTTCTGTATCTAACGACGATACTACTTCAGGAACAAATGATGGAGGCGGAGGCTAAGCATGTCACTATTTTCGCCAAGAGAAGCTGGTAGCCCTAGTAGCCAGAAACTTGTATGGTTTGATCCAAATGATTATGACTCTTCTATTGTAAGAGATAGTTCTAATGGAACTCCGCTTGTAAATAACGGAGCAACCTGGGAAGTCACTGTTAATAGAGAACTTGTTGAATCAAGAGGCATAAATCTAACTATTACGGTTAAGAATAAAACTCAGGTGCAGCAATCTGCTCCATTTATTCGCATTAATTCAGGAATGTATCATCCCAATTGGGTTGGCGCTGGAGTGAACTCTTTTTACAGGCATGTTCTTAATTATATGAATCATGATTCATATGGTATGAGGCCTGAGGCTGTTGGTTATCCAGTAATTAAGAATCCGTCAACAGATAAATTTGGAAATCCAAATGCCATATATGGCATTAATTGGTTCGCTCCTTGTTTGGCTATTGAGAACTGGAAAACAGGCTTAACGAGTGCTGCTTGTCAGATGACGAGCGTTTCAACGAATTATTCGTATCCATTCAAAATTTATGGAGATTTTGATCCTTCAACTCTTAAGGCGTATTTTCGAATAGAGGGAAATGTTAATACGGATAAAGGTATTGTTGATAAGTTTCAAGCTGGTGAAACTAGAACTTGGAAAGTTTGGCTAAGATATGAGGAGTATAATTCCTTTACTTCATATAATGGTAGTGCTTCTTATAGAAAGACCGCCGCTCTAAGATCTTACGAGCCTTATTTTGTTTGGTTCTGGTCTAATCATTCAGATTCGAATATTGGGCCAAGAATTAGCGGTAGAATATATGGCGTTAATCTTGCAGGGCCTAATGCTCCTAAGGCGTATTTTACTGCAAGAGATAATCAAAGAAGATATTACCTTTTTAGCACGCAAGATAAACAAAGCTTGCAAGGCCGTCTTCCTTTGCCTGGACAAGAATACGTTAATCCTCAAACGGTAAGCGGATGGAGAGAGCTTCTTGATTCAACGGTTGATGTTTCTTTACTAAAGACATATGGTTATCAAGCTGTTATGTTTCTGAATGTTGCTGGTTGGGGCAATAATGACCGAGGTGAAAATCCTGCGTTCTTTACTAACCTTCCTCAATCTCTAAGAAATTCTCTTGCTGAAATCAAAGAATGGGAAGAAGAGAATCAGTTTAGAGTTATTTTTGCCGCAGATAATACGCTGAGCAAAGTCAATCTTGGTGACTTTTCTGAGACAGCGGTTGATTTCCAAGAAGACGAAGTTCTTCATGATCAGTTCGAAACTGACAATTTCTTCGAAGGCGGATTAAGGTCTGTTAGCGGACTATCTCTTCTTGGTCTGCCAGAGAGTATTACGAGTTCTTATGTAACTCAATATGTTCAAGGGTGGAGAGCTTCTTATCCGTCCGTTTCTATGGCATCTGGCGCAAGGAATGAAAATTCGTTGTATCTTTATGTAGCTCCGGGATATGTTGATAGGTCAGAGTTTTTAACTAAAGACTATTCTAAGGGAGGAAGGGATTGGTTCCTTGATTTGTTGTTTTCTGGTTTAGATCCTTGGGTTTACATGCCAATTGCTTCTTGGTATGCCGATTATGGGCCGTCTTCGACAACAAATACAGCATACGAAGACTATGTTCAATATATTGAAAGCGTACATCAAGCTGTTCCTGTAACGATTGATTATATTGTTAGAAGAGAATGCCTTCTTCCTAATAAGCTAAGTTGGAAAGAATCGTTTGTGACGTATTCTTCCATATTTGCTCTTGGCGGAGGGTCTTCGATATGTCAAGTTGGAGACGCATTGCTTGGTGGTAGAAAAGTTTGCTTACCAAAAGATATTCATATAACCTATAGTTCAAATGTTCCAGATATACAGGAAATGATAGGGTTGTATCAGTTTGATGCTTATTATGATTGGACTTTACCAAGCAGAAGTCAGCATTCTTGGGTTCCTGTTTCTGGTATTACAAATGATTTTGTTTCAGGATCTGGTGACTCTTTGCTTTGGTTGTTTCAACAAGATAAACTTGATAAAGCAAAAGCAACTCTATATCAGAATATAACTGGCTTTGGTAGGTCTGGTGGAATTCCGTATATACCAGCTACTTTTACGGGAAGTATCTTCCATAACTTTGAATTAAGAGCTTACAATACTTCAAATAATCAAGTTGCCGTCCAAGTTGGAAACGGTCTTATTATGATGAGTCAATACGCAAGCCCGACTCTTATTCGTTCTTCACCGTCTTCTGGCTTGGCTGCAAGAACTTTGAGAGATTGGTGGATATGGGCTGTTGATCAGTCGGAGCCAGGATGGTCTTCAGGTAAGACTCTTGAACAACAAGACGATTATTTGCAGAAGAAATGGGCTGAACGTTGGATTGTTTGGATAAATGAGCTAAATGATGTTATTAGACAATTAAGACCGAATGTTCAAAAGATAGGCTTTTTTGGAGCGGTTCCAACTCGCGGTATATGGTCTATAGACGGTTTGGATTTTGGTTCTCAGAATCCTGATGCAACAAATTCTCTAAGAGATTTGGAAGTTTATTACTGGAAGGAATGGATGCAGGCGTTTGATTTCATTTCGCCAGCAATGTATCTTTGGGACAGGACAGCCAATTACGATGCTAATTTGTATTATTCTCAAACAGGCAGAAAGCAAGCAGATCCTATACAGCAAAGAATCTTTTACTTAATGTCTCTTAGGAATTTTCATGATATTGCAAGAATAGCCAATAAGCCTCTTTATCCTTTCATATGGAATGGATATCTTCGCGCAAGTGGATATACAAATCCAAACATATCGGATTTTACATACAGATCATTATATATGAGCGGATGCCAGGGAGTTATCTGGTGGGCAACTGTTTATACTCATAATGATGCTGTAGCAACAACGGGAGATATGCAACAAAACTGGTATCCTGTTTCAAGGTTTATAGAACAAAGAAACTTTACATATAACATAGACGTTGACTCACCGCCGCCAATATCGTTTGGTGTTGGAGGCGACCTTTCAGGTAGTCCTTCTTTCATTGCGAAGTACGGTAAGTATGGTATTGTCTCTTTGGGAGGAACTGAAAAGAGAGATCAGATAGAAGGGTTTGGTGTTCAAAGATATAAGAACGTTCCTTCCGGGGGCGTTGGTGATCAGTTTCCAGAAGACTATTCAGGTTTTGAAATTGTTGCAGTAGCAAATTCTATTGACGGAATCATTGAACTCCCTAAGGCTCTTGCTAAGTATAATAGAGTTGAGCTTGACATAGTTAACCCTTCTTTGGTGAATGTTGGAATGCCGCATTGGACGATAGAAGATACTTTTGAATGGGTAAACTCTGGCGCTCCGTCTCATTTGAGCCAAGTGCATCATTCCAATATACTGTCTGGAGGTCTTGCTGGCGAGAGAATTAGTCCAGGTCTGCAAGATTCTGTTGCTCCGCCGTATCAAGCTAAATATTGCATTCCATGCAATTCCGATTGGTATGATAAGGAAAACTCAACCGTTGATTATGAAGTCTTTACGGACCTTAGCAATAGGAATTTGTCTCTTCCATGCGCCAATGCGGTACTAAACGTTCCTGAGCTTGGTTATGTTTTTGTTGGAGGATATGGAGGAGTTCTAACAATAAACACAGTAACAAAAGAAGTAAATAGACTATCTTTCAAATCTGATAGAACCCTTTTGGTTAAGGATATCAGAAAATATCAAAATACTGTCTACATTCTTGACGAATCTAAGTTATACTTCTTTGATGTAAATACTCAGAAGATAACTAAAGACACGGCCTCTGGCTTACCAAAGAAGTTACATAGTTTTGTAAGTATATTTGGAAGCAATCTTGTTATTGGTGCAGAAGACGGAGTTTACGCAAGGAAGAGTTCTTCGTCAACTTGGACCAAAGTTGTTTCAACTTCTTTACCTGTTAATGTCATGTCCTCTCCTGACGCTGCAATGGCTGTTTCTGATAGCGGAGAAAGCTATTATTCGACTGATGGATTCAATTGGAATAGGGTTGGTGTTATAAATAATCAAGTTGTTAACAAGCTTCAAAAGCATCGTTCTCAAATGTTGTTTGGAACGACGAAGGGACTTTTCCAGGACGGAGGTTCTTTCTATAGCGGAAATCTTTCTTTACAGCTTCTCGATATTCTTGGAGATATAGAAGATTCTGCCGCTATTGGTGTTAATGATATTGATTCTGATTTTACCAAGTCGCTAATAGGACTATCTGATGGTCGTTACGTTGTTTATGCCGATGATTTTGTAGTCTATACAACCTCAAAACTTCCAACTATACATAAGGTTTTGATAGTGAATTCAGATATATGGCTCTTCGGAAATGCCTACTTCAAACTTGCCTCCGAGAGCTTCATTAGAAAACTTGCTACAGGCTCAACAATTAACTAATAGGGGAGTACAATGAATGGCTGCGGAGATCCCTGGTATTACAGAGTAACTAAAGAGTTAAACATGGAATATATAGGAAGAAAACCTAGCGGAAAAGGACAAATAGTTAGGGTTGGTTCTGGCTTTCAATCAAAAAGAAATTGGCCCGAGTTGCCCGATTTTGTTCCTGATTTAAGTTTGCCTATTGGTCGTCCTCAGTTTGATAGGGAACCATATTTTCTTTTTGAACAGTCTTTTGAAAAAAGCGTATTTACTGGGAATTTACAAGGCCCAGACGTTCAGAATCAATCCTTATGGAGCCATCCTTGGGTTATGCCTCATCTTCGTTATAATCCAAGAGATTCAGGGATTGTTGTAAGAAATGTTGACTATTTTGTTAATCAAATTTGTCAAGAAGTCATTCCTTATGTAAACTCTCGAATGCAATCTATTGGAAGAACTGATTTTGAGTATTCAATTAGAAACTTTACATGGGGATACCCGCCTGGATTTCCTCCTGATATTAATGGCACACCAGATGGTCCTAATACTTTTTTGTTTATGAATAGACCTGAAGAGAGGCCTTCTGTATTGAATGGATTGAACTATGGTATGTGGTCAAAGAACGGTATAGATAATAACCGTGATTGGGATACCGAGTTTTGGGCAAAACTTAAACTTGGTCTTGCTAATATAGGATTCAAAGACCCTTATTTTTGCAATTTCAATGTTGAATCAACTGGTTTAGATTTTTATCCAGGAGTTGCTGTTTATCCAATATCAGGAACTCATTCTCAGTTTGCTTGTTTAGATCAGTTTGGAATTAATGATATTGGATATATAAGCTGCTGTCTACAGGATTCTCGTTCTTCAAATACTGATTTTTTAGTTGACGGACAAAGAACTTTTCAACAATTTTGGAATCAGGCAAATCATAGAGACGGAGGAGCTTGGCCTTGTCTTGATTTTGCTACTGACGGATATGTAAGAACACCAAAGGCTTTTGAGGGTTTTTGGAGGGCGGCTGTTTTGTATCATACTTCAAGAGATTACTGCATATGGAAGGCCTCTTGCGAGCCTGCTTTGCAATATTTTCCAAATATGATATTTTCGAATGCCCAACAAAGTTTGTATGCAAAATATCACAAAACAACCAGAATTGGCGTTCAGAATACCAGTCTAAGAGCAATGAACGGTTATGCTGTTTTTGATAATATGCCAACTTTTACTAACTGGATGCAGTCTGCTAGTATGTATTGTTTTGATCAATCTGATTTTTCGTTGTATGTTTCGGAAGACCTTAACAATTTCTATAATCAAGGTTTTTCAGCAATAGACCCAAGATTGTCAACTTTTAGAAACTATATGACTTATGACTTTTCTAACTATTATCCCGCTGATTTTTCAGACTGGAATTGGTTTAGAATGCAACATATGAGAAGAGGACTTTATAATGGGGTTGTTTCAGGTGGTACGGATAATCCAATGTGTCCTTGGTTCTCGGCTTGGAATTCTCGAAATGACGGTTCGGTTCAAAGCTCTGTTCCTTCTCCTTATAACTCAACCAATACAAATACAATCCAGTTTAGAAAGGTTTGGGTTGAAACTATTAAGTATGCAATATCAATAGGCATTAGGAATTTTGGCGTTTGGGAACAAAGCTGGGATACCCCGACGACTTCGTTCTGGAATGATGTACTGATTGAAGTCAAAGATTGGTACGATAATATCTTTAAGAAACAAATAAGTATATATACATGATACTCACTAAAGCTTCTGTTTTTATTCGAACCGTTGGTAAGACCGATTCTTCGGCCTCTTTCTTAGTGCCGGAAGACGGTTTTGCCGCATTTGATGCCTCTAATTTTTCAAGGCTTGAGCAAGGCGATCCATCGGCGGTCTTTGATGTTGTTGTAGACGGTTCTTACGGATCGGGTTCTATGGCTATTTTACAAGCTATTGGAACTCCTTCGTATCCTATTCTATCTTATCCTGTTACCGCAGTAAAAGCTGGTAAGTATAATGTTTTCATTAGGGTTAGGACTCAGACGGACGTTTCTCAGTTTTCTTATGAGTTACTTGTTGATGGATTCTCAAGCTCTGATAACACGGCAACAGTAACTCCGGGTTCTTGGTCTTGGGTTTCTACTACAATAGTTATTAAGGACAACAAGAAGTTTGAATTGTCTATAAAGCCGAAAACACAGCAATCTTATATAGATTCTGTAATTATAAGTTCATCTGAAACGATGCCTGACTCGATAGAGTATCAGAGTAAGTTTTTGACTTTGCATTTTAGAATGTATGAAGTCAATGATAATATATCACCTGGCGACGCAATTCCAATATATGATTACAAGACAACGATAGAAGAAATTAAGGACGACAATTGGTACAATTTTACATTAGACCCTTTGCCTGGAAATTCTTCTATTAGTTTTACTTTGCATTATGCCGCTGCTCTTTTTGTTTCTGGTTCGAGCGACAACTTGTACCTTATTTGGGACTATGCTGAAAATGAAGAGCCAGTTTTTGATCCTTACAATGTTTCGTGTGCTTTATCATATGATTCGTCTCTAAGAGTTTGGAATCTTGATTGTACTCGAAATTATGCTATTAGATTTTACTCATTTAGAGATTCTATAGACGAAAACGCTTGTAAGCTCATTGTCCCGGCGTCTGCTGTTGCAACAAAGGTTGTTCAGAAGTTTGACATAGACGATCTAGAGCCTGTATTTTTGCAAACCAAGATAGTTGATGTTGATTCAACAACAAATAAAGTTGCTTTGAATCTTCCTGATAGATTAGTTTCTGTTGTTATGGACCAAAGCGGTTCGCTTAGCTGGAATGATAGCAGCGGTCTAAGACACGAAATAACAAGGCGAATGATTGATAGGCTTGAGGCTACTTATCCTGGTGAAGTTAAGTATAATCTTCTAAGTCTTGGCTCTACTCCTATCAAGTTGAATTTCTTCGCGGTTGTAGAGACAGACCAAGTAAATACAAATAATACAGCGGAAGTTGCTTCTGCTTTCTTTGCGGACCAAGAAAGCGGATATGCTGGTGTTCGAATTATTAGAAAGCTCGGCGCTTATCCTACAGGGCCTCTTGACGGTGATATAGTTACAGAAGGTTTTGTTGAAAGAGCGTTTGATGACGAGCTTGAAGAAAATGAACAATACTACTATGCCGCATACACTTTTGATTCAAATGGAATCTTTAGTAGCGGTAGATTTTTGAAGGCTTCTCCTAGAGTCAAGATTTATCCTCATGGAGTTGGCGGTTTTACTTATAGGACGATTGCGGGTTCAGGCGTCAAGAGAGATTCTAATACTATTGGACTCTGGCATCTTAATGAGTCAACAGGAACGTTCGCATATGATTTTAGCGATAGTCCTGTGCTTTTGTCTTCAAACGAAGATGTAGTTTGGCTCAATAATAATGATGTTCCAAGCGGTATTAGCGGCATTCGGTTTGACGGAACTGATACTAAGCTTTTAGGGTATGATGGAGATGGTAAATTCATCAAAACAAAATATACCTTTATGGCTTGGGTATATCCGTTTAATTTCGCAGCCAAAAGAACTATTATATCTAGGGAGACCATTTCTCTAGATAAGATGTCATTTAGATTTGGAACAAATACTGACGGAACATTGTTCTTTACATTTGATGATTTGACATTCGCTTCTTCTAATATCGCTTTGACAGCTAATACATGGAGTCATGTTGCTGTTGCTGTTGATTTCTTGGCTCTTACGGCCACGTTTTATGTTAATGGTGTAGAGGCGGGCAGCGGCTCTTTGACAGCTTTGGGTTATTATAGCCAAGAGCCAATGCATATATACCTTGGCGGAAAGGCTTCGCATTTCTTCGGTAAACTTACCGAGATAAGCGTTCATGATACTATTCGTTCTGCAAACTATATTGCTTCTGCCGCAGTTCGTTATGAGAGAGTTTCTGATAAAGTCCTGGATAATGGAGACAGAATTGTTGCTGTTAGATATTCCATTCCTGATGATTATAACTTCGAAGGCGGTAAGGTTCGTATCATAAGAAAAGCAGAGGCTGGTGCAGGTGTATTCTCTTATCAAACACCTGTAAGCAATAGTGGCACTCCTGTTGAGCCTGTTCTTGTTTTTGAAGGTTTTGGCGAAAATCCATCAAACGAAGAAGATGGTGATTTGGTTTATGAGGCAGACGCAGGACCAGGCGATTTTGTTGTAACGTTGCCTTTTGATTATGTTCATGATAGAGTTTATAACTTCCGTATTTATTCGCAAAATGCTATAGGAAACTTTAGCTTAGATTCTGATTCTCCGATTTTGTCTATTAAGATTCCTGCTTTCAAAAGTAGAGACGATAGAAATAAGGCTATAACAACTCCTCTTATTGAGCCTGTTGAAAATGTTCAGATTAGAGCAGGTAATCATAAAACGTATTTGACATGGAATGCAATCAATAACGATACTGTTGAGCAGATTTTTGTTTATTGGTCTGATACAGGCCCACCAATTATAAACAATGATGATGGCGTTAGCTTTTCTGCTTTGTTGGTATTTAGCGGAAGCCCAAATCAGGTTGAGTTCGTTGACAGAAATCTTGAAAATGAGATTGTAAATTACTATGCAGTTGTTGCAGCGGATAGATACGGTAATTTGTCTGCTCCTGTTTATGTTTCAGCAATCCCTCTTGATGATGCGGACGAAAATGGTATACCGCTACTTGAGGTTAAACAATTTAGATATGAAGTCGTTAATGAAAACGCAATAAGTCTTGGATGGGACGCTCCTGTTAAGTTCCAGAAAGAGATTGAGGCATGGTTTGACCAGCGAGTAGCTCTTTATGCTGAGATAACCGACGAATATGGCGCTCCTATTTCAGATGCAAGTAGGATTAAGTTTTCTGCCAAAGCTAGCGTTGGTTCTGCTCAACTTGCAGAAGACGTATTTGGCGAAGTTATCAATACAACCACTCTAACTCCAGAAGCAGATGATTGTTACATACTTTCTTCTACAGTTGTTGGAAGCGGCTTTATAAGAGGCGTATTTAGAATGACGCCTGATCTTGATACTCTTTCTGCTATAAACTCTCTTTCTGCTCAAATAACTGTTTCGTATGAGATTCCTAATAGAGACAATCCTTCTGAGAATGTTTTCCAATTCGAATCATTGCCCGTAACTATAGAGATGAGAAATCCATTCGCAATGGAGCTTGTTAATATAGGTGATAATGCTGCAAACTTTGGAACTATAACAAGTTCTGGAACTAGAAAGAAGTCAAAGAGAAGAAGATCTGCTGGAGGTTCAACAAGTGATCCATTGCCAGATAATCAGTCTTCAGGTAGCGCTGATATAGTAAAGATACTATGTAAGCAAACTGTTCCTCTTGACGATCAGGAGTTTATATCTTCTGGTGGCCTTCTTTTTGACCCTGATAAGTTTGCGGAGTTTGACGGTTGTTGGATTCGTCGTTCAAGACCCTTTATGGCTAGGGTTGTTGTTACTTATAGAGGACAGGCTTTGCCTGACGGCGGAAATTGCAATGCTGCTGTTTTTGAGGCTTCTGATCCTCAGTGCGACGAAGAGCCATCTGGAAGTAATCCATGTTCTCAAACCGGCGGTTCAAGTGAAAGAAGACCGTTTGTTCCAACATTCTCAACGAGAAGAAGTCGTTCAGTTCAACCTCCCGCAACTTCAATTCCTCTTAGAGTTGGATTGCAAAGACTAAGCGATGGAACAACAAGGCAAGTTACATATACAGATATTCCTCTTCGCGCTCCGAGAACACCTCAAGCAGTAATGCTGTTTGCAAAGGTTGGTTTCAACGGCTATTATGCTCGTAAGAAACTATACATAGTTTTTGAGAATATCCTAAGAGTTGAAACAACGATTGAGCCGCCAGAATCAAACTGCATTGATGTTTCCGAGCAGATGGCGAATATCTATCTCATTGACCCAGATAGTCCAAATGTTGATAGACCAAGAAAGATCCCTGTTACAGATCAACAGGTTGTTCGTTGGAATCTAAGAAAGGGAAGAAACGCCAAGGATAGGCCATTCTATTCAACAGACAACGTACCAGCGGGACCGGGTGTTTTCTCTTACACAAGAGGCGGAATGGCAAGAAGGATCTTCTTTGGTCCTGCTTGCGGAGTTACATGGGAACTTTATGTTCCATGTCCAGGCAATCTTATTTATCTTCCTGAGCTTTATGCAATCAAAGCTTCAGTTGTTTACGACGGTCTTAGTGCTTTTGAAGAAAGGCCAGCCATTATTTATCCTCCTAATTTTGGAGGAAGAGGTTTTGGTTCAAGATTCCTCATGGATATGCCTCAGTATGTAAACACGCTTTACGCTGACGGTTATAGTCTTGTTCGTTGTACTGTTTATCATGATCCAAATGTAACAGGAGGTTCTACTGCTGATTGCTTTAGACAATGCGCGGAGAATGCAAATAGACCAATCTTTGTTCTTGATAATGGACAAATAGTTGAAATAGAATCTGGCGATAGCTTTGAAATATTGTATGGCGATAACTTGGAAATTGTCTATGACGAAGACATAGAAGAGTATGTTGTTAATGAAGCAAATCAATCTGAAGGCTTTGCTCAGATTCCTCTTGCTCAAACTGGCGGAACAACGACTTTCTATTTGAGAATAAACAAGTTTATAGGAAGGCCTCAGCCGGATTCTGGTTCAGGAGATGATAATGGCGATTCTGGTCAGTCTTCAAATTCGTGCGACTGTATAGAAGTTCCACCAGGTTTAGCTAAGAAAAAAGGTCTTTCTGTTATTGACGGTAGAACAACCGTAAACTTCAATGGAGAAACAAGATATCTTCGCGGCGGAGGAGATCTCAAGACAGGTATTCCTCCAACGACTATTGATTTGAAAGAACCTCTTGATATATCTATTGTTGATATTAGAAGAAGCGGTCAGTCTGTCGAGAAACTTCTTTGCGACGGAGTTGCTGTTCATGAGTTTGTTCTTGAAGTAACATTCAAGGGCCGTCCTGTTCCTAATGGAACTCCTGTCTTTTTGACTATTGGCGGCAAAAATCCAGAAAAGATTATACTACAGAATGATACTATATTTACAGAGAAGCTTAATGATTCAATATTGAATCCAGACGGTAATGTTAGAAGCTTTGCCTCATTCTTTGTTGCTCCTTTTGGGCCTGAGTCGGCGTTTGAAGCTCAAGTTCAAGCGGAAACAAACTATGATAAGAGAGGCGATGTTGAGCGCAGCATGACTTGTTGCGTTACTATCAAATATGATCCTTCTCAACCTAAAGAAGAAGGCCCTGAGGATAGGCCAGAAGGTGAAATTAGTAACGTCTTTAGCGCCGCTCTTGATGTTTATGATACCTATTCTAATGAATGGACAGTAAAGGCGTCCATGAACTATCCAAGAGGTTGCTTGACGACGAGTTGGGATTTTGATGCCTATGGCGAAAGGTTATTTGCTATTGGCGGTCTCAATGGTAAGTCTATTCTGTCTTATAATGAGATGTATGATATTGGTGAAGATAAATGGCATGTTAAAAAGTCAATGAATACGCCAAGATTTTATCATATGGCTGCTCAAGACTATGGTTATGTGTATGTCTTTGGCGGCATAACAGCCAATGGAACAGAGCTTGTAATTTCTAGTTCAGTTGAAAGATATGATATTGTTAATGATACTTGGGAAGAGCTTGCTCCAATGCCTGTGTTTGACCAGAATACATATGGAGTTGCTTTGGGCGCTTGCGTTGTTTCAAATGGCAAAGCATACATTATTGGCGGTATAAGAAAGATAGGAACAAGAGGTAGTATTGATGCTGTTAATGATAGAATTCTTGTGTTTGATTTTGAAACTCTAACATGGAGTTGGAGCGATCAGTTTGTTGATGAAGATTTGGCTCTTTATAATAGAGTTTCTCCATTTGCATTTACAGAAGCAAATCAGACAAAGATTCACGTTGTTGGCGGAGCTATTCCAGGCGAAAGAAATGAGGAAACAGGCGAGCAACCTTTGCAGTTTGTTACTGACGCATTTGAAATAGATTTGGATACGCTTGAAATTACTCTTGACGACTATGTTTATAGGCAGATTCCTTCTCCTAGGTACAGAGGCGCTTGCGTTAGTATCTTAGACCAACACTATTTCTTGGGTGGAACAAGCGGTAAATCTCAAGTTCTCAACCTTCTTGATATCATTACGGAAGGCTCTCCTGTTTACTCATATGCTGAAGGCGAAAGAATGCCTACGGCTAAAACTGCGTTTGGTTGTTCTAGCGATAACTGGAGATACATCTATTCTTGCGGCGGACTTACAAGCGGTCGTCCAGCCGGATTCTTGCAAATCAAAGCAAGAGTAAGCCCTTCTTCTATCCGTCTTGACGGCAAGCAGTCTGCAACTGTTTCTATTGAGTTGCTTAATGACGTAGGAGAACATCCCACCAAGGAAGTTAGAGTCTTGGTTCAGGGTATACTCTTGTTCCCGAATTCTCAAGCAGGAAATGACCAAACTGCTGGCGGAGATCAATCTCAGCAACAATCTGATAATCAAGCGCTTAGAGACGCTCTTGTTTATCCTGTTGTCTTTAGTTCAAATGATTTCTACATTTACAACGGTGTGGCTTCTACTGTTATGCTCCCAAGAGCCGATGATATTTTGAAGAAGATATCTGAGATTAAAGAAAAACTTGGTATACAGGATACTGTTGTCGGTGAAGGCGGAAATGAAGGCAATAATACTCTTGTTATCAAAGAAGGTGAAGTTAGAAATCCTTATACAATCAAGGTTCGCATAACGGTTCTTGATGAATTTTATTATGGTCAAACAGTAATAGATATTAAAGACAATGAAGACTCCACAACAACGAATAATCCAACAGATGGTTCGTCAGGCTCAGACACGACAGGCTCAGGCAATAGTGGTTCAGGAGGCTCCTCCGGATCTTCCGGCAACGGAGATATTACAAAGTTTGAAGGATGCCGAAGCGTTGAAGGAAGCCAAGCTGTCGAACAAAGCTCCAATCAAAACAATTACGATCCAGGAAGAGATTCCGAAAATAATCAAACCATCGACCAGTCTCTAAAGGAAAGTGATAATCCCGTCTTCGATCTTAATCCTCCGCAAACTCCTCAGCTAGAAAGTCCTGAGGTAAGTTACTTTAGTGATATTGAATGGATACCTCAAATCATCGTTCATGTCGAGAACGGAGAGTTTGAGGAGATGGCAAAGGGCTTGACAAGGCTTAGGAATGAGATTCCTTTTGGAGCCTCGCCTCTCTACGACGCTCTTGTTAAGAACGCGGCAATTATGCTTGATGAAGACCTTGATCGATATGCTAAGGTTATCTATGTCAATACGGACAATGAAGAGAATCTTTCAATTAACACGCTTGATACTGCAATACAAGATGTACAAGCGATTGACGGTTTTGGTAAAGTTCCTGTTGTAATTAACAATTTCTCTGTTGTCTTCCCTGTTACTTTGTCAGCTTTGGTAAGTAGAACAGATACGGATTCTTTGGATACCATTGCCAATCAAACTGGTGGTCAAAGCCAGACTATTTTGGATGCAGCCTATATTGACGAGATATTGAATAACTCATTGGGTCGAGTAGAAGGCTCAATTGGTTGGGGTCTATATGAGTGTGTTATTGATTTGAGTAAGAACAGTATTATCAATACTGTATCTCTTGATTATGAGCTATATCCTAATACGGATGGTAGCTGGAAGATGGCAACAAGCGAAGACGGCTTCAACTATTCCGACTATAGCGATTCATTCAATCCTAATACAGAAATATCGCTTGTAAATGTAAATGCTAGATATATCAAGTTTAAGGTTACGCTTTTGAGTGGATTGAGTTCTTATATAGAAAATGAGTACGACCTTATTCCTACACCTGGCGTTCCTGCCCTAACAGCTATCAATATCAAGTATAGTGTACCAACCGAAAGCTTTATATACTTGAAGCCAGAAACAACCGATTTTAGTCCTCAACAAATAGCTGTTGCGGTATCGGCTAGCAAGCCAGACCTTAGCACTATACAGGTTGGTGCAACAACAAGTTCGTCTTATAACTGGTCTGATTACTATAGCGGAGCGCAGTCTGCTTCGGATAGATATGGAAAGATATTTATACCTATTAGGTACAACCAAGAACAGGATGCAACTCTTAATGAGCCGCTCGACAATGTTAATGGTTTTATGTGGAAGGCTAGGTATGGCAAATGGGATGTTACTTCAAGAGTAACTATTCTTGATAAGGATGGAGAGACCGTTGCTTCTGAGGGATATGAGCTTTATCCTAAAGAGGGATTGGTTGTGTTCTCTTCTAAGCAGCTTGGTCCATTCTCTGTTTCAATAGAGAATGCGGGAAATCTAAGACTTGGAGTTAGAATCCTCAATATGGATTCTTATAATCCTGTTGAAATAGATGGTGTTGCATATATGTACAACACTAACGTTTTCTTGCCGCCTCCGCTGTCGCAAAGACCGCCAACCATTACCGATTTTAGAGTTGTTCCAAGTGCATTAACGATTTATCAGACGATTAGTTTGTCTTACAAGTATTTTGACATTAATCAGAGAAGCGAAGATACAGATCAAACTGTTATACGTTGGTATATCAATGGAGTTGAAATAGAATACTTGCGTAATCTAAGAACTTGGAACAATATCAATGATATTAATGATCCAATATGGATTTATGCTTTGTCATTTAGACCTGAAAACGTTCCTGCCGGAACGAGTTATGAACAATATGCAAGAGAAAAGGGAGAAAGCATATTGAAGGTTGGCGATGTTGTTTATGCAACAATCAAGGCTAGCGACGGAATCTTGTTTAGCGAGATTGTTCGCTCTCCTTCTGTTACTGCAATAGAGGCTCCTCCATTCATAACAGCCATAACAATCAAGGGCAAGAAGAATGATGGAACGTTACAGGATACAGTAACAACAACGACGAGGGCTTTTGCTGATTTTGCTTACTTCCAAGACGGCGACGGTAATACTAGCTCTCAAATAATCTGGTATGTCAATGGAGTTGAGTTCAAGAGAGGAGACCTTGGAGCTACGGTTGGTGGAATATCTAATAACGAAATCATACCTGGTGAAGTTAAGAACAATATTGTTGGTATTGCTATTGGTAATGTTTTGGAAGTTACAATACTTCCCGCTTCTCAGAATATCATTGGAAATCCAGTAACAAGCGCTGCTGTTTCCGTAGAGAATGATCCTCCTACTGTTAGAAACGTAACCGTATCGCCTAGCCCAACGGCTTCTTCTGCGTCTGCTTTACAGTTGACATATACCTATGTTGATGCCGAATCTCAGCAGCAGGGAAGCACTCAAAATGACCAGAGTTCGATTAGATGGTTTAAGGCCTTGAGCGGTTCTTCAACTTTTGAAGAGGTTTCGTCTCTACAGAATGTTCGAATTGTTCCGGCTGTGAATACCGCTTCTGGACAGAGGTGGAAAGCCGAAGTAATTCCATTTGACGGCATTAGCGTAGGTACGGCAACCCAATCGAATACCGTTGAAATAGTGTAAACCGAATGTAAAATGACGAAGCAAACAACTATAGTAGTTCTCTCCTATAACGGTAAAGCTGTAACGGAGAAATTCATAGAACTACTTTTCAAGTATACTAAACCTTCAGCTTTCAATCTTATCATGATTGACAATGGTTCTACAGATGGAACGAAAGAGTATTTGACAGATGCTCTTTCAATGTTCGAGAACCATACTCTCGTTATCAACGACAGAAATCTTGGGGTTATTGGCGGGCGTAATATGGGTTATGCTCTTTATCAATCTGACCCAACAGAGCTTTTGTGTTTTCTTGATAATGATCAGTTTGTTCGAGCGGGATGGCTTGAACAGTATCATGAGTTTATGGAAAGCGGTAGTTATGACTTAGTTGGAGCGGATGCTTGGCTTATGGATTCAAGTTTCATGCCAAGACATAACTGTAAGAAGAAAGGCGATCCATATACCTATGTCGGTTGCGGCGGAATGATGGTAAAGAAAGAGGTCGTTGATAAGCTAGGGCTTTTTGACGAGCAGTTCAATCCCGCTTATTTTGAAGATCCTGATTTCAACTTTAGAGTAAGAGAGGCTGGTTTCAAAATAGGCTGGAATAATATGGCAAAGATAGACCACTTACCGCATCAGACCCTAGGAAAAGATAAGGATAGAATGAAGTTTTTCACGCAGAGTTACGATAAGTTTAAGAAGAAATGGTCTGGGAAGACATTTTTGCCAATGAGATAATATGAAGCTTGTTGTTTGTACCAATTTTGCGCAGCCTTTTCATACAGGCGGAGCCGAGCGAATAGTTCAGCAGATAACTGAGCATATTGTTTCTAAAGGCAATTTGTGTACAGTATTTTGTCAGCATGGTACTCATTCTGTATATCACAATGGGGTAAAAGTTATTCCTATTGGTTTTTTGAATGAGCAGCAATTTATAGAGCTTCTTGTTTCTGAGGGCGCTGATCATGTTATGGTTTACAGTGATTGGTTTTTTATGTGGCCAGCCATATTGAAGAACCTTGACAAAATCAATTCTGATAAGAGCATAGCTCTTGTTGGAATGAATAGAATGAGGTCTGAATTACCTCAACATAAGGCCTCTGCCGAACTTTTTAGAAAGAATCATCAACAGTTCAAGGTTTTGGCTCATGCCGAGTCTTATATTGACGTTAAGACTTGTAAAGACTGGAATATTCCTGTTAGAATAATTCACAATTCAGTTGACATGAGCGAGTTTGTTAAGTCCGATTTTGACTTCAAATCGCATTATGGTATAAATACAGAGAAAATGTTGCTTTGTGTTTCTAATTTCTTTCCTGGAAAGGGTCAAGAGTTTTTGACTCCAATCATAGCTAGGTTGTATAGAAAACGTAAGGATTTTACATTTGTTTTTATATCTTCAACACTTGCTTTCCAGCCTGGTAATAGGTTGAGAGAGATGATTGTTAATCAATGTCGAGGTCTTCCTGTTAAGTTTTTGAATGACATTCCAAGGTCTCATGTTGTTCAGTCCTATTTTGCGAGCGATGTTTTTGTTTTTCCGTCTCAACAAGAATGTGGACCGATAGTTCTTTTAGAGGCAATGGCGGCTAAGAAGCCTTGGATTGCTTTGAATGTCGGTCATGTTGCCGATTTGAAAGGCGGTTTTTGCGTTGATTCGACAATGGGGCCTAGAGAGATGAAGAAGTTTGACGCTTCTGTTTCTTTGGCTTTTGAAAAGCATATTGACGAGCTTCTTTCTGATAAATCTCTTGCAAATACTCTAGGCGAAGACGGTTATCAAAAGGTTGTTACTGATTATAATTGGGACGAAATCAAAGAGAGGTATAGTAGTTTTTTCAACTCAAAGAAAACATGGCTAGGATAAGCGTTATAACTCCTGCTTACAACTGCGAAAGACTTGTAGAAGAGTCTATTTTGTCTATTTTGGGGCAATCTTTTTCAGATTTCGAATTCATAATTATCAATGACGGTTCAATAGATGATACTTCAAAAGTGATCAAATCTTTCACTGATTCAAGAATACGTTTTGTTGATTATCAGGAAAATAGGGGTGTTTTAGCCAGGTCTAAAGAGGCGATAGATTTGGCCGTTACAGAGTATATTGCAATTCATGACGCTGATGATGTAAGTATGTCAAATCGTCTTGAGTTACAGTTCAACTATCTTGAAGAGAATCCTGACGTTTTTTGTGTTGGGGGAAGAGCCAAGAAGATTGACCTAGCGGGCAATTTTATTGGAGATTGGGATTTTCCCCCGGCTTCTCACAAAGAAATCGTGAGAATGCTTATGTCTCAATCAAAATGTCCGATTATCAATCCAGCCTCTATGTATAGGCTGTCAGGCTATAGGGAGATAGGAGGCTATTCTCCCGATAATAAGATTAGGTATGCGCATGACTTGGATTTTTGGTGTAGAGCGATTCTGTACGGTAAGAAATTTGCAAACTTGCAAGATTACCTGATCAAGTACAGAGTTAATCCATACGGTATGACTAGGAAAAACGGAGCAATGCAGCTAGCCGATCACAATGCTGTAATGTCTGCCCTTAAGAAAAGGATGAAAGATGTCAAACTTTGAAGCTAGAAAATGGACTGAGGAAGACTTGAAAATTCTTTATACAGAAAGAATGAAGGGTACTCCATATAAGGTTCTATCTGCGATGTTGAATCGCACACCAAAGGCTCTTGAAACAAAATACAACAAAGATACTGATTGGACGAATTACGATTTTTACGAGCCTGAGCTTGAAGAGAAGAGAAGCGCTGAGATATCGCAGGGCTTGGTGAATAGAGAAATTAGTATCAAGAAGAATCTTGAGAAGTATAGACTTCAGGCTGATATCATAGCAGATAAACTGTATAATGCAATGAGGAAGTTGCCTCCTGCTCCTCCTCCTGTTTATACAAAGACTCCAAAGACTGATAGAACTCCAGAAGATATTGGCCTTATCTTGAGCGACCTACATATAGGCCATGAGCATACGGCTGAGGAGACTGGTGGTTTATCTGAATACAACATAGATATTTTCTTGCAGAGACTAGAAAATCTAAAGCTTGCTATTACTGACATTCATGAGCTTCATTCAAACTTATATCCGATTAAGAAGCTTCATATTTTCTCTTTAGGAGATATTGTCGAGGGAGCAAATACAGCAGGTGCTTGGTCTCATGTTTGGATTGATTCTCCAATATTTGACCAAATTATGATTGGCGAAAAGGCTATATCTGACTTCCTTTATTACATGCTAACCCTCTTTGAGGAAGTTGAGTTCTATGCCATATATGGAAATCATGGACGAATAGCTCCGAATGGCGCAGAGAAAAAGTATAACAACTTTGATTTGCTATGCTATGAACTAATACAGAAAGAATTCAAGGACGAACCTAGAATAAAGTTCCATACAACGAAGAGTTGGTGGATGTTGAAGTCTATTCAAAACCACAAGTTTTTAATGATGCATGGAGACGACGTAAAGGGTAAAAATCCTCCTGTAACTTCTTTGTTGGAAGTTGAAAGAAAAATGGGAGCTATGATTGGCGTTAATCCTGATTATACTCTTTGCGGGCATTTCCATAACTGCTCTGAATTTACTACGCATGGCGGTAAGGCTCTTATGAACGGCTCTTTTGTTGGTTCTGATGTTTACTCCTTGAGTAATAACATGCCAGGCAATAAGCCGGAACAAAAGCTCTTTGGAATCCATCCTAAGAGAGGCATAACTTGGACATATAATATCAATCTCCAACATGACAGATCGTGAAGGGATTTGTCATAAAAGTTCGAATATATAGACATGGCACTGAGAATCAGTAATTATTTGCTTGTAACTAAGGCTTTGCAGATTTTATGCAAGAGGCTTGACTGTGATTTTGTAGATTTGCCTGTTGTTTTTGAAGAAGCTGATTCTCCCTCTTTGAGGGACGGACAAATTGTTCTTCCTAAAGGCAAATCAGTCTTGGATACTATGGCTTCTATATATTCGGTTTACATAAATGCTCTTGGTTCGGTTTCTGGCAGGAATATAGGGAGTATGGACGCTCGCTATACTCTAATGCGATACTTTATTTCAATGCTTGCAGACTTCAAGACTCAGTATGGAAAATCTCATGAGGACGATGACAACGAAGTAATTAACATGAAGCTTGACCAGTTTCATGCAGTTTGGATGCTAATAAAGAATGTTTTCTGCCCTTATAAAGGGTTGAAGTTGCAGAATATAAGAATTGTCGCCAAAAAGTCTCATGAGTTAGATGCTGTTGTTCAAGCTGATAACAATGGCGAGCCTTATTTGTTTGTCAATCTTGATATAGAAAAGAACTCGGTTCGTTCTGCTTTCTTGCTGGTTGAAGCTTTGCGAATTATGATGAAGCCAGGAGATTCTCCTGAAGCTCTAATTCGAGAGATGTTTTCAAACTTCTTTATGAGAGAGCGAATAACGGATTTCTTGGGTCTCGCTTTTAGCGAAGACGAAGAAGTTGCGAATTTCTTAGCGGTTTTGTCTCTTATTTGTCAATCAAAGGACTTGGAAGAGGCTTCGCTTGGTTTGAGAAAGATGGATAAGTTGAAGACAGCGCAATCTTCGTCGGCGGCTAATCCGTATGCAGGTAACTGGTGGTTTTTAGGATTGACCGAGAAAATGATTGATTCTGTAAGAGGCCCAGATTGGTCTACTACGGAAAGCTTGAAGGATTTCAGTAAAGATCTCTGGGAAAAGGTGGAATCCGAAAGAAGAGCGAGGGGAATGTCCGAACTTCCTTTTGAGCTTTTGCTTAGAGTACAAAGTAAGGAACTCGTTACGTCCCCCAATTTGACGTTGCAACAGCTTTTGTCAAAGACTAGAGTTTGGTAATGGAGAAGAAATATGCCAGAAGAGATGAATTACAATGACCTATCAGAGATAGAGTTCCTTAAGAAGGTTGTAGCTACTATGCAGAAGCAAAACTCAAATCTTGAGAATACTTTACCATTAATGAGGAACGGCCATTTTATTGACGCTTTTTATAGGATTACAGGAACGAAAGAGAGCATCAATAACCTTTGGGCAGTTGCTGGTGAGCGATTGCAATACTTGATGGCGAAAGGCAGTAGCGTTGAAGGTAATCCAAACAAATAGCTTTCAGAAACTGTCCTCAGATTTTAAGAGACAGCCCGGCTCTTTTCCAGATGAAAATGATTCTGGGCAATCTTCTCTTTTTGATAAGCCTGACCGCATCGAAGACAAGTTGAAGAAAAAGAACAAGCTTCCTTCGAGCAAGATTTACCAATTAGGCGTAGACACGCCTAACACAAAGCCGAATGAATCAGGAATGTTATGAGTTCATCAATTGGATCGTATATTACGCTAAGAGTCCAGGACTCTTCAACATTTGTTGTTGGTAAAATGACTAAGGAACTTTATCAGGAGTTCAAAAAGACTCTTGGTTATAAAGATCCAAATGCAATTTGGCGCGGTAAGAACGCTAAAAACTGGGACGGATATGTTACGACAGTATGCTTCAATAAAACATACTGTAAGTGTTCTCTCAAGAAAGATGGCGTTCATTTTCCAACAGGATTGTATAGCAGAGCGCTTGAGTTTTTTAGAGCTTACGGCGTTGATGTTACAACCGTTGACGAGCGTACAGAGGCAAAGACAAACAATATTGTTCTAACTCCTAGCCCTTCTTTCCAGGTTAGAGATTATCAGCAAGACGTTATTGATAAAGCAGTCAATCAACAACGAGGCATTATCAAAGTTGCAACCGGAGGCGGAAAAACCGCTATTGGTGCTGGTATTATTCAAAAGCTAAGCGCTGCTCCATTTATTTTCTATGTAACCTCTAATGATTTGCTTAGACAAGCAAAAGACGAACTAGAGAAGTTCTTACTTCAAAATGGAAGCCCGCTAAAAGTTGGTAGTATTGGCGGCGGTAAGTTTGATATCAAGGACATAAATGTTCTTACTGTTCAAACAGCCATTAGAGCGGTTGGAGAGAAGTATCATAAGTTTGATGAAGAAGACGAAGTAGAGGATGTTTCGGAAGAGCTTCAGCAAAAGAGAGAAGCAATCGCGTCTCTTATTCATAATGCTAAGGGAATTATTTGCGACGAAGTTCAGCACTGGGCTGCTGAAACTTGTCAGGTCTTGGCAGACCATTCTGTAAATGCTAGATTCCGTTTTGGACTCTCAGCAACTCCTTGGCGAGACATGGGCGATGATTTGCTCATTGATTCTTGCTTCGGTAAACTCATTCATGAGATTAATGCGTCATTCCTTATCCGCAAAGGAATTCTGGTTAAGCCAACGATTTACTTTGTTCATACTCGAAAGTCTATGGATGAAGATATAAACTACGCAACAGCCTATAAAGAAGGTATTGTCCAGAATGAAGAGCGCAATTTGTTGATTGGCAATATTGCGCAGAACATGGTCAAAGAGGGTAGGCACGTTTTGATTCTTGTTCGTCATATCGAGCATGGCGAGCTTTTGGAATCAATGATTCCTGATAGTTTCTTTGTTCATGGTAGTAAAGGTCACAAAGTTCGTCAAACTCATATTGACGACATGAGATTGAAGAAGGTTCCTGTTACTATTGCTACTTCAATTTTCGATGAAGGCGTTGACGTAAAGCCTCTTGACGGTCTTATTCTTGCGGGTTCTGGTAAGTCTCAAACCAGAGCTTTGCAAAGAATTGGCCGTGTAATTAGAACTTTTGAAGATCCTACTTCTGGCTTCGTGAAAAAGGATGCGTACATTGTTGATTTTCACGATAATATGAAATACATGCTTGCTCATAGTCGAGCGCGTCGAAGAATCTATGAAACTGAACCAGAATTCGTAATCAAAGATTTCAAAGGTACAATCTAAATGGCTCGTAAAAATCGAGAACAGTTCGGCAACTTATTTGCTGAATCTAAAGAAGAGCTTTTTGTTGAAAAGGCCCTGAATACTCAGGCTGATTTCAATAGCTTGAATAACCCTTACGTTGGTAATAAGCGTAAGATTTTGGCTGATATAGCTATTGAGCTAAACAACGAAATCTCTTTTGATTCTTTTAGCTCGGTACTTGATTTGTTTGCCGGGTCTGCTGTCGTTGGGGCATTCTTTAAGAAACTTGGTAAAGAAGTTTATTCAAACGAGTTGCTTCGTTCTTCTTATATGAACGGTGTTTCTTTGACCCAAGGCTGGAGTCATAGAATTTCCGAAGAAGATTGGACGTTCTTAATGTCTAACAAGAACTCAAAGTCTGATTCTTTTATGGAAAAGACTCATGCAGGTTCTCGTTTGACGAGTAAGGAGGCTGTCTTTATAGACAACTACTTTGCAAATGTAGAAGAGCGTTTTGCGAACGATCATGTAAGGGCTTGTATTGCTCATTCAACAATGATGCAGTTTATTATGTCTCATTGTTTTGTTGGAGGCAGACTCAATAGTGGACAGATTATTGCATCTCTTGAACATCGCTTGCAGCATCAGAGAAACAATAATAGCGAGATGAATTTTCAGACAATGAAGCCTTTTTATTTTCCTTGCGAAGGTCTTCCTTCAAAGTTCTTCAATAATGATGTTTTTGATTTTTGTAAGCTAAGTAAGATGGTTGGTCGTAGTTTTGATCTTATTTATATTGATCCTCCATATGGCGGGCAGCAAAGCGATTATGCTTTTATGTATCAGTTTTTAGAGGAATACTTAGCTAGGAAATCTTTCGAAGATATTGAATATCTAAAAGTGGCTTCGAAGTCTTTCTCAAAAGCGAAAACTTATGAGGATCATTTCCGAAAACTATTAGATAGTTTGGATTCAAATGCGATTTTGGCAATTAGTTACAATGATAGTAGCTGGGCTGAAATTGAGACGATTAAAGGATTGGTAAGCGAGTTCAGGAAGAACGTAATAGTTAAGACGATGCAGTATGATTATAAGTATCGTTCAGCCGAAAATTCGTCAGGCGTAGAATACTTGATTATTGGTCAGAACAATGCCCAAAAGAGGTAAGAAAATGCAAACAGAAACAAAAGACTTTATGGGTGACATCCTTGCGCAAAGTCAAAAGGATGCTAGTAAGGGAATTAGTCCAAAAACCAAGAAGAAGAATAGCCTTCTTGATATAATTGGAGAAGACGAACTTGAGATTGTAGACGGACCAGCAACTATCAAGAAAGCCGGCGGTCAAAAGACTGGCGTTTGCAAATGGAAAGATATAAAGACTTCAAAGGGCTTCAATACTATTCATCCAGATCTTTGGACTGATAAGGCGATGTTCAATTATCTTCGTTATCTTTGTATAAAGAAGGATAAGCGTCTTGGAGATAAGATTGCCGTTACGATTGGTCCGGCGATTCATGCTCGTTTTACGAAGCGAATCAAAGAAGAGCTTGAAAGAAGATTATCTTCCCCGCCGTCAAATTCAATAGTAAAGACCTACATAGAATGGTTTATTGAAGAAGAGTTGAATGTTGAGGCTTTTGATCTATATGACTTTTGTTCTCGTAGAGCTTCTCAGAAATTCGTAAGTCTCAATAAGCATAAGGAAGTGCAAGGCGTTGCGCTTGGAAATAGAGTTGATTTATCGAAGATTGAAGAGTATTACAACTCTGGTGGCGTTGCATTTCTTATGAACTATGGGATTGTTGTTTGTTTTTCATGGTTGCTTTCGAATAGAGGTTTGTCTCCCAAAGAAAGCAGAGAAGTTATACAGAGTTTTTATCAAGACGCAACAAAGTCGGGACCAGCATTTGTTGAACGGATTAAGGATATAACAAAGAAAATGTCTCCGTATGCAGAGAAGCATTATGATCCACAATTGGACGCATTACTTAAGAGTTTGGCGATAAACGGGATATCTTTTGTTTCGAAGGATTAAGGAGCTTATTGTGACTGGTAGGATTTTTGCGAATGAAGAGATTTATGGTTACTCTGTAATCGTTATTGACGAAAACGGAGTCAGCAAGGGAGAGACTAACAAGAGATTTGCAATCTCCCAAGCGAAGGAACGAGGTTTCGATCTTGTTCAGGTTTCAAAGAATGATAAGGGAGTTCCTATTTGTAAGTTTGCAGACGTTGGGAAACTCAAGTTTGAAGCTTCAAAGAAGAAACACGGTAGTAAGCCTACTGAAACTAAAGAGATGATGTTTCACTTGAAGACTGGAGAACATGATATTCAAGTGAAAAAGACGAAGATTAGAGGCATGTTAGAAAAGAAGTGCCTTGTTAAGTTTGGAATCGAACTAAAGGGAAGAGAAAGAGCATTTGTGGCAAATGCAAAAGAACTTCTCAATAAGGCGGTGTCCGACCTTGGAGATGTTGCAAAATGGGACGAATTAAAGGTTACAGACAACATCGTTTTCGTAATACTCAAACCACTTAGAGAGCATGCGCATGTCGAAAGGTCAAATCAAGATAAGCTCTAATATCGCAGGAATTGGTGGTAAGGCCTTTCTGCATGATATTTACGGGAATAGTTATCGTGTTTCTGAGTTGCCCGCTATTCTTGAGCAAGGTAGTTTGCAAGTAATTGGTTTTGACCAGGAAACCTGGCAATCAAAGATTGTTCGAGTACAATCCTGTGTTGAAACAAAGCCTTCTAAGCTTGTAAGAATACAAAGTTGTAGCTCTTTTCTTGAGTTGCAGCGGGATTCTATGGTCTATGTTAATGAAAACGGAGAACTAAATAAGGCCTCTGCTGGTGAACTTGTTTCAGGCGATTTGCTCTTGATGCCAAAGTCGCTCTCTTTTCGAGAGAACAACTTTCAGATTGAGAAGGTCTTTCCAAAGAAGAGAAAAGGTTCTCTTATAAAGCAAAGGGCTGGCGGTAAGCTTCATGAAGCGGACGCTTCTATGTCCATTACTTTTTTGATGGGATTAGCGTTTGTCGCAGGCCTTATTGATTGCAAAGGAACTTACAATCTTGAGACTGGCGATATTCTTTTTGGCACCAATAGTAAAATTGTAAACAACATATTTGCGCATCTTATATCTTCAAATTTCCTTGTTGAACCAGAGATTAATGGTGATCATGTTAGAGTTCAAAACAAGGTTGTTGTTACGTTAATTGACTCTTTCCTGAAAGAGGTTGCTTCTCAGAACGAAGAGATTATAGCAAACTATCTTGCTGGATATTTCCATGCAAGTAATGCTTTTGGCTTTATTGATAAAGCAAAGCTTAAGCCCTGTATATCTCTTCATCGAGGCGGAGAAGCGTCTTCTGATAGACTCTGTAAATGCTTGCTTACGATTGGCGTAGTACCTTTTATGTCTAACTCTTCTTACATAATCATTGATAGCGGTCATATTGAGACGTTCTTTAGTTCCATACCTTACTTAATTAAGTCTCTTGTCATGAAAGTTGACGACTACATGACAGATCTTACAAGCAGACCGATTCCTGCTATTGATTTACTTGGGTATAAGTTTGGCAAGTCTTTTTCAAATATCAAAGAAGACGTAGGCATGGCTGCTGAAAAATATGAAAAACTTGCCCTTTTTGAGCAAGATAATGTCGTCATGAATCATGATATGGCTGCTGACTTGAATAAGTATATCAAGAAGAAAAGCAAGAGATCTTCTCTATCAAAACTTGTTGAATCCTCTGTTGTAGGAATCAAAGTTTGTAATACAGAAAGCACTCCGGTAGAGAAGACTTTCACAATAACATGCGACGATAGTTGCGGTATCTTTTTGAATAACATTCTCTGCACCTGTTGATTGTGATTTCCTGCAATCCCTAGGTTGCTTTTGTCGAGAATAACATATGTCTGATTTAACTGCAATCATACGAAAGTACAGGTTCTATTTGTATCAAACCGCAGGGGAGGATTCAAATGGAAATCCTGCCTTTTGCAAGAATTACATTGGAGCAGACCAGTGCAGCAGACCAAATGGTTGCCTTTGCAGAAAACTCGCAGAAATCAAGGGCAATATTGAGTATACAATACCCGAGCAATACAGAGAATTAAGCATCCAAAATCTGACCGGAATGGTTGTTGATAAAAACAAGAACATTCAATCCGTTTGGAGCAACGAGGACCGAGTTAGGATACAAAACGATCTTCGAAAGTATCTGTTTGACGGAGAAGAAATAGCAAGACTTTCAACTAGAGAGGCCATGAATAAAGCCTCTAAGATGGATACTCGATTCAATGACGGCGATAATGTCGTTATTCATGGAGACGCTATTCGTTTGAAACTTGGCGCTTCTTCTCGTTCATTACCTGCTGGTAAAACTCTTATTGCGAGTCTTATCATAAAAGAAGCCATATGGAGAAGGCTATATGCTTCTAATCGAGCAGATACATATTCGATGGTATCGTTTCATACCCTCAAGCAAGATCTAAAGCAAAAGACAGATAAAGCCAATGACTTGAAAGAATGCGATTGGCTTGTTATTGATGACATAACTTTGCCTGCGAACGAGCTTGATTTCAACTATCAGTCCTTTGTTGCTTTATTCGAAAGCTTTTTGATAACAAGACTTGAAAATAAGTTACCAACCATTCTGATTTGCGATTTTGATGTTGAGTCCCAGGACTATAGTAAGTTCATGGGTTATGCATTTCAGAAAATCATTTCTGCGAATAATACATGGCTGATAAAGGTTGGGGGACAAGGATGATTACAGACGCAGAAGCTCAACAAAAATTACTCAACATAGTGGTCAATAAACAAGAGTTTATACCTGATTTTCTATCTGAACAAATTGGTACTGAATACTTTGACACGAAATACAGACCATTTGTTAGAGGGATAGAGCAGTCTTATCAAGACTCTCAAGCATTTACTGAAGAGTATTACAGCGATTTCATTTCGAAATCTGTTGCAAATGGTGATTATAACAAATGGACTGGTAGCGAAGTTTCAAGTCAGAAGATTGCTGTTGGTAATGAAAGAGACATATATACTGGCATAAAGAACTTTGAAAAGACTGATTCCGCTGACTTTCCTCTCATGTGCAGGAGAGTTAGAGAAAGCTTTATTCGCCAAAAGTCTGTTAAGCTTATAGAGAAATTCAGCGCCAATAAAGGTCAGGATTGGATGGGTTCGCTTTCTTCTCTTACAGAAGAGCTTACCATATTGACCTCTAATTCAGTTGACGGCAAAACTGCTTCTTGGGATACTGTTGCTGAATACGGAGACGATTGGTATGCGGAGTTAGAAAACGAGATAACTAATCCAAAGAAAGTTCTACAAACTGGAATAAAGCCCTTTGACGAGACAATGCCAATGGGCTTGGATATCGGCGCTCTTACTCTTATTGTTGCTGACGTTGGTGGATTTAAGTCTGCAACAATGATCAATATCGCATTGAATGTCTGTAGGGATTCTCAAGAAGATGTTCTTTATGTTTCTCTTGAAATGCCTAAGGCCAGATTGATGCAGAGAATCATGGCAAGAGAGGCAAATGTTCATTCTGAGAAAATTGGCAAACCAAGCTTACTTTCTCCGCCAGAGAAGGAAAGGCTCAAGAAGGCTAGTGATGAGTTCAAAAAGATAAGTTCTAAGTTTGCTATTCTTGATGCTCAAGAAAGAATGACTGTATCAAAGATTAGGGCAGAGCTTGAGAAGCGCAAGCATTTCTTTAAGCCAAGACTTGTTGTAATTGACTACATTTCCATTCTTAGTCCCGAGCCTTGGTATCAGAGACTCGCAGAACATAGCTGGTATGGTCAGATGTGCAAAGACCTTAGACAGCTTGGTAGGAAGATGGGTTTTTCTGTTTTGTCTGCTGTACAGTTGAATAGAGAGGCTATTAAGTCTCTTCGTAATCAAAAGGATGGTAAGCAAACTGTTGGTTCGGACGCCTTGAGAGGTTCTCATGATTTTTCAGCAGACGCGGATAACATCTTTGTTCAGTTTCCTCATCCTGATAGGCCAAAAGAGAAACTTTATCTTGTATGCGTAAAGTCTCGTTACGGCTCAACAATGTTCGGTCAATACAAAGATAAATCGAAGGCAGATCTTGAAGTCAATCCTCATATTGGTAAAATCTACTCAACTGTTGAGGCTACATTTGATTTTGGAGATACAGAAGCGTCTGGTTTGATTAAGAAGGCGGAAGATGCTGTAATCAAGAATCCTGACCTTGACCTTTCTTTTGAGCCAGAAGCGCCTCAACCCATGTTGAATAAAAACGACATAAAGAATCGTACAAAGAGCGCTTCAAAGGGCCTTGTAAATGATGTAAGTAAACTTGATTTGGGTTTTGATTAATGAACGCCATATTAGATACAATTTCAAAATCAGTCAAGATAACTGACTACCTTTCTCTTAAAGGTATACAATGGCAAAGCCATGATGCCGAAAGGTATAAGTATCGCTGTCCATTGCCTACTCATGCTAACGATAATACGCCGTCATTTTTCGTATTTGATAAACCAAATGGACAAGATTATTATTGCTTTGGATGCAAGAGCGCTGGTAATATCATTCAGCTAGTCTCAGCTTATGAACAGATAACTCTTAGAGAAAGCATAGAAAAACTATCGTCAGGCTTGAATATAAGCCTTGACGATATTGTTGATTCTATTGTTAGAGAATTGATTATCTACTCGGAGAACGGAGGCAAAACAGACAAAGCAGACAAAGCAGAGTCTATTATTGCTGCTGATCTACGAGTTAGTAATCATATGTATAACTTCTTGTCAAAAGTTGATTTCAACGCCAAAGATCTAGAAATAGCAGAAAAAGTCTACAAGGTTGTGGATTCCTATATTCTTGTTGAAAGAGTAGACGATCTAGAGAAGCTTGTAAAAGCTCTTCCTGAGAGAACAAAATCGAGGTATGAGATTTACATGGCAGAAAAGAAGCAAGAAGAGATAAACAGACTTAGAGGCCCCAAGAAGAATGAAATATGAACTTCATAATACGGACTGTCTTGGGTTGGCAACAGAGCCTGTTGATTTAGTGTATCTAGATCCGCCTTATAGCTGTGAATCAGAAGACGAATACTATGGAGTAGGTTCGTCTTTTGACGAGTTCATTTCTTATATGTCTGATAGATTAGCCGCTATCAAGAAGCTTATGAAGAAAGACTCAAACATTATAGTTCATATGGATTATAAGGCGATACATTATGTCAAAGTTTCAATGGATAAGATTTTTGGAAGGGATAATTTCAGGAACGAAATCATATGGGGCTTTAGTAATCCTGCAAGCGCTAAAAGATGGCTCCCTAGGAAGCATCATACGATCTTATGGTACGGTCTGGGAGAATATACCTTTAATCAACCTAGAGTTCCTTACAAAACAAAAATGAATGTTGGCGGAGCCGCCGCCTGGTCGAAAGAGAAAATCCCTTGGGAACATTATGAGCAAAGGGGTAAGTTGCTTGAGGATTGGTGGGTTGATATTCCTGCAATATGTAGGAACGAACCAGAGAAGAATGGTTATGCAACTCAAAAACCTCTTAAGCTCATGGAAAGAGTAGTTACTATATGGAGTAGCCCTGGAGATAGGGTTTTGGACCCCTTTTGCGGCAGCGGTAGTTTTTTAGAAGCAGCGTTGGCGGCTAAGAGATTTCCTGTTGGAAGCGACAAGAATCCCGAAGCTATTGCTTTAGCAAAGCAAAGACTAGATGTAGTTAAGGATATATTCTCGGAGTAATCATGAGTTTGTTAAATACAATCATTTTGGACGATGTTTTGGACGGTCTTAAAAAGATACCTGACGAAAGCGTTCATCTCGTTTTGTCTTCTCCGCCTTACAATATTCAGCTTGAAGGATATCGTAATCGAAATGATGACGACCCATATAAGGTGTATGTTGATTGGCTAAAGAAGATATTTATTGAATGCAAGAGAATACTTGTTGATGGCGGACGACTTGTAATCAATATTGACTCTGTTAGAAATAGACAAGATGACGAAGAGTATATGAGGCCTATTGCTGGCGACCTTATTAATGTAGGTAGAGAAATAGGTCTCAAGTATAGAACTGAGATTTGCTGGTATAAGCAAAACTGGTCAGGTAGAGCTACTGCTTTTGGCTCTTATATGTCTTGTTCTAATCCGGCCATTAGACGAAATCATGAGTACATTATGGTTTGGTCTAAAGGTAGTTGGAAGCTTGAGGGAGACCCTGAACTTTCTGATATGACAAATGAAGAGTTCCAAAATTGGACTTTTTCAACATGGTTTATTCAGCCAGAAACGCAAAATCTAAATGGTCATCCAGCCCCATTCCCTGAAGAGTTAGCAAGAAGAGTTATCAAGTTGTTTTCTTATCGAGGCAATACTGTTGTTGATCCATTTATGGGAACTGGTACTACAGGTCTAATGGCTAAAATTCTTGGTCGAAACTATATTGGTATTGATAACTCAGAGTCCGATGTTAACTATGCAAGACAGAGGATATCTTCGGTCTCTAACATATTTGATGATTATGTTCCAAGATCCAAGAGGATTGAGGAAAGTAAAAAGACCGTAAGCACTGTTGAGGAGAATAGGATTAGTTAAATGGAATTTGAGATTCAGTTTTCAGATATAACAATGCTTGAAGCAAATGGCAGTTATGAAAAAGTTTGCAAAATTATGATTGCCGATGCTGAAGAGTCTGGTGTTGCAAGTCATAAAGGGGAGTGGATGATCCGCTCTAGGGTCACTATTATGAGTCCTTTTGGTTTTGCAATTCTTATTTGTCATTTTTACAATACGGGCAAAGTTTATATAGCTGAATACCTGCCGTCAAGTAAAGAAGCTAATGCAGATATAAAAAGCCTAACTTATTGGTGTAACGAGTCTGGCTGGAAGACTCCCGAGCCATTGCCTCATGTTGTTGACTCTTGGCTAGCATTCTGGAAATCAGAATGGGAAACTTATATTGTTGACTCAGAATATCTTGACAAAAAGTATGGTTGTAGAAAAGAGATATCGTTTAGCAAAGATGAAGACGAGGACGAAAATGACGATATTGTTTTAGACGAGGATGAGTAATGAGCTTTGTTTGTCCTCATTGTTTTTCGGGTTTGGGAGCAAGATCGAATGTGTATGGAACGGTATGCTCTAAGTGCGGAATGTTTATTCAAAACGAGATACCAGCCCCTATATACAAGGAAATGAAGAAACGATTGACGCAACAACAGCAGCAGATAAGACAGTTTTTAAGGAAGAAGATTTTAGGAGATAGCAATGGCAATCAAATCAAATAAGAAGATAGATTTTGAATATGAATACGTTAATGGGGATGCTGTTTTTTCCATTTGGTTAAGGCTTTATGAGTCTGCCGATTGCGGCATGTCTATTGGTGTTCTAGACGAGAACGGAGAGATTGCTATTAGCTTTCCTATTGGAATGTTTGCCGAAGTAACTGATTTCTTGATTGCTCAAGGGGTTCTTGAAGGTAGGCGAACTGTTTCTGCTTCATTGCCAGTACAAAAGACTGTTACTCAGAAGCCTTCTTCATTGCCTAAGCCAAGATTGGTTTCTTCAAGACCAATATCTAAGCCTAAAATAAGCAGTGGTCCAACTATTGTTGATTTAGAGCAAGACGGCGGCGATGACCTATCTGAGTATCCTGAGGAAGTCAGGGAGCAGATTCGTCAAGAACAAGCAAGATTGAATGATATTCAAAATGCGATTGACGGGGCTACTCCAACAATGTCTTTGTCAGCAGCGGCTGAGCAAACCGAGCTTCCTGAAGAAGAAGCAAAAAACATCTTGCAAGAAAGACAAGCTGCTCTTAAGAGAGCGCAAGGTGCAGCAAAAAAGATTAGGAAAAGAGACGACGAGTGAGCCATTATAAATGTAAGCTTGTTCCTTTAGAAAGGCTTCCTGTTGGGCCTCTTGGAGTTGTATCTCCATTATGCAATGATTGTGAAACAGTTGATTGTTCTAATCCAATTGAGCCTGTAAAGATTACTGTCTTTGGAAGACAGGTTGAATGGAAAGTTTACAAAAAGAATTTTGTAACATCCATTGTTGTTCAATGCGCAGGACATAGTAAAGACGATGCCAACGTACATATATCAGATACTGAATAAAGAAGGCGAGCCAACAGGTGAGACTATTGAAATCTTTCAGAGTATGAAAGATGACGCGCTTACTGTTGATCCTGAAAGCGGAAGGCCAATCCGTAGGGCTATTTGCGCGCCAGCCATTAGAGACGGCAAACCAGCCTGGGATAGATGTTCTGACGTTCGTGACCATATTAGGAAAACACGACCTAAGTGGATTCATGATAAAGAGAAGGGTATTCGAGAGCGATTTGACCCCAAGAAGCATGGTTAGTGTTTTGCTCTGAATTCAAGCCCTGTAGCGTCGATACATGGCTATGGCAAAAATCATAAGCAACAGCGATTTTGTGCATTTGCACAATCATTCTGAGTATTCGTCCTTTGATGGACTGAATAAGATATCTCAGTTTCCTAAGGCTGCTAAGGAAATGGGCTTTAAGGCCTTAGCATTGACCGACCACGGCAATATGGGCGGAGCCGTCAAGTTTACGCAAGAATGCAATAAAGAGGGTATAAAGCCTATTATTGGTTGTGAGTTTTACCTATCCAAAGATCGTCATCTAAGAGGCGAAAAGAAGGACGGCAACAAGACCGTAAAGGGTCAGCCTGACGGAAGAAAAGGCAATCGCCACCTCGTTCTTATAGCAAAGAATTGGGCAGGCTGGCAGAACCTTTGTTCCTTGTCTCAAAAGTCATGGACAGAAGGTGTTTATATTGATCCAAGAATTGATATCAACCTTTTGGCTGAACATAGCGAGGGTTTGATTTGCAATTCCGCTTGCCTTAGTAGCGTTATCAATGCCAACTTGCTTCACGACCGTTATGACCAAGCCAAGAAGTCTGTTGCTCTATTCAAGGATATCTTCAAGGAAGACTTTCATTTAGAGGTTATGTATCATGGAATTGAAGCGGAAGCTGCAATTATTCCTGACATCATAAAGCTTGGCAAGGAAATGAATGTTCCGATTATTGCGACGAATGACTGTCACTATTGCAAGAAAGAGCATGGTTCTTCGCAAGAGATATTGATGTGTATGAGTACGAGTCGTTGCCTTAATGACCCGAAGAGATTGCATTTTCCATATCATGAGTTCTATCTCAAGTCTGCTCTTGAGATGTCTGTAATGTTTGGTTCTCATCCAGAATTTCTTCTCAATACAGTCATGGTTGCTGATAAGATAGATGCTAAGGATATTTTCGAGAACATGACTTCTGGAATGAGATTGCCTAGGTACAAGATTCCAGAAGGCTTTGCTTCTCCGTTTGACTATCTTTCTCATATTGCATGGGAAGGAATGAAGAAGCTTGGTTGGGACCGTAGCGAACCTCATAAAGAAAGACTTAAGCGAGAGCTTGAAGACGTTAGAGTTGCATGGGAAAATAACAAGTACGATTTTGCAACTTACTTCCTTATCGTTCGAGATTACATTCAAGAGGCCACTAACAAGTCAATCCTTACTGGTTGCGGTCGAGGCTCTGGTTATGCAAGTGTTCTTCTTAGAGTGCTTGGTATTGCTTATGGTCCAGACCCGTTGAAGTATGATTTGATTTGGGAACGATTCCTTGGCTTCGATGATCGATATTTTATCGAATCAAGAGATTTTGGACTTGATAAAGATTCTCTTGACGAGCATAAGCCAATCCTTCATGCAGAGGAAAATGATAGAGATGTTGTTGACGATCCTGGTGGAGTAGATCGTTATTAAAAGAAGGAACCAAGGAATCTTTCCCACTAAATACACATAAAGGAGTGTGTATTTATGAGAAAAGGTTATCAAATTGTTAAATGTAGAGTTTGTGGAAAAAGCTTTGAAAAAAGGAATATTGATGTTAAAAGATATTCAAATCATTGCTGCTCGATTGAGTGCAGAAGTAAAAATAATGATAGAAGAATCGAAGTTAGCTGTGGACAGTGTTCGAAGATATTTAGACTACCACCTAGTCTAATTAAAGGTCAGAACAATGTTTTTTGTTCAGTTGATTGTCATAATTTGTATCAAACAACAAGACAAGAAATTGAATGCGCTTGGTGTAAAAAGAAATTCACTCAGCATAGTTGCATAATAAAAAGGGCAAAACATTCTAAGAACTGTTGTTCGAGAAATTGTGCAGCTAAAATTGTTTATAAGAAATCATTTATAGAAGTAGAATTTGAAAAATTACTTATACCTTTAGGAATCGAGTTTGAAAGAAATTGTAGAACAATTATAAAGCCGATGGAACTGGATTTTTATTTTCCAAAGTTGAATTTTGCAGTTGAGATAAATGGACTCACGCATTATCGTCCCATTTATGGATTGAGTGTTCTCAAGGAACAAAAAGACAGAGATCGCCGAAAAAGAAAAAAATGTAAAGAGCTTGGGATAAAGCTGCGAATAGTGAAACCTGGAAATTGCAGAAATGGCACTCATATAAAAAGATTAAAACAAGTTGTAAGAGAAATAAAAAAACGATTATCAATATGAGAAAATACAAATGTTAAAAGATATAAAAAATACCATACAAAGGATAACATCAAAAGAAGCAATAAAAACTGAAAAAGAAACTGTTTACAACATTCAAGGAAGAAATATTGATTTCAATAATACTTATGAAATCTCTTCATATTTAGAAGAAATTGAAATTTTATTAGAATTCTTAAATAATACAGAAGATCTTAATATTTCTATACAACCTATACTTGTAAAAAATAAAAATAGATATGCTGTCTTGCCATGTAGCGGACACGAAAATTCGAAACGACAAAATAATCTAATCCTTATTTTTTGGTATGTTTATGATAACTCTAAATCTAATCCAACATTTGATCGATTATCAGTAATGGGGTCGAATAACACTGTTTCTGTTCCTGACAAATTGAAAAAACGAGATATGTATGATTATGTTCAAAGTTTAGGTAAAAAATTATGTGATATTGCAAATAAAGCTATAGATAAAGTAGAACAAGATGAAGCAAAAAAAGATAAAGTAAAACAAGATGAAGCAAAAAAAGATGAAAGAATAGGAATGGCTAAGGTTATGGCAAGTCTGTCTATACTTCTAATAACTTTTTTACTATCAATAATAATGAAATTTTTTTTACCTACTTATATTCTTCTTTTATGTATTCTTTTTATTGTAGCGGCTTTTTCTGTATACAGGCAGTGGTTTTTTATAAAATTACAAAACTTTTTTATAAAATTACTTAAACATCTATGGTGAAGACCAGAATTGTTTGAAGATCGAGATGTAACTGAAGACGCTGGTGGAGTTGATAGATATTAAGCATGGCGGATACAATTGTAAAAAGAGTTGGCGGAAAAGTTAAGCTTAGAGATTGGATCAAAAGCTTGCTTCCATCGCATACATTATACTGCGAGCCTTTTGGTGGCAGTTTTGCGGTTGGCTTTGCACTACCAAAGCCGGACGGCGAATATCGACTGGTTTACAATGATTTAGATAGTCATGTATGGAATCTATTTAGAGTTCTTAGAGATTATAAGGATGTTTTTCTTGAGAAGCTTGAATTGACTTTATATTCTAGGGAAGAATTTGAAAAGGCTGTTGAATATATTGAATCGAAAAGAGATTTCTCAAAAGAAGACCCTGTTGAGTGGGCGAGAAATTATCTTATCTACAATAGACAGTCCATGTTTGGGAAAGAAGACGGAACATGGTGTATTTCAAGAACAGGAGAGAACGTTTGTCTTTCTTGGGCTAACCTGCCGGTCTTTGTTGATAAATGCGCCAGATTCTTTAAGGGCGTGTATATAGAGAATCTTGATTACAAGGAATGTATTAGAAAATGGGATTGTCCAGAGGCTTTATTTTATTTGGACCCTCCTTACGAAGATGTTGAAAAGATGTTTTATCATGTCAACATGACTGACGGCTTTGATCATGAAGACATGGCTAAATATGTTGACGGTATAAGAGGGTCTGTTGCAATATCTTATTATGATAGTCCTCGCATAAGAGAAATGTATCCTGAGAGCAAAGGCTACTCTTTCTATAAGAAGAAAGTTGTAAAGCATATGCAAACTTCGGATAAGAAAAAATCTTCTGCTGTAGAAGTTTTAGTTGTCAAGAGAAGCTCTTATGCAGTAGCTAAAGAAAAACAGCAAATGTGTTTTGGGGATAATAATGGGATATCATAAATCTAAAATCGCAAAAGGTAAGTATGGTGAATCTTCTAAGATAAAAGAAGAAATAGAAGAACTTCAGGACGCTGAAAGGCAAAGCAATAGGATAATGGCTCTTGTTGAGCTTTCTGATATTGTTGGAGCTATCCAAGGTTACTTAGAAAGACAACATCCAAGTATAACTATGCAGGACTTGATTATCATGTCCAATGCAACTCGGTCTGCTTTTATGGACGGTACAAGATCATGAGAGTAGAATACGATATTGTTGCAAAAGCTATTACCTATTATGAACTTGCCGGATATTCTTATGTTAATGCCCCGTGGCAGGTCTCTCTTGACGCTCTTATGATAACGGCTCCTTCCTCCTTTAATAAGGAAGATGTTGCAAAAGCTAATCCTAATGGCTTTGTTGCTTCTGGAGAGCAGTCGTTTTTGCAAATGGCGCTTGATAAGAAACTTTTTAAGGGTAAGTATTGTTGCGCAACTCCTTGCTTTAGGCCGAATGATGATCTTAAGGACGGTCTTCATTTCCCAAATTTTTTCAAAGTTGAACTAATAGAGTATATGGGCGATGATATTTGCGATGCCCCAAAGATAGCAGGTAAAGTTGATTCCATGACCGAAAAAGCTGCGATATTCATGGAGAATATTTTAGGTAAAGACCTTTCGATTGAATCAATTATCGACGACGAAAGGGCTGGATGCCAGAGTTCTTTTTGTTGTGATATAGTAACGCCTATGACGAAAATAGAATTAGGGTCATACGGTTATAGAGTGGCAGAACAAATTGGTTCTTGGGTTTATGGTACAGGTGTTGCTCTCCCGAGATTGACTATTGTTGGAGATGATAAATGGCGGATATGAAGCAGGAAATCTTGGAGGCAGTTAAGGATAAGTCCCTTTTGCCTTTAATTGAAAAAGAGCTAGTTCAAATGGAGCAAACAGAGGGTCTGGATGAAAAGCCAGTTCTGCAAAAGTTTCATTCGATTTGGAAGCATTCTACTGGCAAGGTTGGTCATCGTAATGATATCAATTCTTGGACAGCATACGCTCTTGGCATGACTGATAAGAAGCCTGACGAAGGTTCGGAATTTTTGCCAAAGCGTCGAGCATTTGCCCGTAAAGGTTTCCCTGATATTGATTCCGACTTTGACTATGAACGTAGAGACGAGATGTATAAATACATCATTGATACCTACGGAAGAGAGCATGTTGGTAATATCGGAACGTATTCTGGCCTCAAGATGAAGTCATTTGTTCGTCGTGCGGTCAAGGCCATAGACCCAGAGAATACCTTTTTCAAAGGTTATGATGAATGGAAGACAAAGACCAATGAACTTGGTGATGAAATATTGAACGCTCTGCCGCCTCAATATGGCGCTTTTTTGAAAGTAACAGATGACCAAGGTAATGAACATCCAATCAAGACTGTTCAGGACGCTTATAAGTGGTGTCCAAAGTTTGCATATTACATGGAGAAATATCCTGCTATACTTGAACACTCTAGGAGTATTGAAGGACTCTTATCTATATTTGGAGTTCATGCTGCCGGTATTGTTATTTCGAATGAGCCTCTTGGACGTATAGCTCCGCTTAAGCAAAGTAAGATTACGGATACAGCCGAAGACGGAGAGGTTAAATACGCTTTTGCAACTCAATTCGAGTATAATGATTTAGAGTTTCTCGGACTTATCAAGTTTGATATCCTTGCTCTTAGTACGCTTTCGGTTATTGGCCGATGCTGTAAGCTTGTTGAGCAAAACTACGGCTTGAAGATTAACATTTACGATTTACCTCTTGAAGATAAGAAGACTTTTGATTTGTATAAGAGCGGTAAGTTGACTGGCGTATTCCAGTGCGAAGAGCCTGGGATGCAGAAGACCATGATCAACATGGGAGTTGACTCTCTTGATGATATCATGGCAGGTATTGCTTTGTATCGTCCTGGTCCGATGGATTCGATTCCAACCTACTGCGCTCGTAAGCATGGTTCAGAATCTATTAACTACTTTCATCCTTCTCTAAAGAAGTACGTCGAACCTTATCTCAAGAAGACTTATGGATTGCTTGTATATCAAGAGCAAGTCATGCAGATTTGTAACTCGATTGCGGGCTTTTCAATCCCTGAGGGCTATGTTGTTATTAAGGCAATCGGTAAGAAGAAACCAGAGCTTTTGGCAAAGTATAGAGCCAGGTTCATTTCTGGCGCAAAAGAGAATAACGTAGACGAGAAAGTTGCTCAAGATTATTGGGACAAGGTAATCATGCCATTTGCTGATTACGGCTTCAATAAGGCTCACGCTTGTTGCTATGCTTACAACTCTTATGTTACTGCTTACTTGAAGGCAAACTTTCCAGAAGAGTTCCTTACAGCTTATCTTAATGTTGAAATTAATCGTTCAAACTACGATAAGGTTGATGCTCTTGAAAAGATGTCTAAAGAGATGAACATTGAGATTTTGCCAAGGCAAATCAATCAATGTAAGCTTGAGTATTTCATTGTCAAGAAAGCCGATCCTGCGAATGGTATTCCGAAGTCTCAAATCATGCCTTCTATAAAGTGTAAAGGATTGAGTCATAACGCTGCTACTAATATTGTAGAACATCAACCTTATGCTAGCCTTCAGGAGTTTGCAGAAAAGACTGATACAAAGATGGTTGACGCTAAATCGTTTGAGTCTTTATTGAATGCAGGCTTCTTTAAGCCAGCAAAGGGCGGCGGTCGAAGCGCAAATAGAGAAGAAGTTCTCAAGTCTTTTGAAGTTATAAGAGAAGACCTAAAGAGAGCGAAGAAGAAAGGCGTCATTGTAGGTAACATTTTTGGGTGAAACTGACGCAAATAGCGATAAGAGCAGACGAATTACTATTTGGAGAAACAATATGTCACAAGATCAAAATATGAGAAAGTCCGTTGTACGCAAAGCAATTATCAGAAAATACAATACTGCAAAGTTTGAGACAATGGACATTATTGTAGAGCATCAGATTGAGGTTGAGTGGGAAAATATTGATATGTTGCGAGCTAAAAGCGACGGTATCACAACTCTTGTGAGAGAGGATTTCGAGAATACCCAGAAGAGGGTTTTTGAGGAATTGAACCTTAATGGATTCTCTGCGATTGTATCTTCTACGACCAATAATAATAAACGAGGTCTAACTGAAGAAGAAAAGAAAGATTTTGACGCTCTTGATTGAAGTTAAAGGAAGACAATAAATGCCGTCGATAAATGAACAGCTTTTAGATGACATTTTTGGTATTCCCAAAGATGGGTCGAATATCAGAGAAGAAGACGACGAAAGCCAAGAAACTTCTTATGCTGAGGTCATAAAGACCGGAGGCGCTGAGGGTTTTGAGCAGAAGTCAAAAAAGCTGAATGAAGTCTTAGCAAAAGATGCTCCTCCGATTGAGGTTACTTATGTTGCAAAGGAGCAAGGCAATGAAGCGAAGACCAAACAAGAACCAGCCGTTCAGCAACCAATCACAGAATCCAGCAAGAACTCGTTTGAGAAAATACTCAAGCAGTCAGTTCTCCCTGGAAAGCCTGTCAGCGAGGAGACTAAACCCGTGGCGCAAAAACAAACCGCTCATAATGAAGATACAGACGTTGGAGAAGAAGTTGAGGAGACAAAGGAGGAGTCCGTAACGACTCCTTCGGTTGCAAGCAAAGCAGACGAAGACGGATGGACTCTTGTTCCTCCGTCGCCAATGTTTGCTCATTTCTATTCAGAAAAGCAGAATTTCATTAAATCTCTTACAAGGGGCGGAAAACCTCTTCTTGTTGATAAACTTATGGCGGAACTTAGGACTTGTCATGTTAGTACAAGTACGGAGTTGATGGATTTGGAAGGAATGGCTGATAAGCTTAACAAGATTCAGTCTCTTCTTGATAGAGTTGTTGAAATTAAGATTCAAGCGACAGGGCAATGCTCCGCCTCTAAGAGAGGAGTTGAATTGCTTAGAGGCGTTCTTGCAAAGGTAACTTACGAAAAGCCTGCCGCTCGTCAAGACGGTGTTATTCATGATCATATGAAAGACATTGAAATGTATGCTTGCGAGGTTGAAGCTCTTGAACAAGCAGCCAAAGACGTTTATCATAACTTGCTTGAGTCAAAAGAAATTCTTAGTCGTAAGATTAGCATAACGCTTGAATTGCTTAAGCAGCAAAATATTACGGATAGTCATGAAAAGAACTATTCAAACTTGTCCGATAAGGCTAAGAAGGTTGTTGAAAACGTTTCTGCTCGTTCTTCCGTTTCGCCAGAAATTGCAGCAGAAGGTTTTGATAGATTAGAGGTTCAAGAGGCCGTGAAAGCTCAAGCTTCTTCAGCAAAAACGCCGATGAGTGGTCCAGGAAAGACGGGAAAAATGAGTTGGTTGGACGAGTAAAGGAATTGGACGAATTTAGTCGAATTAAGAGTATCCGAGTTTTAGAGTTTTAGAGTTCTAGAGATTAGAGAAAGGAGATTTAACCGACAATGCAAGTAAATCATATTGAAAATGTTAGATAGTTAATGCAGATTTTAGGTTATGTTTTTATTGTTATTATAGACAGAGTAAACAGAGACCTAGAGAAAAGAGATTCTGAGTGTTTCAGGGTTTCGAGAAGACGTAGAATAAAAAGCTGAACTCAAACAAACAGAGTATCAGAGATAAGGAGTTTTGAAATGAGTAAGATAATTGGTTGGGATGATGTTGATACGACTTCGACGGGTAAGAAGGGTGGCAAGGGCGGAGGCAATGATAGTAAGTATCTTAAGTTGACTGGAAGTATCCAGGGAACAACTTACAGAATCCGTCCCGTTGGCGACCCATGTGGCTTTTACGCCTATTACATTGCAAATCCAGACGATCCTAAGAGGTTCAACAGGGCAATCACAGAAGACCCTGCGAACTGCGTTATTCGTCAGAAGTACAATGTTGAGGCCAAGCCTCGCTATGCGGTCAATGTCATTGATCGCGCTGATGGAAAGCTGAAGATTATGGAGGCTCCTGCTAGCGTATTTGAGGCAATCAAGCGCTGGGCAAAGGCTTCTGGTCAGCACCCCGGTAACAGAAACGGCGCAGATTTTGAAATCACCGTTAAGATTCCGGCAAGCGGCGATAAGAAGCGTACTGAGTACAATACAACTCCAGTTGTTCAAACACCCTTCACTGACGAAGAGAAGGCGATGTTGAAGGAGCAGGATCTTTGGGATCTTGCTAAGGAGTTCGCTCCGACTCCTCAGAGCGAAATCGAAGAGAAGCTTTATCCGAGCAAGTCAAAGGCCCCAGCGCAAGCTGCTTCGGCTCCGACCGCTGCTCCTGCGAAGGCTGCTTCGAGCAAACTTGATCTTGGCTTCTAAATGTAAGTAAGTCTGTAATGAACAGGCCGTGGTTGCTCTTGGGCCACGGCCTTTTTGTTACGATAAGCTATCAGTACGCAAACAGAGAAACGGAGATGAAAAATGGCAAAGAAAAGTACGGCATTAGCGAATTTTGAAGGTTTTGAGTTTGGTTCTGAGGGTAATCCAACTGAGTTTATTCCTACAGGACATGCTGAGCTTGATTACATCATTGCAAGCGGTCTTTTGAATAATGATGGCGATTCGATTAAGACAGGCGGAATACCAACTGGTAAGCTTGTTATGATTTATGGAGGCGAAGGCGGCGGTAAGTCTTCCCTTGCTTATTCGATTTGTGGCAACGCTCAAAGAATGGGAAAGATTCCGATTTGGGTTGACGTTGAAAACTCTTTTAGCGAGTCTTTAGCAAGAATCAATGGAGTTGATCTTGCAAAGATTGGTCGTAGATCGATGTTCGATAAGAACAATCCTGATAAGGTTTTCGATGGAGAGTACGCTCTCGATTGTGTTATGGAGGCTTGCAAGAAGGGCGCAGGAGTCGTTGTTCTTGACTCTGTTGCTTCGCTTGTTCCTCGTTATGTTATGGAAAATCCTGCTGATAAGGATACGATGGCAGCGCTCGCTCGTTTGCTTGGTAAGACCGTAAACAAGATTTGCAGTCTTGCAGCAGCAAACAACACGCTTGTTATTTTCATTAATCAGCTTCGTATTTCTCCAACGGCTATGTTCAAAGATCCTGAGGGCTACCCAGGCGGTAAGGCTATTGCCCATGCTTGTTCGGTAATTCTCAAGTTGAACAAAGTTAATGCAAAGGATGGATACCGATACATTGAAGATGACGACGGCAAGGAAAGAATGATTTCAGGTTCGGCGAATGTTTTCATTCAGAAGAATCGCTTTGCTGCTCCTCACTTTGGTGGTATTCGTATTCCGATTTACTACGAGCATTACTTCCCTCAAGTTGAAGAGAATGCTTTTGAATATGGTCGTCAGACGAAGGTTATTAGCGTTCGTAATGGCGTCTTTTCTTGGGGCGGCTTGAAGGTTGAGGGAAAGAAGGCGTTCATAGCTGAGTTGGTTGCTCAAGATAAAGTTGGTGAACTTATCAATGCGATTAAAGGCGCTGCTAAGCAAGCCGATGTTGTTCTTCCTGCTGCAATTTTGAACTACGATAAGCATATTGCGTTTATCGAGCAGAACAAAGAGAAGCTGGAAAATGCGAAGAAGAAAGCGAATAAGCAAAAGTCGAAGAAAGATGAGCTAAGTGAAATCCTTGAGGAAGAAGAAGACGGTGTATCGAGCGAAACCGAAGTAGAAGTTGTCGAAAATCCTGATGTATGAAGGTTCATTTTCCAGAAGTAGAACGGAAGGCGATAGTCCATCTTTCGCAAGAGGCTCTATGGACGGAAGATTCTGAAGATGTTCGAGAGACTCTTAACTATCTAAGAGTTGAACGAGGTCTTACGGACGACGTAATAAAGAAGTTTCGTTTTGGATACTATCCTCAAAGATTGAAGAAGCAAGGGCATGATTGGGCCGGAAGGCTCATCATGCCATTATATGACCAGCATGATGAGTTGATCATTCTTACATCAAGAGATTTTAGATGTAAGGATAAGACGAAGATGCCTCATTTGCATGAGCAGTTTGATAAGAAGTTCTTTTTGTTTGGTATGAATGTTGCAAAAGCCGACATTATCAAACATCAAAAGGCGATTGTTGTTGAGGGACAGTTTGATACTGCATGCGCTCATCGGTATGGTTTTGGAGTTACTGTTGGATTGCTTGGAAGCGCCTTTAGCCCTTACCATTTATGCATTATTTCAAGGTATTGTAGAGATATCTTTCTAAGCTTCGATTCTGACGATTCTGGTTTCAAAAATCTTAGTCGCTCAGTAAGAATGTATAGAGAGTATGGACTTGAATCAACAGGAATACGATTTATTCCTGTTGTTTTGCCAAAGCATAAAGATCCTGATGAGTTTCTAAAGAAAGAGTCGAGCAGTGACTATTTAGAGTTGCTTAGAGAAGCAAAAGCAAAAGTTGAAGAACTTGGATTGAAGAAGTATTGTTTGGGTCTTAGTAATAAGTATTCTCAAATAGAGATAGATTAGGAAGATATATGCCTCCTGTTGCACAACCACCTGAAGTTACAAATGTAATGAATGTATTGAACACTTTCTTGAAATGGAAGAATCTTAATGGTCCTCCTCGCGGATATACTTCGTACCATCCTTCTTCATTTGGAGGTTGCTTGCGAAAGGTTCAATATCAGAGATATTCAGATCAAGGCCTTATAACACCTGATAAGGGAGAAGTAGAGCCAAAGACTGTAAGAATCTTTGATACAGGCCATAGCATGCATGCTCGTTGGTCTCATTATTTCGCGGAGATAGGAGTTTTGCGAGGTATTTGGCAATGCGCAAATGAGTGTTGTCATCTTTGGGATAATGATGGCAATTATCATCCTGATATTCTTCAAAGAGATGGGCTTAAGGTTTCTGAGGTTGTAGCAAACTTCAAACCACGAATGTATGGATTAGACAATAAGCTTGGTTGCTTTAAGCCGAAAGAGTGCGTTTGCGGAAACGACAAATTCCATTATCATGAAATTACCGTTCAAGATAAGGAACTCAATTTCTATGGTCATTGCGACCAGATTCTTGATTTTTCCAATTTCGACCCTGCTATGTTCTCGAAGGGCAATGCTGTTGATGTTCTTTTTAGAGCAGAAGACTTACCCAAGAAGCCTATTGTCTTAGATATGAAGAGCATTAACTCTTATAGCTTCAAGTCAAAGCTCGAAAATGGCCCTTCATTGGTTTATAGAACGCAGTTGGTTATTTATAGCAATATTCTTGACCTTGATTACGGAATATTGATTTATGAGAACAAGGATGATTCTTCAACTAAAATCTACAAGGTTGAGAGAAATCCAGAAATGTGGCTAAAGATTAAGGAGCAGGCTCATAAGTTGAATGAGATGTCCAAAGATAAATTACTTCCGCCTCCTCGTCCGCTGTCTAAGGATAGTTATGACTGTAGGTATTGCGAATTTCAGTCGATATGTCATAATAGTAAAGCCTGGAGCGATCCAGACTTAATGCAGAAGCGACTGAAGTTTTACGGTATTATAGAATGAGGAGTTAGTTATGTCTAATACAGAGCCGGATATCACCCTACTAAAAGTAAAGGGAGAAGGTTCTTTTACTTCGGATGAACTTAGAAAAGGGTATGTTAAGAGCCTTGCCTCTGCGGTGTTGACCGTTGTATCAAAACATGGGCATGCCAAACTTAAAACAGTTGGAGCGTCTTCTGGCAATAACGCTTGGAAGGCAATTATTATCGCTCGCGGCGAAGCGGCAAAAAAGGGTTTAGATCTTGTGGTTGAACCATCTTTTGATAGCGCTTCGTTCGATGGAGGAGATAAGACTGCTATAGTTTTGAAAGTCGTACCACGATAAGGAGCCTTTATGAGTTATGAAGATGAAGCACCAGGAATGTCTTATTTGAAGGTTGAAGGTATCATCAATGGTACTGAGCAACTTCAGGACAAGTATGAAATAGAAAACGTTCTACTTGTATTGCAAAATATGACAAAGAAGATTGAGTTTCTCAAGGAACTCAAGAAACGTCGAGTCGCGGCTATTGATGAACAAATTCAGAAAGAAGAATCTGACGCTGAAAAGCTTGAAGAGGCAATCAAGACTTGTATGCAGCGAAATAAGGATAAGACCTTAGATTTTCCTGGAGTTGGCAAAGTTCAGGTTCGTTCTTCAAAGGGAACATGGACTATTGTTGACGACGAAGGGCTTCGAGACCATTTGCAGGCTCTTGGTAAGTTTGATGAGGTTTCTGAAACCTCTTGGAAGTTCAAGAAGAAGGATTTGAATAAGCTTCTTGATCAGTTACAAGAGAATAATAACACTTCTCCCTTTGTTCAGAGAGAGCAGGATAAAACTTCTCTTAGCGTCTCATTCCCCAAGGAAGAAACTGTTGTTACCCCTTCTGCTCCTGCGGCTCCTGCCGTTAGAGCGCCTCAAAATATAACAATCTAATGTCTCGCGCAATATTCATAATTGGCCCTCAGGGATCTGGTTCCTCTTGTTTAGCCGGAGCGCTTCATGTCGCTGGTATAAATATGGGGTCTAATCTCAGAGGGCCAAGCACTCTTAATCCAAAGGGTCATTTCGAAGATCTTCCTTTTGAGCTTTTAGCAAGTAGAGAGGATGCGATTGAAAGAGAAGGCGAGTTTAGGGCTTATTTTGACGAGCGAAATAAGAGTCCGCTTTGGGGTCTTAAATCATATCAAATAGCTCTTTGCTATAAGTATGTACTTCCATATGTTAATTGCAGAATTCTGTCTATAGATAGACCGGAAGAGGGAGCGATAAAAAGTTCTCTTGCAAAATATGGTCATTTTAGAACTAGGGAATTCATAGAACATATACACTCTCTTATAAGGCTTCATAGAAAGAATCTTATAGAAGAGTACGATTTACCTAATCTTAATGTAAATTTCAATGAGTTAACAGATAATCCTAGCGAGATGATACCCAAAATTATTGGTTTCTGTTGCGAAGGAATTGACGCTCAAGGTATTGATATTCAAGCTGCAATAGACTTTGTTGATCCCAAACTAAATCATAAAAGGGAGCTTCAGTGATGCTGTATTCGGTTACACCTAAAAAAGAAAAGGAAGCTAGAATTTCCTTGAATGTTCTGTATAGTAAGATTCCAGATACAAAAGGTTGTATGGAACATATAGGAAAGCCTGAATCAGAAGGCGGTTGCGGTGCTTGGTGTTGCCGGATGCAAACGCCACAGGTTTTGTATTCAGAGTTTCTTAATACTTGGAAGAATGTAACTTCTTCTTTTTCTGACGGCGATTTTGAATCATTGATAGAAAGATGCTTGAGAAAGTACCTTTATCCAAATGAAGATAAAGGTTGCGTTTTCTTGAATAAAGAAACGAACATGTGCGCTCAGCATGAAACAAGACCTTTCAACTGTAGAGTTTATGGTATTATTCCAGAAGAAGAGTTTAAGCCAAGATACGAGCGGTTGAAGGTTATCTATCCTGATATTCGAGAGCAATGTAATCTTGTTTCTACTGTTGACGGTAGGAAGGTTACAAAGAAAGATACAGACAATTGGTGGTTAGAACTCAAGTCGATAGAAATGAAAATGGGCGTGAAGCCTGATTTGGTTTCTGACGACTATGGAGGTTCTTATAGAACTTATCACGACCATATCCTTATTCATCTTTTAGGCGAAGAGAATCTATACAAGCTTTCAGAGATACGAGTTGGCGGCTCTAAGATTGATAAGGAACGAGTCATTCAAAGAATGATGGGTATGTTGAAGAAGTTCAAGGAGCAGAAACGTGAGCAAACCAAAGAAGATGCTTCCTCCAAGGAAGGCTAAGGTTGTTGAAGGCAAATATCTTGAACATGCTGATCTTATTAGCTGGACTTTGAAGTTTGCTGATTCAGGAGCGGAACAAACTTATGTTTGGCCTAGTATAGACCTTCTCTCTTGTCTTAATATCAAGGGGAAAGCAACTCCAGAAATGTTGCACAAGTTTTGTTCAGATATGACTGGTAAAGACATTAATTTTGTTATAGACGAAGAGCCTAGCCTGCCAAAGCCTGCTGCTATTGCTGAATATCAAGGCCTTAGTGACGGCCTTCGTGAATACTTTGGGGTCTCAAGGAAAAATGCCGAAAGAGGGTAACATGAGTTCATTTACTATACGAATTTTTGGTTCGCCAGAATGCGAGCGATGCCAAGCTCTAGTTAAGGCTTTTCAGTATCACGATATTGCGTATGAGTATGTTGATGCTGATGCTGCTGAAAACGAAGCATTATGCGATACTTATAATGTAGACGAGCTTCCGCATGTACAGGCAATGTATTCAGAAAGCGGAAAGGTTTTTCATACCCATATAGGCTACATTAGTCCAATCGCTTTTATAGAGAAAGCTAGAGAACATACAAAGCAGTTGGAAGAGTTCTTTAGAATGAACGCAAGCGTTGCAAACAAAGCTGTAGGTCATCAAGAAGTAATGAGGTCTGTTCATGAGCAACAATCCAAGCGCCCCTGCGGAGGGTGTTCGAAGAAAAATCAACCTAAACCCTGAACAGCTAGAAGCTGTTGAGCATGTAATGGGACCATGTTTTGTATGCGCATGTCCCGGTTCTGGTAAGACTCGCGTTATTGTTGAAAGAGTTATTCGTCTTATTGAGAAGGGTTATAGCCCTCGCTCTATTCTTTGTATAACATTCACTAATAAAGCTGCAAACGAGATGAAGGAAAGAGTCTGTAAGCAACTTGGCGAAACGCAAGGCCAAGAAGTCTACATAAGCACTTTCCATGCTCTTTGCGCAACAATTATCAGGAAGTATGGCTCTTATATTGGTTATGGACTCAATACCACTATTCTTGACGACGAAGATCAAGAAGGCCTAATGGCTCAATGCGCTAGGCAAGCAGGCTATGAATGGAATGCGCAGCAGATAAAGAGCCTTATTTGGAAGGCTAATGAACTTCGAGAAAATCTCATTTCTGAGGACGATTTCCCCTCTCATTTCAAGCATGAAGCCGAGGGAGAGGTTTGCAGGGAATACGTTCTTCGTATGAGAAAAAACAATCAGATAGATTTTAGCGGTCTATTATCTGAAACGATTAGGCTTCTTGAAAAAGACGGTTCTGTTCTTTGTAAGTTACAGACTCGTTTTGACTTTATTCAGGTTGACGAAGCTCAAGATACAAACTTTGCGCAGTTTAGAATCGTTCAATTGATTGGCGCTCACAACAATGTTCTTATAGTTGGAGACCCGGACCAAGGTATCTACTCTTGGCGTGGCGCTCGTTACAAGAACATAGAAGACTTCATCAATATCAACAAAGCTAAGGTTGTCAATTTACCTCATAATTATCGATCAACACCAGAGATTGTCAAGGTTGCTTCAACGCTTATAAAGCATAACAAGAATCGACAGCAAACTCTTGAGTTCAAAACAGGTAATGAAAACGGACAACCTGTTGAGTGTATTTGTTTGCCAACGCCAGAGCAAGAGGGAGCATGGATCGCTCATCGTATTAAGCATATGATTGACAATGAAGGCTATAAGCCGCACGATTTTGCGGTTCTATACAGAATCAACGCAATGTCAAGAGCTATTGAGCAGGGCCTTATGGCTGTTGGTGTAACTTATCAAGTCATTGGAGGTTTTAGTTTCTTTGACCGCTCTGAGATCCGAGATTGTCTTGCAATGTTGCGGTTCATTGTTAATCCTCTTGACGGTACAGCTTTATCTCGCTTCATTAATAAGCCGTCTCGTCGAATTGGAGAAGTATCTTTAGGTAAGATTGAAAACTTTGCCAATGATCAAGGTATCAATCTTATGGAAGCCATGAAGCGGGTTAGAGAATTTGCCTCTGGAAATGATAAGGCAAGAGTCATACAAGGATGCGAAGAAATTCATGCAGCGTTTTCGTTTGATAGAACAGGAATGTCGATAGGCGATGTTCTGGATAATATCGTTGTTCGATTGGGTTACTATCGTTATCTTGAGTCTAAGTACGAAACAAAAGAACTTGACGACAGAAAAGACAACGTTCAAGAACTTATCAACGCTTGCGCTCTGTATACGGAAAAGAGAAACAACGATATCGCTGGATACTTGAACAATATAGCTTTGCAAACCTCGTCTGATAAAGATACGGAAGAGAATACTGTTTCTCTAATGTCTCTTCATGCCTCAAAGGGCCTAGAGTTTCCTGTTGTATTTATGCCTGGTCTTGAAGAAGGACAGCTTCCTCATAAACGAGCCTTAATGGAAAGAGACGGCTTAGACGAAGAGCGAAGACTTTGCTATGTTGGAATGACAAGAGCGCAGCAAAGATTGATTGTTTCTTTTGCGGATACAAGAATGCAGCGATTCAAGAATGGCGGCATATCTTTTGAGCCGACTAAGAAGAGCCGTTTTCTTCAAGAATCAGGACTTGCAAGTACAATAAGAACGATCCGCGCAAGATAAAATCGTAGCTAGTCGATACTCCTGGAAACAGGAGTATGGCTAGTGAATCACAATCTTATATGCGATGATGTTTACAAGGGTTTGGAGCAGATTCCAGAACAATCTGTTCATTCAATTATAACTTCGCCGCCGTATTATCAGTTACGAGATTATGATTTTCAAGATCAGATTGGTCTTGAAAAGAATCCAACAGAATACATAGAAAAGCTTGTTAGTGTATTTTCTGCCGCTAAGCGAGTTCTTAGAAATGATGGAACTGTATGGCTTAATATAGGCGATACTTACGCAAGAACTTCTGGCGAAGGATATAAGAAGGGAGATCTTTTGGGAATCCCTTGGATGCTCGCCTTTGCCTTGAGAAAAGACGGTTGGTTTTTGAGAAGCGATATAATCTGGGCTAAACCTAATCCCTTACCTGGAGGGGTTACGGATAGGCCTGTTTCTTCGCATGAGTATTTGTTTCTTCTTGGTAAGTCTGAAAACTACTATTATGATCAAGAGTCTATAAAAGAAAACGCTGTTGAGCGTAATTCTGACGGTTCTTTTAAGAGACGAATTAAGAGGGACGTTTGGACTGTCCCTGTTGCGTCTTTTAAGGGCGCTCATTTTGCTGTCTTTCCTCAAGGTTTGGTCGAGCCTTGTATTTTAGCCTCAACTAGCAGTCATGGTTGTTGTAAAGCATGCGGTTCTCCTTATGAGAGACAGGTTCAAAAAACTCGATATTCAACTCGTCCTGGGATACACAACAAAGTTGATAAAAAGGGTTTTGCAAATAGAGATTCGGGAAGACATTTGACTGATACGAAAACTATTGGATGGTCAAAGACTTGTAATTGCGAAACAAATGAAATTGATAAAAGCGTGGTTCTTGATGTTTTTTGTGGTTCAGGTACGACAGGTGTTATAGCCTTGCGAAATGGACGAAAGTTCATTGGCATAGACGGTAAACAAGATTATTTGAACATGGCAAAGAATCGCCTTGTAAGAGAAGAAGAAGTAATAGGAGTTTTGAATGCATCTAAGGGATTTCAAGGATAAGCATAAAGGTAAGCTTGGTTTTGTTGTTGGGGCAGGCCCTTCGTTGCGGCATGTTGAAACAGATAGTCTAAAGGATTATGTTGTTTTTACGTCCAATTCTGGTTTGTTGAAGTTCCCTAACTGCGATTATTTTGTAACCGACGATAATGGCGTTTGTAGCTGGAACTATTGGCAAGTAACGGCTAAGCAAAGCAAGTGCATGAAACTTCTTTATAGGGAAAAGCTTCAGGGTCATGAGTCTATTTTTAGGCCAGAAGAAGTTCTTTTTTACGATCATGTAGGATGGGCTTCCTCAGGTCCAAATGGATTGATCTATCATAAAGAAAATGTCATTATGACAGACGATCCAGAAAGACCGATTATGGGAGCCAGAACGTCCGCCGCTTCTGCAATGCATATTGCTTATATTATGGGATGCGATCCTATTGTTCTTCTTGGCATGGATGGTTGTTATGAAGGAAGAAATAGATATTACTGGCAGTTTCCTGATCAACCAAGGGCTATAGAGTATAATAATCGTATATTTTCGTCTGCCAATAGAGGATTGCTTAGAGATAAACCAGTCGATAATCATTGTGTTGCATATGATTTATATTGGAATCACTTTGCCGAAGCTAATCCCTCTCTTATGAATGGCAGAATTTTAAATGCTTCTGGGGGTATTGTTGACGTATTCCCAAGAATAAGTCTTAAAGAAGTGGTGTCAATTTATAGAAGTAGAACAAAAAATGCTAAATAAAAAATCCATTGTAGCGTTCATTCCTGGCAAGACTGGTTCTGTTGGACTTCCTGGTAAAATGTTCAAAAAAATTGGTGAATATTCTCTTCTTGAATGGACCTTATTGGCTGCAACGCAATCTAAATATATAGATGAAATAGTTGTTTCAGCGATTGATCCCTTGGTTTTTGAGACATTGAATAAGTTTGCTTTGGAGCATAAGGAAAAAGTTTTTAGAGCAGTCGAAAGACCATTAGAATTGTGTTCTCCAACAAGTAAAACAGAAGAAGCAATAAATCATTTATTCAATAACTATCCTTACTATAATGATTTTGATTATATTGTTATGTTGCAAGCAACATCTCCAATAAGAAAAGTTTCATTAATAGATGATTGTATTGAAACTATAAAAAATTCGGATAGAGAATCTCTACTTACGGTAAGCTCTCATACTCCATTTTTTTTTCGATTACAAAATTATCATACAGACGTTTTATTTGATGCTAAAAATAGAAAAATGAGACAAGAATTAACGAAAAACGAAATGGCTTATCATGATGATGGCTGTTTGTATTGTTTCAAAATTCCAATGTTTTTAAGAGAAAAATGTAGATTTGATCAAGATCCAATTTTATATTTTAATGACAAGCTTTCTTCTATGCAAATTGATGATGAAATTGACTTCTTCTTAGTAAAGAAAATAATGGAGGAATTTAAAACTGATACTCAATATGTACATAATACCAATGTCGAACAATGGAATCGTTTATGAAGTTATTAAAAATTGATAAAGACCAAAAATTTGGATATCTTATTGCTACTGGTAATAAAGAAACAAGAAAATCCGGTAGTAAGAATAAAACGTTTTGCGAATGTTCTTGTATATGCGGTAAAATAATTTGGGTTAGAGCCTCATCTTTGTTAGATGGTGATACAAGCAGTTGTGGTTGTAAACGAAAGGATTCTATATCAAAAAAGTTGAGCGGTAAATATAAAAAACATAAAGATTTATCAGGTAAAAGATTTGGTAAACTAGTAGTTTCTAGCGAATATGGTAGATTTGCTTCTGGTAAAGGGTTTGTTACTAAGTGGAAATGCATTTGTGATTGTGGTCGAGAAAAATGGATTCAATCTTCTGCACTTTTGGGTTCGACTAAAAGTTGTGGCTGTTTTGCTAAACAAAGAGCTTCAGAAGCTAATTCTATTGAGTCCGGTCTAGCTGCTAAGCACAGTATTTATTCTCAATATAAGATACGAGCTAAAAAGAAAAAACTTTTATTTAGACTGACATTTGAAGAGTTTATTGAACTATGCAGTAACCCGTGTTCATATTGTGGAGCAAAAGCTTCAAATAAATGTATTGCCGAAGGGTGTAACGGTTCATTTGTTTATAATGGCATAGATAGAATAGATAACACACAGGGATATATTCGAAATAATTGCGTTACTGCGTGTAAAGTTTGTAATAGAGCAAAAGACATATTAAGTAAAAAAGAATTTGTTGATTGGATTTTACAAGCTTACAATCATTTAATGGAAGATAAAAATGACACATGAGGCAAAAGTTGTTGCAGAGATTGGGGCAATACATCTTGGTTCTATGCAAAGAGCTAAGGACTTGGTAGGTCTTGCCAAACTTTGCGGCGCTGATTATGTAAAGTTTCAAAAGAGGAATCCCGAGGAAAGCGTACCAGAATCTCTTAAACATAAACCTCATCCTAATCAGATATTTGCTTATGGTCCTACATATCTTGAGCATCGTAAAGCTCTTGAGTTTTCAATAGATCAGCATTTAGAGCTTATGTCTTATTGTCAAGGAATTGGTATTAAGTATTCTTCCTCTGTTTGGGATATGACTTCTGCCAAGGAAATCGTTTCCTTGAATCCCGAGTTCATCAAGATACCAAGTGCATGTAATCAAAATTTCAAGATGTTAGAATACCTTCTATGTAACTATAAAGGCGATATTCACATCTCAACAGGCATGACTTTCGATCATGAGAAGGTTCGTATTTTTGATTACATAAAGCCTTATCCGAGCCGTTTTGTTGTCTATCATTGTACGAGTCTTTATCCTTGTCCGTTTGAAAAGTTGTATTTAATGAACATTAGAGGTTTGTTGAAGCTTGCTAATGAGTACAATTTTGAGGTTGGATTCTCTAATCATGGTTACGGCATAGCGGCTGATATAGCTGCGTATGTTCTTGGTGCTACGTTTATAGAGAGACATTTTGTTGACGATAGAACTCTTCGTCATACCGACGCTGCTGCTAGTCTTGAGCCTGAGGGTTTACGGAAGTTGTGTCGAGATTTGAAAAATGTTGCAAAGGCTATGGAGTTTTCAGGTCCAGAGCCAACCGCAGAAGAAATGGTTGAAAGATCCAAATTGAGGGTTGAAGAATGAGTATTGAAGCTGTAAAACTAATAGCCATAGACGTAGACGGAACTCTTACTGATGGAAACTATTACATCAATGAGGCGGGTGACCTATATAAGAACTTTTTTACAAGAGATATGTACGCAATAGATCAAGCTGCCAAGAATGGTTTTCAGATAGTTTTTGTAACAGGTTCAAGAGATAGAGTAATCTATGCCAAAGTAGGTAAAAAGTATCCAATTTTGTCTGGTTGCGAGAATAAGTTTGCAAAACTGAGCGAGTATATAGTTGAAAATGGGTTGAGTTGGGAAGAGGTTGCTTATATTGGTGACGCAGAAAATGACCATAAGTGTATTGTTGAAGCAGCTTTTTCTGGATGTCCTTCTGACGCCGTACCTGAAATTGTTGAGCATTCCGTTTATTCTTCTCACTGTCCTGGCGGTAAGGGTGCGGTTTACGATGTTATCAGATATTTTTACAGACTTCGCAAGATTCCTTGGACTTTAGAGTAGTTCTAGAGGATTGATTTGCCCAAAGTTAGAACTATTGACGAGGGCGAATCATGCATAAAAACTTCATCTATCTTGAAGAGTATAGTGCCGAGTTCAGGCAAGGCTATGACGTTGCCAATGTTATCAGCGCAATGAAAGAGCTTCTTAGACTTTTCTACATTGATAACTCAACCAAAAAGTTGCATGTTTGTATTCATAAGGATAGTCTTTCAGCCTGCGAAGGAATCTGCGCAGAGAATTTGTTTCATACTGAACTAAAAGATCCGGAGAAAACTGACGAAAATACAAAGGCGGACAATGAGATTTGGCTCATGATAACTCCGTCTAAGATGATAAAGCACTAAGGTATGACAAGACCAAATTCCGAGAATATATGTTTCACAACAACGGCGATGCCTCGTCCTGAGCTTCTTGTTAAAACATATGCTTCTTTCAAACAGCATCTTCCCTGGCTTGACTTGAAGAAATGTCCATTGTTTATCAACGTTGATTATTTCCCTCATTATTACGAAGATCATGCTCAGCGAGTTCAATCTGTTATTGATATTGCCAAAGAACATTTTGGCGAAGTAACAGCAAACATTCAGGAGAGAGGGAATTTTCCTGCCGCTGTTAAGTGGATTTTTTCGAATGTAAATAGAGAATTTGTTTTCAATTTAGAAGACGATTGGGAGCTTCTTTGCGACATACCTGAATATGTCGCTTCTTTTTTTGATGACCCAAAGATTATACAGGTTGGCTTTAGAGCTTGGAAGAAATCCGATCCTCGTTTTGTTCTTAGTCCGTCAATTTTGAAAGCTTCTTTTTGCCATAAGGTTGCTGCTGAGATGCATACAAAACGTAATCCAGAATGGCAGATTAGGGGTCTCAATCCATATAAGGTTGAGGAATCGTTTATATATTGGCCTTATGAAGACGACAAAATTATTCTTAGAGACTTAGGAAGGACATGGATGAAGGATACTCCATTTGCAAGAGGTCTAGACACTTGGACTTCTTGGGAATTCGTTCCCAATGTTATAATAAGAGCAAGGGAACAGTTGATACAAGATCAAAATATTGAGATAGATATATCAAAGCTTGATGGTAATTTTAGAGGTAAAGATGTACCCAATAACTGAGAAAACATTGACTTTTACAACTACTGCGATGCCTCGGCCAGAAATCATAGACCAAACCTATGCTTCGTTTTCAAGGCATTTTTTGGAGTTTGATTTCAAACAAGCAACTCTTCTTCTAAATATAGATAGTTTTCCTGATAAGAGAGACGATCATAAAAGACAAGAAGTTGCAGATGTTGCAAGAAAGTATTTTGGCAATGTTATTGTCAATATGCCTGAAAATCCTAATTTTGCCGCTGCTGTAAAGTGGTGTTTTTCAAAGATTGAAACATATTACTGTTTTCATTTAGAGGACGATTGGGAGTTATTGACTCCTTTTAAGGTTTCAATATTCAACCAATTCTTTGTTCCGCCTCATGTTCAGCAACTTGCTCTTAGAGCTTGGAAAAATGTTAAGAGCAATTTTTGGCTTTCTCCTTGTTTTTTGAGAGGAACATTTTGTAGAGAAATAGCTGAAAAGATGAACATAGTCGATAATCCTGAAGTTCAAATAAGGACTCTTTGCGGTGGATATAAGCCAGAAGGTTTTCTTTATTTTCCATTCGACCATAGGGCTGTCATACTGAAAGACCTTGGAAGGAATTGGATGAAAGAGAAAGGCTTCAATAGGGGTGAACGTAACTTTACGCAATGGCATACTATTGAAGAAGGTAAAGGTTTTCAGCGATTGGCAGATCAAAATGCTCAAATACCGAAAGAAATGCTTTCGCCCAATCCTAATGACAGAAAGGCTATAGCATTGAATAGATGGGTTAAGTCTTATGAAAAGCAGAGAACGTATAAACTTAGGAATAGGAAGTAAATCATGAGTGACAATATTTCTAGCAAAAAACTTTCAATACTCATATGTTCATTGTCTTCTAGAGCGGATAAGCTACAAAGGCTAATGACTGTTTTGCAGCCACAAGTCAATGACGCTGTAGAGATCCTTATTAAGACAGATAATGGCGAAATGACTATTGGAGCTAAAAGAAACCTTTTATTAGAAGAAGCAACTGGAGAGTATATAGCTTTTGTTGATGACGACGATCTTGTTTCTGAAGATTATGTCAAAAAGATACTAGAAGCAACGGAATCAAAGCCTGATTGTTGTGGTATACAAGGTATTATAACTTTTCAAGGGCAAAGTCCAAGAATGTTTATCCACTCTTTGAAATATAAAGAGTGGTTTGAACAGAATAATGTTTACTATCGTTGTCCTAACCATCTAAATCCTGTAAAAAGAGAAATAGCTTTACTGGTTAAGTTTCCAGAGTTGAATTTTGGAGAAGATAAGGATTATTCCAATCGACTTGTTACTCTTCTAAAAGAAGAACGCTTTATAAGTGGAGTTATCTACCATTATTTGTATGAAAAAGCTGGTCCTTCAAATCCAAAAAAGATTAGACAACCTTCTAGGAGAGGCAATATTAGATGATTTTCCCGAGAAGTGTTGGTAATCTTCCCTTAGATATAAGGAAGAAGTTTGACTTCTCTTCCGCTTCTGTCAATCCAATTTCGGGGATTTCTGTTATCATTCCAATTAGAGGTATAGATAGACAGCCAAATCTTAATTACTGTATTTCAAGAATGCTTTTGCAGAATGTTGAGCCTTTAGAAATCATAGTTTCAGAAGAAGATTTTTTAGAAGTAATCAACATAGATAAGTTCAAAAGTGATTCTAGAGTAAGAAAGATATTTACAAGAAGCAAGATGCAATTATTCAATAAGAGCATAGCGGTTAATGTTGGTTTTGCCAATGCGAGTTATAATAAACTGCTCATGAACGATGCTGATATTGTTGTTCCTAAAGGATATTTACAGAGAATCAGCAATGCCTTAGACGAAAATGATTCTTGTTTCTTTGCTAAAGAGATATTTAACGTTGATCTTCTTAGAAATGGATTGATATGGAGAGGCAGTAAGAGGACTGATTACTTTTCTGGAGGTAGCGTTGCTTTTACTAGGAAAGCCTTTCTTGCTATTGGCGGAATGTGTGAGCAGTTTGCTGGTTATGGTAGTGAAGATTGTGAATTTTGGGAAAGACTTACAAAACTTACTAAAATGTTTGAACAAAGAGATTTGCCGCTTCTTCATATTAATCATAAAAGACCATTTGTTTATAGTCAAAATGTAGAGCTTTATGAATCGTTAATGAAAAAGCCGATTGAAGATAGGCTGTTTGATCTTAAGATCGATCTAGATAAAAGAATACTTGGAGCCAAATGATATGTTTACACTTTTGACAACATATTTCAATCCCAAAACAGAAGATAGATTGAATGAATTCAAAACCTGTTTTGAAATGAATATAGCGAATAATTTCATAGACAAGATTATTGTTTTTGCCGAATCGGATTCGAATGCAATTCCTAGTTTCTTAAAACATGATAAAGTCAATGTAGTTAGTTTTGAAGGAAGACCTAAGTATAGTGATTTTTTCAAGTATGCAGCAGATAACCTTGAACATGGCAAAACAATTATCATTGCGAATACGGATATTTACTTTGATGAAACTATAGCGCTTGCAAGTAGGGTGAATTTTAGTAATATATTGGCTTGTGTAAGTCGTTGGAATATTGACAAAGACGGTTCAAAAAACTTGCAAGGTTGCGGTGATTCTCATGATGTTTGGATTTTCAAAAATCCAATATCGTTCCCTGGTTCAGATATTTTTCTTGGTATATCTGGTTGTGATACTCTTTTGGCTATAAGGGCTTCTGCAAACGGCTATACGCTTATAAATCCTTCTCTTTCTATTATTGCGAATCATTTGCATTTTTCTGTTGAGCGAAATAACAATCTTTCTGACGGATTGAATTATTGGCATGCCCCTGATTATGATTGTGGAGTTAGATTGCCGTTTATGGCGCTATGAGAGACAATATGAGTTATACACTTTTGACAACAATGAGAGAGTATGATAATATACATCGTATGGGTGAAATTATTCATACCCTTACTATCAATTGTGATAATAAGTTCATAGGAGAAATCTTTCTGTTTTTTCAAGGTTTTAAGGAAGAATTGAAAAATAAATTCCCTATACTTGGTCATGAAAAAGTTAAGATAAAAAGTGTAGAATCAAGATGTTCATACAATAGTGTTTTTAAGTTTTGTAATGACAATCTTGTTGGAAAAAGATGTATAGTTACAAATGCTGATATATTTTTCGACAATAATATAGAGTATTTGTATTGTTTGAATTACAGTAATCTGTTTATTGCTCTTACAAGATATGATAAGTGGCCTGGATATGAAAATTATGAAATAAGAAACAAACAAGGGTCGTATGACACTTATATATTTATGCCCGAAATTAGAATTCCTCAGACTGAGATTCTTTTTGGTATAAATGGTTGCGATTCATGGTTGGTTAGAAAAATGTTTGAGAATGGATATCATATTTTGAATCCATGTCTCAATATCCCTTCATATCATCATCATAACTGCGGCGTTGGAGGAACGAACTTCGACGACGGAACTTCTTATTGGCATGCTCCTGGTTATAATCCTTATTTTGCTCCATTTACAAGGATCTAATATGCTCAAAATATCGTATTCTTTGTTTACTCCAAAAAGGTATCATGCGAATAGAGATTATGATTCTAGTAATGGAGCTAACGATAGATACTGGTTTAATATTCCAGCATTGGTTATCGCTAACTCGATTTTTTATCCTGAATCAGAAACAATCATTCATGTCAATAGGGATATAACATCTCATCATCTTGCTCCATTTCTTGAAAGACTTGCTTCTAAGACAAATAAGCTAAAGCTTTGTTTCCTTGATTACAATTACTCCAATACAGAGCCGACATTGTGGAGGCTTAGACCTCTTTGGACAGAAGATTGTGATTCTCTTTGTAGAGATATAGATTCTTTGCCAAATGAGGTTGAATATAGGGCAACAAAAGCATTTCTTGATAGTCATTACATCATACACAATATTAGAAGCCATCCAAATCATAATAGCCATCTAACAAGAATACTCGCAGGCCTTTGCGCTTTCAAAAAAGAATGCAGACCTCATATTGTTCATAGTTATGATCAGTTTTATAGTATGGGTAGCAGCAATTGGGGATGTGATCAATCCCTTCTTATGAGTTATTGGATAGACAGAGTTGGCGTTGATTTTGTTAAGAGATATTTTCTCGATACTCCAATACCTTGTCTTGGAGCAATGGAGGAGATTATCTACGGTTTTGATGCTGGTAAATTACCAAAAGAAAGTTATGACGCCGTTGATGTTTCTCATATTGAAAATCTAAACTTGTTCAATAATGCAACTTCTTGGTGTGGTCAACCCATAGACGCAAGAGGAGAATTGCTTAGTAAGCTTATAGCTATGAATACCGAAGTGGCAAAAGCTGTTTCGGAATCATTATCCTCATCTGATAAAGCGTTTTATGGAGTCGCGTGATCATGTTTGTAAACAGAATAGACATTAATGAAAGTGATCTAATAACTGGAGAGAAGTTTGCTCATGCTTGCGATAGTATGTTCTTTCATTATGACTATATAAATAGGAATCCTGTTGGGGGAAATCAGCGAGTCATTTATGCAGATACGCACAAGTATGAGGAGCTTATTCAGCAACTCCCTCCAAATCGCAACTTTACTTTAGTAACTCATAATAGCGACAGAAACGCTGACGATGGTATGGTTGCGAACCTTCCTGCAAATGTAACAAAATGGTTTTCACAAAATGTTTGTTCTGATAGTTCAAAAGTAACTTGTTTACCAATAGGACTTGAAAATAACAGATGGTTTCCTGAAATTTCTAAAAAAGCAAAGATTGTAAGTCATAGTAAAAGTTCTAGGCTTCCTTCTAAACTCTTGTATGTTAATCATGCGGTTTGGACCAATCCATCGGCTCGTCAACCTGTTTATGATTTACTTCAAAACAAGAGTTGGGCGACATGCATTCTGAATTCTAAAAACGGTATTGCTTTTGACGAATATGTTGATTCTATACTAGATCATTTCTTCATAGCTAGTCCTAATGGCAACGGAAGTGATTGCCATAGAACATGGGAAGTTTTGTATCTAAACAGGGTTCCGATTGTAACTAGGAATGGAAGGCAAGCGGAGGCAATGTTTGAAGGGCTTCCTGTTTTGTTAATTGATTCTTGGGATCAAGTTACTGAAGATTTTCTAAGGTCTAAAATGGACTATTTTATGACTTCACGGTTCAATGGCTTTGAGAAGTTGAAGATTGATTACTGGCTTCGATTGATAAAGGGTTAATATGAAGATTTGGTTTTGCGATTTTTGGCCTAATTTCTGCGGAGAATACTTTCGCAAAGCTATAAGTTTGGCTATTGGTCAAGAAGTAACATTGAATCCTAAACCAGATATTTTGTTCTATTCTGTTTTTGGGTCTTCGCATAAGCAGTTTAGATGCAAAAAGGTAATGTATACTGGAGAAACCAGGAAATCCGAAGGTTTCAATGTTAGCCTATCTTTTGACGAAGATGGAGTTTCAAACGTTCGTCTACCTTTGTGGGTTTTGTATATTGACTGGTTTGGGCAAGGTTATAATGAGCAAAAGAATCCTGGCTATCTTATACCATATGACAATCTAACTTCAAGAAAGCTTGGAAGTCGAGAAAAGTTCTGCAACTTTATATACAACAATAATTCTGGACCTAGAGTTGAGTTTTTTGACAAGTTATCTGCATATGGTACGATAGATAGTCCAGGATCTCTTTGTAATAATCAACCCCATCTTGGTGGTAATGAAAAACATAAGATCGATTTTCAATCAAGATGTAAGTTTTCGATTTCATTCGAAAACACGTATTATCATGGTTATGTAACAGAAAAGATACTTCATCCATTTGCAGCAGGTAGCTTGCCTGTTTATTGGGGTTCTGATATTGTAAAAAGAGACTTTAATCCGAAGTCTTTTATTTACGCTGGAGATTTTGAATCACTTGATAGTCTTGTTTCACATGTTAAGCTTGTTAATGAAAATGACGATCTATTCATGTCGTATATGAAAGAGCCATGCTTTGTTAATAATTCAATAGCTGAAGAGTTTTTACCAGTTTCCATAGGGAGAAAGATTGTAGGAAGGCTATGAAGATAACCCTTAGTTCGTTAGAAGTATATGTTATGCATTATAAGCCTTTATCTAATAGAAGAAAGGCTCTTCTTGAATCTCTTTCAGAGGTTGGAATTAATGCTAAGTGGATTACTGATTGGGACGCTAATGAATTAACAGGTGAAACGCTATCGCAATATTACAGGGAAGATCCAGCTATATGGAGTGATAGAATAGATTGGCAAGGCGGTTATCCGTTTAGAAGGCTTAGGATGTCAGAAATTTCTCTTGCTATAAAGCATCTTGAATCAATGAAAGATGTTATTCAAAGAGATTTACCTTATGCTTTGTTTCTTGAAGACGATGTTGTTTTTGATGTAGACTTTACTAAAAAGTTTGATGCTTATTTTAGTAATTGTCCAGACGATTTTGATTTTGTCTTTTTAGGAAACGGTTGCAATTTAAGGATAAGCAATCCAGATCCGCTAGTTAATTTCTATAAGAAATCTAACCCAATCAGTAAATGTACTGATTCGTTTGTTATTTCAAGGCGAGCATGCGAGTCTATGCTAATGAATTGTATACCTATATCTCTTCCAATTGATTTTGAGATTAACAATGTTGCAAAATGTCAAAATCTTAATGGTTATTGGATAGAGCCTCCTCTTATAACGCAGGGTTCTCAAAATGGTTTATATCGAAGCGAGGTTCAATAGGATTTCAAATGAAAAAAGTATTGATTACATTTGGTTCTGAAGGTTACGAAAGAGGTATGGAGTCTCTTGCTCGTTCTGCTCGCGCTCATTTTGATGAGATTAGAACATACAAGCCAGGAGATATAGATAGAGGCTTTTGGAATGAGAATGCTAATTTGTTTGCTCATAAAAGAGAGTTTGGTTATTGGCTTTGGAAGCCATATTTTATTAGACGAACACTGCTTGAATTGAATCCTGGAGATATTGTCTTTTACTCCGACGCTTTGGTTAATTTTACAGGTAGTCCAGCAGAAGCAATTGAAGAATGCAGAAATAATAGAGGCCTTCTTTCTGGTTTTCAAAGATATGAAGAAAAGATATGTACCAAAAGAGATTGCTTTATTCTAATGGATGCGGATACAGAGGAATATTGGAACAGCTATCATATAAATGCTGCGCATCAAATATGCGAAAGAAATGATTTCGCTATATCAGTCATGGACGAGTGGATTAAGTATTGTAAGAATGAAGATATTGTTAGTGATTCTTCTTCGAAACTTGGTCAGGATTTACCAGGGAATTGCTTTCATAGGCACGATCAAAGCATTCTTTCAATATTGTACAAGAAGCATAAAATTACAATGCATAAGAGCTTTTGTCAGTACGGTGAGGCTTGGTTAAGAGATTATGGCTTTATGAGCCATTCTAAATATGGATGTTTTTTGAATCATCATAGATATAAGTGAGAATCAATATGTCTGCGCACGAAGTTTTTGTTTTAGAGTATTACGCCTATAAGAAAGGCGGTTTTTTCATAGAGGTCGGAGCCAATGACGGCATTAAGAGTAATTCGCATGCTCTAGAAAGGGATCATGGTTGGACTGGTATTTGCATTGAACCAAATCCAGAGATATACAAGTCTCTTGTATCTAATAGACAATGTAAGTGCTACAATCTTGGAGTATATTCTTCGGAAAGTAATATGGAGTTCTGGAAGATAAACGGCTATTCTGAAATGCTTAGTGGTTTTGAGGCTTCTTACTGCCCAATACATAGAGCGAGAATTCTTAGGGAAGTAGCTGAAAGAGGACAGACAATAGAGAAGATACGAGTTCAGTCAAGAAGGCTTCAGTCTATCATGGACGAGAATGGTGTCAGTAGGGTTGATTATCTTTCTATAGATACCGAAGGTTCAGAAATAGAGATACTCAAGAGTATAGATTACAACAAAACTGACATAGAAGTAATCAGCCTAGAAGAGAACTATGGAAATAGACATTTATCCGACGAAGTATTACTTCCGAATGGTTACACGTTTGTAACAAAAATAGAGCTTGATAACTTCTATATAAGGAAAAGAAAATGAGAGTTCTTTTTCATGATAATTCGCTGTCAATAAGAGGTACAACTGTTGCTCTATTTGATTATGCATATTACTGTAAGCATATGTATGGAATTGATTGCAGGATAATCTATAACTCAACTCATAGAGCTAATAGCGGACAAGCAATAAGCAAATTTAGGAATCATTTTGAGGTTTGTTCTTATTCAAATCTAGACGAGATGCAAAGGCTTATATCGTCTATAGCTCCTAATGTCTTCTTTGTAATCAAAGGAGGCAAGAGAGATGGAGTTCTTTCAAATTCATGCAAGAACTGCGTTATGGCTGTTGCTGCTGATACTGGACCTGGGGACGTTCATGGGGATAAGTGGGCGTATGCTTCTCATTGGCTAAGTCAACATTGTTCAGGAGGCACAATTCCTGTTGTTCCTCATATGATTAATCTTCCAGATGTAAATGGAGATCTTAGGAACGAGCTTTCTATCCCTCATGATGCTATTGTTTTTGGAAGAAATGGAGGTTATGAAACATTTGATTTACCGTGGGTCAAAGATTGCGTAAGAGAATGTGTTTCTTCTTCCAATAATATCTACTTTTTGTTTCAGTTTACTGAGAAGTTTATTGATCATCCAAGAGTTATACATCTTGGAGAGAATGCGGATATGACATACAAGGTTAGATTTATCAATACTTGTGACGCCATGTTGCATGCTCGATTTATAGGCGAAAGCTTTGGTTTATCTTGCGGAGAATTTTCAGTAAGAAACAAGCCAGTTATAACATGGAACGGTTCGCCAGAAAGAAATCACAACTTTATTCTCAAGGATAAGGGCATTTACTTTGATGATAAAGCAGCCTTGTTCAATATACTTATGTCTTTTGATAGAAACAAGTATAAGTCAATTGACAATAACTGCTATAGAGATTATCTACCAGATAAGGTTATGCCAATATTTTATGATTTTTACCTCAAGGAGTAACTATGATTGTAACCACTTCTTTATTTGATATTGGTAGGAGTTCTTGGGCTAGATATAGCAGAGATACATCTTCATATCTTGAGCATAGCAAAAACATGCTATCTTTAAGATGCAAGATGGTAATATACACAACAGAAGATTTAAGGTCTCATTTTGAAGCTGAGAGAATGAAGCATGATCCTAGCTTATCTAATACAAGAATCGTTTGTATGCCTTTATCTAGCATACCTTATTATGACTATCTTGACAGGCTGAATGACCTAATGAAAAGCGAATATTTTGTAACAAAGATTAGAAACTCTGGAGGACAAGACGGAGACAGACCTGAGGCCAATTCTGCTTTGTACAACATTATTCAGTTTGCTAAATCAAAGTTCGTTGAGAAGACAATTGATTCTCGTTTTTTTGACGACGACATTCATTGTTGGATGGACGCTGGAATTTACCATCATAGATTTCCTCAGGAATTTCTAAATAGAGTGTATCCATCTAAAAATGAATCAGTTTTGCTTGACGGCAAAATCCATCAGTTCTATAAGGATTTTCCAAGACAATCAGATTTGAATAAGGTTGTTTATTATGGCTCTCATGAGGACGTTAGGATTGTTGGAGCATGGTTCGGAGGAACCTCGGCAGCGATGAAACTTCACTCTCAAAGGGTGAATAAGGTTGTTGATGACTCAATAAGAGAGGGCGTAATATCCGACGATCAGAATATATACACCGTTGCGTATTTGGAAAGGAAAGACCTTTACAGCTTACATGACGGGTCTTTTGCTCATAGCCCTTGGTTTGCTGGATTGGACTTTTTCTTATAAGGAGATAGCCGTGTTTGAGGATTTTCTAGATAATCAGTTGCATTCAAAAACAACAGAACTATGCAGAATTATGGCTGAATGCGGTAGCGATAAGGCTACAAGTCACAGGTCTTCGCATCATAACTATACGACATTTTATCATTACCTACTTAAAGATTTCAAGAACTCGTTTGAGAAGGTATTTGAGCTTGGTCTTGGAACGAATAATGCCAATATACCTTCCAATATGAGCGGAGGCGGCACGCCTTGTGGTTCTCTTAGAGGTTGGAAGGGTTTCTTTCCAAATGCTCATGTTTATGGAGCGGATATTGACAGAGATATTCTATATCAGGAAGATCGCATTAGTACATATTACTGTAATCAGCTTGATCCGTCGTCTATAGCAAGCTTGTGGTCTAACTTTGATTTCAAATTCAATCTAATAGTTGAAGATGGTCTTCATACTTTTGAAGCAAACAAGTGCTTCTTTGAAAACTCTTTGCACATGGTTGCTTCTGGTGGTTTCTTTATCATTGAAGATATACTCAACAGAAGGATTCCAGTGTATGATAGCATTCTACAGCTTGCGAGGAAGAGCTTCTCTTATGCTGAAATAATTGTCATACCTAACCCGAGTAATCCTGCTAACAATCCTGATTCAGATAATACAGTTCTTGTTGCTAGAAAATGAAGAATCTTTTTGTTATAACCTCGTCAATAGCTAGCGGCCTTCAATCTTTCTACTCTTTAGATGAAAGGTTTGCACAGACAATGCAAACTATTGAGTCTGTTCGAAAGATAGACGGAGCAACTATACTGTTTATTGAAAACTCAGATGTTACTCAGTATGAAAAAGCTATAAGAAAAGAGGTTGATATCTTTACTAGGTTTCTTCATAATCCTTCAAAGAGCGGAGGCGAGTTATTGCTTGTTAAGTCAGCTTTGAAGTATGTTCTTGATAATGGTCTGTCTTTTGACATGATTTACAAGCTATCGGGTCGTTATCATCTTACAGATAAATTCAAGTTGATTAATGACGGTAGAATGAGTTTCAGAAACTTTGGAGATTGCGTCTCAACGGTTTTATATTCTTTTGGTCAAGATAAGATCGATGATGTATTAGCTTGTTTTGAGGACGTTGCAAAAAGATTACATTACAAAGACATAGAACATGCAACGTTTGAAGTTGTGAGAGAGAAAGATATCAATTGGATTGAGTATTGGGGAGTTATTGGCAATCGTTCGCCAGACGGTAGTTTTTTGGAGCATTAATATGAAGGTCGCATTGGTTGTTTCAGGTTTTATCAGGACATGGGAACATAGTAAGCCAAGTCTCAAGAAGCTTTTCTTGAAGGGTGTTGACTACGATTTGTTCGCCCATGTTTATCGAGAGAACTATTTTGAATACTCCGCAAGAAGATCTGATATATCTTACACGGACGAGCAAATTGCAGATATGTTCAAAGATGTCAATTTGAAAAAGCTTGTTATAGAAGACAGAGAGAAGGTTAGGCCAATACTGGAAGCGGAAACGCAGAAGTATGAAGGCATAAGAAACTATAGGATACGCATTAAAGAAAGCGCAGAACAAAAAGATAACTATGTCAACTTAGGAATTCGTATTTATGACCAGTTGCGCAAAAATCATTTATGTAATCTATTGAGAAAAGAATATGAGCAAGAAACTTCAACTAAATACGATTTTGTTGTAAGAACGAGATTTGATGTTATGTATCTTGGTGGACCATACTGGGACACTTATACTAATCCTAGAAAGATATACATAGGTCATGGCGGGTGCGGAGGTTTTCCTGACGATATTCTTGGGATAGGAACTCCTCAAGCTATGGACGAGGGGTATTTTAGTAGGTTCCAGAATCTAGATAAGCTTTGTTTTTCTACGGTTCATAGAGGGGACGGAAATTGGCCTAATTGGTATCCAAGTTGGGGAGACACAATATTGCCAGTGAGAGAGTTCTGTTCTCATGACACCCTTCTAAGAAACATGGTTTATAATGGCTATGATATAGAGCCTGCCCATGTTGGAGTTAGATTGATTAGAAATGAGAATCAAATATTGAACTGGAATGATTGTCATATAGGAAGCGTTCATGTTGCAGCGTCTAAGATAACGAATGGCGTTATTCAATCAGGAGACAATTCAAACTTTGACGTAAACCTGTACAACAGTTCTTTGGAGTAATGTATTGAGCGATATTAGAGCCTTCATGTTTCATGACGTAAGAGATCTGGAATGTACAAAATTCCCAGAAAGGTATAAGCTAAAATCATTTCTCTCCAAAGAAGCTTTTGAGAAGCGCATAGATTACATAGCTCAAAACTATGAAGTAATCTCAAGCGAACAAGCGCTTCAGGTTGATTTGAAAAAAGGAAATCACAAATATGCAGTTCTTACGTTTGATGATGGACTATTAGACCATTATTACGTTTACAACTATCTTAGGCAAAGAGGTCTTACTGCGACGTTCTTCGTTCCAGTCGAGGCCGTTTTTCATAACAAGATTGTTCATTCTCACAAAATACAGTTTATCTTAGCTGCTGTTGAGGAGAAGAAGTTAGTTGACGATATCTTGTCTAATTTCAATAATAGAGACGAGCTTTGGGACAGGTATTCAAAGACAGCATGGAAAGATAATTGGTGGACTAAGGAAATGGTCTTTGTTACTAATTTCTTGCGAAAGCATAATGAACATGGATTCTCATGCAAGGATTGTGCGGACATTCTTTTTAGGCGATACGTTTCAGATGACGAAGCTGCTTTTTGCAAGGATTTGTATTTAGCGAAAGAGCATGTTGAGGAAATTGCCAACAGCAATTTCACTATTGGGGGACATGGCTATACCTCAAACAATCTTCTATTGGAAAGAGATTTTGATTTTGATATAAGAGAATCTACCAAGGTCATAAAACAGTACGCCGATTTCCTTTGTTTTTCTTATCCGCATGGTGGATTTAATGAGCAGATAAAGCAATCTTTGGTTTCTAATGGATACTCATTATCGTATACTGTTAATCAGTTTACAGTAACGGAATTAGATATTCTTGACCCTATGGAATTTCCAAGATATGACGCTCCTCAAAGGATATTGTTATGAAAGTTGTTGTTTTTGGATATAGGGACTGGTCATTTCGCATTTTTGAGAAACTTAATGTTTCCAAGAAGTATCTTGTAAACTGTAATGATTATGAAGTTCTTAGGACCATGAAGCCTGATTTAGTCTTCTTTATTGGATGGAGTCATATAGTTCCTGAATGGGTTATTCAAGAGTTTGTATGCATATGTCTTCATCCTTCTCCCTTGCCTCTTTATAGAGGCGGATCTCCCATACAGCATCAAATCATAAACGGAGAAACAGATAGCGCTGTTTCTTTGTTTATTATGGATAAGGGGCTTGATACGGGGGATGTAGTTTTTCAACAGCCATTTTCTCTTTTGGGGTCTTTAGATGCAATTTTTGATAGAATAGTCGAAATTGGTTCTATAGGAGTTAATGAAGTTTGTCAAAATGCTTCTAACCTTAGAGAGAAAGCTGTTAAACAAGACAATAATAAAGCAACTTTGTACAAGAGAAGAAAGCCAGAAGAAAGTGAAATAACGTTTGACGAAATACTAAATTCTTCTCCTAAGAAACTGCATGACAAGATTAGGTCATTGAACGACCCATATCCGAACGCTTTTATTAAATGCAAAGAAGGAAAGAAGCTTTACATAATAGATTCAAGATTTGAGGAATGAAACATGGCCCCACTAGATAGAAGAGATTTAATAAGAGAAATATTGCCTTTATATGAAAATCCAGCTTATCTTGAAATAGGATATGGTAACGGTGATTGTTTTGATCTAATACAAATAAACAATAAAACTTGCGTAGATCCGAATCCTGTTGAAAGTAGTAAGTTCGGACAAGAAGGTATTGCTTATAAAATGAAAAGCGACGAATTTTTTAGCATTAACAAGCTCAAATATGACGTTATATTTATTGACGGAGACCATTGTTATGCTCAAGTTGCAAAAGACCTAAATAATGCTAAAAAGTTCCTAAAGCCTAATGGATGCATTATTATGCATGATTGCGGTCCTTTGGATAAAGACCATATTGTTCCGTCTTTATGCGGAGACGGAGGGTATAGATTGCTTACAGAGATGTCTCAAATGGACACAGACGTTTATTGGATGACTTCTTTTGAGGATTATGGCACTTGTATAGTTAGGTTTGGCGCAAGAAAGGGTATTAAATTTGATAATCCCGATAATTCTTATGAGTTCTTTGATAAAAACAGACCTCTTATCTTGAATCTTAAACCAATGGTTGAAATAATTGAAGAAACAAAAAGTTCAATTCTAAAAGGCATAACTAATGAAAAATGAACGAATATTCATAACAGGAGGGTCTGGCTTTCTTGGTAAGCATTTGGCAAAAAGGCTTTACAAGGATAACGAGATTACTATATACTCAAGAGATGAGTCTAAGCATTATTACATGCAAAAAGAGTATCCGTCTATTAATTTTGTTGTTGGCGATATAAGGAACATTGATCTTTTGAAGAGAAAATCAGAAGGTCATACAGTTGGTATTTTTGCTGCTTCAATGAAGCAGATAGATGCTTGTAGTAAAAATCATGAAGAGGCAGCAAAGATCATTATTGACGGAGCTTTCAATTCAAGGATTGTCGCTGAAGCCAACAACTTTAAGTCTGCTTGTTTTATATCTTCAGATAAGAGTCGTGCTGCAACAACAATATATGGCGCAATGAAATATGTCGCCGGAGAAGGCTTTATTGTTGGAGATTCGCCTTGTAAGTTGACAACTATCATATATGGTAATGTAGCCAATTCGACTGGTTCTATTATCCCTCTTATGTGGAACTGCATAAAGTCTAAAAGAAAGCTTGTTTTGTACGGAGAGTCGATGACTCGTTTTTGGATTGATATTGACGAAGCTGTTGATCTTATATTGAAATCTACAAAGTATTCCGGTGTAAATATCATACCAGTTATCAGATCGTTTTCGGTTAAAGACTTGGTTGAAATATTCCATGAACAGTTTGATTTAGAATACTCTATAGGCGAACTAAGGATTGGAGAGAAAAACCATGAGATCATGGCCTCAAGCGAAGAAATAAGAAGAATGGAGTATGTTCCTGAAGACAAGCTTTATATCCTTCATCCTGAAAAGAATGTTGGTATTTTGAGTTTTAACAATCAAGAATATAGTTCTAGAGATTGTGTTATGTCGAAAGAAGAACTGTTTTCGTTATTAGTGCAAAAGGATTTCTATAAATGAATGTTTTCGTTTTTGGTTCTAAAGGAATGCTCGGTTCCTATATTTGCAAACGTTTTAGCGAAAGTTATAGCGTTGTTCCTGTTAATAGAACGATGCTTGATTTGAGCGGTTCCCCTGAGACAATATTGAGCTTTCTAAAAGATCGTGTATCAAAAGATGATGTTATTATCAATGCGGCAGGTATTATCAAGCAAAGGAAATCAACTCTAGAAGAAATGTTTAAGGTCAATAGCACCTTTCCTTTTCTTTTGGCTTTGTTGAAGAAAGATGTTGGTTGTCAAGTTTGGCATATTACTACTGATTGCGTGTTCAGTGGCAAGAAGGGAGGTTATACGGAAGATAGCTTTCATGATTGCAGTGATTTTTATGGTATTTCTAAGTCTCTTGGAGAAAATAGTTTTCTATCAATCATAAGGACTTCAATTATAGGCGAAGAGGCCTCTAATAAGCTTTCTTTGCTTGAATGGGTTCGGTCTAATGCTAATGGCGAGATAAACGGTTTCGATAACCATTTTTGGAATGGGGTTACTTGTTTAGAGCTTGCGTCTTTTCTCAAAAAACTTGTCGATGAGAATCGTTACTGGAATGGAGTAAGACATATTTACTCTCCAGAAACTGTTTCAAAATACGATTTGGTTAGCCTTATAAATGATGTATACAGTCTTAATATTCGAGTAAATAAGAAATCGGCTGACGTATTTTGCGATAGAAGCCTAAAGAGCAACTACGCATGCCAGATAAGTAAAAGTTTAGACGAACAGATTAAGGAGCTAAGGAGTTTCTATGTTTGACCTATTGATTAAGATGCCGACAAGAGGGCGACCGGATAAGTTCAGAAATCAGTTTGATAGGTATTACAACATGCTTTCTGGTGAATTGAAGGTAAAGTTTGTTGTTTCTATGGATATTGATGACCACTGGATGAATAATGAAGATATGAAGTGGTGGCTAAGTTCTGCCAATGGTGGAAGACAGAACATTTTTTATTACTATGGCAACTCTAAAACGAAAGTTCAAGCCATAAACGCAGACATGCATCATCATACTGATTGGAAGGTTCTTTTATTGGCAAGTGACGATATGACGCCTGTTGAAAAGGGTTATGATAAGATCATATACGAAGATATGATTAAGCATTTCCCGGATTTCAATGGCGCTTTGCATTATAATGATGGTCGAGTTGGACAGCGATTGATAACTCTTTCAATCATGGGTAAGCCAATGTATGACCATTTTGGCTATATTTACCATCCAAGCTATATAAGCGTTTTTTGCGATAACGAATTCCATGATTGCGTTTATGCCATGAACAAGGCTGTGTATCTTGATAAGGTTATAATCAAGCATGATTGGGTTGACTATACAGGAAAGGATTCCTTGCATATTCGGAATGAGTCATTTTACCGGCAAGACGGAAGAACATACGAGCGCAGAAAAAGATCCAATTTCAATCCCAGATTACCTTGATATTTGGTGAAATGCGCAATTGCTCCCTGTACTAACTCCGAAAAGTATATGTTCAGTCATATTATGGAGAGTACATATGAGGAGAAGGATAGAGAAGAAAGAGTCTAAGCCGAGTAAGGTTGTCAAAAAGACAAAAGATGCTAAACCAATCAAGAGAGGCAAGCGCAAGCCAAAAGTAATCAAACTAAAAGAAATTGGCATGGAGATGGACAAGATCTATGCCGTAATTAGTTTTTGCCAAATAAATAGGGTCGAACAAGAGCTAATCATAGATCCGGTAGACTTCCCTGTAATAGAGAATATTCTCCGAGACGGAGAAATGGCTTTTACCAAATCTTCTCAAAATGATGGTATTCATTATCTTATACAGCCTCCTCCAGAAGTTGAAGTCTTGGATGAGGTTTTTATCTTTGACGAAGAACTAGAAAATGAACTTAAAGACGATGAACAATGCTTTTGAAAGGTAAATAATGAAAGTTCTAGTTACTGGCGGAACGGGCATGGTTGGAAAAGCCTTGCAAAGAATTTTTCCTAATGCAACCTATCTAAGCTCTATGGATTGCGACTTGAGAGACGCAAGAGGGGTTAGCGGTTTGTTTTTCTCTCATAAACCTGACGCCGTAATCCATCTTGCTGCAAGAGTTGGAGGTATCAAGGATAACTCTGATTTTCTGTATGATTACTTTGTTCAGAACCTTAGAATCAATACTAATGTTATCAATGCTTGTGTTGAATTGCGAGTTCCAAAGGTTATTGCCCTTTCAAGCACCTGCGTTTATCCAGCAGTTGTTGAGTCTTATCCGATTAAGGAAGAGGTTCTTCATAAAGGCTATCCAGAAAAAACGAACTATGGATATGCTTTTGCCAAGAGAATGATGCAAGTTCAAATAGAAGCTGCTAGGCAGCAATATGGTTTGAACTGGACTACTGTTTATCCTAGCAATCTTTACGGCCCTAATGATACGTTTGATTTGCAAAAGAGTCACGTTATTCCTGCATTGATGCTTAAGTTTCATAATGCTGTAAAAGAAGGCAAGGATACTGTTGAAGTTTATGGGACAGGTTTGCCCTTACGACAACTGACATATGTTGATGATCTTGCGAAGATGCTTTTACGCATTCTTAATTCTGATATTAGCGGCGAGTTTAATTTTGCAAATCCAAGAAACTATTCTATAGCAGAGATTGCTCAGTCAGTTGCAAGAGTTACAAACTACTGGGGCGGTATTTACTACAATGGAAAACTTGATGGTGTTCATAGGAAAGATGTAGATATTTCAAAGATATCAAGCGTTTTTACTCTCGAACCGTTTACTGATTTGGACGAAGGACTTAAGAAAACATACGACTGGTATCTTCAGCAAACTTTAGAGAAAGAGAGAATATGAAAAAGGCACTAATAACTGGCGTTTCAGGGCAAGATGGTTCTTATCTTGCAGAATTTTTGTTATCCAAAGGATATGAAGTTCATGGAACTTTGAGAAGGTCAAGTTCTTTCAACACAGAGAGAATAGACCATATATTTGATAAACTGCATTTGCATCATGCAGATTTACTTGACCAAACAAGTATATCTGGAGTTATCAATGAGATTCGACCAGATGAAATATATCATCTTGCAGCTATGTCTCATGTCAAAGTTAGTTTTGAGATACCCCATTATACTGTAGCTTCAACCGCTCTTGGTACATTGAATATACTTGAATCTGTAAGGTCTTTAGGCCTTGACTCTAAGATATATAATGCTTCGTCTAGCGAGATGTTTGGAGCGGCATTGCCTCCTCAGAATGAATTGACAACTTTCTTGCCGCAAAGTCCTTATGCATGCGGAAAAGTCTGCGCTCATTATCTAACAAGAAACTATAGAGAATCATATGGCATGTATGCCTGTAGCGGTATTCTTTTCAATCATGAAAGCCCTAGAAGAGGCGAAACGTTTGTTACGAGAAAGATAACAAGAGCAGTCGCAAGAATTAAAGCTGGATTGCAAACAGAGCTTCGTCTTGGCAATCTTGACGCTAAGCGAGATTGGGGTTATGCAAAAGAGTATGTTGAAGCAATGTGGCTTATGCTTCAGCAAGATAAACCTGAAGATTTTGTCGTTGCAACAGGTCAAAGTTATAGCGTTAGAGACTTTTTGCAAGAAGCTTTTTGGAGAGTCAATCTTGATTGGGAAGATTATGTTGTTATTGACCCGAAGTATTTTAGACCCTCAGAAGTGAACTTTTTGCTTGGCGACCCTTCAAAAGCCCGTGAAAAGCTTGGATGGGTTCCGAAAACTTCCATGAAAGAGCTTTGTCATCTTATGGTGGATTCCGATATTCGCCAGCTTGGAAAGACGATTGATGTTGCATAAGGAGCTAAAGACATGCTGATTAGAACTGTTGAGAACTTTTTTGGACCAGACGGCGAAAGAATCGAAAGATTGACTCTTGTTGATGCGGACAGTGGGATGACTCCTACTGACGAGCAAATAGCTGCTGAACTTAAGGAACCAGAACCAAGAGTTGTCCATCTTGGAGTTATTCTTATTCCCGTTGGTGTTCATGCGCCTGGCCCTGACGGACGACCAGTTCTTATAGATGTTCGTCCGCAAGAGGTTCGATTCCCAATTGAGAGCGAAACCCTCAAAGAGGCTTACGAGAAGTTCCCAGAGCTTGCAAAGCAAGTTATTGACGATTTGCGCAAGAAGCAGGAAGATAAGGCCAAGAGTAAGCCCGATATCATTGTTCCTAATGCCGCTCAATCCGAGGCAATCAATAGATTGAAGCTTGTAACTCCCGAGTAAGGAATAAGCAACATGAAGTTTGAAAATGCTGCTGGTGAGCAATATTGGCCGTCGTCATGGTTGACATTCAATGATGTTCTTCTAAAGCCTCAAAGGTCTCCATTCAAGTCAAGAATGGATAGTCGTATTAGTCTTGTTTCGCATCTTGCTGAGGGAGTATCTTTAGATATTCCGTTTATCAGCGCCAATATGGATACTGTAACTGGTTCCAAGATGGCAAAAGAAATGTCTGAACTTGGTGGTTTGGGTATTCTTCACCGTTTCTACCCGTCTCTTGATGAGTATAAGAAAGAGATAGAAAAAGTCCATAAGTCATGTAGCTATACGGCATTTAGTGTTGGTTGCGGAAATAAATGGATTGAGTTTGCTAATGATATTGTAGAGAAACTAAATTCGGAATTTCCGTCAAAGATGATTATTTGTCTTGATGTTGCTCATGGTCATATGGAGCAAGCTATAGAAACTGTTACCGAATTAGCGAAACTCGAAAGGGTCTGCGTTATTGCAGGTAATGTAGCAACTCCTGAGGGTGTTATTGATTTGGCTGCTGCTGGCGCTCATTGCGTCAAGGTTGGAGTTGGTTCCGGTTCTGTCTGTACAACAAGAATAGTTACGGGGCATGGCGTCCCTCAGCTTTCAGCCATCATAAGCGCTAGACAAGCGTTGGAGGGAGAAGGTTTCTCTAATGTTGGAATTATAGCTGACGGAGGCATTAGGAATGGCGGAGATATTATCAAAGCCATTGCTGCTGGCGCTGATGCTGTAATGTTGGGAAGTATGTTGGCTGGTTGCGACGAAACGCCTGGTGAGATATTTACAACTAAGGACGGGTCTTTTAAGATGTATCGAGGACAGTCTTCGAAACATTTTTTGAAGGATATAGGCAAGATGGGCGTTGCTGCCGAGGGCGAGTCTATCGAGATAAAAGCAAAAGGTTCTGTTAAAGAAGTGATTTCAGAGCTTGCAGGAGGCATCAGATCAGGTCTGACTTATTCTGGAGCTTCTGATTTATACGATTTACAGAGCAAGGCTGTGTTTTTAGAGATTTCGCATCATGGTTGGGTCGAAAGCACTCCTCATGCGATAACAAGAGTTCATTGAAGTTGCTAACGTAGCGGCTTCTCAAGTTTGATCCTTTTGGAAGAAGTAAATGAAAGCGCATTACGAAAAAGTTGTTCGAACTGTTTG
>FRDC01001253.1_pt1 | contig 166166 bp, 148 predicted proteins | sample 1106171 | NCBI WGS metagenome assembly FRDC01 (sample SAMEA3930566, study PRJEB13176) | freshwater metagenome | biome: Drinking water system; feature: drinking water; material: water | place: Singapore | collected 2014-12-20 | reverse complement strand
GAGCGCCCGCATCAAGCGTTGGGCTATCGAAGCCTCGTCCAATATCGGGCGCAACAAGTAACTCAGGTGGCTTGATTTCAGGGAAGCACTACAGGACGTCGTACGTAATAAGAGAATAAGCCGTGGTTCGTAAGAAGAATATGTTTAGCAGGGGATGTCCCTAGCTTATTTCAGCATTGCTTTTCATTAGAAAGGTGTTCTAAACATTTCCATCTCATCGCTTCGAACGCAGGGGATCGCACGGCCAGGCCGAAGATGCCTATGCACGTAGCTCATACCTCCTTTTCCTAGCAGGAACATACAATGGGTCGGGATCGGCAGAACGCCTTGATTTTGATCGTCGACGATGCCGAGCCGGTTCGTTACGCCCGCCGCCGGATACTCAGTCAAGTCGGCTATCAGATTATTGAAGCCTCCACCGGGGAAGAGGCGCTGATCTTGGCTGTCTCACATCAACCGGACTTGATCGTGCTCGATGTCAGTTTGCCCGGCATCGACGGCGTCGAAGTCTGCCGGAGACTGAAGGCTGACTACGAGACCATTCCCATCATGGTGATGCAGGTCTCCGCTGCACGCACCTCAAAGTTGGATCTTGCGGCGGGACTCGATGGCGGTGCCGATGGTTATCTTATCGAGCCTATCGATCCGCTGGAATTGCTGGCGACCGTGAAGGCCCTGTTGCGGCTGTTGGACCGTGAGAAACGATTACGCCGGACGGAGCAGCAGTTTGCCGAGGCCACGAGCGCGGCGGACTGCGGGCTGTGGGACTGGGACATCGCCAACGGTACGCTGCAATGGTTCGGCGCGCACGAACGGCTGGCCGGCATGGTGCCGGGCGGGTTCAGCGGAAAAATCGACGCATTCTCGGAGATCCTCCATCCGGACGATCGTCCGAGAGTATGGAATAACGTTCAAAGCTTAATGGCCGCTCGCAAAGAATCTTACTCGGACGACTACCGATTCGTCCATCCGGACGGTAGCGTCCATTGGATGACGGCCAAAGGCCGGTTCTTCTATGACGAGGCCGGCCATGCCGTGCGCATGACGGGGGTGGTGCAAGACATCACCCCGCGGAAGCAGGCGGAAGACAAGCTCGCGCAATACCGGATGATCATGACCGCCGCTACCGACGGTATCGCCATCATCGACCCGAATGCCAAGTACGTCGAACAAAACCTTGCCCATCGCACCATCCTGGGATATGCGGACGAAGATCTGATCGGAAAAACTCCGGCCATTCATGTGGGAGAAGAAGTTTTCCAAAGAATTGTCAGAGAGTTGATCGATACCAGGCGGTTTCAAGGAGATGTTCGCTCTCGCCGCAAAGACGGCCAATGGGTGGATATCGCCCTGTCGGCCTTCGGCATCTACGACGACAAAGGAGAAGTGCTTTGTTACGTGGGTATGAAGCGGGACATCACCGAACGGAAACGGCACGAGGCAGCGCTGAAGGAAAGTGAGGAACGGTTCCGTGTGTTGGCTGATCAATCACCTGAACCGATCTGGGTCACCAACCTTGAGGGTCTGGAATTCGTGAACGCTGCCTATTGCAGATTCTTCGGGGTGACGACCGAAGAAGTGCGCGGGCCAAAGTGGGAACTCCTCGTCCATCCAGAGGACTCAGACCGCTATATCGGTGACTATCTTAAGGCCATACGCGAACAGGCTCCCTTCCGTTCTCAGGCACGAGTGCGAACCGCGGATGGGACCTGGCGTTGGATTGATTCGCGCGGAGCGCCCCGCTTTTCGGCGACGGGAGATTTTCTCGGTCATGTCGGCAGTAGTCCAGACATCACGGCGATCAAAGAAGCGGAAGTGGCTGTGCGTGAGAGTGAGGCGCGGTTCCGGTCGTTGGTAGAAACCGTCGGTGATGTGTTTTGGATCTCCGATCCTGAGAGCCGCAAGCTGATGTATGCGAGCCCGGCCTTTATCGAGATCTGGGGACGTGACCTCGGAGCCCTCTATGAACAGTTTGCCGTCTGGATCGACGCGATTCATCCGGACGACCAGGAGCGCGTACGGACCCATTTCTTTCGGGACATCTATGCCGGAACCTACGATGAAGAATATCGAATCATCAGACCGGATGGGACAGTCCGCTGGGTACGTGACCGCGGCAAACCCCTTGGCATCGGGAAGTTAGTCGCGGGTGTGGCTGAAGATTTCACCGAGCGCAAACAGGCCGAAGAGACGGTTCAACAACGGACTCGGCAACTCGATCTGCTGGCTCGTACCTCACGACATTTGATTCTTAGCGAAGACCCTCAGGAGCTGCTCGAAAACATCTTTGTCGAGATCGCCGAGCTGATCGACATGGAGATGTTTTACCATTATCGACTGGACAATGAATCCCCTCTCTTGCGGCTTCGCACCTCGGGCGGGATCACCGAGCAAGAACGCAACCTCTTCGCCACCATGCGATTCGGGGAGCTCATGTGCGGACGAGTCGCGGAATCGCGTCAGCTGCTGCTTGTCGAGGATTTACAGCATTCCCACCATCCCGGCTGCGAAATACTTCATGCGGCCGGCGCCACCAGTTATGCCGGCTTCCCTCTATTGGCGCGGGGACAGCTGCTGGGGACGGTGGCCTTCGTGTCACGCCGTCGTGTCCGTTTTCGCGACGGTGATATGCAGATGGTGCAAGCCATTTGCGATCTCATCGCGACAACTCTTGACCGGGCCCGATTGATGAACGACTTGCGTGCCTCGAATGAGACGCTTCGCGACAGCGAGGAGCAGTTGCGCCGATGGAAGGACGAGCTGGAAATCCGTGTGCGGGAGCGGACGAGTGAATTGCTGATGACACAAGAACGGTTGATGGCGGTCACCTCGCAATTGAGCCTCACTGAGCAACGCGAACGCCGCAAACTGGCACGGGACCTCCATGACTACCTCGCCCAGATGTTGGTCGTGGGGGAAATGAAAACCAAGATGCTCAAGAAACAAGGGCCGCCCTCACCGGCCGGCGTGACGCTGGTGGACGACTTGGACCAGGTGTTTCAACAGGCGTTGAACTATACCCGCACCCTCATCGCCGAGCTGAGTCCGCCGTCGCTTCAAGACTCCGGTTTGCCGGCCGCACTTACGTGGCTTGGGGAGCGATTTCAAAAGGACGGATTGAGGGTGGACGTGAAGGCCGATTGTGCGTCCGTGCCGTTGCCGGAAGAAGAGGCGGTGGTGGTGTTCCAAGCGGTGCGCGAGCTGTTGTTCAACGTGTTGAAACATGCGGGCGTCGATCAGGCGACGGTGGTCGTGACGCTGGACGACGAGCAATTGCGTGTGGCGGTTGAGGACAAAGGCAAGGGACTGAAGCCCGATGCCTCGCAACGATCCGTTGAGCCAGGCCATCTTGGGCTCGTCAGTGTCAAGGAACGGTTCCGCGCGATGGACGGCCGAGTCGAGGTCGTATCAGAGCTAGGACGTGGTACGACGGTCACGCTCGTATTACCTCTCCGAAAAACCGGAATAGGTAAGGCGTTAAGGGGGGAAGGATCTTCGGACGCCTCGCGCGTCATGCCTCGCGTCTTACCTGTCCGCGTTCTTCTGGTGGACGATCACAACCTCGTGCGTCAAGGGGTGAGGGACCTGCTGGCGGCCGACGACCGCATTCGTGTGGTCGGCGAGGCACGCACCGGCGAAGAAGCTCTGATACTGGCGGCCAACCTCGCTCCCGACGTGATCCTCACCGACATCAATCTCCCCGACATAAGCGGCATCGAAACGACGAAGCGGTTCAAGAGGCTGCATCCCCAGGTGGCGGTGATTGGGTTCTCAGTGCATGCGGACGAATTGACAAGAAACGAGATGATTGCGGTCGGTGCCGAGACGCTCTTGACCAAGGGATGCCTCCCCGAGGAACTCACTGCGGCGATCGTCGCGTGCAACTCGCAACGGTTACGCGCTTAAACGCCGAACCAGGGCCTTACCCGCCCTCCTCCATCCATTTCTAGGGAGATGACCAGTCGCGTCTGTCGGCCGTTTGCATTATCCCTACGCCTTGACGAACTTCCTACATCAATTCCTATGTAAAAAAGGAGGCTATCATGGCGGATGTGGCAGTCAAAAAAGGCGGAGAGCAGAGCGGTCAACAGCAGGGTCAGGAGTCGCGCTCGTTCGGCATGCCCGCGTCCCGGGGGGAAGGAAGCGTAAGTCGCCACGGTTCATCATTGTTCTCTCTGACGCCGCGCGATTTCTTTTCCGCGAGTCCCTTTGAACTGATGCGCCGGTTCACGGAAGACATGGATCGGTTCTTCGAAGGCGCAGGATCCGGTGCGGGCTGGGGTTCTTCATCGACCGGTTTATGGTCGCCGCCGATCGAGGTGAAAGAGAAAGACGGACATTTGAGTATCTGCGCCGAGCTGCCCGGTCTTCGCAAAGAAGACATCAAGGTCCAACTTACCGAGGAGGGATTGACCATCAGCGGCGAGCGCAAACGGGAAGAGGAAGATCGGCAAGGCGGTATCTATCGATCCGAACGAAGCTACGGGGCCTTTGTCCGTACCATCCCGATCCCTGGCGATGCGGAAGTCGATCAAGCCCAGGCGACCTTTGAGAATGGAATTCTGACCGTGACGGTGCCGGTACCGGAGACGACGCAACGGCGGAAAGAGATTCCTATCGGTGGCGGTGAGGCGGGGCCGCAGACTGCCTCTTCACCGCGGGCTGAAAAGGGCGGTCCCTCTCAATCCGGCCAAAACAAAGCCGCGTGACGTGATACCTGCCACATAGAGGATCGTGGTTTCCTCGGAGCAGGTTGCTCTCCGGAAACCACGACTGCCTCCAAGTCCCCGGTTGGCGAGTGAGAACAGCATGCTGGGGATATCCCTAGTTTTCATTTGTCTTGCCCTCCACTACAACGCAGATGCTTCTTGAGGGACGAAATGTGAGCACTGCAGCGACCTCCGCAAAGCCCAGAAAAGATAGAGCGCCGAAAAGGAAGTCATCGGTGAGTCACTCCCTCGCTGAAGAAGTGCTGGATCCAAGGGTACTTTTGCAGGTCTTGAAGTCGGTGCGGAGGGGAGACTTCTCCGTACAGGTTCCCGTGGAGTGGACCGGCATCGGCGGGAAAATAGCCGACGAATTGAATGCCATTATCGAGCACAACGAAAAAATCATCGAGGAAATCAAACGGGTCAGTCATGTAGTGGGGAAAAAAGGTCGGCTGTCCGAACGCGTATCGATTCCGGACGCCACGGGAGCTTGGAAGTCCGAGATTGAAGCGTTCAACGGCCTCATCAACGACCTCGTGCGTCCCATGAACGACATGGCCCGCGTGATCGGCGGTGTCGCAAAAGGGGATCTGACGCAAACCGTCTCGCTGGAGACGGAAGATCATCATCTCAAGGGTGAATTCCTCACCACCGCACGAACCGTCAATGAAATGGTCCGCCAACTGGATGCCTTTGCCGCGGAAGTCACGCGGGTGGCGCGCGAGGTCGGGACCGAAGGGAAACTGGGCGGGCAGGCGGTCGTGCCGGGAGTCGCCGGAACGTGGAAGGATTTGACCGAAAACGTCAATTCCATGGCCAGCAACCTCACTAATCAGGTGAGAAATATCGCGGAAGTTACGATCGCAGTGGCGAACGGCGACCTCTCCAAAAAAATCACGGCCGACGTACGGGGAGAGATTCTCCAGCTCAAAGAAGCGATCAATACGATGGTGGACCAGTTGCGAAGCTTCGGGGCGGAGGTCACGCGGGTGGCGCGCGAGGTCGGGACCGAAGGAAAACTGGGCGGACAGGCGGTCGTGCCGGGAGTCGCCGGGACCTGGAAGGACCTCACCGACAGCGTCAATGCGATGGCCAGCAATCTGACCGGCCAAGTGCGCAACATCGCGGATGTGACCACCGCTGTGGCGAACGGCGACCTCTCCAAAAAGATCACGGTCGACGTGCGGGGAGAGATTCTCCAGCTCAAAGACACCATCAATACGATGGTAGATCAATTACGAAGTTTTGCCGCGGAAGTCACGCGGGTGGCGCGCGAGGTCGGGACCGAAGGGAAACTGGGCGGGCAGGCGGTCGTGCCGGGAGTCGCCGGAACGTGGAAGGATTTGACCGAAAACGTCAATTCCATGGCCAGCAACCTGACCAACCAAGTACGCAACATCGCGGACGTGACCACCGCCGTGGCGAACGGCGACCTCTCCAAAAAGATCACGGCCGACGTACGGGGAGAGATTCTCCAGCTCAAAGAAGCGATCAATACGATGGTGGACCAGTTGCGAAGCTTCGGGGCGGAAGTCACGCGGGTGGCGCGCGAGGTCGGGACCGAAGGAAAACTGGGCGGACAGGCGGTCGTGCCGGGAGTCGCCGGGACCTGGAAGGACCTCACCGACAGCGTCAATTCGATGGCCAGCAACCTGACCGGCCAAGTGCGCAACATCGCGGACGTGACGATTGCCGTGGCGAACGGGGACCTGTCCAAAAAGATCACGGTGGATGTCCATGGCGAAATCCTGCAGCTGAAAGAGGCCATCAACACGATGGTGGACCAGTTGCGAAGCTTCGCGGCGGAGGTCACCCGCGTGGCGCGAGAAGTGGGAACGGAAGGCAAGCTGGGAGGGCAGGCGCAAGTCGGCGATGTGAGCGGCGTCTGGAAGGATTTGACCGACAGTGTCAATTCGATGGCCAGCAACCTGACCGGCCAAGTGCGCAACATCGCCGAGGTGACCATTGCCGTGGCCAAGGGGGATTTGTCGAAAAAAATCACGGTGGATGTCCACGGTGAAATTCTCCAGCTCAAGGATACGATCAACACGATGGTGGACCAGTTGCGAAGCTTCGCGGCGGAGGTCACCCGCGTGGCGCGAGAAGTGGGGACGGAGGGCAAGCTGGGAGGGCAGGCGCAGGTTCGTGATGTGAGTGGTGTGTGGAAGGATTTGACCGAAAGCGTCAACCTCATGGCCGGCAACCTCACCGCCCAGGTCAGAAATATCGCGGATGTGACGATCGCCGTGGCGAACGGGGATCTGTCCAAAAAGATCACGGTCGATGTGCGCGGCGAAATCCTGCAGCTGAAAGAGGCCATCAACACGATGGTGGATCAGCTCCGCAGTTTTGCCGCGGAAGTCACCCGAGTCGCTCGGGAAGTGGGGACGGAAGGCAAGCTCGGCGGCCAAGCCGCCGTCCCAGGTGTGGCCGGGACTTGGAAGGACCTGACCGACAGCGTCAATTCGATGGCCAGCAACCTGACCGGCCAAGTGCGGAACATCGCCGAGGTGACCACCGCCGTGGCGAACGGCGATCTCTCGAAGAAGATCACGGTGGATGTCCATGGTGAAATACTCCAATTGAAGGACACCATCAATACGATGGTGGATCAATTGAACGCCTTCGCCGCGGAGGTCACCCGGGTGGCCCGTGAGGTGGGAACCGATGGCAAGCTCGGCGGCCAAGCCGCCGTTCCCGGTGTGGCCGGGACTTGGAAGGACCTGACCGACAGCGTCAATTCGATGGCCAGCAACCTGACCGGCCAAGTGCGGAACATCGCCGATGTCACCTTTGCCGTCGCCAGCGGTGATTTGTCCAAAAAGATCACGGCCGACGTGCGGGGAGAGATCCTCCAGCTCAAAGAGGCGATCAATACGATGGTGGACCAGTTGCGAAGCTTCGGAGCGGAAGTCACCCGAGTGGCCCGGGAAGTGGGGACGGAGGGCAAACTGGGCGGGCAGGCGGTCGTGCCGGGGGTCGCGGGAACGTGGAAGGATCTCACCGATAACGTCAATGCGATGGCGAGTAATCTGACGGTTCAACTGCGGGACATGTCCAAAGTGGCCACGGCGATCGCGAACGGCGATCTGACCCGCAAGGTCACGGTCGAGGTGCGAGGGGAAATCCTCCAGATCAAAGACGTCATCAATCGAATGGTGGACCAGCTCGGCGGATTCGCGTCGGAAGTCACCCGCGTGGCCCGCGAAGTAGGAACGGAAGGCAAGTTGGGCGGGCAAGCCGCAGTTCCCGGCGTGGCCGGGACATGGAAAGACCTCACGGAGAGCGTCAATCTTCTCGCCGCCAACCTGACGACGCAGGTTCGTGCCATCGCCGAAGTCGCGACTGCGGTGACGCAAGGGGACTTAAGCCGCTCCATCCAGGTGCAGGCTCGCGGAGAAGTGGCGGAGTTGAAGGACAATATCAACGCGATGATTCGAACGCTTCGCGCCACCACCGATCAGAACACGGAGCAGGATTGGCTGAAAACCAACCTGGCCAAGTTTAGCCGTATGATGCAAGGCCAGCGGGATCTGGTGACGGTGGGAGAGATGTTGTTGTCGGAGTTGACTCAGCTCGTCAACGCCCAGTACGGAGTCGTCTATCAAATGGAAACGATGGACGGCACGGCGGTCCTGAAGCCGTTGGCCAGTTATGCATCCGATCAGCCGCTTCATGTGAGCCGCAACATTCCTCTGGGGAACGGCCTGGTCGGCCAGTGCGCCCAGGAAAAGCGTCGACTGCTGCTGACGGACATTCCCTCCAACTACGTGACCATTCGCTCCGGCCTGGGAGAGGCGACGCCACGGATGCTGGTCGTGTTACCCGTCTTGTTCGAAGGACAGACCAAGGCGGTGATCGAGTTGGCGTCCCTGGCCGAATTTACCCCGACCCATATGGCGCTCATCGGGCAGCTGACGGAAACCATTGGGGTGGTCGTGAATACGATCGAAGCGACGATGAGAACCGAGGGATTGCTGCAGCAATCCCAAAAGTTGGCCGGCGAGCTGCAAACACAGCAACGGGAGCTTCAGCAAACCAACGAAGAATTGGCCAACAAAGCGCAACAGTTGGCGGAGCAGAATGCCGAAGTTGAACGAAAAAACCGCGAGATCGAACAAGCGAGGTTCGCATTGGAGGAAAAAGCCGGCGAGCTCGCCCTCGCCTCCAAGTATAAGTCTGAATTCCTCGCCAATATGTCTCATGAGCTGAGAACTCCTCTCAACAGCATTCTCATCCTGGCGCAGCAGCTCGGCGACAACCCTGAGCGCAATCTCACTCCCAAACAGGTGGAATTCTCCAAGAACATCCATGCAGCCGGCGCGGATCTGCTCAATTTGATCAGCGACATTCTCGATCTTTCCAAGATCGAATCGGGCACCGTCACGGTGGAGCCTGAACAGGTTCCGTTCCTGAGAGTTCGCGAAGCGGCGGAGCGGGGCTTCCGGCACGTCGCCGATTCCCGGCATGTGGCGTTCAATGTCGAGATCGATGCGAGCCTTCCGAAAAGCATGGTCACCGACTTCAAGCGGTTGCAGCAAGTGTTGAAAAACCTATTGTCCAATGCCTTCAAATTTACCTCGCAAGGACACGTGACATTCCGAATCAGACGAGCGATGACGGGATGGAGTTTGGACCACCCTATCCTCGCGACCGTTCCTTCCGTGATCGCGTTCGAGGTGCAGGACACGGGCATCGGCATCCCGCAAGAAAAACAAAAGATCGTGTTCGAAGCGTTTCAACAAGCCGAAGCCGGGACGAGCCGGAGATACGGCGGAACCGGTCTTGGCCTCGCCATCAGCCGGGAATTGGCCATGCTCTTGGGGGGAGAAATCCGACTCACCAGCGTGCCCGATGAAGGCAGCACGTTTACGCTGTATCTACCCGAGACGTATATGGGAGACACAGTCGGCACCGTGCATGGGGATTCACGAACGAAGGGAGTGGCTTCCTCCCTGGTCCAACAAGTGTTGGTCCAACAAGCCGAGCGATTCGACGATGTTCCCGACGACCGCGAGACACTGGTTCCCGGCGAACCCGCCATCTTGATCGTGGAAGACGATCCCCACTATGCGAGAGTGCTGCTTGGGTTGGTCCGCGAGAAAGGCTTCAAAGGTATCGTGACCGCGCATGGACGGCTGGCGCTTTCACTGGCTCGTCAATACAGCCCGCTCGCCATTACGCTCGATATCTTTCTCCCGGACATGTTGGGATGGACGGTGTTGAGCCATCTGAAACAGGATCCGGAGACGCGCCACATCCCGGTTCAGATCCTGACCGTCGAGGAAGAACGGGTACACGGCCTCGGCCACGGGGCATACGCTTATATTATGAAGCCGGCGACGACTCAAGAGTTGGGAGAGGCCTTGGATCGATTGACGGCATTCACGCAACCACGCCGCAAGCAATTGTTGTTGGTTGAAGACAATGACGTCGAACGTCACAGTTTGACCATGCTGCTCGGACATCACGACGTGGACATTACGGCGGCTGGGGATGGCGCCCACGCGTGGCGGCTTCTCACGCAGCAACCGTTCGACTGCGTCGTGCTTGATTTGCGCCTGCCGGACATGTCCGGATTCGATATCCTTGAGCGCATTCGTCAAGACTCTTCGTTACAGGATTTGCCGGTCATCGTATTTACTGGTAAGGAGTTGACCGAAGAAGAGGAGTTGCGGCTCCGGCAACTCTCCCAGAGCATCGTCCTCAAGGGCGTGCAGTCGCCGGAACGGTTGTTGGACGAAGCCACGCTGTTCCTGCACCTACTCACGACACAATTGCCGCCGGAGAAAAAAGCGATGCTCGATCGGGTGCGCCGAAGCGACGACTCGCTCATCGGGAAGAAAATCCTGGTCGTAGACGATGACGTCCGCAATATCTTCGCCTTGACGAGCTTGCTCGAGCTACACGGCATGGTCGTGACAAGTTGTGAAACAGGGCAGGAAGCCATCCAACGAGTCGAGTCGGACCCCGATCTCGATATGGTGCTCATGGATATCATGATGCCCGAAATGGACGGTTATGAAACGATGCGGAGGATTCGTGGGAATCCGGTCCATCGGCTGCTCCCGATCTTGGCCTTGACGGCCAAGGCCATGAAGGGAGATCGCGAACGATGTCTGCAGGCCGGTGCTTCCGATTACATCGCCAAGCCGGTCAATACGGAAGAGCTCCTCTCTCTCATGCGCATCTGGCTCTTTGGAAAGAAGACGGTACGGCGCTGACAGTCGGCATGTATCAAAAATGTTGGTGAACGCCTCCATGAAAACGGTCGTCTCGCCCAAGGACATGCCGGACATTTCCGCGCTCACGGCGATTCCGGCGCCTATTCTGCTCGTCGATGACGATCCGAACATTCTGATCGCCATGAAGGCCCTCCTTGAGGGACCCGGTCGTATGGTCCTGACGGCGCAGACCGGCCAGGACGCGTTACGTCATCTGTTACGCCATGATTGTGCGGTCATTATTTTGGACGTGCGGATGCCACACATGGACGGTTTGGAGTTGGCGCAATTGATCCGCCAACGGGACCGTTCCCGCTTCACACCGATCATCTTTCTCTCGGGTGTGGACACCATGGAGGCAGACGTCGTGCGGGGACTTTCAAGCGGAGCCGTTGACTATCTCGTCAAGCCCGTCATGTCCGATGTTCTGCGGCATAAAGTAAACGCATTCGTGGAATTGTTCCAACTTCGAGAATGGGCCAAGCAACAGGCCCGGCGGCAGAGTGAGGAGCGATTCCGGCTGTTGGTCGAAGGAATAGAAGATTATGCGATTTTCTTGCTGGATGCCGACGGCAAGATCACCACCTGGAACAGCGGGGCGCAGCGTCTGACGGGATATGCCGGTGAAGAAATCATCGGCCGGCCCTACGCATGCTTGTATCCTCCCGCGGCTTCGGACCAAGCGGAGACTGATTTGCATCAGGCGCTGGAGACGGCGGCGGGACAAGCGGCTCGGACCGAGATCGACCGGCAGATGATGAAAAAATGCGGCGTACGGTTCGTCGCCAACGTGATGATCACGGCATTGCGCAACGAAAAGGCGACATTGCACGCGCATGCCGTCGTTATCCGCGATGTAACGGAGCGAAAGTGCGCCGAACAGGCCACGGCCTATCTTGCCGCCATCGTCACATCATCGACCGATGCCATCCTCAGCAAGAGTCTTGATGGGACCATCATGACGTGGAACGGCGGGGCCGAACGTCTGTTCGGATACAAGGCCGAAGAAATCATCGGGCAACCCGTGACGACTCTTCTGTTTCCGGATCGTGTGCAGGAAGAAGAGCAGATTTTGGCCCGTGTCCGCATGGGCGAACGCATCGAGCAGCGCGAAACCGTGCGGCGGCACAAAAACGGGCATTCCATAGACGTGTCGCTGACGTTGTCGCCCATTACGGACGCGTCCGGAACGATTCTCGGTATTTCGTCCATCGCTCACGATATCACCGAACACAAGCAAAACGAGCGCGCGCTACGGGAGGCCAATAAGGAATTGGAGGCATTCAGCTATTCCGTCTCGCACGATCTCCGCGCACCGTTGCGGTCGATCGACGGATTCGCCAAGGTGCTGGTCGAAGACTTCGGACCGTCGCTTCCGCCCGAAGCACGGCGATATGTGAACATCATCCAGAAGAGCGCGGGGCGCATGGGTGAGCTCATCGACGACCTGCTGGAGTTTTCCAGGCTGTCGCGGTCGACGCTCAACCGACAGACGGTGGATATCAAGCGGGTTATCCGTGAAGCGTGGCTGGAACTGCGGCGGCAGGATCACGAGCGTGAGGCGGAGCTGATCGTGGAAGACGTGCCGAAATGTTTGGCCGATCGTCGGCTGATCAAGCAGGTATGGACCAACCTCCTCTCCAACGCATTGAAATATTCCCGTCCTCGTCCGCGGTCCCTGATCGAGATCGGATGGCATGAAGACACACAGCAGCCCGGCAGCGTGGTGTATTGGATTCGAGACAATGGGGTGGGATTCGATCAACAGTATGCCGGCAAACTGTTCGGCGTCTTCCAGCGGCTGCATCGGGCGGAGGAGTTCGAGGGGACCGGCGTGGGGCTCGCGCTCGTCCACCGAATCGTCCAGCGCCACGGAGGACGGGTATGGGCCGAAGGACGATTAAACGAAGGAGCGATCTTCTATTTCACGCTCGAGAGGGACCATGAGCATGACCGTGCCGGAACACATCTCAGTCTTGCTGGTCGAGGATAATGAGAGTGACATTGAATTGACCTTGCGTGTGTTCAGACAGTATCACCTTGCCAACCATATTCATGTGGTGCGGGACGGGGCGGAAGCGTTGGACTGTCTGTTCGGCGGGGGGGAGTATGTCGAGTACAGCCCGTGCGACCAGACGAAATTGATTCTGTTGGATCTCAAACTTCCGAAAGTCGACGGGCTGGAAGTGCTCCGCCGCTGCAAGAGCGACGACCGAACGAGATCCATTCCCGTCGTCGTGTTGACGTCGTCGCGGGAAGAACAGGACGTCGTCGAGAGCTACAAGCTGGGCGTCAACAGCTATATCGTGAAGCCGGTGGACTTTCATCAATTCGTCGAGGCCGTGAAACAGTTGAACCTGTACTGGCTTGTCATGAATCAGTCGCCTTGATGAGCACGAGAGATCAATTGGCATATGCGGAGGGTCGTATGGCACAGCCGTTGCGCGTCTTGCTGTTGGAAGATCTGGACACGGATGCAGAATTGATGGTGCGGGAGCTGAAACGTGCCGGGTTCGACCCCGTCTGGGATCGGGTGGATACGGAGGAAGAGTTTCTTAAGCGTCTCGATCGGCCGTATGAGCTGATACTTTCCGACAATACGATGCCGAGTTTCGACGCATTAGGAGCCCTCATGCATCTACAGAGGCGCCGGCTGGATATTCCCTTTGTCATCGTGTCGGGCTCCATCGGCGAAGAACAAGCCGTCGCCTTGTTGCATCATGGGGCCGCGGATTACATCATGAAGGATCGCATCGATCGGCTGGGTTCCGCCGTCAAACAGGCGCTCGAGCGGAAGCGATTGCGCGACGATAACCGCACCGCCCATGCCGCACTGGAGACGCGGACGAAAGAACTGATGCTGTCCCAAGAACGGTTGCGTGCCTTGGCGAGTGATCTGACGCTGACCGAACAGCGGGAGCGCCGCAAGCTGGCCAGCGACCTCCATGACTACCTCGCGCAGCTGTTGGTCGTGGGCCGGATGAAGCTCAGACGAGCCGCCGCGTCCACGAGTGAGCCATCGGGATCTCAACTGCTCCAGGAGTTGGACAATATTCTTCAAGACTCCTTGCAGTATACGCGGACGCTCATTGCGGATCTGGCCCCTCCTTCTTTGCAGGAATTCGGCTTGACACACGCGCTGCAATGGTTGTCCGAGAACATGCGCGCCCATGGGCTTGCGGTGGACGTTCAGGTCAAGGCGGATCGGATCAATTTGCCCGATGATCAGGCGATTTTGGTCTTTCAGTCCGTTCGGGAATTGCTGCTCAACGTCGTGAAACATGGGGGGACGAATCGCGCCGTGGTTGCAGTGGAGACCACCCCCACCGAACTGCGCATCACAGTCACCGATGACGGGCAGGGGTTTGACAGTGCTGCCGTGACCGCCCCCGACGCGGCGTCATCCAGGTTCGGCCTCTTCAGTATTCATGAGCGGATGAGCGCGATGGGAGGACGATTCGAGATTCACTCCACGCCGGGCCGGGGCACAAGAGCTTCCATCACCGTGCCTTATTGGCCCGAGCCGGCGGCGACACCGGAATCGCGCGGTTCACGCAGTGATGAACCACGAAGAAAGCAGGCCGCCGATTCCCTTACGGGGCCCGCTCCGCAGCACCCGCGCAAACCGGCGATCACTCGAGTCCTCCTGGTCGATGACCATGTGATGGTCCGTCATGGGATCAAAACCCTTTTGGACGGGCATGAGCGGTTTCAAGTGATCGGGGAAGCTTCCGATGGAAAGCAAGCCGTCGAGTTGACGGAACGATTGCAGCCGGACGTCGTGATCATGGACGTGAATCTTCCCGTGATGGACGGCGTGACTGCGACAAGCCACATCCATGAACATTTCCCTCAGATCGTCATCGTGGCCTTGTCCGTTCATGACGATCATCAGATCGTCAAAGCGATGATGAGTGCCGGAGCGGCGTCGTTCGTGTCGAAGGGATCCGTGACCGAAGAGCTGTACGAAGCGATCACTCGCGCGTTGCTCGACAAAGACCCGCTACCCAGCGTGTCCTAGCGGCGAGGAGTTGGGGCCACCGCACGGCCGGCCGTGCGGTGGCCGTCAGCGTGAGGCGTTCAGGCGGCTTCGGAAAGAAGCTCCTGTTTGCGTTGCTGCATTTGAGCGCCCAGCATCTTGATGTCCACGCTCAGCTGAGCCTGGGCGAACATTTCGTCCTCTTCCGCCGAAACATGGTCGGCCACCGCTTGCTGTAATTCGATCATGCCTTGACGAAAGTCCGGGCTCGACGCGTCTTTCTGCTTGAGCTGCGCGATCATGTCCCGTACCGCGCGATGTTCGTCATAGGCGGTGGCAATCATGTCGTCGGTGGCCTCATCCGGCGTGTCGGCGTCTTCTTCAAGGTCGACTTCCGTTGCATCCATCTCGGATGAATCCGACGTATCCGTTGAGTCCTCGCCTTCGTCCAAGTCTTCGCTGTCTTCGAGCAGCGCCGAATCGGCGGAGTCGCCTTGACTCTGAAGCGCCGGATAAAAGAGCTCTTCCTCCAAGGTGCTGTGCACCTCGAGCTCATGGAAAATCTGCTGGGCGACCTGCTGTCTTTTTCCACCGTCGGCGTCGAGGAATTGATCGAAGAGGGTTTCGACCCTCCGGTGATCCTCCTGCAAGAGCTGGATGGCGTCGGACGGCTTCTTTTTGGACGACGGCTTCGCTTTCGTTCGGTCTGAACCGCGCTTCGGCATGACAAGTCTCCTTTCGCGAATGATGGTTTGGAGTCGACTAACCGTTCACGACCGTTCCTCCGTTGGGATGCAGGACTTGTCCGGTCATATATGAGGCGTCTTCCGAGGCGAGGAAGACGTAACTCGGTGCCACCTCCTCAGGCTGGCCGGCACGTTTCAATGGTACGTCGGACCCGAATGTGGCCACCTTCTCCGGAGGAAATGTGGATGGAATCAAGGGAGTCCATATGGGTCCCGGAGCCACCGCGTTCACGCGGATCTTCCTTTCCGCCAATGCCATCGAGAGCGAACGGGTGAACGATACGATCGCACCCTTGGTGGACGAATAGTCGAGCAGTTGAGGACTTCCTTTATAGGCGGTCACCGACGTGGTGTTGATGATGCTCGCGCCCTCCGTCAGATGCGGCAATGCCGCCTGCGCCATGAAGAAATAGGAAAAGATATTGGTGCGAAACGTGCGTTCGAGCTGATCGGGTGTAATCTTGTCGAGACTGTCTTGAGGTTGCTGCTGAGCGGCATTGTTGATCAAGATATCGAGTCGCCCCAGCTCACGTAGCACCGTGCCGACCGCCTTCACGCAGTGCTCGTGGTCCCCGACGTCCCCCGGTATGAGGATGCAACGCCGACCCTCTTGTTCGACCAGACGCCGGGTTTCTTCCGCGTCTTTGTGTTCGTCGAGGTAGGCGACGGCGAGATCCGCTCCTTCACGGGCGAAGGCAATGGCGACTGCGCGCCCGATGCCGCTGTCGCCTCCCGTGATGACGGCGACCTTTTGGCTCAATTTTCCCTTGCCATGATGCTTTTGGTCTTCCGCTTTCGGCTTCGGAGTCATTTCGGACTCGAGGCCGGGTTGTCGGTGTTGTTGCTGAGGAGGTCGTTGTTGTTCCGGCATAAGCGCGATCTCCTTTACCTGGCTGGTTTCATGGGGTGCTCCCCGGAGACGGGAGTTTCAAAGACGTAGCTGTCACCGTGGTGAAGGTACCGGATTTCGGTGTCGAGGTTGGCCTGGCGAACCTCGGCTTGGAAATCCGAGAGAGGCGATTTGAATACCGTGTAATCGTTGAAGTGAATCGGAATGGCGACCGTCGGACGCAAGAGTTTCAACAAGCCCACGCCCTGTGCGCCGTCCATGGTGACAAGCAGCCCCAGCACCCGGGTTCCCCCCAAGTGGATCAACGCCTGATCGATGGACGTATAGCGGCGCACGACCTCCTCGAGCCGGCCATAGAGCAACGTATCCCCGCTGATGTACAACCGCAACAGCACGCGGTCCGCTTCCATGAATTCCAGCATGCTTCCCATGACCGGCGGTAATAAACGTGAAATCAGCCATGGACCATGGCGTCCAGGCATGCCGGCGATCGTGAGCCGCCGGTTGTCTCGAACGAACGAGGTCTTTGCCCAGGTCTCCAACCCGATGGTGCGGCGAAAGCCTTTTTTCCCCAAGGCCGCCGCCGCAGGCCTTGTCGTGACGATCGGCACCGTATGGTCGAGATCTCGCTCGACGCGCCGATCGAAATGATCTTCATGTAAATGCGACAAGAGGACCAGATCGATGGGAGGCAGGTCCGTCAAAGCCAGCGCGGGTTCGGTCAACCGTCGAGATCGGAGCCCATACCCGAGGTGGACATATTCCCCCCGATGCAAAAAGTTGGGATCGGTCAGAACGGTGAAACCGGCATAACGGATCAACACCGTGGCCGTTCCGATAAACTGAATGGATCCTTGGCGAATATCGGGGGATCCACCCAGCGAAGGAAGAGGCGTTTCGATCGTCTGTGACTGGGTCATGGGGAGTGAGTCTCCGAGGCAGGGGAACCTCTCCGCCTGCCTCAGTTCGTCGTTATCGAAGATTTACCACGCGACGAGGTACTACCGACTGCCACCGGCTCCCCCGGATGATCCCATGCCTCCTGAAGATCCCTTTCCTCCGGAGGATCGAGTTGAGTCGGAAGATCCTGCTCCGCCGGGAGAATCGTCGATCGTGCCGCTGAAGCCGGATCCTGATTTCTTCTGGTCGGTACTGAGGGGATCAACCTTACTGTCACTGGGGATTTCTCCTCTACCTCCGCGCGTCACGATACCGCCCGGGTTTTCCGGGGTGATCACCGATGAATCCTGCCCCATCTTGCCCGACGATTCATGACCCTGGTTCATGCTTCCGCTTGATCCACCGGTGCTGCCTGATCCGCCTCCTGATCCACTCCCCATTGCGCCGCTCGAGTGGGTTCCACTCTTTTGAGTTCCACTCTTGGATTGGTCCGCCTGAGATGTTCCTCCGCAGAGTAATATTCCACCGACAATCAGCGTGAAAGTGAGACTTCGTCGCATGTTCATACCCATCCTCCTTGTGAAGGTAATGTGTGAAGGGATTTGGAATTTCCAACAACGATTCATCTCCGGTGATTGCAAAATGCAGACCCCCTCTCTCTCAGTAGCGCGATCATGCCTTCTATTAAAAGAACAGAGAATTGTGTTGAGAAGGATCCCGCGGAGAGAAGAAACCCGGTTGGAGACCGCCATGACATCCAGACAGGATGTCTTGCCCCGGACAAGACATCCGTGGACCGGCACAACGATGCGAAACCGATCAGACAAAATGTCTTCTGTGGAAACGGGAAGGATGCGAAGCAAAAGACAGAGCAGGGAAGCAAGATGTGATGGCAAATCCGACACCAGAACAGCAGTGGGCATTTGATATGCATCGAACAACGAGGTCACGCCAGGCGTAGAGAGCGACGCTGATCCGATGAAAGAATCGACATCCCGTTTGAGTGAACCGGGATTCCCGTTCCGGTTTCACCAGCCGCCTCAGCATCTCGAGCCGGCCGATCATCCTCACCGTGGTCCGATTTTTGAGCCCGGGCGCAATTGTTGGCGCGTGGAGGATGCCCGCCGGTCCGCTTTCCTGATCGATGGGCAAGAATACTTCTCCGCGTTTCGCGAGGCGGCGTTGGCGGCCCAACGCTCCATTCACATTCTCGGCTGGGACTTCGATACGCGTATACGCATGCTGATCGATCGTCCCTCTGATGGATATCCGGATCGCTTGGGGCCGTTTCTGGACGAACTGCTCATGCGGCGAAAGCGGTTGCACATCTATGTGTTGGTGTGGGACTTCCATCTGATTTATTTCAAGGAACGGCAGTGGTGGCTTCCGAAACATCTCTTGGCGCACCGACGTCTTCATTTCTGGAAGGACGGCACCCATCCGGTCGGTGCTTCACACCATCAAAAGATCGTCGTGGTGGATGACCTCGTCGCGTTCGTCGGCGGGTTCGATTTTGCCCAATGCCGATGGGATACGTCCGAGCATCGAATGGATCATCCGGACCGCGCGATGCTGCCCGATGGTACGCCGTGCCGTCCGTTTCACGACGTCCAGATGGTGGTCGATGGCGCGGCGGCGGCGGCGTTGGGAACCTTGGCGCGGGTTCGATGGGAAACCGCCACAGGGGAACGATCGATATCGCCTCAGCCCACGATGACCCACGATCCGTGGCCCGTCTCGATTCGACCTCACTTGGAAGCGATTCAGGTGGCCATTGCGCGCACCATGCCGGCCGGAGCAGACCACCCGCCGGTGCGTGAAGTGGAACGGCTGTTGATCGATCTCCTGCGAGCCGCTCGACGATGCATCTACATCGAAACGCAATACTTCACCTCCAACGTCTTGACCGAGACATTGTCCGATGTGTTACGTCAGGCGGAGGGGCCGGATATCGTCATGATTCTGCATCCCAACAGCGATGGATGGCTGGAGCAGCATACGATGGATGTCTTACGGGGAAGGGTGCTCAAACGTCTCCGCGCGGCCGATCGCCATCACCGGCTTGCCCTCTATTATCCCCGCGTGCCGGATCGAGAGGGCCGGTGCATCAGTGTGCACAGCAAAGTCTGTGTCATCGACGACAGCTGTGTACGAATCGGATCGGCGAATCTGAGCAACCGGAGTTTGGGATTCGACACGGAATGTGATGTGGCCGTTCAGGCATCGGATAACCCGAAGGTCATGGAGCAAATCGCGGCGTTCCGCAATCGCCTCCTTGGTGAACATTTGAACGTCACCCCGGATGAGGTCGCGCAGGCCCTGCGTCGGTATTCGAGGCTCATCGCCGGCGTGGAGGCCCTTCGCGGTCGAGAACGAACGCTCGAGGTGTTCGACAAACATATTCCGGACGAAGTCGACGAGTTGGTGCCGGACGAGGAGTTCATCGACCCGAGCCGGCCGTATGAGACCCAACTCGTTCCCGTCGAGCATCAGTCTTCAGTCCAGCGGCAGCTCGTCATGGGGGTGGCCGTATTGCTCGTGGTGGCGGCGCTTGCGGCCGCCTGGCGGTGGTCGCCCCTCGGAGAGTGGCTGGAACTGTCACGGCTCACGGCCTATGCGCAGGAATTCGAGCGCGGCCCGGCGGCGCCGTTCATCATCGTGGGAGCATTCGTGCTCGGCGGGCTTGTCGTCGCGCCGGTGACGGCACTGGTGGCGGCGACCATACTGGTCTTCGGTCCCCTTCACGGCTTTGTCTATAGTTTTATCGGCATGACGCTCAGCGCGATGGTGACGTTCGGAATCGGCCGGTTGGTGGGACGGCAACTGGTGGAACGTTGGTCCACTCGCCTGTATCGATTGAGCCGTCATCTCGCCACCAAAGGAGTCCTGGCCGTCGTCGCCGTGCGAGTGATTCCGGTCGCTCCTTTTACGGTGGTCAATATGATCGCCGGTGCCACGCATATTCGCGCCAAGGATTTCCTCTGGGGAACCGTTCTTGGAGAATTGCCCGGTCTATTGGCCATCGCGATGTTCGTGGACCAAGTCACGACGACACTGCGCAATCCCGGTCTGGGAAGTTACCTGGTGTTGGCGGGGTCCGCCGTCGTAATGATCGGCGCGGTATGGGTCCTGCGGCGGTGGCTGTCCAGGCGGACGCAGCTCTCCAAGGACGACGCGCGCATTACGTCGGTGACGTCGCCATGACGTCGGTTCCGCGATGCGGTGGTCGTTCGAGCATTTGAACGAGCGCTTCGGTCTGCCTAGAGATCGGCCGCCTCCGCCGCCATACCCACGACAGGCCCCTCAACGCATCGAGAAAACCCTCTCGAACGGCCGGATCGGTCTTGAGCCGGACCAATGTCCGCCTGGTTTCCCGCCAGGCGGAGCTGTAGGGGCGACGCATCCACGCCAGCCATAAGGCATTGCGGACCAGGAGACGTCGGCGCTGTGCCGCGTCTCGATGGGGCGACGGCATGTGCCGCACGGTCGCTGCGGCCAGGTACAGCATCGACCATCCGGCATCCGCCAAGTCATAGGCCACCAGTGCTTCCTCCCCTCCCAAGAAAAAACGCGGTTCAAAGCCGCCGACCTCCAGGAACGCGGACCGACGTACTAAGGATGCACCGGCCAGAAATCCAAGAATCGTCGGCCCCGGTAGATCGGCCAAGCGGGGGAGTGGACTCCGGGCCATGGCGCGGCATGTCGAATCCTCGTGCTGATCGGAACCTACCAGAACTCTGGCGGTGACGACCGCCACGCGCTCGTGGCGGTCCAACACGTCCGCCGCAATCGCAAGAGACCCGTCCGTCCACCAGGTGTCATCGTCACAGAGGGCGACATACTTCGTTGTCGCATGTCGGATTCCGGCATTGCGCGCCGCTGCCCCCAGGTTCGTGCGCATCGGCAAGACCTGAACGGCGGGGTAGCGGGTTGCGATCCGCGCGGCGGTCCCGTCGGACGAAGCATTGTCCACGACGATGATCGTCGGTTCTTCCGGCATCCGGGCCAGGTGACCGATCGTGCACAGCACCTCATCGGCGCGATCGTGGGTCAAGACGACGGCGGTCGTTCGGTCGTCACGATGGGGGTGGCTCGAAAGAGGGCGATCCTGTTCCATCACGGCTGAATCATCCAATACCGTTCAGGGAGAAACACATCTTCGTAGCCGGGACGTCCGGGAGTCGTAAGGGCCCGGAGCTGGGAGACGTAGCAATGGACGGCGGACCGTTTACGATCCGCCGATGGAGAGCCGAGCAAAAGGTTGAGATTGATCCGTCTGGTGCGAATGCCGCTGGTTCGGAGGGAGGCAAGGCGTTCGGCCAGAAGATTCGGAATATGCCGATACAGGGCGTCTTCATAAAAATGCCATGTGAATCCGGGGTATCGGTCCCTCAGTGCGAGACAGGCTTGGGAGGTCAATCGATGATCACTGTGAAAAAGACCCAATGGGGCGAACAGGCTATGCGATCCGACCGTCTCGACCACCGCGGACAAGGCCCGCACGACGTCGGAGCACGACACCGGGTTGTGGTACTGGCTGTCGTAAAACGGCAACCAGAGGCCGTATGCTCCCAACAGCGACAGCGCCCGCGCATCCTCTTGGCGCCGGAGTGCCATGACGTCGTCGCCGGTTCGAAAACCGCTCGCTCGATCCCATTCCGTGAGTGATCCGCCCGGGCCCGGGCCTTCGCCGCAGACCGTCACGACGGTGGAGCCTGGATACGTGGCGAGCAGCGAGCCGCAGGCGAACACGGCATCGTCACAGTGCGGAGAGACGACGAGTATTCGACGACGCGATGGAGCGCTGCGTGACATGGTGCGAGGAAGGTGCCTATTTCATCGCCTCGACGAACAGACTTTCTCGAGGCCGGTTATCGAGGTGGACGATCTCCGCATAGCCGCTTTCGGTCCGGCGGAACTCGCAGCGGTGGACATGATGAAACCCAGCGCGCGTCAGGAGTTCCACGATGCAGTCGAACGTGAACGGCGTTCGCACGGAGCCATACCAAATGATTTGCGTCACGAGTTTCGTGCCGATGGCGAGGGCATCGCTGTCCGGTACATGGAAGTAGCCGTGATCGCCGGCAAGGTAGGCACGGATCGCCTTGTCCAAATCCGGCAACCCCAGCCGCAATACGCCGTCGGGGGTAAGGACCCGTTTCAGTTCTTGCAGGACGACGGGGATATCCGGATAAGGCACATCCTGAAGCATGTGCATGGCCACGATATAATGGATGCTGTCGGCTTCCAGAGCGAGGCCGCTTCGGATGTCCCCCGCCAGATCGATTCCGGGACCCGGGTGGAGGTCTGCATTCAACCATCCGCGAATGTGTTGAGGGCCGCATCCGACATTCAGACGTTTGATCATGACGCAGGTCACAAGAGTTCGACACCCATGATCGTTGAGCCACCCGGCATCGTCAGTCGTTACAAAAAGGCCACCTGGAATCTCCAGGCTCCTTGGAGCCGCCAAAATACGGCCAACGGAGGAATCAGCGCCGACGTCACGACCATTTCAAGAATGTGGCCGGGCCGGCGGGATGTCTCGCGTAAGCGCTTCGCACTCAACCATGCCGTCATTACCAGCCATAACACCAGGCCGACCCATATGCCGGTCGTCCATTGGGCGATGGTTGCCGCGGCGGTGAATAACAACGCCGCCACGGTTACATAATAGCGCCAGGGTGGCTGTCGCTGAATCCGTGACCGATAGAGACGCGGGTGCTTTTTGTACAACAACGCGTTATAGAGGTTGTTACGCTGTTGCCCGAGGCTGATCCCCCATGGGGCCAAGCGGGCCGGATGAAACACAACGGCCTGCGGGCAAGATGTCATCCGGTGTCCCTGTTCCAGCAACGTGAACTGCAGGTCGCTGTCTTCCCGCCACGCCGCCGTAAAGCGCTCGTCGAACCCGCCAACCGCTTCCAACGCCGTTTTACGATAGAAACAGTTGGCCGTGGCCCCCGGCGAGTGCTCCAACTGTTTCGTGTTCCACTCATGGTCGGTCGGCTCAGCGGGGATCGGAACGACGATGCGTCCCCACAGCCCGGAGACCCGATGGTCATCCGATAAGGCCGCCCAACCGGCTTCGAGCCAGGTGGGCTGGACGATGCAATCGTCGTCGGTAAATGCGATGACTGTTCCGCGCGCCGATTGCCAGCCGAGATTCCGGGCGGCGGCCGGACCACGGTGAACGGGACATTCAAGGTACCGCAATTCGGGTGTCGGCGTGGTCTTCCGCAATTGATCGACGACTTCCTGCGTCGCCGTGGATGGCCCGTCGGCGACCACGATGACCTCGTACGACGGAGGGGCCATGGTTTGATCAACCAGGGATTCCAGACAGCGCCGCAGTAGGGCGGGACGATCGAAGGTGGGAATAACCACGCTGATCACTAGGCACTCTGCTTGAGGGTTCGCGGATTCCATGACGACTGCCGCGTCGGAAGTAGCATGATGCTTCATCGAACGACCCTTGTCATGGGCGGCGGCCGTTCTTAGTCAGGAGAAACGGACCGATCACCAGCGCGTCCAGTGGTGAGCTGCTATAGGCTTCCACGGCCTCGCGCGGGGTACAGACGATCGGCGCGCCTCTCGTATTGAACGACGTGTTGACCAATACCGGGACGCCCGTCCTGGCTTCGAACGCTTTGATCAGATCGTAATAACGAGGGTGTTGCAGACGCGTGACCGTTTGTACCCTCGCCGATCCGTCGACGTGTCGGACGGCGGGGATTCGATTCGCTCGGTCAGGCCGCACTTGATAGGTAAAGAGCATGAACGGCGAATGTGCGGCACCCTCGAACCATTGAGCGGCGGCCTCTTCCAACACGACGGGCGCCACCGGTCGAAAATCTTCTCGATCTTTGATGTCGTTCAATCGATCCTGCATGGTCGGGTTGATCGGGGAGGCGAGGATCGATCGGCTTCCCAATGCGCGGGGGCCGAATTCCATCGCGCCTTGAAACCAGCCGAGAATATGATCGCGCGCCAATAACTCGGCGGTTTCTCCTTCGACATCGACCAGGCGGCGGAACGTAAGTTTGGCGCGACGCAATACGGATTCGATGTCCTCTTCGCCGTACGAAGGTCCCCAGAACGCATGGTCCATCTGGAAGGATCGCGGCCCCGTCGGCGATCGTTGCGCCGCGTCGATCATGAGCGCCGCCCCCATCGCGGTACCGGCGTCACCGGCCGCCGGCTGGACCCAGATCGATCCAAATGGGCCGTGATCACGGAGATAGGCATTCATGACGCAGTTCAATGCCACGCCCCCGGCCATGCACAGGTGTCGCGAGCGGGACGCCTGATGCATCCACTCCGTCAAGGCCAATGCCGTCTCTTGCAATACGTCTTGCAATGAACGGGCAAGATCATAATGCCGTTGCTCGAACGGTGACCCGGGCCGGCGCGGGGGTCCAACGATGTCGTCAAACCGATGGGAGCGGATCCGATATTGGCCGTTACCTTGGACCTGCACGATGTCTTGGAAGAACCGTTTGAAGCTGGGTTTCCCGTAGGAAGCGAGGGCCATGACCTTATATTCGTCCGACGAGTGCAGAAACCCCAAGTAGGTGGTCAGCTCCTCATACAGCAATCCCAACGAGTGCGGCATGTCGACTTGACCGAGTCGACACAACTGGTGACCTTCACCCACATGATACGTCGTGGTGGCCCGCTCCCCTCTGCCGTCAAGCGTGAGCACGGCGGCGTGGTCGAAAGGCGAAGGCAGGAAGGCGCTGGCCGCGTGGGCTTCGTGATGATCGACCCAGTGCCATTGAAAAGGACCCTGGGCGGTCACGCCGGTGAACCATTCAAGCAGATGATGCGGGGCGCCTGCGGCCAGATGCCGTGGCGCATTCACGATGGAAGAAAGAAAAAGCGGGTCCCAGGGCGATTCCCATTCGGCCGCAACCGGATGGGCGCTCGGTTCCATCGGCAACGTCAACGACGCGTCGCCAATATGGTCGCCCAGCTTGCCGGTAGGGTCGTAGGCATAGGCGACATGGTCGACGTCCTTCAATGTGATGCCGGCGCGGCGTAGACAAAAGGCGACGGCATGGAACGGCAGTTCATAGGTGCTGAACGGGATGGGACGCTTGGCATGCTTGACCCGCGTAAACCGCTCTTCTTCGGCTGCGGCGAGGACCATTCCATCATGGACCAAGCAGGCCGAAGAGTCGTGAAACGCCGCGTTAAGCCCGAGTGTGTACAAGGTGTAATCCTTTCTCGGGCGGCGATCCCGATTTGAGGCCGACCAGTTCCGCCGCGGCCTCGACGATTTCGTCCGGCGTGATCAAGCGCAAGCAATCGTGGTGCGTTTGCGGGCATGTGCTTTTGTAACAAAACTTGCAGGGAACGTCGTGGAACAAGACGCGGTGGGGGACCCGCCAGGGCGTGTGTTGGGGATTGGTCAAGGCATAGAGATCGACGACGGGCGTGCCCATGGCGGCGGCGACATGGACCGTGCCCGTATTGTTCGAGATCAAGACCCGTACGCGGGTCAGCAATGCGGCCAGTTCAGGAAGGGCAAGCCGTCCGACGAGCGAGTATGCGGGGGTGTTCATTCGGGCCCGGATCGACTCCACCAGCGCCCGCTCGCTCTCGACACCGGTAAAGATAATCGGCGCATCCAATGTCCGGGCCAGCCGATCCGCCGCGACGGCGAATTGCTCGGCCGGATAGCGCCGGCTGGCGGCCGTCGCGCCGGCGTGAACGGCCACGGCCCCATCCACCTGTGTGCGGAGCCGTCCCACAATCTCGTCGAGTGTATCGAATGCCGAATCGGGGATCTGTAAGAAAAGACGCTCGTCTGTGGTTTCGGCGCCGATATGGCGGACCAGGTCCAGCTGACGCCGGACCTCATGGCGGATGTATGAGTCCGGCTCCGGTTCAGGAATCCAGTCCGTAAGCAAATGGTACGGGTTTTCCCGGCAGTGCGCGGCACGCAGCGGAATCTCCGCAAACCAGCACATCAAGGCGGCGGGAAGCGGGTTCTGACTGTACACGGTGAACACGATGGCCGCGTCGAATGCGCCGAGGCGCAGGCGGGAGATCATCTCTCGGTCTGCCGCAGCCGATTCGCCCGTGGGGTGGCCCTTCATCCACGGTGCTTCATAGACCCATACCTCGTCGACGCAAGGCAGAAGACGACCGGCCTGAGCGCCGCTCGGAGAAGTCAGGAGGGTCACCCGGCGGTCAGGGGCCGACCGCTTCACCGCCTCCAGCGCCGGGCTTGTCATAATGACATCACCCAACGCATCCAGCCGCACACAGAGTATCCGGCGTGCCTTCCGCCACGGATGGGCTCGAGATCGGTCAATGGAAATCACCGTTCGGGGTCCTTCGATCCGTCTTCCTGCGCGGACGGTCGCTCACTGGTCGCCGTCAGGTCGGTGAATGTGATGAGTTGGGCTGCTTCAAACACGTCGTCCGCTATGAAATCAGGCCATCGGCAAGCCGTGAGGTTCCATTCGGTTTCATTGCCGTTTGTGAGCAACACGGTTCGGCAGCCGGCTGCACGGCCCGCTTCGATGTCGTGCAGGATATCGCCGACCATCCAGGAATGCGTCAGATCCACGTTGAGTTCACCGGCTGCTTGAGTCAGCAGGCCGGGATAGGGTTTTCGGCAATAGCACTCCATGGTGAACGAGGGCACCGTGCCTTCTGGATGATGAGGACAGTAATAAAACCCCGCGAGAGGAACCTCGAACTTTGCGAGCTCGGCCCGGAGCGCGATTTGCTCGTGCATCAGATCTTCGACCGTGAACCAACCCTGTGCGATGCCTCCCTGGTTCGACACGACGATGAGTGCATAACCGGAGCGGTGCAAGAGGCGCAAACCATCGATGGCTCCCGACATCCATTGGATATGCTCCGGGCCCCGATAGAATGGGCGATTCTCGATCAATGTTCCGTCTTTGTCCAAAAACACCGCTTTGGCGATCATGGCCACGACGTCTCCCGCATCGGAATGACGGTGATTTCCGGCACGACCGTTTCGGCGGGCAGTCGAAGAATGCACAGAACGGTTTCGGCGACGTTGCGTGGATCTTGTAGGCTCGCCAGGTCGATGTCAGGAAACCGATCGAGTAAAAACGGCGTACGCATGCCGCCGCTGATGACCGCCGTGACCTTTATGCCGATGGATCGCGCCTCGACGTGGAGCGCGTGGCTGAACCCCAGCAGGCCCCACTTGCTGGCGTGATAGGCTGAAGCGTTGGCCCAAGCCCGTTTGGCGGCCGTCGACACGATGTTGACGATGTGACCGGTACGCCGTGGGGCCATGATGGAGAGCGCGAGTTTCGACATCACGAACGGGCCGCGAAGGTTCGTCGCCAAGATGCGGTCCCACTCCGGTATGGTCAGCTCTTCCACGGATACGGTCTTGTCGATCGCGGCGTTGTTGACGAGGATGTCCAAGCTGCCGTACCGGTCGCAGAATCGACGCAGGGCCAGTTCCGCCGCCTTCTCATCCGTGACATCCATCGGTACGGCGATGGTGTGGAAACCGTCGCTGTTTAACTTCGAGGCGAGGGTGACGGCGTTGTCACTTCGGATGTCGGCGATGGCGACGGTGGTGCCGTGTTGCGCCAGCGTTCGACACAGGGCTTCACCCAGACCCTGTGCGCCCCCGGTCACGAGCGCCACTTTGCCGTGCAATGAAGAAGTCGGTGTCATCGTCAGGGTCTCCGGGCCGAAGGTTGAGCGGATGGACGGCGGCTTGTCGTACGGGTTCTGGCACGGCGGGGGAGTTCGGCGATCGAGTGCAAGGTGCCTACGGTGGAGCTTCGGTCCGTGGCGCACACGCGCTGCTGGACGATGCCGCACAGAATGTGGAGGAGGACGAGGTAGAGGGATTCGCGCGCGTGTGTATGCGGAGAGCTGATCGCGACCGTGACGTGCGCCTCGTATTGTTCCGAATCGGTTTCATTCCCGACAATGGCGATCGCTTGGAGTCCGCGTTGCGCCGCCGCCTCGAAGGTCCGCGATAGGGATGTACCGACTCCATCAAGGCCGATGCCGATGATCACATCACCGGGCCGGGCAAAGATGTCCACTTGTTCGGCGGGGCCGAGGTCGTCGCTTGGGTCGCCGGATGCTCGCTCGTACGCGTGAATGGCGATGGCCGGCAAGCCGGGACGCCCGCTGCCGGCTGCGTGGAGCAGCTGTTGCACCAGCATGTGGGCTGCCCAGGTTTGTCCGGGTGAGGCGCAGACCAGCGCCTTGCCGCCTCGGGCAAACGCGTCGCTCAGGAGGTGGGCTGTCTCCAAGATGGGCACGGACATGGGGCGTTGATGGTCCTTCAGCGACTTGATGACGCCGTCGAATTGCGCCTCCACGAAATCTCGTTCGTCCGTCCGATAGGTCCCGGTCAATTGTTTGTCGGCGAGGACCTGCTCGTACAGTCCCTTCAATCCTTTGACGACTTTATTCCAGGTAAAGAGATCGTTGACCCGTTGTATGGCCTGTCGGCTGAATACACCGAGCAGCTTGGGATTGGCATAGAGGTACGCGATCTTTTCCGCCAGGCCGTCCGGATCTCGCGGCGCGACCAGATACCCGGTTTCTCCGTCACGGACCGTGAATTTGATGCCCCCGACGTTTGACCCGATGACCGGGGTTCCGCAGGCCATCGCTTCCAACGGAGTGATGCCGAACGGTTCATACCACGGGGTCGTCACGAACATGTCCGCGGCGCTGTAGTAGTATTTCAAGACCTCCCGCCCGCGCCGGCCGACGAACGTCACGTGGTCGGCGATGTGTTCCTCGCGGGCGATGTTCTGCAATCGCGCGATTTCCGGGGTGGCGTGCGGATCCGGATCGTCGCGGTCACCTCCCACGATCAATAATCTCGCCGACATCCGATGGCGATGCAGGAGCCGTCCGAATGCACGGATGACCGTCTCGGTTCCCTTGCGGGGAACCAAACGGCCCAGATGAAGGACGACGCGTTCCTCCGGCGGTAAACCGAGCGAGATACGGGCCAGGGTCTTGCTGATCGGCGCCAGTTCGGCCGGATCGAATCCGCATGGGATCATGGTGATGTTCATGGGATCGGCGTTATAGAGCCGGATGAGGTCTTCTTCGTCTTGCGGGGCTTCCGCGATGATGCGGTCGGCTTCTTCCACCAGACGGTCCTCGACGTCGAAACGCTCGTCGGGGAATTCATCGGCCTGGCGCTGAAATTGACGCCGGACGCGGCCCAACGCATGGAACGTGATGACGAAGGGGATGCCCAACTGCTTCTTCAGCTCGGCCGCCACCAAACCGGACATCCAGAAATTGGCGTGTATGAGGTCGTAGGCCTTCCGTTGACAGCGGCAGAACTGCAGCATGTACTCCGTGAAAGAGCCCATGTAGGGCAGCAGGTCTTCCTTTCGGACATAGGTCGGGGGCCCGGCCGGGACATGGATGATCCGCACGCCGTTCACCCACTCGGCGGTCTCGGGGAGGATGCTGCTGTCCCGTCTCGTGAAGACGTCGACGTCGCACCCCATCGCGGCCAGGCATTTGGCGACTTGGCCCACGTAGAGGTTCTGTCCGCCGCAGTCGACGCCGCCGAGAAGACTGACGGGGGACGCATGTTCGCTGATCAGGGCGATTTGCCGCTTCATGTCTTTCCTTATCCTGCCAAGAGTGGCTCAGTCTGGCGCGGTCTCTCATACGCCGTTCCTTGACGAAGGGCTGCGGCGAATACCGCATTCCAATCGTCGATGAAGCGAGTGATGTTGAAACGGCGCTGTCCTTCTCGACGGGTTTCGAGACTCGCTCGATGCGCCTCGGCCGGATCGGACAAGAGCATTTGCATGTAACCGATCAGGCGGCGGAGATCGGTATGGACATAGCCGGACCGACCCTGTGCGATGAGCGTCGCCATTTCAGTGGTGGCCAGGCCGACGACCGGCACACCAAGTGCCATGGCTTCGCACACCGACAGACCAAGACTCGTATAGCGGATGGGATTGAACATGAATCGGTATCGGCACATCAGCTGCGGCAAGGCGTCATGTGACATTTCTCCCAGCCCGCCCAATTCCTCCGATTCCATCCCGACAAGATCCAACGGGATTTCCCGTCGCACCCGCTCGAATACGTCGCTGCCGAGGCGGCGCCCGCGTCGCCGCAGTCCGTTCACGACGACAAGACCCTTGGGAATCTCCCCGGTGTACCGAACGCCGTGCGGCACCAGGACCCCGTGCTCGATGATCCTGGTCGGAGTTTTCCCGTTGTCCCACATGAGCTCGTTGAACGGCGTGACGTGCACGAGCAACATGGAGGGATCATCGACGACGTGGCGGGTGTTGGTGGGATGTTCCTGGGGAGGATCATGTTCGAGAAAGATGGCCGGCAGGCGACGTTGCCGAGCCGTCAAAATATCGTATTGATCGCGCAGGTAATGCGTGCGGGACTGGAACAGTATGACGTCGAAGTCGAGTCGAGGGATCTCGTCGATCGGCAAGTCGTGAACTCGTGCCGACCAAGGAAAACCGGGAGCGGCTCCGGCATACCCCGTTCCGGATCCGCCGATCGGCAGATAAAACTCGTGCGGCCCCTGAGTCAGGTAGTACAGGTAGTTCCCATGTACATGCCATGTGAAAATGCGCAGCGGTCTCATCGCAGGCCCGATACGTTAGACTGTTGACTCTCGCGCGGGGATGGTCGGTTCAGCGAGCCATACGCCCGGAAGTCGGCGATGATGTGTTCCAGGCAATTAACGCTCTCGGTCCTGGTGGACCGGTAGAAAGATAAGGCGTCCAGCGCCTGAACCTCCGCCAGAACTTCTTCGACGGTCGTGGCCTGCCCGATGAGCACGCGATGCAAGACGCGATCTTGCGGACCCCACCGAATCGGATCGGAACCGACGCACACGATGACGCTGGGGACCTGGAGGGCCGCCGCCAGGTGGGAGACGCCGGTATCGTTGGCGATCAACTGAGCCGATCGGCTCAAGAGGACCGCCAGTGTGCCGAGATCCGTTTGTCCCACCAGATCGGTCGCATTCTCACGCATGTGGGTCATCACGACTTTCGTGACCGGACGCTCTTCTTCCGTGCCGGTGATCACGACTCGATACCCTTGCTTGACCAATCGATCCGCCACGGAGCCGAACAAATGCGGAGCCCATCGGCGGGCGGAGCCTCGTCCACCGGGATGCAGACATATATACGACCCTGCTTCAAGCCCGTGGACGGATTGAAGACGACGGAAGGTCGCCGTGTCCTGTCCGTTCAGCGGGAATTCCAAGCGGTGGTCATAGGCGGGAATGCCGAGATGGCGGAGCAATGCCAGATGGCGCTCGGGCTCAGGTACATGGTCGGGATAAGGCATGAAGAGTCCTTCGTCGGGACTCTGGTCGCCTGCAGGCACGAAACCGGCTGTCATTTTCGCGCCGAGGAGGGTGAGGAGCTGGTTGGTGTATTGGCCGCTTCCATGCATTTGAAGCGCGAGGTCGAATCGACGCCGTTGCATGGCCGTTAAAAAATCGGGAATCGCGGACACCGCGACCGGCTGCTCGGGGAGCCCCGGGTAACCAGGAAATTCGATGAATTCATCAAGATACCGGTCAAAGCGATCGACGAAGGTTTTCGACCATGGAAGCCCGAGGAGCGCGATGTGAGCCGTGGGGAAAGCGATCCGCAACGAGCGGAAGGCCGGAACCGCACACAATAAATCTCCCAATTGCAGCGCCCTCAGTACGACGATGGTCCGTGGAATCATCGGGAGCCGCGTGTCAATGATCATGTCTGTTGCTCTATCCAGGATCAGTGCAATAGTCGTCAGAGTACTGCCTCACACCATTTCCACGTACTGGGCAGAACCCCCGGCAACGTTTCGTTACCCGGGGAAACTCCTAGATCGCAAACTGGTCCGATTGGTTTATTTGGATTATATGGATGACGGAAGTAGTGGAGAGATCGATTGGATCGCGAAAACTGCGAGGAGGGTCGCATGAAACGAATTCCAACAATCTTAGGAGTTGCATTGTGTGGCGCCGTGTTGTTCCTTGGCTTGTCTTCCTATGTTCAGGCCGAACATGCACCGAGTCCTTCGGACACGATGAAAACCGACTCGTTGACGAATACCCAAAAGTATGGATTTCAATCGGATGATGATAAGCAGCGACATATCAAAGAGGACAGTGCCGAGGCAGGCGGTGCGAAGACCATCAGGGGAGAATTGTTCCGCATTGATGACGCCGAGTATTTCGTCAAGACCAAGGAAGGAGGAGAGGTTCGTTTACACACCGATAAAACGACCGACATGAAAGGGACGATTAAGAAAGGCGATCAGGTAGAAGCCAAGATCAACGAACAGAACCATGCCCTCTCGATTCGAGCGATCAAATAAAGGCGAACGGCATGGAAGCACAGTCGGCCCCGAAGTCGTCGAGACGAGGCTATTCGCGACTCAACGAGATGGCAACGCATGACTCTCTATGACTCGCATATGCTGACGGTGTCCCCACGCCCCCGTTCAGGAATTTTCGGGGAATCCACCAATGATGAGGCCTATCGAGTACTGCCGGGCGAGGACCGCCTTGTCAGGGACCTTATGACTCAAGAGATCGCGACATCCGCGGCTTCCGCCACCGTCAGAGAAGCGATTGAAGTCATCAAAAGTCAGAACGTGCCTATCCTGGTCGTGTGTTTGGAGACAGAACCGGTCATTGCCCTCACGGAATATGATCTAGCGATCCATGTCGTCGCCGAAGACAAAGCGGGCTCGACCCCGCTCCATGAGCTGCTCAAACAACGTATGGTCGTCCGATGCCGCGAGGACGCCATTCTCGCCGACGCGATTTCCGCCATGCTCCACCATCGCATCCGTCATGTTCCGGTCGTGGATGTAAATGGAGACCTCGTCGGGGCTCTTTCGCTCGTGGATGCCGTGGGAGCCATCACGCCGGATGCCGCAGCCGCTTGGCAAACGAAGTTCGGACAATTGTAGACTGCTCATGGGCCGAGCGAAGCCCGTATCGATCGGCGCTATAGATGTGAGCGACCGGCTGTGCCTCAGGTCGTTCCGACGCCCTGGACCATGGGCATCATCGCTCAGGACGTCCCGATACTTCAAACGATGGAGTCGATAGGGAAGCATGTCGAAGACTTCCGATCGAGCGCACGTTCGAGCGTACTGGGATTTCTGACCCTTTTCGTCCTGTTCGGGACCTTCATCCTCGATACCGGATTGCCGGATGGAATCGCAATTTGGGTTCCTTACTCAACAGCCATCGTACTGGCTCTGTTGTGGGACGGTGCGCGTACCATTGCGTCGGTGACCGCAGCGGCACTGGTCCTCCTACTGATCGGACTCTGGATCGGTCCGCTGGGAGATTTTCAATTGGCCGCAGTGAATCGCGCCATCGGCGCCGCGACGATTACAAGTCTCGGTTTGGCGTGCCTGTACGTTGAGCGAACCAGGCGGCAACTCCTCCAGTCTCATGACGAGCTTGCCTCCAGTCAACATCAACTCCATTCGTTCGTCGATGATATGCACAACGTCGGCATCGTGTTGGTGAATCTTCGCGGGCGCGTGACCGAATGGAATCAGGGCGCGCAAGTTCTCACCGGCTACCCGAGCGACGACATCAAGGGCCGGCCGCTCTACCGTATCTTTCCTGGAAAGGCGAATGCGGCGGCTCGATGGGGACATATCTGTCGTCGGGCTCGCCATGAGCGAAAGGTCGTGCGGCAAGAAATCTTCCAGCGGCGAGATGGTTCCTGGTGCGTGATGCATATGGTGGTGAAACCCTTGCACAATCGATTGAGACGTCACCAAGGGTATTCGTTGGTGATACACAACCTCACGAGTCCGCCCTCCCTGACGAAAGAAGGCGGCTCGGCGAGTCCGTTCGCCAGCTTGCTTTTGAGGAATACCCGAGATGTCCTGTTGTACAGATGTCGCTTCGAGCCGCGTCGGACATTGGACTATATCGATGCCGCGATCACCCAATGGCTCGATGATCCCGGTGCGGGAGAGGGGGCCATTCATACCCACGCGCTCGGTGACTGGGTGCATCCGCTTGATCGGGATCGAGCGTGGAATACCATAGAGGAGGCGGTCACGGCACGACGTCCGTATGTGCTGGTGTATCGGCTCGTCAGCGTCACAGGCCACGAAAAGTGGGTATGGGACGAGGGAGAAGCCGTCACCTCCGACGATGGACGCGCAATCGGCTTGAAAGGATTTCTCGCCCGTCTGTGATTCCTCCAGCTCTGTATCTAGGGGGGTGCCGAGTACGAGTTCTGCCCCGAACCCGATAGGTACAGGTGTCGCGATGCAGCCGTGCAACTTCACGACAGGCACGACCACGGAATCACAGCTTCCATGACACCTCACATGAGTCTGCTCGGAGCGCAGGTAGTAGAAAAGGGTGTGCAGTTTCGGGTGTGGGCTCCCAAAGCCGAACGCATCGACGTGGTACTCGGGAGCGGCCATACGCGACCGCTCGACAGAGACGGTGACATGGGTCACTTCACGGGAATCGTTTCAGATGCGAATTCCGGAATGACCTACCGCTATCGGATCGACGAAAAACAGGACTATCCCGATCCCTGTTCGCGTTTCCAACCCGAGGGGCCTCACGGTCCTTCGCAAATCGTGGACAACTCCTCCTATCGATGGCGGGACCACGATTGGCCTGGTGTCCGGATCGCGGGGCAGGTCATCTATGAACTCCATATCGGCGCGTTCACCGAGGAGGGTACCTTCGATGCCGCGATTCAAGAACTGGATTCGCTCAAGCGTCTTGGGATCACGCTGCTGGAAATCATGCCGATCGCGGAATTCCCCGGTCGATGGAATTGGGGATACGACGGGGTGTGTCTGTTCGCTCCCTCACATATGTACGGGGACTATGACGCCTTCAAGCGCTTTGTGGACGCCGCTCATGAGAAGGGACTGGGGGTCATTCTCGACGTGGTCTACAACCATTTTGGACCGGATGGGAATTACTTGTCGGCATTCAGCGATGATTACGTCACCGACCGGTATTCGAATGAGTGGGGGCAAGCCCTCAATTTCGACGGGCCGAGGTCGGAGGGCATGCGGGAACTGGTCGTCCGGAATGCCTGTTATTGGATCGACGAATTTCATCTCGATGGTCTCAGGCTCGACGCGACCCACGCCATTCACGATGCCAGCAAGGAGCATATCCTGGCGACACTCTCTTCAGAGACGCGGCATGTGGCGGGCCGGCGATCCATCGTCTTGATCGCGGAGAGTGAATCGCAGGAGATTCGAGCGGTACAGGCCGTCAACGAGGGTGGATGGGGCATGGACGCCGTTTGGAGCGACGACTTTCATCATGTGTCGAGGGTGGCGGCGACCGGTCGGAGCGAGGCCTACTACACGGACTATCGCGGTACGCCGCAGGAATTTCTCTCGGCCTTGAAGCGCGGATTCTTGTATCAAGGCCAGCGGTACCATTGGCAACGCAAAGCCAGAGGTACCGTCGTGAAACATGAGCCGGCCGCTCGCTTCGTGTTCTACATTCAAAATCACGATCAGATCGGAAATACCCTGACCGGCAACCGCCTTCATACGTTGACGAGCCCGGGACGGTACCGAGTGCTCACGGCGATCAACTTGCTGGCTCCGCAGACCCCCATGTTGTTCATGGGACAGGAGTACGGCGCCTCGAACCCCTTTCTGTACTTCGTGGATTTCGCCGGCCAGGAGATCGGTCCGAAAGTGACACAAGGACGGCGGGAGTTCCTGAGTCAATTTCCCAGCTATGCCTCCGAGGAAGCCCAACGGTCGATGTTCGATCCTAACGACCCCATGACGTTCGAACGATCCAAGCTGGACCGCACCGAACGTCATGCGCACGGTCCCCTCTACCGGCTCTGCCGGGACCTGTTACGACTGCGTCGCGAGGATCTCGTGTTCTCGGCGCAGTCCCGTGAGGCACTCGATGGAGCCGTCTTGGGGCCGCAGGCCTTGGCCGTCCGTTATTTCGAAGAAACGGGCTATGACCGGCTTGTGGTGATCAATCTAGGGGCGGACCTCCACTTTGTTCCGGCTCCCGAGCCGCTGTTGGCGCCGCCACCGGGCGGATATTGGACGCTTCTCTGGTCGAGCGATCATCCGCAATACGACGGACCGGGAATCGTCAATCCACTGACCGAAGAAGGCTGGCATATCCCCGCCGAGTCGGCGACGGTTTTTCGCATCGAACGGGATGTCGCGGCCGGCGCTCAAGAGCAAAGCCCATGAGCGACGCGATAATTGCATCACCGCCTCAATCCGAGCCGGCGATCACTCTGCCATGGAACCGAAATGGGGATGTGAATGCTTTTTTGTCTCTCGAATGGCTGGTGACAAACGGGTTGGGAGGGTACTCATCCAGCACGGTCATGCAGATTGCGACACGCCGTTATCACGGAATATTCGTCCCCGACTTGCCTGCGCCGAGGGGACGCACCACGGTGATTCCCCGGCTTGATGAAGAACTCGATGTCGGCGGGCAGTCCGTGCGGCTGAGTGGTGCGGAACACGCGGATGGCTCATTGGACACGGACATCTTCGAATATCTTACGGTTTTTCGCCGAGAATGGCGAACTCCGATATGGAGCTTCTCATGCCACGGTCGCGAGGTGCTCAAGCGCGTCATCATGCCGTATGGCCAGAACACGGTCTATGTGGAATACCGGCTGCGTGCCGGAGAGCCCCTCACGTTGCGGCTGCGACCGTTCATCACCTTTCGCATGCCCGACGCGCCGCTCAGTGAGGCGCGTCGAGGTCCATTTCTTCTCACGGCCGTGAGAGAACGTTATGAAGTACAGGTATGCGAAGGGGTGGCTCCCTTGAAACTCTGTTTAAGACCGCATGCGGGCGTGTTCGTGATGGACTCATACATCAGCCATGGCGTGTCGTATCGAGTCGACCGAGATCGCGGATCTTTGTATGTCGAGGATCTCGAGAGTCCCGGCTATTTTTCAGTGCAGTTAAGGCAAGATCAGCCGGTCGCGTTCGTGGCCAGCATGGAACCATGGGAGAATCTTCAATACGACCCGGCCGCCATATTCGACGCCGAGCGCGCTCGGTTAGTAAAGCTCGTTTCTCAAACCCGACCGACCGACCCCTTCGAAGTGCGGCTTACCCTCGCGGCGGACCAGTTCATCGTGTTCCCCGGTAGTCGCATGGAAGAACATGCCTTGGCCCAGGCCTCGGGAGATGAAGCGCGGACTGTCATTGCCGGGTACCATTGGTTCACCGACTGGGGACGGGACACGATGATCAGTCTGGAAGGACTCACGCTGTGCACCGGCCGTCATCGGGAGGCTCGAGCGATTCTCCGAACCTTCGCCCGGTACATCAAGGACGGACTCATCCCGAATTTGTTTCCCGAGGGGAAACGCACCGGACTGTACCATACGGCGGATGCCACCTTGTGGTTCTTTCACGCACTCGATCGGTATTACGAGGTGACGGGCGACCGGGACACGCTGATGGTGTTGTATCCGGCATTGAAAGGAATCATCGAGCATCATCTGACGGGAACCAGTTTTGGGATCGGCATCGACGAACGTGACGGCCTCTTGAAGGCCGGAGCGCCGGGCTATGCATTGACGTGGATGGATGCCAAGGTGGAGGACTGGGTGGTCACGCCGCGGCGGGGCAAGCCGGTGGAGATCCAGGGGCTCTGGTACAACGCCGTCCGATTGATGGGACGGTGGGCCGCCGACCTGGGAGAACGCTCGGACCGATGGGACGGCTTGGCGAAACGCATCGAGGATTCGTTCAACGATCGGTTTTGGTACGCCTCCGGAGGATACCTCTATGATGTGGTTGACGGCGAGGCGGGGGATGATGCCAGTCTGCGCCCCAACCAGGTCTTTGCGATCTCGCTTCGATATCCCGTTTTGCGGAAAGAACGGTGGACCTCGGTCCTGACCGTCGTGCGGGAGAAACTGCTGACCCCGTTCGGACTCCGCAGCCTTGCGCCGGGTCACCGCGACTATAAACCGATGTACTTCGGAGATCTGCGGGCACGGGATGCGGCTTACCATCAAGGAACGGTCTGGGCCTGGCTGATCGGTCATTTTATCGACGCCTCGTTGAAGGCAGGAGTGGATCGGTCAGAGTGTCGCCGCCTGTTGGATGGGTTCGAGGGGCACATGGCCGATGATGGAATCGGCACCATCAGCGAAATCTTCGATGCCGATCCCCCTTACGCGCCACGCGGATGCATCGCGCAGGCCTGGAGCGTCGCCGAAGTGCTGCGTGCCTATCAGGCCACCAAGGAATCGGATGAGTGAACGGTGCATGGAACTGAGGATCGGGACATCGGGGTGGCATTATCGGCATTGGAGAGAACGGTACTATCCCGCGTCGTTGATGCCTCGGAACATGTTGAGTTTTTACGCGCGGGATTTCGATTCCGTGGAAATCAACAACAGCTTTTACCGCCTTCCCAGTGAACAGGCGATGGACAGGTGGCGTCTCTGCACTCCCGTGGACTTTCGCTTTGCCGTGAAGGGAAGTCGCTATATCACGCACCGAAAAAAACTTGCGGACCCGGAAAGTGCGCTGACGCGGTTTCTGCCGATCGTCGATCGATTGGGGCGGAAGCTCGGCCCGATTCTTTTTCAGCTGCCGCCTCACTGGCATTGCGATCTCGAACGACTCAACGCGTTTCTCCACGCGCTTCCCGCGGGACATCGCGTCAGCTTCGAATTGCGGGATCCCACATGGCATACGGCGGAGGTCTATCGGGCGCTTCGTCGTCACAATGCGGCCTTTTGCCTGTTTGACTTGGCGGGTTTCCAGACCCCGGTCGAGTTGACGGCCGACTTCGTCTATGTGCGGCTCCATGGTCCGGGGGACAAGTATCAAGGGGACTATTCACCCGCCGATTTGGCGAAATGGGCTCGGCGTCTCGAACGCTGGAGTCCTCGGTTGAGGGCGGCTTATGTCTATTTCGACAACGATGAAGCCGCCTATGCCGTGAAAAACGCGAAAGAGTTGAAGCGGCTCATGGCGTCCTAAGAACGTGCATCACTAACGGAGGAGAATATGTCTACACCGGCCAGCGTACATGGACATCCGATCCATCCCATGATCGTCCCGATTCCGATCGGGCTGTGGATATTTTCCCTGGTTTGCGATGTCGTCTATGACTTTGGTCTGGGAGGTCCGCTTTGGAAGACCATCGCCCACTACGCGCTCGTCGGCGGCCTCATCGGAGCGATCATGGCGGCCGTGCCCGGTGCAGCGGACTATCGGTCACTGTCGAATCCTCGCGTGGTTTCCATCGCGCGGCTTCACATGTTGCTGAACCTTTCGCTCGTGTTTCTGTACGGCGTCAATGCCTGGCTCCGATACGTCGGCTCTCCGGACGCTCTTGTGCCGTCTTTGTTGTCGTGGGTCGGCGTGGTCGTCTTGGGCATCTCAGGTTGGCTCGGGGGAGAGTTGGTGTACGTGCGCCGTGTGGGAGTCGGAACGGAAAGCGGAGATCACGAGGCGTCGAGAACACAGCAACGCGCCGCGTAAACGTGGACTTCATCAGAGAGAGAAAGGCAGGACAACCATGGCGGCGACGGTCGCGGACATCTTGGTGGAACGCCTCATCGATTGGAACGTGGATACGGTGTTTGCCCTTCCCGGTGACGGGATCAACGGTCTTTACGAAGCCTTGCGGACCCATCGAGACGCCATTCGGGTGATACAAGTCCGCCACGAGGAAGCGGCCGCATTGGCGGCGTGCGGCTACGCCAAATTTACTCGAAGGCTGGCTGTCTGCTTGGCCACGTCCGGTCCGGGCGGAATCCATCTTCTGAACGGCCTCTACGACGCCAAATTCGACGGGCAGCCGGTATTGGCCATCACCGGACATACGTACCACGATTTGATCGGCACTCATTATCAGCAGGACATCGATCTCGACCGCGTGTTCAGCGATGTGGCGGCCTTCAGCGGGCGCGTCATGGGTCCCGCTCATGTGTGTAATGCGGTGGATCTCGCCGTCAAAACCGCAATCTCCAAACGCACTGTCTCTCACATCACGATTCCCAAGGACATCCAGGATTGGCCCGCCGAAGGAATGCGATCCAAGGCGAATGTCGCCGAGCACAGCGGTGATCGGATCAGCGAAGCGTTGCCGCTCCCCGGAAAGGCGCAGCTGGAGCGCGCGGCCGCGTTACTCAACCAAGGAACCAAAGTCGCCATTTTGGCGGGGCGGGGTTGTCTGTCGGCGCGTGATGAAATCGTCATGTTGGCCGAAAAGCTCGGCGCGCCGATCGTGAAGCCGCTGCTCGGGAAAGCGGTGGTGCCGGACGATCATCCCTACACGACCGGGGGGATCGGGTTATTGGGCACGGCTCCGTCGCAAGACGTGATGGAGGAGTGCGACACGTTGATCATCGCGGGGAGCAGCTTTCCCTACCTCGAATTCTATCCGAAGCCGGGCCAGGCCAAGGCCATCCAGATCGATCTGGATGCGGCCCGGATCGGATTGCGGTATCCGGTCGATGTCGGACTCGTCGGACAATGCTGGGACGTGTTGCGTGCCCTGTTGCCCTTGGTCGATCCGAAATCAGACCGGCGGTTCCTCGAACGGGCGCAAGAGCGGAAGACCCGGTGGGATAGGCTCATGGAAGAACGGGGTACGCGCGACGACATCCCCATGAAGCCACAGGTCATCGCCCATGCGCTCAACGACGTGCTCGCCGAGGATGCGATCATCTGTTGCGATACCGGAACAGTGACCACGTGGGCGGCGCGGCACATCCGCATGCGCGGTTCCATGCAGTTTTCCGTATCGGGAACCTTGGCGACGATGGCGAACGGACTGCCGTACAGCATCGGCGCGTCGGTCGCCTTCCCCGGCCGGCAAGTGGTCTGTTTTGCCGGGGACGGCGGGTTCACCATGTTGATGGGGGACCTAGCGACCGCGGTCAAATACCGTCTGCCGATCAAAATCGTCGTGATCAAGAACAACTCCCTCGGAATGATCAAGTGGGAACAAATCGCCTTCGAGGGAAATCCGCAATATGGCGTCGATCTGCAGGCCATCGATTTCGTGGGGTTCGCTCGCGCATGCGGGGCAGTCGGCTATTCCGTGAGTGATCCGGCTCGCGTGAGGGAGACCCTACGAGACGCGTTTGCGCAGCCGGGTCCCGTCGTGATCGAAGCGGTCGTCGATCCTTATGAACCGCCGTTGCCCGGCAAACTCACGACCGACCAGGCCTGGCAGTTCACCAAGGCCATGGCTCGAGGCCAAAAAGATCGCTTGGAAATCGTGAAGACGGTCATCGAGAACAAGATCCGTGAAGTGGTGTGACGCGGTCATCGAACAACCGGTGGAGCCATCGGTTTCTTCATACAAGTTGTCCTTCATCAGACAGATTGTCCGCGACGACGGTCGTGTCGCGTCGTGTTCGGCTTATGTGAGAAACGCTTTATGGGGACATGCCGTTATGTTTTCAAGGGTACAGATGCCACCGGCGCTGAGGATGGGCAGGGCAAAGTTTGTGCAATCCACACAGTGGCTAAGTCGGCCGGAGATAGACCGCCGGGATATGGAGAGGGGGACGGATATGGATTTTGTGGCAAATATCGAAGAAATCCGAAGACGGGCTCGCCAGCATATCGAAGAGGGCCCGTTTACTCACGATTATTCGCTCGATCGTAACCAAGCCGTACGCATCCTCAATGACGCATTGGCCACGGAGTACATGTGCGTGCTTCGTTACCGCTTTCACTATTTCATGGCGACGGGCATCCATTCGGCCGCCGTGGCGACAGAATTTCTTGAGCATGCCCAGGAAGAACAGGGCCATGCCGATCGCCTTGCGGAACGCATCAAGCAGTTGGGGGGGAAACCGGAATTGCATCCGAACGCGATTGCAGAGCACAGCCATAGCGAGTACCGGGAAGGAACCTCTCTCGTGGATATGATCCGTGAAGATCTGGTGGCCGAGCGCATCGCGATCGAAACGTATCGGGAAATGATTCGGTATTTCGGACAGGGTGACCCGACCTCGCGGGTGTTGCTGGAGGAAATTCTGGCCAAAGAGGAGGAGCATGCCGACGAATTGGCGGACCTTCTGTTTGCCGTCCAACCTGATGCCAACGAGGGGACCCGTAAGCTGTATTTTCAGGACGAGGTGCCGACGAAGCAGTAGATGACTGAGCCCCGTACATCGGTATTCATTCACCACAGGAGGGTTGCATGGCACGGAAGCAAAAGGAAATCGAACAAGACGAAGAAGAAATGTCCGAACAGGAATCCGTCAATGTTCTGGAGATGCTGAAAGAAGACCATCAGAAAGTCCAAGAGCTTTTCGAGCAATTCGAGAATGCGGACGGCCGATCCAGGCAAGGAATCGTTGAAGAAGCGCTGAAGGAGTTGGAAATCCACACCAAAATCGAGGAGACCCTCGTGTATCCGGCTATTCGCGAGGCGATCGAGGAAGAAGAGACCGTGGACGAAGCGAATGAAGAACATCACGTCGTCACGTTGCTGAGCAAAGAACTGCGGAAGATGAAGGGATCGGCCGACGGTTATCGGGCGAAGTTCAAAGTTTTGAGCGAGCTCGTGAAGCACCACATCGAAGAGGAAGAGACCGAAATGTTTCCACAAGCGGAACAAGCCGAGATCGACTGGGAGGAGATCGGACAAGAAGCGATGAAAATCAAAGAACGGATGATGAAACAAAAAGGAGCAAGCGGCCATCGACGGGCGGCATGACGTCTTTCCCACCCACAGCAGGCGGCTGCCGTATCGGCATGTCCGCCTGCCCCGCCGTCTTATTCGGACTTCCTCACGAATCTCTGAAAGGAGGTGACAGTTTGCATGCCGAGTCGAAGATTTGCGCAAATAGTCGGGGGCTTGTTTCTCTTCATAGGATTCGTGGGTTTCATCCCCGGAGCGGTATCGAATCCTCACCCAACCGCTGTGCCGGGTCTCTTCGCGGACGGAGGCTATGGTCTCTTATTCGGTCTGTTTCCGGTGAACTGGATTCACAATCTGATCCATCTTGGAGTAGGCATCGCGGGTTTGTCTTACGCCAGCAGCGTGAGCAATGCCAGGGCCTTCGCTCGCGGGCTGACATGGTTCTACGGCGCCCTGGCCGTTATGGGGGTCATCCCGCCGCTCAGCATGGCGTTCGGCCTGGCTCCGTTACATGGGTGGGATGTATGGCTTCATGGGGGGACTGCGGCTCTTGCCGCCTACTATGGGTACGGCAAGCGTGCGCAGGCGGATGAAATAGCCGAAGGTTATCGTCGAGCTGCCTGACCATTCCTTCACGTACGTCATGAGACAACGAGCCGCAACGCGGCCGTTGTCTCATGTGACGCCTACGCATATTGTCTCGCTTCCCACGGGGCGAGAGCCTCCCCAACGATCTTAACCGATTCTGGCATCGGCCCCATCGGTCTGCCAGGTATCGCGGATCGATTGTGCATCGAGAATCAAGCGGCTTTCGTCAGCGGATTCCGTGGGATACGGCGGCGACGAGCGGTTGAGATACATCGCCAGAGCTCTTCACCGTAAGGCACGACGATGAACAGTGCGATCGAACTGAAGAGAGTCACCAAATAACCCACGGGCAAGGGATCTGTCTTTGGCTCAACGGCAAAGCGGGGAGCCTCGGGACCGAGGCCGAATAAGGCCAGGAACTGATTCCAGTACAGCACGGTGACGAAGGACGCCGCCATGATGGGAAGGACTTCCAGGAAACTATGGACGTGCTGTTCCCACGGACTGATGTATCGGCGCGTGTGCGCATAATAGACGTCCCACAAGGCCGTCGCCTCATGGACCACCAGGGCGATCAGCATGATGGCAATGACCAGGGCGTTGATTTCGAAGAGCAGCGCCACGACCACCGGGAATCCGGCTTCTCCGAGTTGGAGTAGGTGCAGAACCGATTCCTTCGTACCCGTGTTTTCTTCGATGCGGGTACGTTTATGCAGAAAATAATCAGTAAGACCGGCCAGTACCCATAGAGGAAGAATGAAATAGAGCAGATAGTTTCGGACTAAAAGAGCCGGATCAACCATGAGGTACCTCCATGCATATTCCTTTCATGCATATTCCTTTCCATAGCGGAAGGTGTGACCCGGCGGACCGGGAATCTCTACAAGCGAACGGCTGTGGCGCTGTAAATGTAAAGTGGGCCGGCTGAGTGATGAAGATGGTGGAATTCTCGTCAGAGCCATGCAACTAGGGAGTTCCCATGTGGCCTACCACGCCTGGTAGGTATACACATTTCAACTCCAGGTAACCGGGAGAACGTGTTCCATGAAGACAGATCGCGCGATGGGCCTTGTTTCTTCCTTGAGCAACGCATGCGCAGGCACGGGATGATTCTCGGTGAAGCGGCCTGCCTCTTGCACACCGAAAGAGCCTCATGATGCTCAATATGGATAGGGAAATATCGTATAGTCCGAAAGCTCATGATTGGGATTTCACCTTATCGGCAAAGCGAGAAATCGCAACCGGGGGAGGTACTGTGCAAGCGACCATTCCTGTCCCCGTCAAGCCCGTTCACACGTTGGTCCGGCGGGGAGCCGATGTCGTCAAGATGATCGGACGGCACTTCGTACAATCACTCCAACGAATAGTCTCATGACATGATTGTCACACGAGGAGGAAGACGATGACGACTGAGAATTTGTCGGGACAAAAACCATATCGAACCAATACGCAAGATATGGGATGGAATGAAGAACGAGCCGGTTTCGATGATGAGCGGGAAAACATAGGCGATGGTCAGCGGATGCTGTCAGGCATGGCAGGGATGGCCTTCCTCGTGTCCGGGCTGTCTCGTCGTGACTGGACCGGTGCGGCGCTGGCCATGGTGGGAGGAGGGCTCCTCCATCGGGCGATCAGCGGCCATTGCCCCGCATTCGAGGCCATGGGAATCGATATGAGCTCCAACGATCAACGGAGGCCGGCAAGCGACACGAATCGATTGGGCCGACGCAAGGTCCATACGAAACGCGCGACAAAAATCCAACGGGCCATCGAGATCGATCGTCCTCCGAACGAAATCTACCGGTTTTGGCGGTCGTTCGAGAATTTGCCCCGCATCATGACCCATCTTGATTCGGTGCAAGTGGTCAATGATCGGTTGTCCCACTGGGTCGTGAAGACCCTGCCGGGTGGTCCCAAAGTGGAGTGGGATGCCGAAGTCATCAACGATGTGGAGAATCAACGCATCGGATGGAGGTCGCTCAAAGGTTCGGACGTGGACAATACCGGTTCGGTCGAGTTCAAGCCGACGGCCGATGGAAGACGAACGTGGTTGACTGTGACGCTGCAGTATGAACCTCCGGGCGGCAAGGTGGGAACGGCTGTCGCCAAGTTGCTCGGAGAAGACCCGAACACCAAGATCGCCGAAGACCTGCAGCGATTCAAAGAACAGATGGAGACGGGTGCCTTTTCGCACGCCGACGCTCGATAGGAGTCCGCCATGTCACAGGTCACGTTTTCCGGACATCCCCTCCACCCGCAGTTGATCGTCATGCCGGCCGGGCTGTTGCCATTCAGCTTGGTCTTGGACCTGCTCCATGTGTCGACGAAGAACCGGTCCTTCGCCGACGCGTCCTACTACACCATGCTGGGCGGTTTGCTGGGAGGTCTCGTCGCGGGAACGGCCGGAGCGATGGACTATGCGACGATTCCTCGAGACCACCAAGCCAAGCGGCTTGGCCGTCTGCACGGCATGATGAATGTCGGATTGCTGACGTTGACGGCTTTCAATGTACTGATGAGGCGGCGCAATCGCACGCCCCGCACGTTGCCCATGCTTCTATCGTTGTTGGGCAATGTCGGTCTATTTGTGTCGGCCTGGTACGGCGGGCATCTGGTGTACCACCATGGGATGCGCGTGCGGGGCACGGAGCTGTCAGGCGGATCGGACGAAAATAAATTGCCCGGCGACGAGTCGCTGGCCAGGGTGCTGGCATCCACGGCTCAGGGGAACGGAGAAGTGTAGGTTCAATGCAAAGAGAAGCGCGCAGCGCGCTCGCCAAATATGATCTCCTCGTGTTACCGGACGATCATGTGGTCGGGCCCGCGGCGGCGCCCATGACGCTCATCGCCTACTGCGACTTCGAGTGTCCGTATTGTCGAGAAGCGCAGCCCCTCCTTCATCGCCTCCGTGAGCGACATTCCACCCGCCTCCGGTTCGTCTATCGGCATTTCCCACTGGTCAGGAAACACCCGCATGCCCAGCTTGCCGCGGAGGCTTCCGTCGCGGCTGGGCTGCAGGACCGCTTCTGGCCGATGCATGACGTGCTGTTCCAAAACCAAGATCATCTCGAACTCGACGATCTCTATCTCTATGCCGCGATGGCTGGATTGGATGTGCCCCATTTCAAAGGAGACCTGCACGCGGGAGTCGGCGTCCTGAAAGTACGGCGTGATGTGCTGTCCGGCCATCGCTGCGGAGTACAAGGGACACCCACTTTCTTCGTCAATAACGTGTTGGTATCCAACAGCGATGAGCTCGAGCAGGCAGTGTCGAGACAGGCGAAAAAGGGATGATCTATGAATGATCCTCGGAGCCGTTCGCGTCGTCCTTTATTGACGGTTCCACGGTGCGCATAAGAGAACATCTGTCCCATCCAGGAACAGATTGTCTGCGAATGGTTTCGTGCTCGGACTTCCGACCGGTTTACGGCTCTGATAAGTCGCGGAGGATCGGCCATTACTTAGTCCTCGCTTCGTCATAGGGTACTGATTCGACCGGCTCAAGTTTTGCACGGGGGCGGTTGAACATGGCGCCTTAGTATCAGTAATGGAAGGGAGAAGTTCCCGACCAGCGGCAACTCACATTATCCAAGGAGCATCCCATGTATCGGATGATCGCCGTCGGCCTGTTTATCGGTGTCGCATTCGGTTTCTTTGCGGGAGGGCTGGGAGCCCAGGTGGATGTGAAATCAGACCCGGCAGGAGTGCAATTAGACTCTAAATCAGATACCCAAACGTTTCTGACGATCGCCGCCGAGGAACAACAAGTGGCGATCGCGCTCGGTCAACTGGCTGCACAGCGGGCGGAGAACAAGCAGGTGAAGGAGTACGGATCGAAGGCGGTCGAGGATCATAAGAAAGTCCGCCGGGAGGCGGAACAACTCGCATCGAAACACAAGGTGCCGCTGCCGACGAAGCTCACTGCGGAAGACCAGAAAAAAGTCGACGAAATGTCGAAATTGTCCGGCCATGAGTTCGATCGGGCCTATATGAATTTTACCCTTCAGAATCACGAGACGACGTTGGAGGAATACCAGCAGCACATAGACACCATGAGATATCCCGATCTTCGGGAATATTTCACCTCGACTTTGCCCGTTCTGAAGGCGCATCGCGACCAGGCACGCATGGTCAAGGCCTCTCTCCAGACCAATCCCTAGCATGAGCTCCGATCGAGGACGCGCCTCCGGGGGCGTCCTCGACCGAGTCCTTCGGACAGTAAAACGAGTCGTCATCGATATGTGTCCGAGGATCAGTTCGAGGGCTTATGAGATACGACACGTCCGTTGTTCCCCTGATCCAGCGCGTCCTGCTCCCGACCGATCTCACCGAAGAAGGCCGGAGTGCGTTTGCCCACGCGTTGATCGTCGCGCTGATCGCCAAGGCCAAGTTGACCATCCTTCACGTATCCGATAGCCGGGACGAGTCGTGGGCCGACTTCCCCGGAGTCCGCGATACGCTCGAGCGTTGGAGACGGCTTCCCCAAGACAGCGAACGGACCGACGCCGTCACTCGAGGCTTCTCCGTTCAAAAGGTCCGGATGGTTCACGACGATCCGGTCGAGTCCATCAGGACCTTTCTGAAGACGCACGGCACGGATCTCATGGTCTTGGCCACGGATCAGCATAAGAGCGGCGTTCCATGGCTCAACAGATCCGTTGCGGCCAGCGTCGCCGGCAGATCGCGAGAGATGACGCTCTTTATTCCCAAGGGTATGGAGGGTTTCGTCTCGCTCGATAACGGCTCGATTTCTCTGGAAACCATCTTGATTCCCGTCGCGCCGATTCCATCCGCCCAGCCGGCCGTTCACGCCGTCGCCAGACTGGTGTCCGGTCTCTGTTGCGAAACCGGCACGATTACTCTTCTGCATGTCGGAGACGAAGATGCGATGCCACAGGTGGTTTGTCCGGACATTGCCGGGTGGCGCTGGAACCGAGAGACGCGGAGCGGCGAGGTGATCGAGATCATTCATCAAGTCGGCAACGAGATCGGTGCGGACCTGATCGCGATGGCCACGGACGGTCGCAACGGCCTATTGGACGATCTGCGCGGAAGCCATAGCGAGCGAGTGTTACAGGAGTCGACCTGTCCCCTCCTCACGATCCCGGCCGACGGATTCATCACCGCAGTTTTGTAAGAGCTGCCATACAGCGGCTCCCCTCATTCCCCATAGAAAAGGGTCACAAGCATTATTCCGCCAAAGTAAGGGGCGCAAGTTCCATTTCTCCGGGGGTTTACTAGTCGCCGGCGACCGGTATTGACGATACAAGTTATAGAAGCTCTCGGGACTCTTACGCCCGATGAGCGCGGACGAGCGGCAGATCAAAGGGTTAAGAAGGAGATCACACGATGTTACGTCAAGCTTTCAAATCGATTCAGAACAAAAGTCTCGCGTTGGCGGCGGGCCTTGTTTTCAGCGGTCTTCTGACCGCCCAGGTGTCCTGCGCCGCCGACCGCGAGCAGAGCAAGTCACCCGTGGCGCCTGCCGACGCGCAGTTGCCGGCGGTCGCCGAAGGGAATGTTTTGACGACCAATCAAGGCATGCGCATAGAGGATGACGCGAATTCGCTCAAGGCCGGAGCGCGAGGGCCGACGTTGATGGAAGACACCCAGTTCCGGGAAAAAATCATGCACTTCGACCACGAGCGAATGCCGGAACGAGTCGTCCATCCGCGCGGTTCCGGCGCGCACGGATACTTCCAGGTCTATAAGCCGTTGACTCGCTACAGCAAGGCGGCGGTGTTCAGCGATCCTTCCGTGAAAACTCCGGTATTCGTTCGGTTTTCGAACGTCAATGGAAATCTGGGTACGGCGGACACCATTCGGGATGCGCGGGGGTTCGCCGTGAAATTCTACACGCACGAGGGCGTGTGGGATTTGGTGGGCAACAACATTCCGGTGTTCTTCATTCAAGATGCGATCAAGTTTCCCGATTTGGTCCATGCATTCAAGCCGGAACCCCATAACGACATTCCACAGGCTTCCACCGCGCACAACAACTTTTGGGATTTCATCTCGCTTTCGCCGGAATCCATGCACATGATCATGTGGGTCATGTCGGATCGGGGAATTCCCCGGAGCTATCGCATGATGGACGGATTCGGCGTCCATACCTTTCGATTGGTCAACGACCAGGGCAAGTCCACCTTCGTGAAGTTCCATTGGAAGCCCCTGCTCGGAGTGCATTCGCTCGTGTGGGATGAGGCGCAAAAACTGGCAGGCAAAGATCCGGACTTTCATCGCCGGGATCTGTGGGAGGCGATAGAGAATAAAACGTATCCGGAGTACGAGCTGGCGCTCCAGCTCTTGCCGGAGGAAGAGGCGGACAAAGCGCCGTTCGACATCCTCGATGCCACCAAGATCTGGCCGGAAGATCAATTTCCGCTTCAGCGTGTCGGCAAGCTGACCTTGAACCGTAACCCGGATAATTTCTTCACCGAGACCGAGGAAGTGGCGTTTCATCCGGGCCATCTTGTGCCCGGCATCGACGTGACCGACGACCCGTTGCTGCAAGGCCGCCTCTTCTCCTATCTCGATACCCAACTGAATCGATTCGGTACGCCGAATTTCACACAACTTCCGATCAACCAACCCAAGTCGCCGGTCAACAACTTCCAACAGGACGGCATCATGCGGTTCAACAATCGCCCGGGTCGAATCAATTATGAACCGAACTCCGGGGATAAGGTGCCGAGTCAGGTGGATGCGAAGAAGGGGGGGTATGTTCACTATCCCGCGGCGGTTCAAGGTCAAAAGGTCCGCGAGCGCAGCAAAACTTTCGGCGATCACTACACGCAAGCGGCGCTGTTCTACAACAGTCTCTCTCTGCCCGAGCAAGAACATATCGGACAAGCGCTGATTTTCGAGCTGGGAAAAGTATCGGACGTCAAGATTCAAAAACTCATGCTCGACCATCTGTCGAAAGTAGACGGCACCTTGGCCTCGATGGTCGGAATGAAACTCGGATTTGAGGCTCCGAAAGGTCCATCGGCGAGTCGTGCCGGCAAGACGAAGGGTTTGAGTCAGGAAGAGGGCCCGAGGGACTCGATCAAAGGTCGAAAAGTCGCGGTATTGGCAGGCGACGGCGCGGCTGCTTCCGACATCAAGCAACTGGAGACGGCCCTGAAAAAAGAGGGGGCCACGATGGAAATCATTGCGCCGCGCCTCGGCGAGCTCAAAGGTGGTGTGAAAGTCGATAAGAGTTTGGCGATCGTGGATTCCGTCATGTATGACGCGGTGTACGTTCCAGGCGGCAAGGAAAGCGTCACGACGCTGCTGGGTGATTACGAGGCCCGGCATTTCGTGCGCGACGCTTACAACCATGGAAAGGCGATCGCCGCCAGCGGGGAGGGTCAGGAACTCCTTCAAGCTGTCGGCATCAAGGAGGCCTCGGGAGTCGTGACCGACAAGAGCGGAGGCGCGGGCAAATCCTTTGTGGAGGCGATCGGTCGCCACCGCCATTGGAATCGCCCGAAACCATAAATGCCGTTAGAGCCGACCATTCCAACACCAGTGAGGACCACCCGCACGGCGAAGCCGTGCGGGTGGTCTTGAGTGCTCCTTGTCCCTGCATCCATTTCTTTTCTCCGTACAGAGTATTTCTGGGGCATTTGCTAGTCGCCTGTGCCCGCTGTTGACGGTACATGTAAAGAGTCATGGCTTGGAAATTCAGTCTTATCAAGTCACGCTTGCCGGTAGCCATGCTCTTGAGCCTGCAGACTCTAACCGGTTGTCAAACCTCGCAAACCGAGACGTTCGGAGGACAGCGAAAAGCCGCCGTCGCGTCCGCAGAAGAACGGAAGCGGGCGACGGCTGACACGATGTCTCGCGCGGATAAAGACATGGCGGCCGTACTCACGAAGTTACAGAATCTCGACCCCAAGCCTATCCCTTCGCTCACGGCCGAGGAAGCACGGGTCCAACCGATGCCGGCCGACGCGGTGGCAGCGCTACTGGAGGAGAAGAGCCGGAGCGCGGTTCCGCTGGCGATCGGAAAGACGAAGAATCACATGATCCCCGGTCCTGGCGGACAACTGCCCATTCGAATTTATACGCCTCAAGGAACCGGTCCGTTTCCCGTCATCGTGTACTATCCGGGCGGGGGGTGGGTGATCGGAACGCTCGATACGTACGATGCCTCTGCAAGGGCGCTCGCGAAGACTGTGAACGCCATCGTGGTATCCGTTGAGTACCGTAAAGCTCCGGAGCATAAATTCCCGGCGGCTCACGAGGACGCCTACGCGGCCTATCGGTGGGTGCTCCGCAATGCCGAGAGCTTCGGCGGAGATCCTTCAATGGTCGCCGTGGCGGGTGAGAGCGCCGGGGGAAATCTGGCGGCGGCGGTGTGCCTGATGGCGAGGGCGCGCGGCGAAATATTGCCCGTGCATCAAGCGCTGATTTACCCCGTCGCCGGATACGACTTCAACACGCCGTCGTATCGCGAACATGCTCAGGCCAAACCATTGGACAAGTCAATGATGGCTTGGTTCTTCGAAAAGTATTTGAGAGAGCCGGCGGACGGAAAACATCCGTGGATCGATCTCGTGAACGTCCGTAACCTCAGTGGAATGCCGCCTGCCACCATCATTACCGCTGAAATCGACCCCTTGCGATCGGAGGGGAAACGTTATGCCGAACGACTCATCGAGGCCGGCGTGCCGGTCACGTACCAAAACTTTCGGGGGGTGACACACGAGTTTTTCGGGATGGGGGCCGTTGTCGATGACGCAACACAAGCGGTGCGGTTGGTGGCCAACGGCATGAACGGATCGTTCGACGAACCCGTCTTTTCCCGTCCGAATGACCAAGAGGGGCGCTCGAGGAGCTCGGCACAGATCGAATCGCTGCAGGAATAAGGCACGCAGGTCGGAGGAGCAAGTAACATTTAAGGGAGATTCATATGTCGAGGTTCCTTTCATTATGTCTGGCGATGTGCGGAGCTGCGGGGTTGGTTTCGTCTGTGCTCGCGCAGGCGTCGAAAACCGACGCCCACTCGATTCTCGAGAAGGCGGCGGAAGGACAACAAATAGAAATATCATTAGGCCAACTTGCCGCTCAACGTGCGGTGAATGAACGCGTGAAAGAGTTCGGGCAGCAGATGGTGGAGGATCACAAAAAGGCGAGCCAACAAGTCGAGCAACTGGCCATGAAGCAAGGCGTGCAACTGTCCCCCGGACTCAGCCGAGAACGGAGGGAGAAAGTGAATAAACTCTCTCAACTATCCGGCCATGCCTTCGACCGTGCCTACATGGACTACATATTAGAAGACCATGAAACCATCGTGGAAGAATTTCAGCGGCTGGTGAAGACGGTGCAAGATCAAGACATCCAACAATGGATCACTGCGATGTTGCCGACGTTACAGACGCATCGGGAAAAGGCGCACAAAGTAAAATATTCGCTGCAGACGAGCCCGTAATATGAAACACGCGGAGCCTTCGGGTGGCGGAGGCGGCTGACTGACCAGACAGACCGGACGGACCACGGACGAGACAGACACATGAACGAAAAGACGACGACCGATCAATCAGTGCTTCAGCGAATCAACGACCTTGTCGGCCAGGAACACCAGATGCTGGCTCGTGAAACGAGGAGCGAGGAAGATCTGGAGCAGTTACGGGCCCTGCAAGTCGAGCTGGATCAATGCTGGGATCTCCTTCGTCAACGACGCGCGCGACGGACTGTGGGACAGGATGCCGACCAAGCGCAGGTGCGGCCGCCGGAGATCGTCGAGAGATATGAACAATGAAACAAGCGATCGAACATCAATCGGGTTCCAATGAATCAGTTGGCACATCACACAAGGAGGTAATCATGTCCGTCATAGAAAAATCCATCGAACTCAATGTGCCGGTCAAGACCGCCTACAATCAATGGACCCAGTTCGAAGAATTTCCGCGGTTCATGGAAGGCGTCGAACAAGTTCACCAGATCGACGACAAACATCTGCACTGGAAGGCCAGCATCGGGGGGAAGCAAAAAGAATGGGATGCGGTCATCACCGAGCAGATCCCCGATCAACGGATCACCTGGATGAGCCAGGGAGGCGCCAAGAACGGCGGAACGGTCACATTTACCAGGATTGCGGAGAACAAATCGAAGCTCAGCCTTCGTCTGGAATATGAGCCGGATGGTGCCGTTGAGAAGACCGGTGATGCGGTGGGGGTCGTATCGGGACGAGTGGAAGGCGATCTCCAGCGATTCAAGGAGTTCATTGAATCACGAGGTCAGGAGACCGGCGCTTGGCGCGGCAAGGTGGCCTGAGGGAATACATGAGCGAAGCCTGGAAACGACTATGGTTCGATGGTTTCACGAGCAGCGCCGCCGTCGCAGTGACGGCGGCGCTGCGGAGTCGGATCGAAGGACGCTCGGTCTGGAAGCCGATCAATGCCATCAGCCATATTGTCTGGGGACGGCATGCTGCAAGGCGAGGAGAACGCACGTTCCGTTACACCGGCACGGGTCTTGTCCTGAATCTGGCGGCTTGTGTATTTTGGGCCGCCTGCTACCAAGCTTGGCGTCGAACGATGCCAAGGCCGGATTCGTTCCTCACCACAGCTGCTATCGGTGCCGGGACTTCGGCGATAGCCTATATCACCGATTATCATCTGGTGTCGCATCGATTCACGCCTGGGTTCGAATTAAGCCTCTCGCGGCGTAGTTTCCCCTGGATCTATGGAGCACTTGCGGCCGGGCTGTTTCTGTCGGAATGGCTCGGCATTGCTTCGGCAACCGGATATTTGCAACCAAAGAGACACCAGGGCGCATCTTTGCCCCATCCTCGCAAGAGCGCCGGTTCGGACGCCGACTAAACCATATTTACGAAATGGTGTCAGTGGTGAGGGAACAAGCTACAGATCGATGGACGATCGAAAGGTGCGTCGTAGCCTGTAGGTGGATCAGTCTGTTCACCCTGTTGATGATCGCCCCGGCATGGGGTGACGAGGAACAAACTGCGGCCCCCGGCGGCATAGTCAACGGTGTGTCGTCAGAGGAGAATATATCCACTGGGTCTAAGCAACCTGAGCTGACCGGTTTGGACAACACGCCTGAAGGAGGCGCTCTACCTGGCGGCACAGTACCCGGCGGGACCTGGCCTAATGTCACTCCTCCCGGTGGGATGGTTCCCGGCGGAACCTGGCCTGAGGTCACTCCTCCGGGTGGGACGGTGCCAGGCGGGACCTGGCCCAATGTCACGCTTCCCGGTGGGACGGTGCCCGGCGGGACTCTACCGAGTGCGAATCTTCCAGGCGAAGACCCATGACGAGCTGCGGTGGTGGCTTATACAGAGCAGGAAATCTTCATGAAGAAGCGACCGTCGAGCGGATAGGGAACGGCAGATGTACGCGGAGCGGTGACCGGCTGTCCTGAATGCCGTATCGAGACCAGGGAAGAAAAACCATGCGCGAGCCGGCGAAGGTTTCAGGTCCGGCAGCTGAACGCGTAGTTCGGCCCACGGTCATTGTGATCGGAGTCGCGCTGGCGCTGCTCGTTCCTCTGGCGCTGTTGGGCTATGCCGCGACCGCATTGTTTCTCGTGTTCGGCGGGGTCCTCTTCGCCATCTTGTTGCGAATGTTGGCGGACCGCCTTGCCGCGCTTTTGCCGAGTTCACTCGAAGGGGGAGCGCTCGCCATCGCTGTATCGCTCTTCGTGGCCGTAATCTGGCTTGCCGCTCTACTGTATGCGCCAAGAATCTCGGATCAGCTCGATCAGCTCGTCGATCAGCTTCCCGCCAGCATCGACCACTTCCGGAAGCAGCTTGAAGGGCAGCCCTGGGGTGCATGGCTGGTCGCCAAAAGCCAAGCCGCTCTATCGGAAGAGTCCAAGGCTATCGATATCGGAGGCCGGCTGTTTGCCTATCTCTTGCAAGGAACCGGGGCGGTCCTCATCGTGGTGTTTCTTGGAGTCTATTTCGCCGCGTCCCCCCGCCTGTATCTGGACGGGCTCGTGCGGTTGCTGCCCTTTCAATCGCGGAGTCTCGCGCGAAACGCGCTGGTCACGGCAGGCCGTGATCTTGAGCGGTGGCTTGTAGGCCGTCTCCTGGCGATGGCCTTCGTCGGTACGGCGACCGGCGCCGCGCTTGCGGTGATGGACATTCCCTTGGCCTTGTTGCTGGGACTCTTGGCCGGCCTCTTCGGGTTCATCCCGTATGTCGGTCCGCTGTTGTCGGCCATTCCGGCCGTCCTGATCGCTCTTCAACAGCAGGGCGTCTCCAGCGCCATGGGAATCGTTGGCTTGTATGTCGCTGTTCAGATCGTCCAGGACTATGTGTTGACGCCGCTGATCCAACAACGCACGGTGTCGCTTCCGCCGGTGCTCACGCTGGCCTCGCAGATGTTCGCCGGCATCTGGGTGGGACCGATCGGCGTCACGTTCGCGATGCCGCTGACCGTGGTCCTGAAGGCCTTCGTGCGCAAACTGTATCTGGAGGCGTACCTCGGCGATCATGGCGCTGACACGGATGAGCCCCGCTCGCGAGCAGCGGCCTGAAGGCACGCATGACTCGATCAAGACAGACAAAACTAACACGACGGCAAAAGAATAGGAGTCCGGATGAATGCGGCCATCGGACCCTCGCGAAAGTGGAATCGAAAATAAACGAAGCGGACGTTGATGTACAGATCTACACCTGCACGGACTGTGGGAAATCTTTCGTGATCAATGCCTGGTAGATGCGTCGTGAAGACGGCGAGCCGGAAGTTCTAGGAAGCTGAGGCTAGCCAGACAGACAAACAACGAGACAAACCGGACAAACATGATTCCTCGACGCGCATTTTTGCGATGGTCTCTGGCATGGCCGTTTGCGCTTCCGGCGGTCCCAAGTGGATTGCTGCAGGCGGCCGATCGTAAAGACGGACAGCGGGATGAGACGCTGACAAAAGGACGGCCGACGACCGCCGAGGGCCTGTCCGAGGCGATCGTCATGAAGCACGAGAATCTCTTCTTTGTCGCGCAACCAGACGGCAACGTGCCGTTCACGGATTCCCACGGCTTGGGGCTGTACTATCATGACTGCCGCTATGTGAACGGCTATGAGATGGAGTTGGCGGGAATGAAGCCGGCTCACCTGTCCGCCTCGTCGGTCCAGGGGGCCGTGGGTGTGTTTACCTTGACGAATCCCACCATCGAGCTGCTTGACGGGACCGTGATCGAGAAAGAGCAAATCGGCATCACGTGGCGGCGGCTGGTCGATAATGAGATTCCGGCCTTGCGCGACCGCGTGCTGTTCCAGAACTTTACGCTTCGCCCCATCGAGCTGCCCGTCACACTGGCGATTCGATCCGCCTTCGAAGATTTATTCGCCGTGCGAGGCTTGCTCCACAAACAGTTCGGTCGATTGCGTCCGCCGTCCTGGGACGGCGACACCCTACGGTTGTCCTACGACGGCAAAGACGGCATCGTCCGCACGCTGGCGGTTCACTACGATCCGTCCCCCCGTCAGCGCAGCGGCACGAGGGCGGATTTTCTCGTGCGACTGGATCCGCGGGGACGGCGGCAACTCGATCTCGCGTTGGTCATCGCAGAATCGAACGACCGGCCGGCACGTACAGGAAAACCACATCTCTCCGAGCTGACCGCGGTGGAGACCGATCTTGAACGGGATGCTCAAGCCTGGATACGGCATGTCGCCAAGGTGTCCGGTAACGGGTCGTCCCTGGACGAACTCATGGATCGATCTTTCCGTGGCCTGCGGGTCTTGCGCTCGCATCTGGGCGATGAAACCTATTTCGCGGCGGGGGTGCCCTGGTTCGTCACGCTCTTCGGCCGGGACAGCCTGATCACCGCATGGCAAATGCTGGCCTATCACCCGCGGATCGCCGAGCAGACGCTGCGTCTGTTGGCTCAATATCAAGGCACGCGGGAAGACGCCTGGCGAGACGAGGAGCCGGGGAAGATTCCGCACGAGTTGCGGGTCGGCGAAATGGCCAACATCGATGCCATTCCGCACACCCCGTTTTACGGCACCGTGGACGCCACGCCGCTGTTCCTCATGCTGCTGGCGGAACACGCGGCCTGGACCGGCTCGTTGAATCTGTTCCAAGAACTGCGAGATTCCGTGGAGCGGGCCTTGTCCTGGATGGACCGCTACGGTGATCGCCATGGCGAAGGCTATCTCACCTATGACAGCCGCGCGAAGGACAAGGTCATCAACAAAGGATGGAAAGATTCGGGCGATGCCATCGTGAATGCCGACGGTCGCTTGGCGCAGCCGCCTATCGCGCTCGTGGAAGTGCAGGGCTATGCCTATGCCGCCAAACTCGGGATGGCCCGGCTCTTCGAGCGGGCCGGGGATCCCGAACGGGGCGCGAGTCTCAGACGCGACGCTCAACGCCTACGCGAGCGGTTCAACCGGGACTTTTGGATGGAGGCACAGGGTTGTTACGCACTCGCGCTGCAGGCCGACGGAAAGCCGGCCGCCGTCATCTCATCGAATCCCGGCCACGCTCTCTGGACCGGTATTGCCGATCAGGACAAGGCCGAACGGACGATCCGGCGACTGATGGCCGAGGACATGTACAGCGGATGGGGCGTGCGGACCTTATCCTCACGAGAGCGCGGCTACAATCCCATCGGCTATCATCTCGGCACGGTATGGCCGCACGATAATTCGATCATCGCGGCCGGTTGTCGCCGTTACGGTTCGGATGACGCCGCGCTGCGCATCTTTCATGGGTTGTTCGATGCCGCGTTTCATTTCCGCGCGCACCAGTTGCCGGAAGTCTTCTGCGGCTTCGGACGGGCGGAGTACGAGATACCGATCAATTATCCCGTGGCCTGCCATCCGCAGGCTTGGGCCTCCGGGGCGATCCCGTTTCTTTTGACGACGCTGCTCGGCGTGACGCCGGATGCGTTCGCCGAGCGGCTGCGCATCGTCAGGCCTCTCTTGCCTGATTCTCTCGATCGTTTGGATCTCCGCAATCTGGAGGTGGGGCCCGCGACCGTCGATCTCCATTTTCAGCGGGGCAAGCAGGGGATTCACGTCGATGTGGTCAAGCTGGACGGAGAGCTGGACATTCAGGTGGATAAAGGCTAGTGGAGAGTGGGGTGACGGGACAGACCAGACAGACCAGACAGACGAGATAGACCGATAGACAGAATAGTATGTCGCCACGAAGACGCAGGCCGCGGCGGGCCCCGATCAAAGAACCGCCGCGACCTAGGCCGATCAAAAAAGATCCCCCGCCGCAAAAGCCGCCGGTGGAAGAGCCGCCGCCGCGTCCGTCCGACGCGCCGCCGATCGGCGATCCCGCCTTCGACAGACCGAAGAACACTAATCAACCAGTTATCCGCCGCAGGTGACGGTCATCGATTCGATGTCGTCGCTTAGGTTGTACTCACTGAGTTCCGCGACTCGCTTATTGGGAGTCAGGACCAGCTCGGTCCCAGCGTAATCCTTTTTTGAATACGCCTTCACAGTTGCATTCGGACCGACGATGATGCTTTGAATCTCATCGTTCCAATTCCGGCCCTTGTAATCTTTCAGCGTGGGAATTTGCGCAGGGCCTTGGATCTTGAGGTGGGGATCATTCTTATCGAAGTCACTGTCCTCAAAGATTTCTGCCCAACACTGGTTGTCCACGACCTGCAACTCTTTCTCGGCCAAGACCGGCGCGGTGACGAGCAACGATCCCACCAAACCAGTCGACAACCAAAACGCATATTTCATAGTGACCTCCTTGTGGTTAATGGAAAGACTCTCATTCGTGATGTGGCAATCAAAAATGCAAGCTCTATACCTTCGCCGCGGTTCTTATTGTAGGCTCTGGACTCTGTGCTGGGACCGGATGTGGCGGACTGAACGACCATCCTGCTCTCTTGTCGGATTGTTACTCAAGCACCGCAATGGGGCGGCGCTTCATTGTCTCGCGCGCGAAGTGCTCCAGTTCCTCGTAAAAGAGATCTATCGTTGTTCCCAGGTCATCGAGCATTTCAGTGCGAGCTCGTAAATCCTTGATGCCGTATGTCCCGCCCTCGCCGAACAGCAGGGCGATGTGCTTGTGTTCGTTCTCGGAGCCTTGGTCGCCGAGGCGACCCTTGCCCTTCCAATCATCGATCAATTGTTCACGCAGGCTTTTCTCGTCGGCGCCGCCGACTCGACGGTTTAGAAACCGCCAGACTACGTCGGGAAACAATTCAGAGCGGTCCGGCCCTTCCCAGATGTCTTTGAGGTGGTTGCGACGATGATGAAACTTATGGTCTCTGATATCCCAGAGCGCGAGACCGCCGAACATTCCTCCCAGGGCGCCTCCGGTCACCGCCACCACGCCGTCGGCAACGGACTCGCCCACCAAGGTGAGCCCGCCGGTCACAACAGAAGTGAGGGTTGTGAGGAGGATCGACGTGAGGGTGAGCCGGGCAAAGCGCCGACTCTGGGCCTCCTCCATCTCGTCCGCCAAGCGGTCGGCGCGCGCCTGTTCGCACCGCACTTCGACGGCGACGCTGGAAGTTTCCAGCGAGGCCAGCAAGATTGCCTGCATGATTTCCTGCCGGAGAATCATCAGGCGTAGTACCGCCCCGACGCGCTTCTGTTCGACCTCAGCTTCCGTGAGAGGTATCCGTCCCACGAGCGGGCCGATGTCGAGCAATCCGGCGAATGCAAGGGATTCGCGCGAGAACCCTTCCACTTGAGTGTCCTGAGTCACTGTAGGCCAGATGGGCTGAGGGGTAGCGTACGGCGGAGCTGCACGTGGGGCGGCCTTGCATCGCGCGGCATAGCGCTGGTCGCGTTCATCCGTGGGGACTCCGCCGACCGATGCGCAGGAGGCCGAGGCGATCATGCAAGCCAGCAGAGCGCCTGGAAGATTGAATCGTGGACTCATAGGTCACGGGGTCACGCGGACGAGGTATCCGATCGCTCACGTGCGACAGGCGTTGGTGAATAACGCGAGGCGGCGGAGCGGCCTCCGTCCTCCAACACAGCCATGGCCTCCTGGAATTCCCGCTCGACTACTTCGATGCCGATGCGATCACTCAAGCGCTTGCGGCTCTCTTCATGGACCGCCACAACATGGCGGCGCAGGGACGCTCGGTCCGCCGGACGGCGGGTATGGACCGCCACGGTGCGCATGGTCTGCAACATACGCGCGGCGATAACCGTCGTTTCACCCCCGAAGGAATGGATCTGTTCGAACGACCGGTCGACCAGGTCGGCGAACGTGACTGGCCGAGTCACCAGCCGCGGCCGCCCTTCACCGTCGCGCTGGACGGCGGGCGGAAATCGTCGTTCGGCCAGCAGGCTCAGGGCGGCTCCGAGGCGATCGAGGCACAGCATGGTGGCGAAGGTGTCGTTGCGTCCGGGAGAAAGACCTCGAATCGCGACTTGCACCAGTTGATTGAGACCCAATTCAATATCCTCTTCCAACGTGCGTTTGGATTCCATGGGCACGGCTTTTCGCACGGCATGCGCCGGAACGCCAATGCTCGAAGGTCCGCCGATCGTGGCCAGGTTGTCTCCCTGTCGGACGAAGTGACCGACGCCGAATTCCAGACGGATGACGGCGCCGTGGCGCCGGGCGAGCGCCAGCAACCGTTCGTGGTCGATCATCCGTACATATCCCGTCGAGTCCGCCGTCACGATGGAGGAGCCGATCATCTGCGGCGCCGGTGAATCCTCCTTGTCCGCCTCTCCGTCCAGTGGCTCGGTGGTCCGATGGATCACTCGTTCAAGATTCCATCCGATGGCGGCGACGAGATTCGGGGCATCCATGTTTTCCGACATGTGATAGAGAAAGTAGACCAGCATGCCGAAGGAAACCAAGGCGAGGAGGATGCCGAGCGTGACCGCGATCCGGGGAACCGCCTCGTCGTTGCCCGCGCTGTGGACCAACCGGAGGACAAGAAGCGAGTACACGAGCGTGGCGAGGAAGGAACCCATGACGAATTGAGTGGTGAGATTGCGCATGAAGGTGCGGATGGCGAGGGTCCCGTAATGCTGAGCGATGAACGTGACCGCCGTCACGGTGATCGAGAAGGACATGGTCACAATGGCCACCATGGCGGCCGCGGTGGCGGAGAGCAGCTGCCGGGCGGTGGTTTGACCTCCGCTGAACAGCCACCACATCGGTCTCAAGCGGCTATCCACCAACCGATCCAATGCATCCATTGAAAAGGCGAGGATGACGGCCGACAGGACCATCGCGAAGGGGACGATCCAGTCGTGTCTCTGCACACGGTCCAGCAGGCGATCGACTTGTCTCCGGAGATTCGTCATCGCAATCCTTCGTTGCTGAGGGTGATTCGCTGCCGATCATCCTCGGCCGGTTATGAGCGGGAGTTCATGATGGCATGGTTAGCAAACCCTAGACCTGATACTCACGTTCGGTCCGCCGATTTGACCGACGTTGTCGGCATTGCCCGACAGATGTCCCGATGTGGCGGTGAGACATCGGTGTTCGAGAATATCGGTTCAAAGGAATAAAAAGACGCTGCCTCGTGCAGTACACAAAGCTGAGACTAGAAATCTTCAGTCCATTCTGTCCGTCCCAAGACAGGTTGTCGCCCTCGTTCCACCATTCCGATAGAGAGTCCACGAGAGAACCTGTTCTCTCTATTGCCAAAAAATCTCTCTTTCCGAACTTAAAACCGTCGGCCCGCAAGTTGCTTGACAACCTAGCATTACACAATGGGCTGGAGGGAATGCGAGCGAAGCATGTCCTCCTGTCAGGCCGTCCATGCCGTGGAAAATTGTTCCAGTTAGCCTATCAATTCAATCAATCAAAAGGCGATGAGACGAGTTATCGGACATATGATCTCCGTCTTTGCCTGTGGCGCACTCTTGCCTGTCTTTGTCTGTGCCCAAGAGGCCATTCTGCCGCAAGGGGATCCTCGGCTTCAGGGACCTGAGGCAACGGAACAAGACCGGCGGGAGGAGATTCGGAGAAACCGGCTGAAACAACAAGGGCAGGGAGAAAATTACCGGATTGAAGGAGAGCCACAAGGCGGAACCAGTCGTCCAACACCCGGTCGAACACCCGACTCCGGTCGCCAAGATACAGGACTTGCCGACCCCAGTGTGAACCCCGGCCAGGCCGCCGGCATGAAAAGCATACGCGGAGAGATCGTCAAATCCGAGAACAATACGCACACGGTAAGGCAGAAGTCGGGCGACGATACGATCTTCGTCGTTGACGACTATACGAGAGGCGACACAGACCTTCGTCCTGGGGATCTCATCAGTGGCTCTCTGACGCAACAGGGTCGGGCGGTCATCGTGAAGAAAGAACCTCGATCAGAGCGGCGATGATCCGATGAAAAAGCTCAAGTCCGGTCACAAAGGCCCATCGCTCAAGCGTTCGCCACGTCGCGTGGATAAACCGTCAACGTCCAGCGATAACCTGTCGGTGCCTAAGCCACAATATGTTGAAAGGAGTATACCAATGGCCGAATCAATGACGAGTTGGAAACAAGATACGGATGCTCAGGAAGCTCAAGAGCACGGCGAAGGGAGAGTCGCGCGGACCATCGAAGAACAGACGGCCAAGCTCCCCTCAGACGCCTGGCTGTGGGCGGCGTTCGCGTCGATCGGCATTTCCATGGTTTTGCACGCCAGTGGAAGAAGGCAAGACGGCCTTTTTGTCGGCCAATGGGTGGCTCCGTTCTTATTGTTCGGCGTGTACAACAAGATCGTCAAAGTGGCGGGATACGATCGCACGACTCGGGGGTCGTGAGCCGTTGTCGTCCAGTGCCGATGATGATGACAGCCGTCACGGAGGGACGCGGAGGCGGCGAGGCGCAAACAATGGGTGCTGATCTCGAAGATCGCATAGCATGAAACAGCTGAAGTCCGGCGACAAGGTGCGATGGAATACACCACAAGGGGAGACGGCGGGGCGAGTCGTGAAAAAACTGACTTCGCCGACCAAGGTGAACGGCCACAAGGCGGCTGCCTCGCGTGAACAGCCGGAATATCTTGTGCGCAGCGGGAAAAGCGGAAAGAAGGCGGCTCATAAACCGGGGACGTTGAAAAAGATGTAGTGGAAGCCCGACACCATGTCGCCGAAGCCCGACACCATGTCGCCATGGACCAGGAAGTAAGAGAAACGTCTCCCGTCCGACGCGACCCGGACAGGATTAATACCATCACAGGTGAACAACGAAAAAGAAAAAGGATCGGTGAAGAACATGAAGAACAAGAACACTCCCATGAGTATGAAGATGGTTTGTGTCGCGACCGGTTTGGGGATGATCCTGTTGATGTCGGGTACGGTTCTGGCGGATCAATCAACCGGGCAGATCCCTCCGGCATATGGACATGGAGATGATCTCAAACTGCCGAATGGAGTGATCGGGGTGATCATACAAGTGGCCGCCGACCGCATCGGTGAGCCGGCGGCTCTCTACGTCATGAAGGTTCGCCAAGATGGCCCCGCCCAGCAAGCTGGATTGAGGCATGGGGATGAGATCGTGGCGGTGAACGGGATCCCTGTGAGGGGAAAGAGTTACGAGCAGGTCGTCTCGATGATACGAGGAGAAGCGGGGACGCCCGTGAAACTGGAGGTCAAGGGCATCCGAGACCTGTCCATCGTGCGCGTGGACGGCGACAAGCTCATGGCGGAGGGTCAGTCTGAATCGCCCGGCGGCCAAAGCGGGAAGAATCGACCATAAGCCATGTGACGAACAGCCGGTTCAGATGACGATCGGTACACATACAGGAGGATCCATGATGAACTCCATCAACAAACTCTGCCGGGTCGTTGCCATTGTCCTTGCCGTGTTACCTGCCTGCACCGGTCGTTCGTCGGACTCACCTAAAGCCGACTTGACCGGGGAATATCGCATCGTCAGCGGAGAGCGGGACGGCGCTCCGATCGATCAGAAAGAGTTGGATGACGCCGCAATCTATATCAACGACAAGACCATCATCGCCTACGATAAGGAACGGAAGGAAATGTTTGCCGCGACCTATACGCTGGAAACGAAACAATCTCCGTGGCGGATCACGATGGTCAGTACCAAGGCGCCCGATGTCGGCGTGGTCGCCAAAGGGTTGGTCGAGTCGGACCAAGATCGGGTCAAGCTGATCTACGCGCTGCCGAACGGCCAGCCTCCGACGGACTTCAAGGCCGGAGCACAGCAGCAGATGTTCGTGCTCGCGAAGACGAGCGCCGCCACTCCGGATGTCGCAACGAATCCGGCCGGCACGTAAAGCTCGGAAGGATCGACAATGGATGAGGCACCACGATCCCTTGCGCTCGTCACCGGTGCTTCGACGGGTATCGGCTACGGACTCGCTCAGTGCTGCGCTGAAGCCGGGTTCGACCTCTTTATCGCCGCCGATGAACCGGCCATCGAACACGCCGCAGAAGACTTCCGGGCCCTGGGCGCATCAGTCACGGCGGTCCAGGCCGATTTGGCCACCCACGACGGTGTGGCGCAAGTCTGCGAGGCCGCGAAGGGGCGACCGATCGATGCGCTGTTGGCCAATGCCGGTCGAGGTCTCGGAGGAGCGTTTCTCGATCAACGCCTTGACTCGATCCGCCATGTTCTCGACACCAATATCTACGGAACGATCCTGCTGCTCCACCAAGTCGGCGCGCAGATGCGCGCCCGAAAGCGCGGCCGCATATTGATCGTGGGGTCCATCGCCGGCTTTGTGCCGGGTTCGTTTCAGGCGGTGTACTGCAGCACCAAGGCCTTCCTCGATTCCTTTTCCATCGCCCTTCGCAATGAATTGAAGTGCAGCGGAGTGACAGTCACCTGTCTGATGCCGGGACCGACCGACACGGAGTTCTTCAGACGCGCCGGCATGATGGACACCAGAGTGGCTCAAGAAGAAAAGGATGACCCGATCGAGGTGGCAAGGATCGGATTTCGGGCCATGATGCGCGGAGACGCCGATGTGGTCAGCGAATGGAAAAACAAGCTTCGGTCGGCGGCGGTCCTTCTGACGCCGTCCACCGTGCTGGCCGAAATGCATCGACGATGGTCCGAACCGGGCTCCGGTGAGCCTGCGGCCATACTTACCGTGGAACAAGAGGGAAGAAGTCATGGTCACTAGGGAACAAGCACAAGCGACGCCATCGGACGAACAACAAGTCGGAGAGGATTCGAAATCGACGACACCTCCGCGACGCAAGACGAGCCCTCGCAGCCATCCGGACCGCAACGGCGCCGTGACGAACGGCGGTCCGACTCAGGAGCAACGACTGGCAGGCGGCATGGGCTTGTTCGGCATTGGACTGGGCCTTGCGGAACTTCTTGCGCCGGGACGAGTGGCGGCGATGGTCGGGGTCAGCTCCGAACATCGGACCCTGATCCGACTGATGGGGTTGCGCGAATTTGCCAGCAGCGCAGGAATCCTGACGGACCGGTCTTCGGCCGGTGCCGTCTGGTCCAGAGTCGTGGGCGATGTTCTGGACTTAGCCCTGTTGGGTGCGGCCTTCACCTCGAGTCGATCCAATCGAGCCAGGCTCGCCGCGGCGACGGCCTCTGTCGCCGGCGCCATGGTGATGGATGTCATCACCGCGCAGCAATTGAGTCGCGGCGTTGAAACGAGAAATGGGGTGATTCCGGTCACCGCGGCGCTCATCATCGATCGCCCGCGAGAAGAGCTGTACCGCCATTGGCGTGAGCTGAGCCATCTACCGCAATTCATGAAGCACTTGGAGCGTATCCAGGTGATGGATGCCAGCCGATCCCACTGGGTCGCCAAAGGGCCGGCAGGTTCAACGATCGAGTGGGATGCCGAGATTATCGAAGATCGGCCGAGCGAGTTCATTGCATGGCGTTCCGATGCAGGGTCGGCAATCGACTATGCCGGTTCCGTCCGGTTTGATCAGGCTGTCGGAGGTCGGGGCACGATCGTGAAGGTGAACATGCAGTATCGACCACCTCTTGGAACGGTCGGCGCGGCGGTCGCGGCCTGGTTCGGCAAGGATCCGAATCAAACCGTGAAGATGGATCTGCGCCGTTTCAAGCAAGTGATGGAAACGGGAGAAGTCATCACGACCGAAAGGCAGCCGGCGGGACGGCCGGAGAGCACCTCGTGGAAATACGATCAAGCCGTGAGGCGCTGAAACCCTGCGGTTACGAGTGGCGACCTTCACGTCTCTCCCCGAACTCGAAACACGGTACTCGAAATCCAAAACTCGATACGGAGTCACCATGAAAGCCAACTGTTGGTACGGCAAACAGGACATGCGTGTGGTCGAGGTGCCTGAGCCGAAAATTCTCAACAAGCACGATGCGATCATTGAAGTCACCTCGACCGCGATCTGTGGGTCGGAGTTGCATCTCTACAACGGCTTCGTGCCGACCATGGAACAGGGCGACATCATGGGCCATGAGTTCATGGGCGAGGTCGTCGAGGTCGGTCCAGACGTCAAGCATCGGCGTGTCGGCGATCGTGTCGTCGTGGCGTTTCCGATCTCTTGTGGGCAGTGCTTCTTTTGCAAAAAGGAACTCTACTCGCTCTGTGAAAATACGAACCCCAATGCGTGGATGGCGGAAAAATTCTTCGGCCATTCTCCGGCCGGGATCTACGGCTACTCGCATTTGACCGGCGGCTTCGCCGGAGGCCAGGCCGAATATGTTCGAGTGCCGTTCGCAGACGTCGGGACGGTGAAAATAGAAAACGGCTTCACCGACGAGCAGGTGCTGTTTCTTTCTGACATTTTCCCGACGGGCTATATGGCCGCCGAACAGTGCAACATTCAACCGGGAGATACGGTTGCCGTCTGGGGGTGCGGACCGGTCGGTCAGTTCGCGATCCGCAGCGCCTTCATGCTCGGTGCCGAGCGTGTGATCGCCATCGATCGCTTTCCGGAGCGGCTTCGAATGGCGCGCGACGGAGGAGCGGAAACCGTCGACTACGAAAAAACGGACGTCTACGACACGCTCATGCAGCTGACCGGCGGGCGCGGGCCCGACTCCTGTATGGATGCCGTCGGCTTGGAGGCCCACATGCCCGGGCCGTTGTATTACTACGATCGGATCAAACAGACCTTGATGTCCGAGTCGGATCGCCCCATTGCATTACGGCAAGCCATCATGGCCTGTCGCAACGGAGGAACGGTGTCCGTACCGGGCGTGTATGGCGGGTTGATCGACAAAATGCCGATGGGGGCCGTCATGAACAAGGCGCTCACCATCAAAACCGGTCAAACCCATGCTCAACGGTATTTCAGGCCGTTGCTCGATCGGATTGTAAACGGGGACATCGATCCGAGCTTCGTCGTGACGCATCGGATGAAGCTGTCGGAGGCATCGGAAGGATTCGCCATGTTCAACCAAAAGGAAGATGGCTGCATCAAAATCGTGATGACGCCGTAAGCCGATGGCGTATGGCATGCGACGTTCGTTTAGAAAGCTCCCACACCTCCCGCCCGTTCAGACTATTCAGGGTGCTCCTTGCACTTGCGTCACGCGTAATACATGAAGGCATGTAATACACATGTAAAAAGCGAATGCATTCAGTCATCTAACTAGGGGGTGCGCTAGGTCAAAAACGTCCCTCCGCGGACTAGCTTGAGAACGCGCGTATGGACTTCTCGATGGAGAAGCTTGTGTGGTGGACACCATAAACCAGGAGGGATTCATGAAGTTCAAGACCGCCGTCGTCGGCTTTGCGTGTGTGGCTCTTTGCTCCCAGGCAGGAATCGGCCTCGCTGCGTGGGGAGACGGTCCCGGCTGTGGGCTTGGGAAGATGTTGTTCGACAGAGAACCCAAGTCCATTATCATGCAGCACCTTGGATCCACATCGAACGTGCCTTCCCAACCGTTCGCGATCAGCAGCGGAACATCCGGCTGCACGAACAACGGGATGATCGTCAAAGAAGACCGGGCGACCGTGTTTGCAAGCATCAATTTTGATCATCTCGCACAGGAGATGGCGCAAGGGTATGGGGAACATCTGGTCTCGTTGGCGACGCTGCTGGGAGTGTCAGCGGAGCGTCAACCGGAATTCTTTTCGTTGGCACAGGACCGATATCTCAGTTTGATGCGAGCGGGAGATGCTTCACCGAAGGCCATGTTGGAAGCATTACAGGCTGCCATGGCCGGGCGATCCATCCTGGCCCAAGCTTCCACGAATCGTTAAGGCCGTGCGCTGGCTCCCTACCTTGTGGTCGGGAGCCGGCCGGCCGTGAGGAGTCATCATGCATGATCGTGCAGGAAGAACATGATGCATCCACGATCGATGGGGACAGAGATCTATAGCGCCGAGGAACGGAAGAATATCGATCTGGTGAAAGAGTACATGGGAATCGCCTATGACCCGAACCGGGCGAGTGCTCAAGCGGTGGCGCACTTGTGCGCTGCCAACAACCGCTTTATCGCTCCAACGACGTTCCCGGACCTCCATACCCTGGAAGAGTATGCCGACGACCATGGCCGTCTCATGAAGCAGGTGAACGACTTACACCTCGTCAGTTTCGACGTCCTGTTCGCGAAGGACGATCGAGTATGCATGCGATATACGGCTCAGGGGACGCACGGCGGTGAACCACATCAGGGCATCCCTCCCACCGGGAAAAAGTCGCGATGGACCGCTTGTGCCTTGTTTCGGGTGGAAAACGGAAAACTGGTCGAGTTCATCAAAGAGTGGAACAAGCTGGCGATGTGGGAACAGTTCGGCTGGCCTGCCGAGGAATGCTTGATATCCGGGCACGAAAGAGGTCAAAGGGTAGGGTCCAAGAAGCCGACTGGATAATCTATAAGTTGTTGTTCACGACCCTTGGATCCGGCGGTGTCGCGGACAAGGAAAAGATGTATGACTGCACAACCAAACCAGGGTTTCGCGCTGGTGACCGGTGCATCCACCGGTATCGGATACGAACTCGCTAAGCGCTGCGCGGAAGACGGATTCGATCTGCTCATTGCCGCAGATGAGGCGGCCGTTCACGAGGCTGCCGACAAGCTCCGAGAAATCGGCGGAATGGTGGAAGCCGTCGAAGCGGATCTTTCCACCGTCGAAGGCGTCGATCGATTCTACAACGCGGCGAATGGCCGTCCGATCGACGTGCTCATGGCCAACGCGGGGCATGGACTAGGGGGAGCATTTCTCGATCAGGACTTCACTGAAGCGAGGCACGTCCTCGATACGAACATCACCGGCACCATCTACTTGATTCAGAAGGTCGGGCGAGAGATGAGGGTCAGGCGGAAAGGGCGCATCCTGATCGTCGGCTCCATCGCCGGGTTCATACCCGGCACGTACCAGGCGGTCTACCACGGGACGAAGGCCTTTCTCGATTCATTCTCATTTGCGTTGCGGCATGAACTCAAAGATACGGGAGCGACCGTGACGTGCTTGATGCCCGGTGCGACCGACACGGAATTTTTCGAGCGGGCCGACATGCAGGACACGAAGATCGGACAAGGAAAGAAAGATGATCCGGCCGAGGTGGCGAAACAAGGTTACGACGCCATGATGCGCGGTGAAGGGGATATCGTCACCGGATGGAAAAATAAACTTCAATCGGCCATGGCGGCCGTCATTCCGTCGGACATGCTGGCGGAGATCAATCGGCGCATGGCAGAGCCTGGAACGGGCAAGAAGGCGGCCTAGGGCCGTGTGATGGAATCGAAGGGGATCGAATCGATGGGACTTCCAGCTCACCCGTAGAGATGTGGGCTCAAGAGGAGGGACGTATGCCGACTCAAAGGACCACGCGACGCGCGGCTCGAACAAACCGTTCCCGCAGCGGCAGAAGTACCGGTCAAAGAAGTACCGGCCGTTCGAGAGGTTCAAAGCCGAAGCATGTAAAATATTCAAAATGGATCGATTCGCCGGACGACCATGAAGACCGCAAGGGGCAGTCGTTGGCGACGCGCAATCACGAGGTGATTCGGCAATGGGCCGAGTCGCGAAAGGCCAGGCCATCGGTCGTCGGCGATACTGAAGGGCGAGACGGTGCCGGCGTGCTGCGCATCGACTTTCCCGGTTACGGCGGAAAGCGCTTGAAGAAGGTCGAATGGAAGGAATGGTTCGACACGTTCGACAAGCGGAAGCTCGTATTTCTGTACCAGGAGCACAAGCGGGATGGATCTACGAGTACCTTCTTCAAGCTGGCGGCCTGAGAGGTCCGGTCATGCTCGACACAGGAGCCGGTGAGAACTGAAAATTCGGCCGCATTGCAGAACCGGGAGCTGCCGTTTCCTTTAAAATCGCCCTCCTCTGCGGATTCATCTGATTGGATAGCTTGTCTGAGAAGCGGACAGGTTGTCCGCCTGTTTGACGCATTCGGCTTTGCCACCACGGCATCCGTGGTAGGTCTGTTCTTTGCAATTCCGCAGGTGTGACGAGTCACTGCTCGATCATGCCAGCCCTGCTCGTGCTGCTGTTGACCGGTGTGGTAGCCGCCGGCGGGGGCTTCCTGTATTCCGCCGGCAGCTCCGACTCGAGCGGCCAGGACATGCAGCCTGTCGCGTTCAGCCATGCGCGGCATGCCGGGCAACTGCAAGTGGATTGTTTGTACTGCCATCGTTTTGCCGCCGTCTCCGCGACGGCCGGGGTGCCGTCCGTGCAACTGTGCATGAGCTGCCATCATAATCTGATCGACGAAAACGAGCAGGCCAAAACACTATCGAGGTACTGGGACAGCCAAGAGCCGATACCATGGACGAGACTGCAGCGGCTGCCGGACTTTGTTTATTTCACGCATGAAATGCATCTGAGGACCGGGTTGCAGTGCGCCGATTGCCATGGTCACGTGGAACGCATGTCACGGACTCCGCGCGCCGCGAGTTACGAAATGGGTTGGTGTCTGACTTGTCATCAACAGCGTGGCGCACCCTTGGACTGTTTGGCATGCCACAAGTAAGAACCGTGAAGCGTGAAGGGACGGTCATTCCGCTTTGGTGGAATCCTAGGACCAATGGCAATGATCGTTGATGTCAGACTTAAGCAATACGTTTCATGAACGACGAGAGACGAGATGGATCTAAGACGACGTACCTTCCTCAAGGCGGCTGGTCTGGCCGCGGCAGGATCGCTGCTTCCCGGCTGCGAGCGCGAGATGCATCGCTTAGTCCCGTACGTTCTGCCCGACGACGAGATCGTGCCGGGAGTCGCCGATTGGTATGCCTCGACTTGCCGTGAGTGTTCCGCCGGATGCGGGACGATCATTCGGGTTCGTGAAGGCCGAGCCAAGAAAATCGAAGGCAATCCCGACCATCCGTTGAATCGCGGGAAGCTGTGCGCAAGGGGACAAGCCTCGTTGCAAGGTCTCTACAACCCCGATCGGCTCAGGCGACCGTTTCAACGAGAGGGCCGTCGAGGTGAGGGAACGTTCGTTCCGATAGAGTGGGAAGAAGGCCTGCGTCGTTGTGCGCAGGCATTGCAAGATTCGCCAGTTCCGCCGCTGATGGTGACGCGGCCTCTATCCGGAACCCTTGCCCGATTGTTGTCCGACTTTATGGATTCCGTGGGAGGCACGCTCTACTTCTATGCTCCGGATGCCGAATTGCCTTTGCATGCCGCATGGCGAGAGAGCATGGGTTCCGACGTCGTGCCGTTTTACGACCTGGCCGAGGCGGATTATCTGCTTTCTTTCGGTGCTCCTTTTCTCGAACACTGGCTGTCACCGGTCGCCATGGGGATCGCCTTCGGCCGGATGCGGCAGGGGCGCTCGACGGTACGTGGCCGGTACATCCATATCGAGCCACGGATGTCGCTGACAGCCGCGAATGCGGACCAATGGCTTCCCATTCGACCTGGCACGGAAGGGGTGCTCGCCCTGGGCATCGGGCGGATCATTCTCGATACGCATCGACCCATGTCGGCAGGGAAGGCGCTCGACCGATTTCACAAGTTTTATGGCTCTGTTCGGCTGAGCGAGGTGGAGAGCGCCACGGGCCTCTCGCGAGACGTGATCGATCGTCTGGCTCGTGACTTCGCGTCCGCGCGGGCCCCGCTCGCCATCGGAGGCGGCACGAGCTGCGCTCAGACGAACGGCACGGTCTCGCTGATCGCGATCAACGGCTTGAATGCGCTGATCGAGAGTTTGGGCCGGGAGTCCGTGGCACGTGGCTTTCGGCGCGATCATCCCGGTCGTTCGATTCCCTGGTTGACCGAACGTACGGTATTCGAGTTGGTCAGCGAGCAGGAGAAAGCCGGCTCGCAGCCCGTACTCATGCTGTACGGGTGCAATCCGGTCTTCACGATGCCGCCGTCGATCCCGATCAAGCCATTGTTCGAGCGTGCCTCGTTCATCGTGAGCTTCAGTTCATTCCTCGATGAGTCCACCGAGTGGGCCGATCTCCTCCTGCCGGATCGGGACGCGCTGGAGTCCTGGGGCGACCATGTCGTCGAGACCGACACACAGGCGATTGGATTGTCGCAGCCGGCTGTCATGCCGTTGTATGACACCAGACAGATCGGCGACACGATTCTGGATGTGGGTCGCCGGCTGAATCTTGGTCACGCTCACGCAGGGACGTTCCACGATTTGCTGCGCGAACGGTGGAAAACGTTTCTTGCAGGGAAGCCTCACGAAGAGGCGCCCGATTGGTTCGAGAGGGCTTGGATCGATCATCTTCAGCTAGGAGGATGGTGGCCGGAATCGAACAGAAGCGCGCGACCACCGAGCTTCGTTCCCTCGCGAGGGTTCGAGACGGCGCGGTTTTCCGGCGAAGAGCGCGAATTTCCATTCGTTCTCCATCCCTATCCCTCGATGGCTGTCGGCCATGGCGAAGGAGCCAATCGGCCATGGCTACAAGAATTACCCGACACGTTGACGACCGTGGTGTGGGGCTCTTGGGTGGAAGTCAATCCCGCGACAGCGAAGGAGCTGGGCATCGGCCAAGGCGATCTCGTGCGGGTAATTTCGCCAGTCGGATCGCTCACCGCGCCGGTCGTTCTCTTTCCGGGCATCCGCCCGGATGTCGTGGCCATGCCACTCGGACAGGGGCATTCGAGCTATGGTCGGTACGCGAAGCACCGCGGTGTGAACCCTGTGGGATTGCTGGCCCCGGCCCTGGACACGGTGACCGGAACTTTGGCAGCGGGCGCCACCAGGGTTCGCATCGAGTCCACCGGAAAAAAAGGACGTCTGGTGACGCTCGAACAACCCGCGATGGAACAGAGCGACTTGATCACGGTTGAACGGCGACATGGAGCGTGAAGCGTATCTCGTGAAGCGTCGTTCGCTTGCTAGATACGAGAGACGAACGACGAGTGACAACAGAGAGGTCATATGAGCGATTCACAAAATAATAAACCCCATAAATGGGAGATGGTCATCGATCTCGATCGCTGCACCGGCTGCGAAGCCTGTGTCGTGGCTTGTCATGCGGAGAACAACATTCGCATTTCGGGAGAAGACGAGGCGGCACAGGGCCGTGCGATCAATTGGATCAGGGTGGAGCGTTACTGGGAAGGGGAGTACCCCAACGTCCAGGCTCGATTCATGCCGGTGCTCTGCCAACATTGCGATGATGCCCCTTGCGAGCCGGTCTGTCCCGTGTACGCTTCGTACCACACTCCTGAGGGGCTGAATGCGCAGGTCTACAATCGCTGTATCGGGGTCCGCTATTGCGGCAACAATTGTCCCTACACGGCGCGGCAGTTCAACTGGTTCGACCCGCACTGGGATGAACCGCTTGCGGAACAGCTCAACCCCGACGTGACGGTACGGCAGAACGGCATCATGGAAAAATGCACGTTTTGCGTGCAGCGCATCCGGCAAGGCAAAGAGCAGGCGGAAAAAGAAGGCCGGCCGGTCCGCGACGGAGACATCCTTCCGGCCTGCGTGCAGACCTGTCCCACCTCGGCATTGGTGTTCGGCGACCGCAACGATCCCGACAGCCGTGTCTCGAAATTGGCGCGCCGAGACCGCGCCTTTCATCTGCTCGAATCGCTCGGGACGCATCCGGCCATCACCTATTTGAAACGGCTGACATAAGACATCCGAAGATGGAACGAGAGAAAAGACATTGGGAACAAATTCCGAAGATCAATCACGATCTATTGGCGCCCCTGCTCGGGACCCATTGGACCTACTTTCTCTTGGTCGCGGCGCTGGCCTGTCTTGTGGCGGCCGGCGCGGGCGCATGGGCCTATCAAGTCCAAACCGGCATCGGACAAACCAATATGCATCCGCCGATCTTTTGGGCGGTCTATATCGCGTCGTTCATCTTCTGGGTGGGCGCAAGCCACTCAGGCACGTTCATCTCAGGCGTACTGCGCCTTACCAACGCGGAATGGCGCAGACCGGTCACACGGATCGCCGAATTGATGACGTTTATTTCATTGGTGATCGCCACCTTGTTCGTCTTCTTCCATCTGGGGCGCGTCTGGCGCTGGTACTACCTGATTCCCGTCCCCAATCAGCGGGAGCTGTGGCCGAATTTTCGGTCGCCGCTCATGTGGGATGCGACCGCGGTCTTCACCTATGCAACCGCCAGCACCATCTACCTCTATCTGCCGCTCATTCCCGATTTCGCGCTGCTGCGGGAGCGCATCGGCGGCTGGCGCAAACCGCTGTACCGAGTGCTCTCGCTCGGATGGACCGGCACGCAGAATCAATGGCAGGCCCTGGAAACGGCCCTCCGGATCATCACGCCGTTGATCGTCATGGTGATGGTGTCCGTCCATTCGATCGTCGGATGGGATTTCGGCGTGTCGCTGGTTCCCGCATGGCACTCCACGATCTTCGCGCCCTATTTCGTCGTGGGGGCGGTGCATTCCGGCGTGGGATTGGTCGTGATCGGCCTGTACGTGCTTCGCAAGATCTATCGCCTTGAAGACTACATCGGGCTCGAGCATTTCGACAAAATCGGCAAGTTGCTGATCGTGACGACGCTGTGCCTGGCCTATCTGTATTTCGCCGAATTGCTCACCATCTGGTACGGGAACATTCCGGATCACATGTGGGTGGTGGATGCGTTGTTGAGCGGCCCCTTTGCCGTGCCCTTTTGGTTCATGGCGACCTGTATCTACCTCATCCCGCTGGCCACGCTGACGAGCCCGACCTTTCGCCGCTGGCCGTTGGGCGTCATGATCGTCGGCGTTCTCATCAACATCGGCATGTACATCGAGCGCGTGTTGATCCTGGTTCCGCCGTTGTCCTATCCCCGCTTGCCGTTCAATTGGGGAAGTTATTTTCCCTCCTGGGTGGAAATGACCATCATCGCCGGATCGTTGGCGTTGGCGGTCCTGCTCTATGTCTTGGCCGTCAAGGTCGTCCCGGTGATTTCCATTTGGGAAGAAAAGGAAGGACTCCTCCATGGCAGCCGTCACGGAGAATGAAATGGCGGTGTCGGCTCTCTTCGAGCCGGCCGGCTATCCGGACTCACTTCTCGAAAACCTTCGGAAGGCGGGCGTGCCGGAGGAGGCGGTGGAGGTCCTGTCGCCGTTGCCGCTCCCTGAGGCGGCCGTGTTGCGTCCTGGGCCTGCTCCGCTGCACGTCATCACCATCATCGCGGGTCTGGTGGGCATCTGCATCGGTGTCTTCTTTGCCGGCGGCACGGCGCTTCTCTATCCCATCGCGACGGGAGGAAAACCGATCGTGGCCCCCCCGGTCGTCGGCATTATCGCCTTTGAAACCATGATGCTCCTGGCGATCGTCACGACATTTGTGGCGATGCTCATCCGGCTTCGTTCGGGAAACCGGTCCGCCGCCGAGCGTGATCCGCGCGTCGATGATGGGCTCATTGAGGTGATCCTCTCTTTGCCGCCGGATTCGCCTCTGGCCGAGAGGGTAGACGCTCTCTTGCAGCAGGCCGGCGCGCAGGACATCAGGCATCGCCGGCCGACGACGTCGGCGCTGCCCGCAGGGGAACGAGAAGGACAGGCCGCCACCGCCATCCTCGCCGCGCTCTGTCTCTTGTGCACAGTGCAAGCTTGTTCGCGCGACATGCAAGAGCAGCCGTCCTATCAGCCCCAGGAAGTGCCGCGCCTCCATTCGCCGGTGGGAAGTGTGCCGCGCGACAGCCGGTCGGTCATTCGGCGCCACGATGCCCCTGCGACGCTCCATGAGGGAGGTAGACTCTTTCGCATCAATTGTTCCCATTGTCATGGAATGGATGGAATGGGCCATAGTCCTGTTGTCCCATTTCTAAAGGAAAAACCGGCGAACCTGCTTGACCCGGAGGTACAGGAATTATCCGAAGAAGCGCTCTACGACACGGTGACGAATGGACTCGCAGTCGAGGGGAGGGATGTGATGCCGCCCTTTAAAGGCGAGCTGTCCGCCGAAGAACGGCGTTCCGTAGTCAGGTACGTCGAATCATTGTCCCAATCTTAACCGTCGCGCGTGGTTCGTGAAGCGTGGATCGCCGAAAGCGGTCATTGGTCAATGGGTCATTAGTGAGGCAAATGACCAATGACTGATGAGCAGTGACTCGATCGACCCACATATCCATCATGCCGACACTTCCTGCCATCGAATTTCCTCTGATCGGAAACAGCCTCGCGGTCGGCCTGTTCGCGCTCCTGCACATCCTGCTCGCCGGGTTGGGGGTCGGTTTCATGATGCTCGCCCCGCTGGCCGAATCACTGGGAGAAACGCGCCCGTGGTTGCTCGAGGCCGCCCGTTCGATGACCAGGTTTACAGTCGTCACCTATACGGCGAGCATGGTGTTGGCGGTCGTCATGGTGGATCTGTTCATCGGTTTGTTCCCATTGACGAACCAGCACCTGTTCAACCGATTCCGATACCCCATCTTCGTCGCGATGATCGCCTTTCTCTTGCAGCTCTTCGCGCTCTATCCCTACTACCACTATTGGGATGCGCTGCGCGCGAGGAGCCCGGGCGTCCATCGCGCACTCGGATTCCTCGCGGCCGCGCTCATGTTTATCTGGGTCGCCGTGCTCGACGGAATCGGGTCGTACATGCTGACTCCGGCGGAGTCCGACGGCGCGTGGAGTCGTCTTTCGAATCCGACCTGGGTTCCACTGGTCGTGCATCGATTTTTTGGGAATCTCGTCATGGCCGGATATGTGATGGCGGGATATGCCGCCTGGCGGCTCGTCGTCGCGCGAAGGGAGGACGCCGATTACTATGTGCGGCTCTTGAAGATAGGCCTGCTGATCGGATTCATCATGTTGATGATTCAGCCGCTGAGCGGATTGCTCTATGCCCAGGCAATCAGCTCATCCACGCCTGACGCCTATCGACAACTGACGCAGGGACCCTATCAACCATGGGTCTATGCGCAGTTTGTGCTGATCGGTTCGTTATTCCTCGGCAGTCATCTGTGGCTTCAGAACGCACCTTCGAGGGGGAAGGCGGCGCGATGGATCGTTATGGCTGCCGGCTTGCTCGCGCTTGCGATGGTACTGTCGGTCGGCCATCCGGATCTTCGGCGCGTCTGGACGTTTGCCCTGGTGATTCTGAGCGCCGTGGCGCTATACCGAGCCCGCGGCCTGTTCACGGAAGTTGCGCCCGCTCAACAATATCAAAGGCCGTTCATTCGATATCTTTCAACCGCGCTGGCGATCATCGCCGCGTTGACGTACTTGACGATGGGTACTATCAGGGAGACCGCGCGCCGTCCGGATACAGTGCGAACGATCATCTCACTGCACGATGAAGCCAGGCAACCGGCGCTGGATCGACCAGGGAAGGCCGAGGGCCAGGCTAAGGGTAAGGCTGAGAGTAAGTTTCCTGATTAGTCTCAACCTGAGCCTCACCCGTAACCTTTTAGACACGATGGATTTCGATCCGCTCAACATACCAATGCTCTACGGCCGCATCGCCATTGCCGTGGCGGCGCTGAGCCATAGCCTGTTCGCCACGCTGGTCGTCGGGAGCGCGGTGATCGGCGCCGTGGTGGCCACGCTGGCGCACGTGACGGATCAGCCCCGCTACCGGCGGCTGGCGCACATGATCGCGTTCGCCTTGGTGGTGAGCACCGCTACGATCTCGTTTTTCGGGGTATCCTTCATCTTTGCGCTCAACATTTTCTGGCCTCGGTTTTGGCACAAGATCTTTCGGATCATGTTCTGGCCGTTCGTGCTGGAAGCGGGATTGTTCCTGGGCGAGGCCGTCTTCGCCTATGCCTGGTACTACCTCTGGGCCTGGTCGGCCGCCGTGGGATGGCGCAGGAACACCCACCTCGCGTTCGGCTGGCTCGCTGCCGTCTGCGCGGTTGTCGCGATGTTTTTTATCGACATCACCGCCTCCTATATGTTGACGCCCCACCCGACCGACTCGTCGTGGGCCAATATCTTGAATCCGACCATGATCGATCTCGACCTTCACCGTTGGTTCGGAAATTTGACCTGGGCCGGATTTGTCCTTGCGGCATTGTGCAGCCTCGCGTTCCTACGCTCGCATGTAGAGGAAGACCGCCGATTCTATCGCTGGGCCGGAGGCTGGTGCTTCGCCGTCGGCTTCGCGGCGCTGCTCGTGATGCCGGTGATCGGCTACCAATATTTGCTCCACGTTCGGTACGCCGAACCGCAGGCTTTCCATACGCTCATGCTCGGCGCCCGCTCATGGCTGTTCGATTTGGTCGCACTGCTCTACGGGCTGATCGCCGTGCTCGGGTCCTTGTTCATTCTCCGTACCGTCCGTTCGAGCAGCAAGCCAGACAGCGCCGCCCGCCTGATCCTTCCGGTGTCGTTGGCCGTGCTCATTGTTGCCTGGCTCGTCTTCGCCATGCCGTATTATCTGCAACACGTTCCCGTCCTCTCCCGACTCACGAACATCGAGATCAATCCTCTCGGCAAAATGCAGCCGAACAAATATTTCGCGATCGCGGCGCTCGTGTTCTTCGGTCTGCTGAATTGGATTCTGTTCCTGCGTTCCTTCGTCGGTCCCGCCTCCTGGTGGAAGACCGGCGTCACGATCGGCCAAGATCGCGGAAGCCAAAAGATCCTCATCGCGGTCGCCCTGTGTGCCATGCTGACGATGCTCAGCATGGGTTGGGTGCGGGAAACGGCCCGCGCCTACAACGGATACCTCGTCTACGGCGTCATGACCCTTGAGGACGAACGGGCGACGTACGAAGGGCGGGCGGTTCCTTGAGCGGCTGTTACCCCGGCGCTATTCAAGACTGTGGGTAATGAAACCGCATGGCTATCGACGGAGATCCAGAGCTACAAGAGCAAATCGACCAAGGATCCGTCGTCGGGCATGTTGGGGCGCGTTTACAACGGGACTCTTGTGCTGGTTCGTCTACGGATTGATGGTCGGCTCTTGCCGATCATCTTCACCAACGCCGTCACGTTCCTGCTCGCAGGCACAACGTGATACTTAGACTGCGCTATGGGTAAGCCGTAGGGTGCCATGGCCCTTCAAACGAACAATCGGATGAGCGGGGTATCTATGAACAACGGACGATCAGATGGTCATCGAACGAGGCAACGACACAGAGGCGCGACATGACAGCTCCGGCACGCACAAGAGGAAGCACGTCGGTGATGGCGGAACGTTCGCCGCTCGCGCGTAGGATGCTGTTGCCGGCTCAGTCCATGATCCACAGTCAGGTCGTGCGCGGAGCCGTCCTCTTCGCGGCATCCTTTATTGCCCTGATCTGGGCGAATTCCCCTTGGTCGGCGAGCTATCTCGATTTGCGAGAAACCGAATTATCGATCGATTTCGGAGTCGTCGGTGTTTCGCTCTCCTTCCATCACTGGATCAACGACGGACTCATGACGATCTTTTTCTTCGCCGTTGGGCTGGAGATCAAGAAAGAAATTCTGCACGGCGAACTGCACGGCTGGATGAAAGCCGCTCTGCCCGTATGTGCCGCGCTGGGCGGGATGGTGCTGCCCGCGTCGCTTTATCTGGCCGTGACGTTCGGAAGCGACGCCAGTAGTGGGTGGGGTATACCCATGGCGACCGACATCGCATTCGCGCTCGGCTTATTGGCATTGCTTGGCGACCGCATTTCACCGCAACTTCGTGTATTCTTACTCGCGCTAGCCGTGGTGGACGACATCGGCGCCATTCTCGTGATCGCTCTGTTCTACACGGACTCATTGTCCATCTGGGCGTTGGGGCTGGCGGTAGCGCTGCTTTCCAGTGTCTTGCTCATGCAGTGGGTCGGCGTTCGAGGCATCCAGTACTATGCGTTCGTCGGCGCCGCGTTTTGGCTCGCGTTGCAGCACGCGGGCGTCCATCCGACCATCGGGGGTGTTCTGTTGGGATTGGTGACGCCGGCGACCGCCTGGTTTTCCTATCGCCGATTCGCCGACTCCGCCGGAGAGTTGATCAATGAATTTACTCGACAGCTTGAATGTTGCGACGAAAACAGGGCCGAGGCCTTGTTGGGCGAGATCGAACAGTTGGTTCATGAAACCGAATCCCCGCTCGAGCGGCTGGAGCGGCTGCTGCAACCGTGGGTCAGTTTCCTGGTGCTGCCGCTCTTCGCGCTGGCTAACGCGGGTGTCGCCTTGTCGGGTTCGATGCTGCAGGAGGCGGCGGCTAGTCCGGTGACGCTCGGCGTCGTCGGTGGACTGGTGATCGGAAAATTCGCGGGGATCGCCGGGTTCTCCTGGCTCGCTGTCCGGACCGGCATGGCCACCTTCTCAAAAGGTATCACCTGGCCGCGTCTCATCGGCGTCGCGATGCTCGGAGGGATCGGCTTCACGGTGTCGTTGTTTATCGCCGACTTGGCGTTTGACGACGCGTCGCTGCTCGCGGAGGCCAAAGTTGGCATATTGGCAGCCTCGCTGATGGCGGGAGTGGCGGGATACGGATGGTTGTATTGGGCCACAAAGAATGAGAATCGGAAAACACAGGGATAAGCGGTGTCGCAGGCATTGTCCCCCAAAAGCCGACGACAAATGCTCGGCCTATCCTTCTTTATTCTTCCTGTGTTTCGGTTCGAACCAGGGGAATAGGGTAGGCAGAACCAACAGCGTGAGTAATGTCGATGTTAAAAGGCCGCTGATGACGACGACCGCAAGCGGACGTTGCACCTCCGATCCCACGCCGGTGGCCAACGCGAGCGGTGTCAGCGCGAGCAGCGCGACCGTGGCGGTCATGAGCACGGGACGCAAGCGCAACATGCAGCCCTGGACGGCCGCCTCCTTGGCGGATTCTGTCTTCTCTCTCAGTTGGGCGATGTACGAGACCAGCACGATGCCGTTGAGCACCGCGATGCCGAATAGATTGATGAATCCGACCGAGGCCGGCACACTGAGATACTCTCCGGTCACCCATAGCCCGACGATGCCCCCGATCAATGCCAACGGCAGATTGAGCATGATCAAGGTCGCATAACGGAATGAATTGAACGAGACATAGAGCAAGAGGAACATGATGCCGATCGTGATCGGGACGATGATCTTCAAGCGGGCCATGGCCCGCTGCATGTTCTCGAACGATCCTCCCCAGACGATGTGATAGTTCGGGGGAAGCTTTATTTTGTCGATTTTCTTCTGGGCCTCCGCGACGATGCTCTCGATGTCCCGTCCGTAGGTATTGAATCCGATATAGATGCGCCGCTGCAATTGCTCCCGGCTGATGAGGGCGGGGCCTTCACGCAGTTCGACCTGCGCGAGGTCGCCCAAGGGTATCAGGGTGCCGGTAGCGCCGCGCAGCAGAATATTGCGGATGGTTTCGACACTGTTCCGAAACGGCTCCGGATAGCGCAACGTCAGATCAAAACGTTTTTGGCCTTCATACACTTGTGTGGCCGGTTCCATGCCGATCGCCGTCGAGACGATGTCCTGGATATGCGCCACATTGATGCCGCGCCGGGCGATCTTCTCGCGATCGATATCGATCGCCAAGTACACCTGGCCGAACAGTTGCTCGACGCGGATATCGGCGACCCCGCGCGTCTCGCTCATGATGGCGCGGATTTGCTCGGCGGTTTTACGCAGCACGTTCAGATCATCTCCCAAGACCTTGACGGTGGCCTCCGATCGAACACCAGACAGCAGCTCATCGACGCGCTGTTGAATGGGTTGGCTCAGCAAGAACGTGGCCCCTGGGATCCGTTCGAGGCGTTTGCGCACCGCTTGATCCAACTCCGGCTTGGTCTCCGCCGTGGTCCATTCGTCCATCGGCTTCAACGAGACGACGGGATCGCTCGCGTTCGGCTCCTGCGGATCGTTGCCGATCTCGGAACGGCCGATCTTCGAGAGCACCTTGGTGACCTCGGGGAATTCCATGACCGCCCGCTGCATTTCCATTTCGATTTGTATCGACTCCTCAAGGGAGATGCTCGGATGGCGGATGGTTTGAGGAGTGATGGCGACCTCGTTCAGGATTGGAATGAATTCTCCACCCAGGAATGGAAACAGGGCCAAACTGCCTGCCAGCATCGCGACGGCGACGCCGAGCAGAAGGATGCGGTGTGCGAACGCCCAGTCCAACATGGGGCGATAGCCCTTCTTCGCCCATCGCACGAGGAACGGATCCCCATGATGGCCGCCTTTCAACAACAACAGGCACAAGGCCGGCGAAAGGGTAAAGGACAGCAGCAGGGACACAAACAATGCCATCATGATCGTCAAGGCCAACGGACCGAACATTTTGCCTTCCATCCCCACGAGTCCCAGGATCGGCACAAAGGTCAGGGCAATGATCAATTCCCCGAACAGGCTGGGACCGCGGACCTCCGCCACGCCCTTCAGCACGATCGGGAGTCGGCGTTCCACGGACCGACGATCTTCCTCCGAGGCTTCCGACAGATGCCGCGCGACATTCTCCACTTGGATGATCGCGGCGTCGGTGATCATGCCCAACGAGATGGCCAACCCGCCGAGCGACATCAAATTGGCCGACAACCCGTAGTACCACATCACGATGAAAGTACAGAGCGGCGCGACGATCAGCACGATCGTCACGGCCAAGGCGCTGCGGATGTCTCCGAGGTACAAGTACAGGACGATCACCACGAAGATGATGCCTTCGATGAGCGCCTTGTAGACCGTATGCAAGGCGGCATTGACCAATTCCATGCGGTCATAGTACGGCACGATGCGCAGACCGTTCGGAAGAATATGTTTGTCATGGATCTCGTCGATTTTCTCCTTGACGGCCTGCACCACCTCCCGCGCATTGCCGCCGCGCAGCATGAGCACCAGGCCGGACACGACTTCACGCGAACCGTTGAGCACGGTCGCGCCATGCCGCACGGCGTGGCCGAACCGCACCTCGGCCACATCCCGGACGTACACCGGCGTGCCCTCGACTTCGCGCAAGACGATGTTGCCGATATCGTTCAGCGTGCGGATCAGTCCGATGCCGCGGACGATGTACTTCTCTTCCTCCTTTTCGAGGAGACTTCCTCCGGCATTGGCGTTGTTCTTGGCGACCGCATCGAAGACGTCATGCAGGGCCAGATCGTATTTGCGGAGGAGGCCCGGATGCACGACGACCTGATACTGTTTCACGTAGCCGCCCATCGAGTTGACATCCACGACGTCCGGCAGTCCTTTGAGCAGGGGACGAATCACCCAATCCACCAAGGTTCGTCGCTCGGTCAACTCCTCCACGGTCATCCGGTGGTCCGGCTCGTTGTCGTGCGGACCCTCCAGGTAGAATTGATACACCTCTCCCAGACCGGTGTAGTTCGGCACTAGCTGCGAGGTGGCGCCCGGGGGCAGTCTAGCTTGAACCTCCAAGGTTCTCTCCAAGACGATTTGTCGGGCCAAATAGATATCGACGTCGTCGCGAAAGACGGCCGTGATGATGGAGGCGCCCACCTTGGAAAAGGAGCGGATTTCCGTCAACCCCGGAGCGCCCCGCAATTGCAATTCGAGCGGAAAGGTGATGAACCGTTCGATTTCCGCCGGCGACAATCCCTCGGCTTTGGTGACCACCTGTACCAGGATCGTGGTGACGTCCGGAAAGGCGTCGATCGGAATCGTCTGGAATGCGTAGAGCCCTCCCGCGGCCAGGCCTGCGGAAAAAATCAGCACGAGGATCCGTTGCCGCAGGGAAAACTCAAGGAGCTTGGTGAGCATGAACTATAGTTCTTCGCCCGTTAACTCAGATTTGAGCGTGAATCCGCCGTTCGTCACGACCTGTTCTCCCTCACGAAGGCCATCGAGGACCATGACCTGTTTGCCGTTGGAGTCGCCCAGCTTGACGTCCCGAGCTACGAACGTCCCGGAGTCGATTCGCACGAACACGAATCGCCTCTCCCTATCGCGTTGAATCGCGTTCTCCGGTACGGCGAGCGCGTCGCTCGTCGGCTGGGAGTACATCCGAATGGTCGCGTACATGTCGGGTTTCAATTTCAGGTTCGGATTCGGCAATTCGAGGCGGAGGTCCATCGTCCTGGTGGCCACATCCAAGACAGCGCCGACGTAGGTCACCGTGCCGCGGAAGATCTCGTCCGGATAGGCATGGACGTGCACCTCGCCGATTTGGCGGCCTTCCGTTCGCTCGGAATTCAGAATGAACGAAATGTCTTTTTCGGGAATGTTCGCGAATACCCACACTTCCGACAGGTCGGCCACCACAAACATGGTTTCGGTCACTTCCACGACCTCGCCGACCACGATGTTACGCGCAATGACGAACCCATGGAACGGCGCTGTGATGTAAATGCGGGGGTGGATGGATCGGCTTTGAGCAAGTTCTTTGATCTGCTCATCGCTCATGCCCATGAGGCGAAGATGCTGGTACGATTCCCGCAGCTCGGCCTGCGCGCGAACCATGTCGCCCTCGCGTCTTTGTCCCTCGGCCACGGAAATGATTTCTTCCTTTAATAACGCCTGCGCCCGCTCGTACGCGCGGGTGACCACGTATAATGTGGCCTTCGCTTTGAGATAGGCCGACTGGGCATCCCCGAATTCTCGACTCTCCAGCGTGGCGAGCAAGGTTCCCTGCGTAACCTCTTGCCCAAGATCCGCGTACACTCCGATCGCGCGCCCGCGGACGAGTGTCGTGAGATTCGCCACTTTGCGCCGGTTCAATTCGATGGTTCCTGGAAAATCGCGATGGCTGCGAAAGGGTTGGCGCTTGACCGGTTCGACTGTGATTCCCCTCTCCGCCATCGCTTTTTGATCGAGGTTGACGGTCTTGAGGGACTCTTCCTTCGCCGCCTGTTCGGATGTCTCGGCGGGCGTATCTTTTGATCCGGCATCGCACCCGTGGGCCAAGCTCACAAGGGAGAGGAGAGCGATAAGGCGGTACAGCTTCTCTGTTACCCTCCACGGCAGCCGATTCATGGAAGATCCAGGCAGCGAATGCCGGCCTCGATCCTCTTTATCGAACATACAAACTCCGCCCGACGAACCGTTCCAACTGAGTCGTCGCCGCGGAGAGGTCATGACGGGCCTGCCAGTAATCCAGCATGATTTCGCGGTGCACTCGTTGCGCATCCAGCACTTGAAGCAAACTGCTTTCTCCCCGCTTGAAACTGAACTGCGCCATGTGGAGCGCGACCTGAGTCTTGCGCAGCAGGCCTTTTTCGAAAACCCCGACAAGACGACCAGCCGTGACCGTGTCGCGGAAATGTTGATTGACATGCCGAACAAGATCGTAATGGACCCGCAAGAGATTGGCCTCCTCGCGCCGCAATGTTCCCAGGGCCGAGGCGATCTCCCCCTGCCGTTGGTACCAAATGGGGACGGGTATGCTGATGCCCCCTTGCACCGCTTCGCGCCCGACTTCGCGCCAATAGCCCCCTTCCACCGTCAGGTTGGGCACACGGGCCTGGCGCTGAAAGTCCACCGTCCTGCCGGATTCTTCGATCACTTTTCGCAAACGGCGAATCGTGGGATGTTGTTGAAGGGCGTCCTCTACCAATTGATTTCGTTCGAGCGCCGGCGGTAAACGCTCGAACTCGCCCTCAATCCGATACCGAGGGCCGAGCGATCCGGCCGTCAAGGTATCGAGCACGACGCGGTTGACTTCGACGTTGTTCTCCTCTCGAGTGACCCGTTGCTCCGCTTTGAGAACTTCCACTTCCGCCTTGATCGCCTCAAATCGCGGAGACTCTCCCAGCTCCACTCTCCGGTCGACCGTTTGACGGACATCTTGGATGATGGCCAGGTTTTCTTTTGCCAGTTGAAGGCTTCGCTGAGCAAAAAGGAGCGTCCAAAATGCCAGTTTCACATCGGCACGAAGATGAAGCAGGGTTTCATCATACCCGACAATGGCTCCTTCCAGGCCGGCTCGGGCGGCATCCTTGCGCGCCTCTCGTTTCGCCGGCCACTCCAAGGGCTGAAAGACTCGGCCGGTGTATTCGGTCACCGCAGTGGGTGGCAGCTCCGAGAAAGCCCCCGGCACAAAGACACCGCCGTCCCTAAGCAGGCCTCGACCGCCACGAGCCTCGATAGTGGGATTGGGATACGCGCCGGCCTGGACGAGCAACCCTTCCTGGAGATCGATCACGCCGATCGCCCCGGCAGGTCGGGGGTTGTGGTCAATCGCCAACACTATGACTTCCGACAAAGAGTACGAACGGTCCTCATCCTGCGCCAGCGACAGTTGACCGTTTCCGCTGATAAGCAGCGGCACGAACGCGAGCGTCATGATTGGGTTTGGCGTGAAGAAAGTCAGCCACGAAGCAGCCATGGAATACCATCCTTTCTCTTTTTATGCTCAGGCCTTCATACACCCAAACTACCGCCGTAGACCCTGGGCAAAGTCCTAGGAGGTGGTAAGAAACCCCTAATTGAGCGTGCCGGTAAAGAGGTTCGCTATTTCTGCATTTCCGCACAGCGGCCGCTCCTCGACGACGGAGTGATCCCGCGAAGGCGAGGAACCGTCGACGAGCGTGTTCCAACGGCTGTCCTTGCAGAGCAACCTCCGAGGTTTCCCGATAACCGAGGATCTCCTCGATTCGCTTTGGCGCGATCCATCTCGGATTAGCCGATATACCGCCCGCTGCGAACTGGCGTCACATTTTCGGCGTCGGGATTCGTGGCGGGAATCAGTTTCATCCCGTCGTGGATCATCGAGGAACTTGCTTTATCGGCTCTCGCAAACGGGGAGGCAAAGATCGGCATCAACTTCGTGATGGAAGCGCACGACCATGGGGCATGACACGTCCGTGTTGGAGACTAGGGAAATCGTTAGGTGCCTGGATGGATTAAGCAATGCTACCTTCGTCATTATTGTTGTCGGTGAGATGCTGATGGCTCGTTCTGTCTCGACTAAAACCTCCATCGTACGACGCACCAAGTCGCCTCCACAAGCAACTCCGGTTCGTTATGCCGTCGTGGGTCTTGGGCACATAGCCCAGGTCGCCGTCGTGCCGGCCTTCAGTCACGCAAAAAGGAACTCGGAGCTGACGGCGCTGGTCTCCGATGATCCCCGAAAACTGAAGCGGTTGTCCCGCAGATATGATGTACCCTATTGCTATTCGTACCGGGAATACGATCAATGCCTGCGGGAAGGTCACATCGACGCGGTGTACATTGCTCTACCGAACAGTTTGCATTGCGACTTCGCGGTCCGGGCTGCCAAGGCCGGCATCCATGTCCTCTGCGAAAAACCGATGGCGGTGACCGAACAGGAATGCTGGCGCATGATCCGGGCTGCCGATAAGACCGACACCAAACTGATGGTCGCCTACCGTCTGCACTTCGAACAGGCGAACGTGAACACGGCAGAGCTGGCGAAGGCCGGCAAACTCGGCAAGCTTCGGTTTTTCAATTCGGTGTTCACCATGCAGGTGCGCGAAGACAACATCCGTGTGAATGCGGAATTGGGGGGCGGGTCGCTCTACGATATCGGCGTGTATTGCATCAATGCCGCTCGGTACGTCTTTCAAGCCAACCCGACGAAGGTGAGTGCTTGTATGGTCAAGGGAACCGACCGCCGTTTTAGGGACGTCGATGAGATGACGACGGCCTGGCTGGAATTTCCGGATAACCGCCTTGCGACCTTCGTCTGTAGTTTCGGTGCGGACGATCTCTCCGCCTATGAAGTGGTCGGCACGAACGGGCATGTCCGGATGGACCCGGCCTACGAGTATGTCGGCGAACTCCGGCAGAACGTCCGCCTTAATGGGAAAAGCCGTTCGCAGCGGTACGGAGGCGGGGATCAATTTGCACCGGAGCTTCTGTATTTCTCCGACTGTATTCTCAACGACCGCGACCCGGAACCGTCGGGGTTGGAGGGCCTGATCGATGTGGCGATTATCGAGGCCTTGTATCGATCGGCAAAGACGGGCCGCCCCGTTTCACTTTCACTGCCGGGCAAGACGCAGTGGCCTTCTCATGATCAGGTTATCAAACGGCCTCCGATTCGGAACCCCACGCTCGTTCGCGTGAAGTCGCCCTCGCGGTAAAGATGACTTCCTGCCGTCGCAGGAACCATCAATGGTGATGCCCGCCGCCGTCACTGTTTTGGGGACGGTTCACGTGGTTACATCGTTTCGCGGTCTTCCCGCCGTTCGATCTGTTCGATGAACTCCGCCTGCTCTTGGCAGTCCCGGCACCGCAGTGCGAAGGGAATCGCTTTCAAGCGTCCTTTCTGAAGTTGACGCCCGCAATGTTGACAGCGCCCAGAGAATTCTTCATCGAGTCGCCTGAGCGCCTCATCGAACTGTTGTCTCGTACGATTCCGAGCTTCCACGAGCGACAACCGTTGATGCCCCGTGCTGTCGCGGATCGGCCGGTCTTCGGCATTCGGCCTCCATTCTTCGCGCAGCCGCTTGTGGACCATCCAGTAGGATGTGAGTGACTCGTCGATTTCACGCTGAAGGGCTTGTCGCTGTTCCAGCAGCATCCGACGCAGGGCTTCTCGCCGAATTGTAGAAGTAGATTGGTCGGGCATGGCCACTGTTCACGTTCTCCGAGGTGGTGGTTCATCCAGACTTCATGTGCTTGCGGAGTCTAGCGTGTTCTATGCAACCGCAGGACGACAATCGAGCGAGTTTTCAGGTCAAAGGCGTCTCCCCCCCGGAATTGTTTGTGATCTTCCGGCTTTTCTGGATCACTCGTGTCGAGGAGCAATTCCCAACGTACGCCACGCTGGTGGGCGGGGAGCACGAAGGGGAGCGGCTCGTGATGGGCGTTGAACAGCAGCAATAAAGTATCGCCATGAATGGGCCGTCCCTTGTAGTCTTTCTCTTGAATGGCATCACCGGCGAGCCGCACCCCCAATGAACGCGCATGCTCATTCTGCCAGTCCTGATCGGTCATTTCGTGGCCATCGGGTCGGAACCACGAGATATCTTTGATTTCAGACCCACGGATGCGCCGTCCCTGAAAAAACTGGCGGCGGCGCAACACCGGTTGATCACGCCGCAATTGAATGAGGCGCCGCACGAAATTCAATAATTCGCGGTCGCGATCCTTCAACTTCCAGTCGAACCAACTGATCTCATTGTCCTGACAGTAGGCGTTGTTGTTGCCTCCCTGAGTGCGGCCCAATTCATCCCCGCCGCAGAGCATGGGGACTCCCTGAGAAAGGAAAAGGGTCGCCAGAAAATTGCGTTTCTGTTGCTCGCGCAACGCGATGATCGCCGGATCGTTGGTCGGACCTTCCACGCCGCAGTTCCAGCTTTGATTATTGTCGTTGCCGTCTCGATTATCTTCTTGGTTTGCTTCGTTGTGCTTCTGGTTGTACGAGACCAGATCGTTGAGCGTGAAGCCGTCGTGGGCGGTCACGAAGTTAATGCTGGCGTAAGGATGTTTTCCACTGCGCTCGTACAGGTCGCTGCTGCCCGACAGGCGGTAGCCGAACTCGGACACTTGCCCGCCGTCGCCCTTCACGTAACGGCGGATGGTATCGCGGTATTTGTCGTTCCATTCGGCCCAGCCCAAGGGGAAGTTGCCGACCTGGTAGCCGCCCGACGCCAAGTCCCATGGCTCCGCGATCAGTTTCACGCGGGACAGGATCGGATCCTGGTGGATGATATCGAAGAAGGCCCCCAGGCGGTTCACGTCGTGCAGTTCCCGCGCAAGGGTGGATGCGAGATCGAAACGGAATCCGTCCACGTGCATCTCTTCGACCCAATAGCGCAGGCTGTCCATGATCAACTGCAGCACGCGGGGGTGGTTCATGTTGAGCGTGTTGCCGCATCCCGTGTAGTCCATGTAATAGCGTTTATTGTCGTCGACCAAACGATAGTATGACGCGTTGTCGATCCCGCGGAAACACAGGGTCGGGCCGAGATGATTGCCTTCTGCCGTATGGTTGTAGACCACATCCAGAATGACTTCGATGCCTTCGCTGTGCAGGGTCTTCACCATCGTCTTGAATTCGCGCACTTGTTCGCCGCGTTTCTGTGAATGCGCGTACCGAATATCCGGCGCGAAAAACCCGATCGAGTTGTAACCCCAATAGTTCGTCAAGCCGCGATCGTGCAGATGCTGGTCGCGGACAAAGTGATGGACGGGCAATAATTCGACGGCGGTCACACCGAGGCTTTTCAGGTGATCCAGAACGGCGGGCGACGTCATGCCCAAGTAGGTTCCGCGCAGAGCTTCCGGCACCTCGGGATGTCGAGCGGTGAACCCTTTCACATGGACTTCGTAGATGACGGTCTCATCCCACGGTGTGACCAGAAGTTTATCCGCCCCCCATGTGAACGAGGAATCCACGACGACGCTTTTGGGGACATCCGCCGCATTGTCCTGGTCGTCCATCGACAAGTCCGCTTCAGGATCACCGATTCGATAGCCAAACATGCGATTGCCCGCCCATTGTACGTTGCCGGCCACGGCCTTCGCGTAGGGATCAATGAGGAGTTTGGTCGGATTGAATCGATGGCCTTGTGCTGGATCATAAGAACCATGGACACGATAGCCATAGTGTTGTCCGGGAGACACTTCCGGCAAATACACGTGCCATACTTGATTGGTTTGTTCCTCCAGCGGCAGACACATGGACGGGTGTGGATCATCGGCACGATCGAACAGACAGAGCTCGACTTTGGTCGCATTTTCGGAAAACAACGCGAAATTGACACCTTGCCCGTCCCACGTGGCGCCGAGTGGGAATGGACTTCCAGGCCACATACGCATGATACGCATGCCGGCACGATGAGCAAAAGAAATGCCGGATATCATAGAGAACTCCTTCGATATCAGCATACGCTGAAATGAAGTCCCACGGCCAGTGGAGACAATTTGTCCTACGGCGGACAGGTTGCACTCGACGGCACTTCGGTTCCCTCCTACATCGATGCTGCGGATGTCCCCAGTGGGGAGATACAGGTTCCGTTGATATGACAACAGAGTGAATCTCCATGCCGTCGGATATGAGACCGTGCTTCACGTGGCGATTGCAATGGGAGTAGGGTCCTCTGTCACCGGCTGTCTCGCGCCGATTGCTCTACATCATGCGGTACTGGCCTACGATCGAAATGTAGAACGGGTGACAAGCGAAGAATTGCTGCTCAATATCGTCCGTGCTCGGTTCTACCAGCCGTTGCATTTCACGAAGGTCTCCAGCATCGCAGCGACCTTCGACTTCCGTGTGAGCGCCGGGATTGTTCCGCCGGAGGGAGACGCTCGAGGGTTGGTCGGTCCGCTGTTCAGCGCGACGGCTGCTGAAAATCCCACCGTGACAATCGTCCCGATCGACGGAGAGGAGTTCACCACGCGATTGCTCACGCCTCTGGATGAAAAACGATTCCTTCGGCTGCTCGAAGTCGGCGAGAATATGGGTATGGCGCTGCAGATGGCGGTCAGCTCCATGCGGATTCAAACAGGTGATGAAACCGCCGTGTATCTGAACCATCCCGGACGTCTGGACGAGTACGAGGAGTTCCAACGGCGTGTGCGTCACATCACGGCGCTCTACGACGAGCACCAGCTGCACATTGCTTCAGTCATGCTGGAAGAAGCCTGGACCGGCCCGTTGCCGGCCGGTATTGCGCCGGACGACGTACTGGCCGCCCTCGACAAGGGCTATAAGTGGAAGACGACCGGAGACCGATTCCGGCTGGATCGCATGCGCGTCCTCATCTCGAATTATCGTCCGCATGAAGTGAAGGAGTCGGCCCGTCAAGCATTGGGAGACCGGCTGAAGGAATGGCCGGCGAATGAGATTCTCGTCGATATTCGTCCGGATTTCCCGGGAGGGGACTTTCCCATCAGGGGTCAGATCACGTTGCGCAGTTTCAACTCCGTGTTGGAGTTCTTTGCGCGGAGCATGCGGGAGGCCGGTCGCCAGCGGGACGCCATACGACTGTTGACGATTGAAGAATCCGACAGAGCGCTGGATGACGCGGCCGTGTCAATCCGGTATGAGGGGCGATACTATGGCATACGAAAGCCGACGCCGGATCGGCCCCAAGATGTTCGCAGCGCCAAGGCTTTCGACATGTTGTATCAATTGTTCCAGATGATGGTGCAACCAGTGAATGCCCCGGTTCCGGGCATAGCCATCGCGAAATAGGCGCTCGGGGGTAAACCACGTCATCCGGATTTGGAGCGTTGTCGCACAATGGCTCGAGGGGTCGTGGTCAAGATTCGGCGCAGTCGTCCGTCATCGTCTTCATCGTACAAATCTCCGACAATCTCCTCCAGTATGTCTTCAACGGTCACGATGCCTAGCAGGGTTTCACCCGCATACACGACGGCCATGTGCATGCGGTGCTCCTGAAGCAGTCTGAGCCCCGCGATCATCCGCACCTCGGCTTGGAGCTTGATGGCCGGTCGAAGAAGCGACGTCCAGTGGTCCATTCCAGACCGCCGGAGCCCCATGAATTCCTTCGTGTGGAGGATGCCTTCGACAGCGAGACCCTCGACGACGGGAATTCGGGTATGGCCGGAGGAAAGGATGACGGCTTCTACCTCCTCGGACGATTGTGACGAGCGGACGCACACGACATGCTCCCACGGCACATAAATCTCGTTCAGGGTTCTGCGTTCCAGGCCGACAAGGTTCATCACGTATTGGCGATGCGGTTCGGAGAGCCTGTCCAACGCGATGCCCGATCCTTCGCCGTCATTCTTCACTTCCTTAGAACCGGACGGAGACGTTCCGGTCAGTCGATGAAACAGGCCGATGACGCGCAACACTTGCCGCGTCGACCATTCGAAGAGCGTCACGATCGGACCCAACAATCTATCAAAGAGCGATAACCACCGCGCGCTTCGCAAGGCGAAGCCGACCGCATTGCGGAGGGCCAGCGACTTCGGCACCAGCTCGCCGATCACGACCGTCGCGTAGGTCAACGGCAGGACCACGAGGCCGATCGCCAGCGTGTCGGCGCTCCCTTCAGACAGACCCAGATGAGCCTCAAGCCCGGGACTCAGCAATTCTTCCGCTCCGGCCCCACCCACCGCGCCCGCAAGCGCGCCGACCAAGGTAATGCCGATTTGCACGACCGATAATGTCCGTTCCGGCTTTTCCCGCAATTGCAATAGAAGGGACGCGCGCCCATGTCCTTGCCGCACCAGTTCCCGAAGATAAGGACGGTGGACGGCGACAAAGGCGATTTCAGCCGCCGCCAACAGACCATTGAGGAGTAGACACAACGCGATGATAAGGATATCCAACATCACACAGCCTTTCTGAACGGCCCGTAGTCAAGCTTCATAACCAACGCTCGCTAGGGAAAGGGCCAGTCTTGCAAATGCGCCATACATGATAGCGTGAATCGGCCGCCCAACTCTTCGGTACCTTGGGTTATATGGGAATCCGTTCCCGGCAGATTCGCATTTCGTTGGGATGCAAAGGACTCGCCAGTGCCGCTCATCTCACGGACGGCATCACATGCCGCCAAGCTAGATGCCATCGGAAATCACAAGGATCATTTCGGAAGATCGGGAGGATCCGCTGGTCCGGGCAGTATTTGTACGAGTCCGTCGTTTTCGAGAAGTTCGATTCCAGTCGTGATCGGGTCGGGATGGCCGAAGTGGAGAAGAAGCCGCCTATGTCGGAACCATACACTCCGACTCGTGGTTCTCTTCAGCGTCATGCGCCACGTTCGCGATTCGCCATGGGAAAAACTCAATCGAGTCTTCGCATGCCGATACTGAGGTCGCATGATCGCACGGAAAGCTAGTTGATGACGATCCAGCCAGAGCGGATACAACATCTCAACGAGAAACCGGCTCGCGAACGAGGCGATGTCTTGTACTGGATGCAGCAGTCGCAGCGAGCGGAGGACAACCATGCGCTGGAATACGCCGTGCGGCTGGCCAACGAAACGAATCGATCGCTGCGCGTGGTGTTCGGGTTAATGCAGGACTATCCCGAGGCGAATCTCCGTCATTACCGATTCATGTTGGAGGGGATACAGGAGACACAAGCCGCGTTGGCCGACCGAGGCATTTCAATGACCGTCCAGTTCGGCCATCCTTCTGATGTCGCGCTGGATATGGGCCGTGCCGCGTCCGTCATCGTCTGTGACCGAGGATACTTGCGACACCAAGAGGCATGGCGGCGACGAGTGGCCGAGGAGGCGGAATGCCGTGTCATTCAAGTGGAAAGCGACGTCGTGGTTCCGGTGGACGTGGCGTCGCGCAAAGCAGAAACGGCGGCCCGAACATTTCGAGGGAAGGTACAGCGCCATCTGGATAAGTATCTGATCGACCTGCGTCAAACACCGCTTCACCGTCCGTCCCGCCCACCGCTTCAACAGGGTGTGCGACTGGATGACATCGACGCCGTGCTGGGCGAGCTGAAAGTCGATCGAACGGTCCGAGCGGTGACGAAGTTCCATCGGGGAGGCACGGCTCAGGCCAAGTCCCGTTTCCATGATTTCATCGGTCATCGACTGGCCGGGTACAAAGATCATCGCAATCAGCCGCAGAACCCTCGTGTCTCGTACATGAGCATGTATCTGCATTTCGGACAGATCTCTCCGTTGTATCTGGCCCTGCAAGTCCGGCAGGCGCCCATGGCATTGCGGGCCGACGTCGCCTCTTTCTTGGACGAACTGGTCGTACGCAGGGAGCTGTCCATGAATTTCTGCCGATTTACCGCCGACTATGATCGGTATGAATGCATCCCTCGGTGGGCCAAGAAGACATTGGAGGCTCATAAGCACGATCGAAGGGAACACCTCTATGCGATCGAACGATTGGAAGCGGCGGAGACCCATGATCCTTACTGGAACGCCGCGTGCCGACAAATGCTCGTCACCGGATACATGCACAACCATATGCGGATGTACTGGGGCAAGAAGATTCTCGAGTGGTCTCGTACGCCCGAAGAAGCCCACGCCGCGACGCTCCATATCATGAATCGGTATTACCTCGACGGCCGAGATGCCAACTCCTATTCGAATACCGCCTGGATATTCGGACTGCATGACAGGCCGTGGGGCGAACGTCCTATCTTCGGAAAGGTGCGGTACATGGCGGCATCGGGCCTTGAACGAAAATTCGACGTCGACGCCTATGTGAGACAGATCAATGATGTGGCGGCCTAACATCGCTCTGTTGATCGATTGGAGGAATCATGCCGGAACCATCCTTGTCGGTTGAACATGGACCCTGGTCTCTCCGTTCAGAAGATCGGCTGAGCGCCGGGGAGTTCCGCGACCTTGTCTGCCACATGGACGGGCCTTGCGCCTCGCTTTTCATGCCCACGCATCGCGGCGGCCCACAAGTTCGACAGGATCCCATTCGGCTGAAGAACTTGGCGCGTGCGGCGGAGCAAAGCTTGATCGACAAGGGATACCGTTCGTCGGACGTGCGCTCATGGCTGGCCTCCCTGAGCGCCCTGGAGACGGATGATGAGTTCTGGCGATATCAAAGTGAAGGATTGGCGGTATTTGTCACGCCGACCTTTGTCCGGTTGTTCCGCCTCCCGTTGAGGTTCGATGAGTCGATCATCGTGTCGGACCGTTTTCACGTGTCGCCGCTCCTGCCCTATTTCACGGAGGATGAACGATTCTATCTCCTCTCCTTGAGTCAGAACGGCTGTCGTCTGTTGCGTTGCACGAGAAACACGGTCACCCGGGTGGATCTTCCCGGCGCACCTCCCAGCATGACCGAGACGCCGGGGTATGAGCGCCGTGAGACCCAATTGCAGTTCGAAGCGCTGGCGCCACGAGGCTCCGGCGGCACGGGCAGCGGCGGAGGCACGGCGCTCTTTCACGGGCACGGATCGAGCAGCGATGTCTCGACCGCCGATGTGGAGCGATACTTCAGGGCGGTGGATCGCGCGGTCTGCGACGTGTTGCATGATCGCCGTGAGCCGCTGGTATTGGCCGGTGTGGACTATCTCCTGCCGCTGTATAAAACCATCAGCCAGTATGGACCGATTGCGTCAGAGGCTCTCACCGGAAACTACGAAGAGCGGCGGGATGAAGAACTGCGTCGAGACGCGTGGCACATCATGGAGTCACGATTGATGCACAACCGACGGGCGACGCTGGAGCAGGTGAACGAGGCGGTGGCGACGGGGCGCGGATCGGACCGGTTGGAAGAAGTGGTGCCCGCGGCCGTGCAAGGGCGGGTGGACATGCTTGTCATCCCTGTCGATCGCCATGCCTGGGGACGTTTTGACCCTGATCGCCAACAAGCCGAAGTGCATGACGAGCCACAAACGGGTGACGAAGACCTCTACGAATTGGCCGTCGTGCAGACCTTCCTTCATCGCGGACAAGTATTTCCGGCCAAGGGAACGGAGTCGTTGGCTGCGCGGTTTCGTTACTGATATCTCGTTGTCCAGTGATGAGTAAAATGCCAAATGAATGGGTATGAGGGGAAGAGGAATAGATCACCTTCTAGAAATGTCTCTTGTTCAAAAGTGATGGTAACGAAAGGACCAGGGAGATGTGGCCTCTGCGCTGAACACCAACTTGACGACCGAACTTACGCCGCTCCTCCCGCGTCTGACGACTCCCACGCTGATCCTGCAGGGAGAAGACGATGTCTTCCCGGCCGGTCCGCTTCGGTGAGCGGTTGACCGCGACATTCCCAACGCGCCGTTCGGAGGATCAAGACTGCCGGGCATTTCGTCATGGTCGATCAGCCGCAGGCCGTGCTTCATGAAGTGGAGATCTTTGTAGGACGTCGCATAGCAAAAGCCGCCTGAACCGTCCCGGGTTCCTATGGAAGGGGGCACGATGCCATGGAAACCATAAGCGATCACGATGAAGACGTGTGTGACGCTATGGAGACGCAATGATCATGACACACCATAAGTCGCCAAAAGCGTTGCGCAAGGAATTACAGGAGGATGACTCGGCTGTCGTGCGCCGCCGCCGCACCATTATCGGTCTGTCCTTGATCGGCATGGGCAGCATGGCCGTCGTGTCCGCGTTCCGAACCGGTCTGCGCAAACACCTACCGGACCTGCCGCTCGGCCGCTTCCGGTCGGACGTCGCCTGCGACAAGCCATTCGTCATGAGTCGAGCAGGGGTATGACCAACAGCGAAACGCAGCCAAAGAAGGAGGCATCCATGGATCACTTCCTCATCGACATCGAGGAATCGACGGTTAAGAACGACAATTTTCGGAAAGTACTCTTTACTGCACGGAACAGTCAACTCGTGCTGATGAGTTTGAAACCGGGAGAGGACATCGGCATGGAGACGCACGACCTCGATCAGTTCATTCGAGTCGAGGCGGGCCGCGGCACGGCCCAATTAAACGGCAAGGACTATCCGATTCAGGACGGCAGTGCCCTGGTCATTCCCGCGGGAACCAGACACAACATCATCAGCAGCGGGAAAGACGAGCCGTTGAAACTGTATACCATTTATAGTCCACCCGAGCACAAAGACGGGACGGTGCATCGGACCAAACAGGACGCGCAGGCCGATCGGGGGGACCACTTCGACGGGAAGACCACCACGATGTTGCAGGAGTCGACGCATTAAGTACGCCCATCCGATCGCGTTTTCGGGCACTTGATTTGGCTGTGGGTTTGTTCTTTGTTGCGCGTGCATGCCCTGTGAGATTCTCAGAGCCTGCGTGGCTTATCGGCGCGGCGGTCTGGCGATTCCGGTAGCTTTACGACACAACCAACGTTTGCGGTGAAGCCTGATCGATCCTTGTCCGGAGCCAGGCGATCTGCCGATCCGTCCTTTCGAGATAGTGCTCGCACGTGTCGGCGAGCGCCTGGTCGTGCAGCGCCTTGGCCGCCTGCTTCACCGCTTCGTAGCCGAGATGCACTTCGTTCGCCGCGAGCCAGAGATCGTGCAGGTCGCGAAGCAAGCCGAGGCCGCCGCTGCGCGGGCCATTGAACAGATTCTTGACCGATCCGTCCGGATCGTCGCTCTTGTTCTTGTGATAGGCCGCGACGAAGGGTCTGAGCCCCTCGGCCTGCTCCCGACTCCAAGAGGCCATGAGCAGACAGGTCACGTGGATGTCCGGCTCGGCCATGTGCTTGTGGCCGACTTGGCGAAACGCTTCGGCCAAGAGGTATTCGCTCTGCAGGGTCATGCCGAGGAACAGGTTGACCGGCCGCTCGTCGCCCGCAGTGGCGACGGCTTTCGAGATCTTCCCGGGCGTCTCCATCAATTCGGTAGCCGCCGCTTTCATCTGGCCCATCGCCAATGAGGCGATCTGCGAAATCTTCTCGACGGTCGGTGAGCCTGAAACCTTCTTCGCCCGAGCGGCGGCGAACTTGAAATAGGGCTGTTTACTGACCGGGTCCCATTCGGTAACGGTCAGCTCGTTGGCCGCGCGCATGCGATCGGGATCGTCCCAATAGCCGTAGTGAAACGGGATGAACAGGTGTCCCGGCAGGATGTCGCCCAGCTTGGCGCGCGCCGTCACGTGGCCCCGCCGCGACTCCACTTGAACCCAATCGCCCTCCGTGATCCCGAGTTTGGCGGCGTCGTCCTCGTGCATTTGCACGAAGGCATCCGGAGCCGCATCGTTCAGTTCCTTCGAACGGCCGGTCTTGGTCCTCGTGTGCCAATGATACACGAGGCGTCCCGTCGTCACCATGAAGGGATAGTCGTCGTCCGGTTCTTCATGCGGCGGCTGATATTCCAACGCGTGGAGGAACGCCTTGCCCTGCGGATCGCGAGCGCGATATTCCTCCGGCGTATGGACCGCGCCGGTTGTGAGATCGTGACCGTAGGTTTCGCAATAATCCGCCTGGGTGTTGAACCGATGATTCGTATAGAGCCGTTCGGTGCCGTCCGGCGCCTGGTCGTTGCAGGGCCATTGAATGGCCCTGCGGCGCAGCGCCGCATAACTCATGCCGCTGTAATCGCAGGGGCGGCCTTTCGAACAGATCTTCCACGCTTCGAAGCACTCTTCCGGCGTCGTCCACTTCACCAGCGGCGCCCCGTCTTTGTCGCTGAACTTCATCCGTTTCGCGTAGTCCACGAAAATATCGAAGTCCGATTTCGCCTGCCCGGGTGGCTCGATCGCCTTTTCGGACAAATGGACGGTGCGGTCCACGTTCGTGTAGCAGCCGGTTTTCTCGCCCCAGAGCGCCGCCGGCAGCACCACGTCGGCATGTTCGGTCGTTTCCGTGCGGAAAGCGTCTTGCACGATCACGAAGAGACCGCTCATGTTGAGGATGCGTCGAATGCGGCTTAATTCGGGGAGAGATACGGCAGGATTGGTCCCGCTGATCCAGAGCATTTTGACGGTGCCCTCTTCGGCATAGCGGTAGATCTGCATCGCATGGGTCGGCGGCGCATAAGTCGGGAGCTTGTGCCGCTCCACGTTCCAGATGCGTGCCATCTCCTGCATGTGGACTTCGTTTTCCCAATTGCGGAACGCCGGCATGTCGCCGTCCGCGCCGCACTCACGGGTATTTTCGGCGGTGGGTTGCCCGTTCATCTGAAGCACCGAACAGCCCGGTTTGCCGATCATCCCGCGCAGCAAGTGAATGTTGTTCACTTGGACCGCGGCCGCCGTGGCCTGCATCGATTGATAGACTCCTTGCAGTACCGTCGAGAGCAATGTCGGACTTTCCCCCATAATCGTCGCGGCCTTCACCAGATCCCGTGCGGGTACGCCGGTCACCCGTTCGACCCGATCCGGCGTCCAGGTCGAGACGAGTTGCGTCAGTTTCTCAAAACCAACCGTATGCGCGTCGATGAACGTGCTGTCGATCCAACCCTGTTTGATCATGAGATGTTGAATCCCATTGAGCAGCGCCACGTTCGTACCGATGCGGAGAGCCAGATGCACGTCGGCTTCCTTGGCGGTATGTGTTCTCCTGGGATCGATCACGACCAGCTTAGGCGCATTGGATCCAGCGCGACGGTCCAAGATGCGCATCCACATGACGGTCTGCTGTTCGGCGATGTTGTGGCCGATTGCCATGATCGTGTCGGTCACGTCAATGTCGCCGTAAGATCCTGGCTGACCGTCGGTGCCGAAGGATTCCTTCAGAGCATAATCAGCGGTCGCCGTGCAAAGTCTCGTGTTGCCGTCCATATGCGGCGTGCCGATGCCGGCTTTGCCGATGACCGCGAGCGTGTAATATTCCTCTAAAAACAACTGCCCGCTCGTGTAGAAGGCGACGGAGTTGGCCGTGTGGCGGTCGATCAATTCTTTTGAGCGCCGCACGATCAGGTCCATCGCTTCGTCCCACGTCGCCGGTTGCAAGTCGCCCTGGCGGCGGATCAGCGGCGTGGTCAGCCGATCGGACGAATGATTGGCCACCCAGCCGTGAAGCCCCTTGGGCCCGAGACGACCGCGATTGACCCGATCGGATTCTCGCCCGCGCACACCCACGATACGGCCGTTTTTCACCCCGATGTCGATCCCGCAGCCGAACGAGCAGAGCAGGCATGCCGACGGCACCCATCGATCCGGTTGTTCCGACGCGTGCTCGTCGACCCGCATGGGCCATTCACCCCGGTAGGGCCGGCGTGGTCCCCATACATCGGCAATGCTGTCGCGCGTCCGGTTCATCGTTGCCTCCATGTGGCTCACAGGGCATAAACATAGTGATGCGATGATGCGGAACGGCAAGCGGAATGCCGACCCCGTCCCTTGGTCATCGCCGACCGTCCTGCTGTTATGTGCGCCATTGTTCCGCGTGGAAGACAAGATGTCCAAGTCCGTGTGGAGTCTCTGACCGGCAGGTCAAGTCGGGCGGCATTCGCGCGGCGTAGCTCAAAGCCTTTCACGCGGTCAGGCTGGCCGGACTTTGGGAGGATTATTCGGTGACATGCAGCCATGGTAGAGCCATGCCGGAAATGGACATTGTCCTTCTCAATGAGGACCACCTGTCGTGAATGCCATACCTCCTCGCAGGTCCGGTTATTGATATTGCCTGCCATCATCATCGCGCTTGCAGTAATCAGATGACTCATCGGGATCCAAGCAGTAGGCACGCTGTCCGCCGACCTGCTGGTATTCGGTGTATGGAGTTTTCTGCCCTTGGTCCACCACATGACAAGAAGATAGGCTGGTGACCAGTAAGAAAGCTCCAAGAACGATCAGCACTACTTGAGATCGCATAAGGGGCTACACCTCCTCCCCATGTCAGAAATGAGCCTGGATTCTCTGCTACTAAGCTCTATTGCAAAAGTCTTTCCATCGTGGAGCGGTACTTGAGACATCGTAGAATGAACAGCGATGGGACTCGGCTTGTCGCGGAACGACCGTCCAGCTGTTCGCCGTCAAGGGGTTTCGCCCGGCCTTCGCGCCGAGCAAAACGATGGACGTTTAACCCCGTAATGTTCTCCTTATTTCTTCAAGCCTGGTCTTCAGCTGCGCAAGTTCTCGTTCTATCCTGGCCAATTGATGGTGTGAGCCGATCTTATCTCCCTCCGTGTCCCGGCCGATGAGGAACCTCGCGATCGTGGCAGTCACGTAACCGAAGATGGCAAAGGCATAGAGGGCGAGGAGAAACGTCAGAATCCGGCCCTCCGGACTTCGGGGCCAATACTCGGATCCCATCGTCGTCATCAGCATACCGGTCCACCACAGCGCGGTTCCAAAATCCTTGATCCCCCGGTCTTCCGTAACATCCTTTTCAAAGGCGTAGATGCCGGCGGCTCCGATGAGAACGACGGTCAAGGTCAGGAGCAACACATAGTGAAAACCGCCGCGCGCGGTGAGACTCTTCAGCGCAAACATCGCTCGATTGATGCTCCCCACCAGACCGGCGAGCTTGAGCCCCCTTGCGGCTCGAAGAGCCGGCATTAAAGAAGTCAACCGCAGCATGCGCAGCGCGGGGACCGCAAGAGATGCGGCTGTGAGGAAGTTGTGCCGTAAATAGACGGATTTACGAGGCGCCAATGTGAAACGGATCACGAAGTCGAGAATGAATATGAACCACAGGGCTCCGACCAGCCACTGAAGCGTCCGATTGGGCGGTCCAATAAGATCGATCAGTATGAGAACGATCCATGCCAGCCCCAACCACTGCATCGGACGCTCCAGCCAGTCTTCCAATTCAGCCAGGACGCGGAGGCGTTCACGGACGACGCGGAACGGTGACACCGGCGTTCCGTCTTGGGTTCCTGAATTCCGTTTCATGACGGTAATGGCGGATAGCGCAGGACGGTAGTTCAAATCAGGGATGGAACATTGCGTCGCCGTGTTTTCCCGAAGAGGTGTTCGGATGAGGTGTTCTTATGTTGCTTTCCTCGAAGCTCGCTTGATCGCCTCATCCGGTCTCTCCCTGTCGCCGAATGCCTTTCGGCTTATGCCCGCGCCCGGCGATTCGGTGTTGGGAACGTCGCCGGGATTTCCCTCAGGGTTCTCGTCCAGGTCCACGCCGACCGGGATGCCGGACGCTCCAGGTTCTTCGCCGTGCACCGGAGCATGGCCTACGAGAATCGGGCCGGAACCGTGATAATCCTCCGGATCATACCCGCCGGTTGCCTGATCGGTCGGGCTTCGCTGGTCGATCGAATGATCCACACGCCGTCCTTTGGGACCGGCACCGGTGTCCGGCATGGAAGATGGTTTGTTTTTCTTGCGAGCCATGGAATACCTCCTCATCCCATGTAGTTCATGTCTTGGGAGCTCAACTATCGATCACATTCATCAAAATTTCATCGTGCAATAGCGGTGCCGAATCTCTTCATGTGTTGTGATCGATCATACGTGCGGGTCGTCGTGGGGTGGCCCAGGAGTCTAGGGTACGAGAGAGTCGTCGCAATCTGCGCAATAAGGCAGAATTACCAGAGGCAAAAGAAAGACGTCCTAGTCTGGTCTTCGGGCAGATTTGTTTAAGAGCTGATGAAGAGGATCGTTATCATTCACTATGACCATAAAAGGTGAGGTCTATGATCCCATCGACGACCACACGAGTCGAGCAACATACTGATGAAGCGATCAACGAGCGAATCCGCCGACAGACGGAGCAAAACATCGCCGCTGTTTCGGGACAAGGACATGAGGCGATCAATCGTCGGTTGGAAGAGCTGGAGCATGAATGGGACATGGAACGAACGTTGGAGGCCAATGCCGCTTCGATCTCTCTCTTGGGGCTCGGACTCGGAGCTCTCGTGAACCGGCGATTTTTCATGCTTCCTGCGATGGTCGCGGGGTTTCTGCTGCAACATGCCATACAGGGGTGGTGTCCCCCTGTGCCCATTTTTCGCCGTTTAGGCTTCCGTACCGCCAGGGAAATCAATATCGAGCGCTGCGCGTTGAAAGCCGTTCGAGGTGACTTTATCGATCTGCCGACAAGGGTGGACGTGGGAGAGCCCAGTCACATCAGCCGCCTTCTCGTGGCCATGGAGCGCTGACGATTTATCGTCGATGAACGCCGTGACCTTCATGTGTCCGCTGTAATGAAAAATCACCTCCAAGTCGCCTGTCCCCATTGCCACAGCCTGAACCGCGTACCCGTTGCCCGCGTGAATGATCGTCCCAAATGCGGGCAATGCCATGCGCCCTTGTTTACAGGCCAACCCCTTACATTGACGTCCGGCAGTTTCGATCTTCACGCGTCGCGCAGCGACATCCCGTTGGCGGTGGATTTCTGGGCCTCGTGGTGCGGGCCATGCCAGGTGATGGCCCCGTCATTTCAGGAGGCGGCCAAGATCCTGGAACCAGATGTCCGTCTCGGAAAGGTCAATTCTGAAGCGGAGCGGAGTCTGGCGGCGAGATTTAGGATCGCCAGTATCCCGACCCTGATCGTTCTTCGAGAAGGGCGTGAATTAGCTCGGCAATCGGGTGTCATGGGAACCCAGGATATCGTGCGTTGGGTACGTCTTCATGCGCAGGATTCGTAATGTGAAAAGGCGCTCTGGCATGGCGCTTAATCCACTTGCCGAATAGACTTCCTCGCTGAAGAGCTCGGGCTATCTCTTCGTCGCCTCCTCAATCGTCCTCCCTATACCCTAGGGAAGATCCCAGTATAATAAACAGTGCGTCGTCAGTTAAGGAATATGTAAGCTCCCTCCCCCTGTGATTGCCTCCAATGGGGAATTCCATCATGGTACGTACACGGACGATCTCACCGCGTCACGCTGGCCTTAGGCTGTGCCATGCCGGCGTCGCCGTCATGCTTTGCTGTGGTCCGGTTTCGTCCATGTCTTTTGCCGATGTGGCGCTTCAAGAAAATCAACCGATGGTGACTTCTCCCACCATCGATACTCTGCTGGGACGCGACCCATATACCAACGTCCCACCGGTCGGCTGGCAGGTGACGTCCGAAGGAAAACGCTCTTGTTTCTGGGGGGACAATCAAGGACAGGTGCGTGGGTCGGAAGGCGAGCGGGAATTGCCAGACCCGTCTCCCTTCTTTTGTGCTCGCTCGGCGGCGGATGTCGATGACATAAGTTGGTCGGGACATGAGGCCAACGGAGACCACGCACGGTCTACCGGGAACTGGTCCGAAGCTGAAAGGGCCTACGCATCGGCGGTCGGATTATTGGACCGCACCGCAGACAAGGATTTCAATCAAGACTTGGCGGCGATCCTCAACAAATTGGGCGCTACTCGATTCAAGCAAAACGACTTCTCCGGCGCGGAAACAGCTTTTCGACGGGCGCTGGCCATTTACACGGCGACCAAAGGAGCCGATGATCTTCATGTGGCCGATACCTTGGACTTGCTCGGCAGCGCGCTTTTGGAACAGCAGCAAGGGCATGCACTGGCCGGACCGCTGTTCTATCGCGCATGGGCGATTCGCGAAGCAACTCTGACGCCGGACCATCCCGCCATCGCGGATAGTCTCCATCATTTGGCCGTCGGTTTATATGCCGATAATTTAGCGATTGCCATCCCGCTCTTCCTTCGTTCCAAGGAGATCCGTGAAAAGGTCTTCGGTGGCAACCACCCGCTGGTCGTGATCTCGCTCAACGCGATGGCGCGCCTGTATGAAGCCCACAATCGGCCGGATCTCGCCATCCCGCTCTATCAAGATGCGCTGAGCATACAGGAAAAGGTTTTTGGGCCGAATGCCTCCGAGACGCTCCACGCCCGTTCCAATCTGGACATGGCCCATCGCCAGAAGGACAACAGTTCCGGCGGTGATCCGAACGCCCGGAAGTAACCACGTCCGTGCGCAAGGCATGGGCGGTCACGTCAACGCCATGGCATCATCTGTCGCGCGCCGGCTTCCGATGCGCAGCGGTCTGCGTCCGTCTTGGTAGCGCCATGAGGGGCGTTGGCGAATGAACGGCAATAACAAATAACAATTGTGTCGGCAGACCGAGGTCACGATCCGAACGATAGGCCGGTACTCCGATGGTGAGTGCTTCCTGCGGCACGTCGAGTGTCAATGTGCCGTGTGCCCAATCCAAGAGCGTGAGACCGCTCGACCGGTTCGAGTCCGTCTCTTTCCGATGAATCGAATGATGGATGCCGTGCATGCGCGGTGTCACGATGATCCACAGCAGCCGGCGTTCCAGCCACATCGGAATCCGTACATACATTGGAGTGATGAAACAACACCGACAGGAGCGTCATCATTTGCCAATGAGACAAGCGCCGCGGCGTCACCGGTTCCGAACACCAGGCAGGGTGCGCCATGAGGGCATTCTCCGACGACTCATCGACGTTCCTTACGCCGCCTTCGCCATGGAGACGTCCGGTTTCAGCTCCACCTTGATCCACCCCGGTTGCCGGCTGTCAAAGGCCCGATAGGCGTCCAACGCCGCACTCAACGGCTCAACTTGTGTCAGGACGTCGGCCGGATCGACAGTCCCGCTGCGGACCAATTCAATCACGATGGGGATATACCGTCTGTGATGGCAGTTGCCCATGTGTAGAGAGAGATTCTTGTTCATCGCGGCGCCCAACGGAAAGAATTGATCGGTCGGAGGATATACCCCGATGACCGAGAGCGTGCCGGCCTTGGCGAGAGCGTCCACGGCCCAGGTGATCGCTTGTGAAGGGGCGTCACCTGGGTGCCAGTTGTCTCGTTGCGGGTTCGCGTCGGGCGCGATCCGCTGAACCTCTTGCCGAAACTGCTGAGCCATCCGCTCAGCCTGCTTGGCGGCCGGCCCCTGCTTTGCGCTCACGGAATCGACTCCCACCGCATCGATGGCTCGATCCACGCCGATCCCGCCGGTCAAACGTTTGATCGCCTCTACCGGGTCATCGGCGTTGAAGTCGATCACCTCCACGCCTTGTTCCCGTGCCATGTCCAGACGCGAAGGGATGCAATCGACTGCGAAGATTCTCCCGGCGTCCATCAACTTGGTGCTGGCGATCGTGAACTGACCCACCGGTCCGCAGCCGAACACGGCGATGGTATCGCCCGGCTTGATTTCGGCGATATCGGCGCCGAAGTAGCCGGTGGGAAAGATGTCGGACAGCATGATCGCGCGGTCGTCGTCGAGGTCATCCGGAAGTCTCACCAGACCGGCATTCGCGAACGGTATACGGGCGTACTCGGCCTGGAGGCCGTTGATCGAGCCGGTTTGTGCGGGTCCGCCGAAGAAACTGGTTCCGGCGGAGGGGCCGTTCGGGTTGGCATTGTCGCACTGTGCGTGGTATCCGCTTCGACAATACGAGCAGTACCCGCAGGCGATCGTCGATGGGACGACGACACGGTCGCCCGCTTTCAAATTGCGCACGTCCTTGCCGACTTCTTGAATGACGCCGACCGCTTCATGGCCGAGTATCGTTCCCGGTTTCATCCCCGGCATGGTGCCGCGCACCATGTGCAAGTCGGTGCCGCAGATGGCGCTGGCTGTGATGCGTACGATGGCGTCGGTCGGTGCTTGAATCTTCGGTTCAGGCACCTCATCCATCCGAATATCGCCGACGCCGTGAAAGACGACAGCTTTCATCGTGTCCTCCCTTATATCTCTTTGATATCTCTTTGAGTCGGGGCAATGAGTCGTCTCCCCCCTTCCGCCTTTCTGTTCCGAGCCGCTACTGTTCGATGGATTGAGCTGAGGCCAAGTGGTCTTGCAGGTTCGGCCTTGCCTGCCGCAGATGCTGCTTAATGTTGAAGTTCTTGACGGAGTCGACTGCATTCTGGACTACGTCGACGGCTTGTCGGTGCATCTTCACTTGGTAGTCCTTGTAGGCTTGATCGAAGTCCGATCCGGATTTGTCGCGGAGTTCTTCCATCGTATCCTGATGCTCATTTTCCATCGTAAAAGCGAGGGCGGGTTTCTGCGGCCGTAGCTCCATGAAGTCGGCCAGCCGGTTGAGGTCCCGCATCATCATCTGGTGCTCGTCTATCATGCGAGTGGCATACGAACGTACCTCCTGACCGGACGCTTTCTGCTTGGCAAGTTGTCCCGCGTCGATCTCACTGCGATTGATGGTCTCGAGCAAGCCCAGAATCTCCGCATTCGACATAGTGGATCCGGGACGCGCCTTTTGCAGTACAGTGCAGCTTGAAACCAGGATGCCGACCGTGATTGTGACGAGGGCTATGAATGATGCGTTCATGGAAAACCTCCTTCGGTGTTCGAATAGCGGGCAGGTGGATGTTCCATTCCGATGTGCCGGTCCCTAGGGCTTGGGCAGTAACTTGTCGGTAGGCCTAAACTCCACCGTTTTCTTATCTCTCTCAGCAGAATATGTGCCAGATTAGGCAAGTACATCAGCCGCGATGTTAAGAAATTATCAAACGGTGCGATTCAGAGTTGGTTCGCGATAGGTAATCCGGCAAGCGTATGTCGCGCCTTTTGTCCGTAACCTGACAGAATGTCGGCTCCGTTCATCAGTTCATTAGTGACGTGGCTGAGCCACGGCCGCATTTCACCGCCGAGGATGTGATGAATCATCAGCTTGCCATGTCCAAAAATAATGCGACCATCGCGCCAGGCTCCTCTTTTGCATTATTCCTTTTTGGGATGTGTCATCACCTAGCTTTGAAGGAGGTTTCTATGAAATTCAGTCTGACTGTGATGGTCATGATCGCGGCTTGTTCGATCTTTTCCGCCTGTTCTTTGGCCCAAAGAGCCATGCCGGGTGCGACCATGTCCGATGCGGATGTGGTCGGCGTGCTCAATACCGTGAACCGCAGTGAAATTCATGCCGGCCAGCTGGCGAGGGACAGAGCATCTTCTTCGGAGGTACGGGCCTATGCCTCTCAGATGGTGAACGAGCATCAGCTGAAAATGCAGAATGCCACTCAGCTGGCGCGCAGGATCGGCGTGCAGCCCCAGCAGCCCGCGCTCGCTCGAACGCTGGAAAATACCCATCGTGAGGCGATGGAGGAGCTTCGCGAGAAGTCCGGGCGGGACTTCGACAAGGCCTACCTCGAGTACCAAATCAAAATGCACCAACAATCAGTGGACCTGGTGGAAAATACCGTCGAATCGGTTGATCATCCTGAACTGAAACGGTTCCTACGAGAGACCCGACCTGATTTACAAAAGCATCTGGCCACAGCTCAGTCTATACAGCGCAATCAGTAGTGGAGGAGCATAGGCTGAAAGGAGGGGAAGGGAAGCCATGCCGGCTCCTCTTCCTCGCGTGGATGGAATATGGTTCCCACTGCATGTGGGGTGTCTTTCCTTTTTTATGAGCACATGCCGATCCATTGAATTGATCGGTGCCATCTATTTCTTTATCGGCTTGATCGGAACAGTGGAGCACGCTCGTTCCGCTTCTGCCCTGTACTTTGTCTTCCACTTGCTGCTCGGCATCCGGGCCATCCTAGCCTCGCGGTATCGAGTCATGGCGGTCGGATTTTCGCGCAAGGCCGCCGTTGTATTCAGCCTGCTTGTACTGGTCGAAATGCACCTGCCGTTCCCGACGCAGTTTGGACTCTGGCCGGCGGTCGGTCACGATATCTTGATTCTGCACATCGCAACCGCGTTGGCGTTGACGTATTACGGCTACTATTGGACGGATGCGGTGATAGAGACTGATTCTCGCGAAGCCGTACAAAGACCGGAATGAATATCACGAGATGCCAGGGCCGCATCGATAGGATCAAGCCGGTGGCTCGGAGGCAACGGCCTATCGATGCCGTTGCCTCACACCGAGACCAGGTATCCCTTATGCCGCCTTTCGATAGGTTTCACCTGTCTCGACCACCTCGGCACGTCGGCCATATCCATAATAAGCCGCCAGGGCGGCAGTACCCGCATGCAGCCAAATATCGTGGCCGAATATCGGAATCAAGCCGAACGTGACATTGAGCACCGGAAACAGGCCCATCAAAGCCAGCGTCCCGTATAACCAGGTCAACCCCCGCGCGAAGGCTTGGGCGCTCCCGATACTCCTGGCAGACGCGATGCCGGCAATACCGACACCCACATGTACCAAGTTATGGAGCCAATTGACGGGAAACAATCCGAGCAGGTATCCGAATCCACCGTCGACGGCGAGATTGAGCGCGGTACCCACGGGGGGCGTCGTCTTGAGACCAGGGAAAAACCCGAGTATTCCGATGGCGAGAAATACCCATCCGATCAGCTGAGCGAAACCTTTACTGGTCATGAGCAACCTCCTTTCTTGTAAAGAAATAAGTCTCGCAAATGGTGCGCCATCAGAATCGAGCCTCTCGGAAGAGCCGTGCGAGTAATGACGTTCATTACATAAGATTTTGATGGGGAGGGGAGCGATACCGTGCGGACTTGACGCCTATAGCCCCAGGGATGCAGCTTCGATGATATCAGCGATCTTTTGAGGCCTGTAGTGAGCACAGTAGGCTTGATCCCAACATCGGCTGGACTTTTGGTCTTCACATGGACTGTCGTTCCGGTCTGGTGCCACAGAGAGGCCTATGGATTGCACGATCACCATATACCGGAGGGGCGATGTATGGACAGATCGGGAGACCAAAGCCAAGCCGAGTATTATGGCCTGATCCGCGGTCAGATCGAGCATCACGATCAGTTGATCAATCAACGCGTCACCTGGCAAATCATCACCCAAGCCTTTTTCTTCGGCGCGTACGCGACCCTGCTCAACGCTCAGAAAGAGGCGAAGAATCCACTGTTTGAAGCCGAGCAACTCCTCTTGCTCTGGCTTCTCCCTGTCGCGGGTCTGCTGGCCGGTGCCTTGGCCTATGTCAGCATCATTGCCTCATTGAAAAACATCGATCATCTCCGTGCTCTGTACGAAAATTTCGCGCAATCGAAAACCCCGGAAGATGCCAGCACTAAATTGTATCCGCATATCCAAGGCCCTGCGTATCTCACCAAGTGGGCCAAACTGACGCCGATGTGGATGCCCGTGGTGTTCACGACCGCCTGGCTGATTATCCTGGGGCGACTGACCGCGGCGTTCCTACTCATCTGATGAACGCGCATCTTGAACGCCTTGCTTCATGTCCTTCATATCAACGAAGTAGGTATCCGCGCCCTTGCGGGGCGGCACTCTAGAACCCGCGCTTCGCCTGTCCAACACCGGGCGACAAACCTTTCTCATCACCGCCCTACCAGGCTGGACCTTTCGCCTATCTAGATTGTCCTGAGATGGACAGAATGCCTCCCAAGCTCGTCGGTACGGCGAGTCCGGGAGCTGCGAAGCGGCGGCAGGATCCTTCATTTCGAAAGCAAGGGGGCACGGGGGCTGTTCCGGCTTCCGAACAGACCCGCCGCCTGGCGCTACCAGGCTTTGATCGCCGCGGGCTCTCGGCCGTTCAATGTGATAACCGCTGAATCGCGTGAAGTCGTCGATCCGTCGACTTGCTCATAGGTCTGATGACCGGGACCTCCGGTCCGACGGATCAACCCGAGCAAGATCGTCTCGTGTCGCGTTCTCTGTTTGCGGAAGGGAAAGCATGCAGGGGCCATCGCAACAAGGGGATTTCCGAGGAGGTCGGGTTATTCTGAGGGGCTACAGTTCTAAGACTATGAGGAAATGTGTCTTCTTATTGGCGTATCTGATGGCAAACGGCTGCGTCTCCACACTGGAACCGGCTAAGTCCACATATACCTTCGATCGCGGGTGTATTCCATCGGAGACATCCTTCAAAAACATGCCTGTCTCCAAAGTCGAATCGGTTCCTTCCTCTACCGAGATAATCCAAGACGGCGACGCGGCAAAGTATTACAGCCCAGTCGCAATAGACATCGCCGATGCCATGCATTTGCTTCCGTTGCTCCATCGGCTGGCATTTCTGGAGCACGCTCACGAGGATGTGAACGAAGTGGAACGAGTCAGGCGAAAACTGATCAACAGGCTGCAGCTCGCGACGCTCGAGGTATCGAGCTTGGTTGCTGAATTGGAATGCGAGGTCCACCGGGCCGATGAGGTGCAAGATCGACTGAAAGACGTTCAAAATACCCGCATCATATCTCAGACGATCTTATCGGTCGTGATCGGCGGCTTGGTGAACGTCATGACCGGCGGGATCGGGATGGCGACCGGCGCGGGTGACACCGCGCATATCGTTTCCGTGGCGGGAGGAGCTTTGGAGGTCCTGTTCGGAACCTCGGCGAACTTCACTAAAGTGAGACAAGAGTTCAGACATCCGCATAATCATCTTCAACAGATATGGGAAGGCGAAGAGAAACGAGAATACTACCCTCCTCGGATCTGGCGGTTCTTGACAAGGCCGAATAGTCGCGACCTGGAGCGACGAAGTTTGCGCGACGTGCTGGTCACGACGTGGAAAGAGCAGGGGCGTCTTGGTAAACCCGGTTCCCGACGAGAGCAAGAACGGAAGTCGCTGTTGTTCGGTCCGGGCGGAATTTACGATGCCGACGATCTTCACATTCGAGAGGCCATGTTGCAGCAACTGGAATCGAATATTCAGTTGATGCATCAAGATTTGGAAACGTTGTTACGTGAATTGTTGATTCGTCAAGCAATGGAAGAGGACGAAGGTTAGGTAGGATGGCGCCCATCGATACGGGCGAACATTCATTTCTTTCAAAGTCGTGATGGACCGGCGTGGGTTATCGCCGGCATGCATTCTATAAGCGATAGAAGGAGGATACCGTGGGAATGAGTCTACGTTCCATGCATCGTGAGAGTGTGTCCCGGACTAGCCGCGCACAAGCTGTTTCGCCAACGCGCAAATCATCATCATCCAGCCTGGTTGCATCGCGCAATCAAGATCGGACGGCACCCGCCAAGCCAGTGACCTTGGTTGTGGACGTGGGCGCCAGCGGAATCAAGGCCGTCCCGGTCAACGAGCTGGGGAATCTCGCCGGTCGGCGTATCCGCCGAGACACCCCGTCTTCCGGCATGCCGGGTGAATTGATGGATACGATCGTCGCGCTGGCCGAACAATTTGACTCATACGACCGAGTCGCGATCGGATTTCCGGGCATCGTTGTCGACGGCATCGTCCGACAGGCTCCCAATCTTGCACCGGAGTGGAAAGATTTTAACCTCGCCGAGGTATTGCAAGCGCGCTTGGGGAAGCCGGTTCGCGCGGCGAATGACGCCGACGTGCAAGGTTTCGGAGCCATTGCCGGAAAGGGAGTCGAGTTGGTGCTTACTTTGGGGACGGGTGTCGGGACGGCGCTGTTTACCGACGGACATCTTGTCCCGAACGTCGAACTCGGCAAAGCCAAGTTACGGAACGAGAGGTTGCAGAAGGACGGGAAGAAAAAATGGAATCAGCGCTTGGCCAAATTCGTTCGCCGACTCGAAGACCGGTTTCATCTCTCCCGCCTGTACATCGGCGGCGGCAATTCGCGCGAAGTGGACATTTCCTTGCTTCCTCCCAATGTCACCATCGTGTCGAACCTCAACGGATTGGTCGGGGGCATTGCGCTCTGGAGAGGTGAGAAGGCCTATGCGAGGACCGGACCGGCTGATCCGGGAGCAGGCTGAAATCAAGGAGTAATACGCGTCCGATGGTTCACGGAGCCTCGGAAGAATAGGATCTGCTCCACAAAACGAACCGGCTCCACATCGGCTTCCGGGTCCACCTGCTGCCGACTAGAGCTGTCCCATCGCCCGCTCCATGGATCTTTGCGGGTGTGGAGGTTGGCATCGACGGCTGCGCGACGATCGAGGTAACCGGGCGCGCCGCCGTCTCTATTCCACCATGCCGAGTATCTGTATATGAGATATTGTGTCTCGCGATCAATAGGTATGGCGGATACCAAAGAGGAGGCCTATCGCGGACAATTCCGCCCCCGGTTGGTTCCGCTTCCACGCGGTCTCCACATTCAGCTTGAGCCCTTGAGGTGCGCCGGATATCAAGTGTGTCAGCGCATAATCCACGCCACCGCCGAGGCGCCAGGCGAACGTATCATCGACATCCTTCGTGTTCACGTTCACCCCGATCCCGGTCGTAAGATACGGGATGAAAGGGCCGATATGCCCGGGACGAAACTCCAACGTCGCCGGCAAAATGGAAATCGTATTGAGGGTCCCATCCCGGCCGTCTAAGCCGTGCCGTTCCCACTCCAGCATCATGCCGACTCGAAACCATTGGTTGAGGCCGTACATGCCCTGAAAATTGAGGGCCGGTCCGGCCGTCGATACGCCGCCGTCTTGTGTCGTAAAGCTGGGGCCGACCCGGAATCCGGCGATGAAGCGTCCCTCATCGGCCATGCCCTTGTTCGTCCAATCGTCCGCTAGTGATATTCCCTGCCCCGCGATGCTTAGGCAGCCGGCAATCAGTGCAATGAGGTACGATCGAAATTTGTAGCTCATCCGTTTCCTCCTACTCGTTTCGGCATCCAAGAGTGTTGGCCCATGTCCGGTCCTGGCTGACTATAGGAATTCTCATATCTGAAGCATACTAGGAAATCCTCCTGAAAATGGTTCCTGGGAAGCCCATGAGCTTCCGGCATGTTGAAGCCGTCTCCTCCGTGAAATGCTGGAAGCAATGGCATACGGCGCATCCCAATAACCGAATGGCGACCTGCCTTGCGTGGGTCCTCCGCTTCGCGCCTTCTATCAGTGCGTCCAGAGTCTTCCCTGGTTGTGCTTCGCAGAAAAGAATGAGTCAATAGCTCGTTCGATATGGCTCGCCGATGACCAGACTTGGTGGCGGACGCACAAGGAAGGATCGAGGCACCGTGAACGTTGCGCTGCGGTGGTCACCCGAAAATCTTCGTAAGGCCAAAAAACAACTGGGCGTCGCGGCATTTCGTCCGGGCCAGGCGGAATTGATTGAAGCGGTCATGAATGGCCGGGATGCCCTGGGCATTCTGCCTACGGGAGGAGGGAAATCGCTCTGCTATCAACTACCGGCTCTGTTTCTGCCTCACGCCGTCGTCGTGGTATCGCCGTTGATTGCTTTGATGAAGGATCAACAGGACAAGCTCGAAGATCGATCGATCGCGGTGGCCAAACTTGACAGCACGCTGTCCACCCAGGATGAGCGCGACATGATAGATGAGATACGGCAGGGGACGCCCGAGTTGATTTACGTGACCCCGGAGCGCCTGGAGCGGGAGGAGACCCTGGCGATGTTGCAGCGAACCGGCGTGTCGTTGATCGTCGTGGATGAGGCCCACTGCGTCTCGCAGTGGGGTCATGACTTCCGTCCGGCGTACTTGTCGATTCGCGATGCCGTGCGTCGATTGGGGAAGCCGCCGGTCTTGGCGCTCACGGCCACCGCTCCGCCCGATGTGGCCCGCGACATTGTGCGGCAGTTGGATATCCGGACGGCCGTCATCATCGATGCGGGAAACTATCGTGACAACCTCATTTATGAGATCCGCCGCACCGTGAACGACCTCGAGAAGGACCGTTGTTTGATGGAACTGCTCGCCGGTCAGCTGCGCGGCGGTCCGGGTTTGGTGTATGCCGCGACGATTCGTGAAGCGAAAGCCCTGTTCGAACGGTTACGGCAGAGAGGCTTGCCGGTCGGCCTTTATCACGGGAAAATGCGTGCAACAGATCGACACAAGACGCAGCAGGAGTTCATGGACAATCGGGTTCCGCTGGTGGTGGCGACGAAAGCCTTCGGGCTCGGCATCGACAAGCGTGACTTGCGCGTCGTCGTCCATTATTCCCTGCCGGACTCGCTCGAAAGCTACGTGCAAGAGACGGGACGGGCGGGACGAGACGGGAAGACGGCGTGGGCCGTGCTGCTCTATCGATTGGAAGACCGGCGAGTACAAGCCTACTTTCTCGGAGGAAAGTATCCCCGGAGAGAGGACTGCGCGGACGTCTATCGGGCGTTGGCTGAAGAGCAACGGCATGGCAACAAGGGGCTGACGCTCATAAAAATGGCGGCCGCGACCTCGTTACCCGTCGATAAGGTCAAGGTCGTCGTGGCCCTGCTCGACGCGATGGGCATCTTGCGGCGCGGACGGCGCTTGAAACTGGCACGTGCGTTCGTCGACGAGGATGAATTCGGACGGTACCTGGAGGAATATGAACAGCGGCACAAGTCGGATCAGGACAAGCTCGAGGTGATGATGAAGTACGGTCAAACGACGGAGTGCCGGGTGCGGTATATATCCAGGTACTTCGGCAATGAATTACCAAGAGACTGCGGCCGTTGCGACAACTGCCGGACCGACGCCGGCCAACGGACCGTGGATGTGCGGGAATTGCAGGCCGGAGTATAGGCCGATGAGGAGTCATATCATGTGGAAGCGGAGGCTTGGCTTCTCGTACCGTAGCGTGGCTTGCTGTGTCGAGGAGTGCTTTAAGTGGTGCAGTCGTTTTCCGCCTTGACTTTCCTCCGACGCGGCGGTTGCAGGATCATCTACTTCGCTCTGCCGGTTACGATCATCATTGATTCGCCCTGGATGTCTCGGTTGGGCGGCGCGCCGCTGCGTCCGTGTTTGGTGAACGCAGCCTGCGGCGCCGGCCAATCGATCGCCGGCTCTTCATGGCGGGCAGAGACCACGTGGCCGGCGATGAGCGTGTAGTCTGGATAAGATCACCGTTCCTGAGCAGATTCGATTCCCATTGATGACGCGATCGTCTGAGCTTGTTGCAGATGTTGCTTCAACACAGGCAATGTACCCGAAGCCCATTGCTTCACGTCCTTGTCTTGCAACTGCGAGGCGTTCTGTTCAAACTCCTTCACTTCCTTTTGATGGTCCTTCAGCATGTATTGCATATAAGCTCGGTCGAACTCCTTGCCGGAGAGCTGTGACAGCTCCTGCTGTTTTTGCTTCTGCTTGTCGCTAATCTGCATGGGCAATTGCAGTCCCTCCTTGGACGCCAATTGCTTCACTTCTTGGCTGGCTTTCTGGTGATCTTGGACCATCTTGGCGCCGAACTGCTTCACTTCCGGGCTTGTAGCTTTTTGAGCAGCTAGCTGCCCGAGAGCGATTTCAGCCTGGTTTCCCTGTGCCGCCGTCTGAAGAAAGGACTCCTCACCGGCCCCTTTCATTGCCGCTGGCGCCGGTGTAGCGGATGCCATTGAAAAGAGGGCGACTGCGGCTACGGAAAGCATTGTACGATTCATAACGTCTCCTCAGTTGAAGGTTTAGCCGAACGTTTTATGATTTGACTACGTATTCGCTGATGAAACCACTAGCGAATGCCCGAGAAAATAATGCTGCAGCATAAAATCCAAAGAAGGTCCAAGAATCCTATCGGATATCCATGTAAGGCCGAATGGTCCGGCCGAATGTTCGGTGATCGGGACTCCGACTGCCTGGTCGGGAACTCGGAGGACGGCGAATGAAGCAAACGAGGGACATGCCTAGTACTGGGTTCCATAGGCGCGACGCATAAGCTAGTCCGAACAACGGAGGGCGACGTGTGGAAGCGAACGGTGAAGGCGAACGCAGCGACGGCTCATCAGCTCTCACCGTCTTTCGCAACCTATCGCCGCTGTTCCATATCGCCGTTGTCGTGAGCGTACTGCTTTCGGGATGCAGCCGGCTCCTGCACCCGCCCGGCCATCATCAAACCCGCAGCTTCGAATCCCGTTGCAAGCCGCCGTCCATTCACCGGAACGTCTCGTTGACGGCGCTGGAGGGTCCGGTGGGCGAAAGCGGTGTGGTCATCGACGATCTGCCCGATCCGGAAGGGTTTTCCCCTCGAGTCCTCGATGCCGCCTATGCCATACAAGCGCTTCCGTTGCTCAGAGAGCTGCATGCGCTCCAACAGGAAGGCGGCGCCGCTCAAATCACATTGTTGAGCATCCGCGAGAAGCTCCTGGGCCGCATTCTGCTGGGAATCGAGGAAGTCAACGGCTTGGTTGCGGAAATCGAATGTGAAGCAGATCGGGCCAACCAAGTCGCTGATCGCCTCCAGGACGAGAACTCCAGCCGTGTCCGGTATGAAACGCTGGGCGCCATCATCGTGGCCGGCGTGGCCGCCGTCGCCTCGGGAGGCGCCGTGGTGGCCGGACTGACGGCCCTCGAAGCAGGCGCGGCCATCGGAGGAGGCACGGTGGCGGCCGGACTCGCGACGTTGCCTCTGTTTGCCGAGACACACCAAGAGTACAGCCATCCACGAAATTTGCTGCGGGAAGTTTGGGACGGCCCTACGACCAGCGCACTGTTTCCCTCTTCTGTCTGGCGCTATCTCACACGACAGACGAAGGCCGAATTGGACGGCACGACGTACCGGACCGAATTGATCAAAGCTTGGCGACAGGAGGGACGATTGGGCGAGCCCGGCTCGGACATCGAGGAGAAAAGGCTCGCGCTGTTCTTCCGCGAGGGAGGCGTGTACGAATTACAAGACCTACGGGCCAGGGCCGCGATGCTGAAGATCCTTGCCAGTATGGTGGAACTCATGCATCAAGACTTGGAGATGCTGATTCGCCAGGTGTTGATTCAGCAGGCATTGGCGAAATAATTCACGGTGTTGAATCATCGTCGGTCCGGTCGGATCGCCTATGCGTTCGCTGGTGGCTCGGAAGAGAAAGGGTAGTGTCCGCCCACCACCCAGCGTGATGACCCCAGTTTCATGGTCTCACGCCGTTCTTGGGCCGCTGAGGCCCATGTGCAATACACAGCGAATGCATAGTTGTACTGCGACAGAGCGCGCGAGACACTCGTCTGTCGAGAGGACAAAAACAACTCCCAGACGGCGTCTAATTCTTTCTTCACGGGGGCTACGGCGCTCTTAAAAAACGAAGAAATAGAGCAGCAGCACAATCACCCCTGGGACACCTAGCATCCACAAAATTAATGCCTTACCCATAATTGCTCCTCCTTTTTATTGTCTCTTTAGCTGCCTAGTTGTCCCCTGCATTGTGACTTGTGGGGGACACATGAGGCCGACCGGCTGCGCTCTCCTTTAAGCTACGTTTTCGATCCGCCAAATGACATCGACACCTCGGCAGAGCGATTCTTCATCTCAAGGTTGCACACGCCGTTTCCCGGTCAGCAGGTACCAGAGTACCAACAGGCTTCCGAGCGCGATCCAAGGATGCGACGAGATATATTGTTCGAATCGCGGCCGCTGTTTATCCAAAGTGTCCTTCACGCGACCGATTGTCCGACCGATGGTTTGATCCACGGCCTCCGTCGCATCGTTGCGCAGCTCATGGACGACGTCTTTGGTGCTATCTATCGCGGTATTCACCGCCTCTTCCACCGTATGAAGGCCCTCACTGACGACAGATTGCGCGGCTCCGGCCAGCTTGTCGGGATGTGTGCCCTTGTCCATGGTCGTCTCCTATTTTTTTGTAGATGTGACGAGCTATTCATAGCGATACCCGTTGGAGAAATCAGAACGCAAAAGACATGCCCCTCATGAATCAATCTGACAAGGGCATGTCTGAATGAATACGAGGGACATCACCAGTTGGTTCGCAACGGGCTTGAGGCGAATATGAACTAGATAGGGAGATAGTGGGATCCGAACTTCGATGGAAACGGGGCGAATTGCGTCGAGTTAGTTCAGCAACTCACAACCCCGACGCTCACAACTAAACACCTTCGAGGAGGTTGTATGGCCGTCAATCTATTGGCCGATAAAGGCACTCCGATCGATCAGCAACGATTCACATGGAAGGACCTCGTTCAAAAGCCGATAAGCAAGATGAATGTGAATGCCTTCACTCGCGTGCGGATCATCTTGATGAACGGCATCGAGTCGGAGGCTGTTCGCTTCGGGCATTCGTGCGCCCGTATGAATCGAGGCTTGCAGGCCGCGCTGGCCAAGGTAAGGCGCAAAGAGCAGCATCAACAAACGATGGTCAATTGGCTCTTGCCGGCCGATCAGTCGCCTCTCGAAACCACCATCGGGTACGAGCAGGTAGCGGTCGAAGTCACTGCCGCTCTTGCGCGCGTTGAGCCGGATCCCTATATCGCGCAGGTTCTCCGTTACGGATTGCTGGAGGACTTCGATCATCTCTATCGGTACTCGGCTCTGCTCGATCGATTACAGGGCATCGACGCGAACACGATCACGCAGGGATACACGGACATCGTGCCGGGCCGGGCGACGGTGGACGAACACCGGGACCCGCTGGACGACCTGCGCAACCATTACGATAAGGCGACCGCCCACCCTCTCACGAAGCTGCATGCCAACACCATCGTGGCGGCGGAGCACCAGACCCATGACTATTACATGCATTACGGGCCGTATTTCGCCGATCCCGTGGCCCGCCAGCTATACGCCGAAATCGCCTCCATCGAAGAGCAACATGTCACGCAATATGAATCCATGATCGATGCCTCGGAGAGCTGGATCGAGAAGTGGCTGCTGCATGAGGCGAACGAAGTGTACAACTACTACAGTTGCGTCCAGCAAGAGGATCATCCGAGGATCAAAGCTATTTGGGAGCGGTTTCTGGACTATGAACTGGGACATCTTCAATTCGCCATGGAGGTCTGTAAGGAAGTCGAGCGGCGGGACCCGGCCGAATTCCTTCCGGAAGCACTGCCGGAACCGATCGCCTTCAAGAGTAATCGGGAGTATGTGCGGCAAGTGCTGCGTGACGAGGTGGATTTGCGCGCGGACGGCCCAGGATTTGTGAGCAAAAGCCAGGAGCCGGAACGGTCGCTGGAATACCGGCGTCAGATGAACGCGGATGGATCTCCGTCCGACCAGGTGTCGGCCGGATGGGAATGGAGCGCCGGCGGCGAACTCATGGCCCAGCGATGGCTCAAGGAGGCGGCATGACATTGCCCGTCATATTCGTGAATGCAACAAGCCCTACCATTCATATATCGAGGAGGCATCATGATTGAAACGGCTAAAATTGCTCGAGTATGGTCGGCCGGAATGGTTTTACTTTTTGGATTATTCATTATGGAGACCGGGGGTGTCGCATCAGCAGCAGAACAGGATAAAACCGCCAAGGCAAGAGAAGCGGGTGGTACGGAAGGCCAGGGACTTCCCTGCGAAATATCCCCTGGTCAAAATCGTGCGCAGGCTGAGCAAAACGCAAACTTGGCAAGCCGGGTAATTACTGGTGAATTAATCAAGATGGACGGCACGGATTTTGTCGTGAAGGAAGAGAGTGGGAAAGAGGTGCACTTCCAACTGACTGAGAGGACACGGAAAACACCTGTCAATAAAGGCGACCGAATCTCGGTTGACTTAGACAATCACGACAATGCCTTATGGATAAAGGCGAATAGGGGGACGACTCCCCGAACCGAACATGCTTCGGCCGACTGCAATCCGACCGAAGAGCCTTCCGACAAGCTTATGAAAAAATCTAAAGGCAAATGAGACACAAAGGAGGTACCGAGAATGGATAGCCCCCAATCGATGGGTATGAACCAAACCGGAATCGACATGTCGCCGGATGGAGCCAAGCAAATGGGAGAGGCCGTACGTGAATTTCCTCCCACTTCGGCGGGTGATGAACAGGCTCTGGCCGAATTGCGCGCATCGTACCTCGCCGAAGCCGAGCCGGTCGGCACGGTGCCGGTGCCGGGCACGGTCAAGGGCGTGGCGAAGGCCGGCATGCAAAAGCTCATGGGACGTCACGCGGAAGTCTTGATCGACGAGCTGGGAGGTCGGCTCGCGTTCGAACGAACCGGGACCAGATTGTACGATGCGCTCATCGGGAAGTTCATGGTCCGCAAAGACGAAGCGACGATGGTCGCGTTGGAGGAGCTGATGCAGTTTCGCGCGGAGGAGGCGGCTCACATCGGAGTCTGCTGGGATGCCTTGCGTCAACTCGGCGCCGATCCGACGTGCGTCACGCCCATGGCCGATACGAATGCCGTGGCGTCCATCGGGTTGCTGCAGATCATTACCGACCCACGAATGACGATCGCGCAAAGCCTGCACGCCATTCATGTCGCGGAACTGGCGGATAATGACGGGTGGGTCCTGCTCATCAAGATCGCCAAGGAAATGGGACAAGACGAGATGGTGGCCGACTTCCGTCAAGCGCTCCATGAAGAGGACCGCCATCTGAAAGCGCTGCGCCAGTGGATGGATCGGATGTGTTTGAGCGAGGCGGGAGTGCAATGACCGTCTCTTGCTCCGGCACCGTACGATCTTTGGCGGGGCCGGAGGGGCGATGACGCCATGGGGTTGCCCGGCGGAGGAGACGAGTCTACGCGAGATCACGTCTATGACGCCATTGTCGTCGGAGGCGGTTTGGCCGGGTTATCGGCGGCCATCTATCTTGGCAGAAGTCGACGCGATACGTTGTTGATCCATTCGGGACACTCCATGGCCAAATGGGAACAGGATGTACAGAATTATCTGGGGTTTCCGGATGGGATCAGCGGAAACGACCTGCTTGCCAGAGGGCTTGCCCAAGCTCAACGCTTCGAGGTCGAGGTCGCGGATGATGAAATTCACGATCTGAAACGGAACCACGGGGGCATGTTGGAGCTCACGGGTGTCGCCAGGTGTTATATCGCCAAACGTGTGTTATTGGCCACCGGCCTCACGCATGTCCCCCCGGAGATCCCGGGGGTGAAAGACTGCCTGGGGAAAAGTCTGTTTTTCTGTAAAGACTGCGATGCATATCGTGTACAGGGCCGCAGCACCGTCATTATCGGACGGAACAATGAGGCGGCGGACTATGCGTTGAGTATGCTGTCGTTTTCTTCCAAGGTCGCGATCTGCACGAACGGGAAGCCACCGTGTTGGGACGAGGCGCATGCCGAATGGCTGGCGGAATACGGCGTTCCGGTCATGCAGCAGTCGATTCGATCGATTTCACACGACCGGGGACACGTCTCCGCTGTGACCTTGGACGACGGGCGGTCCCTGTCGGCGCAGGCGGTCTTTGCGACACGCGGCGACGTTTATCATCACGATTTGGCGGAACAGGTCGGCGCACGATTGGATGAAGAGGGACAGATCATCGTCGATCGGGACATGAGAACCTCCGTGCCGGGGCTGTATGCCGCCGGTTGTGTCACACCGGCCAACTGCCAAATGATCATCGCCGCCGGTCAGGGTGCGGCCGCCGGTCAAGCGATCAATCGCGATCTCTTCGAAGACAGCCTACGGCGGCATGTCCTTCCGCGTCACGGTCTGGCCGACTATGGGGCTCGATACGCATCATGAGCGATGCGACCGAAACGATTCGTCACAGGTTCGGAGTACGTGATGATGGCGACATGATGCCTCGTTGGCTCAAATGGATGGCGGTCGGCATGGTCGCCCTGGTCGCCCTCGTTCTTGCAGCCGCGTATTTCGCGGATGAGCCGCTTCGTCGATATGTGGAACAATCCGCCAATCGATCGATGGATGGGTACAGTCTCCACATCGGGACGCTCGATCTTCATCCGCTCACCCTTTCCGTGGATCTGCACGACGTCGTCGTACGGCAAAAGGCCCATCCGGACCCTCAGTTGCTGGATATTCCCAAACTGGTGATCGACGCGAGGATCGCTCCGCTGTTGACTGGAAAAGTGGCAGCCGACATTCATCTTCGTGATCCTGTCGTTTCCGTGACGCGACTCCAGATGGACACTGCAATCGCGCAGGGGAGGGAGAAATCCCCCGAGGCCGATCAAGCCGTGTGGCAGGATCAGGTCCGGGACATGGTTCCTTTTGAATCGGCGTTCTTCATTAAGAACGGTGCCGTGAGTTATGCGGGACATCCTGCCGCTGAACCGATTCATGTCACGGCGCTTGACGTTGTCGTGCGGCATGTCACCAATCGGCCGGAACAAAGTCTCGTGTACCCGGCGGAGATGCATGTCACCGCGAACCTATTGGACCATGCCGAGGTGGAGATAACCGGGCGTGCTGATCCATTTGCCAAACCGTTGCCCGCGGTGCAGGTCGGAATCCGAGCCGACCAATTGGAAATCGACAAAGCCCTGACTGCGGCCGGCCGGACAGACCTGCCCATCAAGTCGGGAAGCGTCTCGCTTGCCGGGCATATCGAATACGGTCCTTCCGAACGTGCCGTCACCATCGACAGTGTCCGCCTCATGCGTCCCGCGATCGAGTATGTGAACCAACCGGCTGCCGCGGGGACCGCGGCAGCCGGTGGTGATGCGGCCGCCGAGGTTCCGACATGGCAAAAGCAGATGCTTGCGCTGGTTCCCCTGTCCATTCGAGAGGCCGTCATAGACGACGGAACGGTCACCTATCGCCATGCATCCCAGGCCGACCCTATTCACCTCAGGGGGCTCACGGCGTCCGTGCATGATGTGCGCAACGTCGCGTCCAAAAAAGGAGAATATCCCTCCCGAGTACAAGGGCGCGTGCGGCTGGGTGAACAGGGACTCGTCGAGATCGACGGCCGAGGCGATCTCTTTGCGCAACCGACGCCGGCGATCGATGCTCGGGTTCGGCTCGATCGTCTTCGGCTTCGTGACGTCGCTCCCATTGCCAAAGCGTACAACGTGCACATCCACGACGGGCTGTTCAGAATGGAAGGTCAGGTGAAACACGACCGGGGGACCATGATCGCGTTGGAGTCGTTTCTGTTGGAGAAGGGAAAGGTCGACTATGTGTACAAGCCGGAAACGCAGGAGAAGCAGCGGCGCCAAGTTCGGCGCGGCGTGACCAAGGCCGCGAAGGCGCATCGAGATGCCTCCTTCGTGTTCCGGATGGGGCACGGAAAGATCCTCTCCAGTGAAGTCGGTTTCATCAACCGAACGACGGAACCCGACTATCGCATGTTTCTGGCCGACCTCAATGCCGACATGGACAATTTCAGCAATCGGCTCGAGGAAGGGACCGGTGTCGTGAAGGTGACGGGGAAATTCATGGGCAGCGGTCCGACGGTGATGACGGGGACCTTTCGTCCTGAAAAACCGCGTCCTGATTTCGACTTGGCCGTGACGATCATTCGGACGGATGTGACGGCACTCAACGAGGTTCTGCGTGCGTACGGCAATGTCGACACGCATCATGGAAAGTTTGCGTTGTTCAGCGAACTCACGGTTCACAACAACCGTATTGACGGGTACGTCAAGCCGTTGTTCCGAGATGTCGACGTCTACGATCCCGATAAAGACCAAGACAAGGCGTTGTCCCGCCAGATCTACAAGGCCGTCGTCGGAGGAGTGATGTCGTTATTGGAGAATCAGCCGCGTGACGAGGTCGCCACCAAAGCCGATATGTCCGGCGCGCTCGACAATCCGGAAGTCAGCACCTGGCAGATCATCGCCACGCTCGTTCAAAATGCATTCTTCAATGCCATTCTTCCCGGTTTTGCAGGCAACACATGAGTCGGACATCCGCGGAATCATCGCTCACGAGCCCGTCGCCGGCGTACAATCCCTGGAAGTTGGGCGACTTGCCCTTTAAGGAGCTGATCCGGCGATTATGGCACCAGATTCAAAAGGACGAACTGCTTGGCCGGGCCGCGCAGCTGTCTTACTACATCCTCTTGGCGTTGTTTCCCGCGCTGATCTTTCTCACCGCCTTGATGGGGTTCTTTTCCGTCGGGGAGTTCATGCCTCAGCTCATGGGGTATGCGAAGAATGTCCTTCCGGAAGATGCCCTGTCCATGGTGGAACGCTTCCTGACCCAGGTGGCTCAGGGCGCCGGAACGAACATCCTCTCGTTCGGCGTGTTGGCCACCCTCTGGTGGTCCTCCAGCGGCGTCGTCGCCATCATGGAGGCGTTGAACGTCGTGTACGACGTGAAGGAAGATTCGCGGCCGTTCTGGAAAGTCCGGCTCATTTCAATCGCGTTGACGCTGGCCTTGGCCGGGTTCGTCATGCTTTCGTTGACGCTCGTTCTGTACGGGCCCGGCATCGGGACATGGATCGCCGACTTTGTGGGATTGGGCCCGCTGTTTGTATTCGCCTGGAACGTGCTGCAGTGGCCGGTCGTGGTCCTGCTCATGTTGTTCGTGGTCGGCGTGCTGTACTACTTCTGTCCCGACATCGATCAAGACTGGAGATGGGTCTCTCCGGGTTCGGCATTTGCCGTGTTTATGTGGCTGGTCGTGTCGCTCGGTTTCAAATTGTACGTCGATAATTTCGGCGACTACAACAAGGTATATGGCTCCATCGCCGGAGTGGTCGTCCTGATGCTGTGGCTTTATTGGAGCGGGATGGTCCTTCTCGTCGGCGGTGAAATCAACGCGGAGATCGAACATGCGGCCACCGAGCGACAGCAGGGTGCCGGCGAAACGACGGATGATCGACAAGCCGCTTGATGAATTTCTAGTTTCGCGTTCCAATTTAGGCCGCTATCGAAGAACCATCCAGCGATGGTGGGTGGGTGGATGATGACAGAGGGTCAAGATACCGACAGCCTGACCGTGAGAAACCGCCTGGACGCTGGTCCCGCTAGTCGTTTGAGTGTGACGAAGAAGACGGAAAAGCTCGAACTGCCTCTGTACTTGCTGCAAGTGAAGCAGACGCGGCCAATATTCCGCTGTCCAATGGGCGAGCGGGCGGGAGTCCGGTCACTTCGAGGATCTCCACCTCATTGAGCGTCTCACGAGCCAGTAAGGCGTCGGCCAGCGCATCAAGCTGTTTCCGATGCGCCGTGAGCAGTTCCTTGGCCTGCTCATGGCTCTCATGAAGGATCTTCAGCACTTCGCCATCGATCGCTTTGGCGGTCTCCTCGCTGAATGGTTTCGCTCCCATGTATCCAGGTGACCCATTTAAATAAGGGTTGTCTTTGGGCGCCAGCTGCACCAGACCGAGTCGGTCACTCATGCCCCATCGCGTGACCATCCGACGCGCCAAGTCGGTCGCTTGCTCGATGTCGTTCTCGGCTCCTGTCGTTTTGGTTCCGTAGACAATTTCCTCGGCCGCTCGCCCGCCCAGCATGCCGATGATCCTGGCGCGAAGATAGGGTTCGGGATAGTTGTAACGGTCGCTCTCGGGTCGCTGATAGGTCACGCCGAGGGCTTGACCCCGAGGAACGATGGAGACTCGGTTCACCGGATCAGCGCCGGGCACGACCAGGCCCAGGATGGCGTGGCCTCCTTCGTGAAAGGCGATTCGCTTGCGGTCGGCTTGGCTCAGGAGAATAGGCCGCTCGGGGCCGAGCACGATTTTCTCAAGCGCATCGAGAAAGTCTTTGTGACGGACCTCTTGTTGTCCGCGCCGTGCAGCCAGCAGCGCCGCCTCGTTGACGAGGTTCCTGATGTCGGCTCCTGAAAAGCCTGGTGTCGCGGCCGCGAGGTCGCCGAGGATCGCGTCATCGGCGAGCGGCACATTCCTGGTGTGGACTTTGAGAATGGCCTCACGTCCCGCCTTATCCGGCAGATTGACCACGATCCGGCGGTCGAAGCGGCCGGGACGTAACAGCGCTTTGTCCAGCACGTCCGGCTGATTCGTCGCGGCCAAGACGATGATGCCTTCGCGGCTCGAGAAGCCGTCCATTTCAGTGAGAATTTGATTCAGCGTCTGCTCTTGCTCACTCGAGCCGCCGATCGCCATGTGCCCACGGGCCCGGCCAATGGCATCGAGCTCGTCGATAAAAATAATCGCCGGCGCATGTTCGCGCGCCTCCTTGAAGAGGTCCCGTACCCGGGCCGCCCCCACGCCGACGATCATTTCGACGAACTCCGCCGCGCTCATGGAGAAAAACGGAACCCCCGCCTCTCCTGCGACCGCTTTGGCCAGCAGCGTCTTCCCCGTGCCGGGCGCGCCGACGAGGAGCACGCCTTTCGGGGCGGTGCCGCCAAGCCGCGTGTACTTGGCCGTGTCCTTGAGGAAGTCCACGATTTCGACCAGCTCGTTCTCGGCCTCGTCAATGCCCGCCACGTCGTCAAATCTGACCTTGGTTTCCTTTTCCTGGTCATAGCGGCGGGCCTTGCTCTTTCCGATGCCCATCATCCCCCCGCTCATCAAGCCACTGCCCTGCTGCGCCGCTCGCCGAAAGAGCCAGATATAAAAGCCAATGAAGAGAAGGGCCGGGCCAAAACTGAACAGCAACGTAAGGAAAGAGTTGGCTTGCTCTTGGATCGGCTTCGCGCTGATCTCCACTCTATTTTTGATCAAAAACGCTTCGAGGCCATCGTCCACGAAGGCCGGCAGGATGGTCCGAAAGTGTGTCGTCATGGCCGAGGGGGTCGTAGGAGTCGGCCGATTTTGATTCCCCCCGGCCTGTCGTTGATTCGAAGGCGTCGCGCCCTTGTCCTCCGTCGACGGGTAGGCCACCGGGGTGATGAAGCGGCCGGTAATGGTCTCCCCTTCGCTGTAAATCGCGCCGACGTTTCCGCTCCCTACCTGGTTTTTGAAGAACGTGTAGGGCACGGTGGTGGGTTCTTCGGGACCGGGCAGGAAAAGCCGGACGATAAAGTAATTTACGACCAAGAGGGCTAAGAACCAGATCCATGTGCGCCGCGGAGGCATCGGGGTCTGATCGGCCATATCGTTGGTTTTCGGTTGCCCCGTCTGTTCCTTGAGACGTTCGTTCGGCCAAGCATTCCCTCGGTGGGTCGTCTTTAGTCCTGCCATTATGGCCACTTCTCTCCCGGCGCTTTTGTAGCGGACCTTTTCCCCATCAGCAGTTCAAACTCAACCATGTGTGCTGCGTTGTACGAAGCCAGTAGGAAGAGACAGCTTATCCCTCATCGCCAGGACGCATGGCGTATCAATGACAATCATCCACAGCACATCAATCATGACGTTATTGTATGTGAATCTTTCCCGAGCTAGGCCTGGGAGATGTCATAGCACCACAATGGCATCGACGCGGTACAGTCCGTAAGAGAAGCATAGGCATGAGCGAGTTGCCAATCTTGACCTCGGTGGATAACGGACGATTCTTGAGATGTATGATCAGCTGTTTACGCTTCAATGGGGAGTAGGCTCGTGGAGATGATTCGGGAGATCGCCGCCGCCGATGTTCAAAACCACTGCAATATGTTCAGAGGCTGACCTCCGAATGATCGGTGTCGAAACGAAACGGTAATCGGAGCGGCCCTCTAGGAGCCGCTCCGATATGGCCCCCTCATTCCTCTGGAACCACGAGGGCGAGGTTGGTCTCTTTCAGCTTCGACTCCACCATGCGTTGTTCCTGCCCGTCCTCCTTGCGAATGGTCAACCACTCTTTTACCTTTTGGCGCTTTTCCACGACCGGCACTTCTTTCATCATCGTTACTTCGATGCTCTGTGGAGCAAACGTTCCATTCGGCACACCGCCGGCCATCTCTGTATGCGGCGTCCGTTCGATCACGATCACTTCATCACGGAGTTGCACCGTCTCGCGCGCATTCCGCTCGGTCGGTTGAATGGAGATCCGCACTTTTTCCGACGGGACCTCCCGCTTGTCGATGACCAGACGCTGTTTGACCTCCGCGAACGTGAACGGATACGTCACGGACTGGGCCGACGGCAGCATGAGCGGCGCGGAGAGCCCTGCGGATGAGCCTTTCAACTCGCGACCGACCGGGGTGATGTCGGCAGAAGCGATGCTTTGCGGCTCACGCGTCACTTCCGCTTTGGTACCCTTGAGCGTGTCTTCCACCGTCTGGTTCCGGACGACCTCTTGCTTTCGAACCGTGACCATATTCGTCATGACCGGTTGGATGGTGGCCGTCGGAATTTCCGTCATCGCCGTCACTTCGAATGTCTTCGGCTGGAATGAGTAATCCGTGATCGACTGATCGCCTTCCCGGACGGGAATGCGTTCCACGACGACCTGTTCTCGTTTCACCGGTACAGATTCCGTCACCGGGGTTTCCACCGGGTTGATCATGATGCGGACCCTATTGCCTTCCACCTTCTTGGTGCTGACCTGCATCTCTTCTTCGACGATCGGGATCCGCGATGGCACCTCACCTGAGGCGGCAGTCGGTGGAAGAGGGGAGTTCTGTCGTTGAGTCTTACGCTCCGTTGTTTTTGTATCGTTCGGAGGGGCGGCAGCCGTCACAGTAGTGGTGACGGTCTTGGTTCGTTCGGCTTGGGCAACGGTGCTTTGACAACCTGACCAGGTAAGAAATGCGAGAGACGAAATCATAACAATTGACCGCTCCATGATGTAGATCCTCCTCTTTGTGGACAACAACAATACAGAAATACAGTGAATGGACAAACTAACTAGAAGAGAGCAAGCATTATGCATGCCCTCATGAAATACTACAGCGCAACCCTTCTCGACTCACCAAGACCACATGGCGACTAGGACTGAATTCGATTCATCGATAAGATGAGTATGAGTCGGGGATGTCTTCACAGCCCGTCGCCTTTAGATCTCTACAGACGCCGTGTTCCCCGCCCACCTGTTTGTACTCGCTGTATGGATTCCTTTTCGCGTGCTCTACGCTGTAAAAGGTACAGGAAGACGTCATCATTAAAAACGCAGGGAGGGCGAAGAACAAAAGAACAGCGGTAAACGTTCGGCCATCGTTAGGACACATTATTGGTTCCTGTTAGTTTGCTTACGACTATGTATCTGCAAAATGTTTTCCAATCTGAGTTCTATCTCTTCTATCGATGTGCTGTGCATGGGTCTATCGGCTTATGCAGAATCCACCGTTGAGGACCGAACAGTTGTATGACCCGTGGTAGTCACATTCACCGGTTTCGCCTAGGCCATTACATGATATGTCGATCGCATCAAATGGGCTCTTCCGGGAGAATGACCGTAGACACCTTATGCCCCCGCCGACAGTTTGTCTCACACTGTTTCCTCGGTGAAGAACCATGTATCGCGAAGGTGGAGCGATACAAAGGCGTATAACGTCGCTAGGCAAGTGATCATAAGGGCACATCCGTTGCAGACCACATGATATGTGCAGGTGGGCTGGTCATGAAGGAGAAGGTGCCTGGGAAAGGTCAAGGATGCGGTGCGGTATTCATGGGTACGAGGAAAGCAAAAGTTGCAGCGTAAAGTAGCCTGAGAATGTCATGTTCCATCGCACGGTCATGTCACGGTACGGCCATGGATTCATCGCGCTGTTCTTGTCCTGTGCATTGTACGGGGAGCCTTTCGCATCTACGAATGGAGAGGAAGGCTCTCCACGGGAACGCATCATCCCGATATTGGGAGTGACGATCTCAGGCGGCGGTCAACCGATCGGAACGGTGACCAGTCTCACGCTCACGTTTCAAGAACGAACGGATCACAGGGGATTGATGGTCTCGTTCCTCCGTGGACCGGGCAAGCTGTCGCCGATGGCTCAGACGTCGATTCAGCAAGCCATTTACCGCGCAGCCAGCGCAGCCGGTCTTTCCACCGACGCCTGGACCGTGACGATAGCCGTGCCCCAGCCTGTCACCATCTACGGCGACAGTTTGTCCGCGATGGTGGGTCTCACCGTGACGGCTCTCGCCAAGCATGATTCAATCATGGATGATCGTATCATCACCGGCGGCATAGCGCCGGACGGACATATCAGCAAGACCGGCGGTCTCTCGTATAAGCTTGCGGCCGCGAACGCGGCGCACATCCGCCGGGTCCTGGTGCCGGATGTGCTTGATCCGGAGGAAGCGGAATGGCAAACACCGTTTCTCATGCACGTGAGCCCCGTCGAGTCCGTGCAGCAGGCCTACCAAGTGCTCACCGGAAATCCCATTCAATAGTTACCGACGTCCGCCGCTCGATTTCCGAACGCTGTTCAAGACGCTGTTCAAGGCGCACTCTGGTGCTTGGGGAGACAGGTTGTCCCCGCCTCCCGTCATCCCATGTCATCTGCTTCCCATGTGCTTCCCGGGGGGATCAAGTCTATAGAGACTTACATGATCACGAGAGACTTGCATGATCACGATCCAGTCCGGCGATGTGTCATCCACCGCAGGTGATCTTCATCGACTCGATGTCATCGCTCATGTTCAATTTGCTCAGATCATTGACACGCCTATTCGGCTTTAATACCAGTTCGGTTCCTTTGAAATCCTTATCCGGATAGGCCGTGATCTCCGCGTTGGGACCGACGACGATGCTTTCAATCTCGTTATTCCAATTTCGTCCGCTATAATCCTTGAGGTTTGCGATCTGAGTGGGGCCTTGGATGATGACATGCGGATCATCTTTATCAAAATCGGTATCCTCGAAGATCTCGGCGTAACAAGCCTTGTCCACTGTCTTCACCTCGACGTCTGCGGCGGCATAGGCGGACATGGCACCCACACCAAGCAATCCTGCCATCAAGAACAGTAGCCTTATCATAGTGACCTCCTTAATGAGTGACGCGCGCCCATCGCGCGACACGCACCTAAAAAGTGCAAAGGCTATACCCGGCTCTTGCGTGAGAACGACATTGCCGTTGCTTCAGCTACCGGACATTCCGATATTCCTGCCTTCGCAAGTTTCCAACCTCTTCAGCGAGGGTCATCGTGCTGATGGCATTACCGAGAAAGACGGGACTAGGACTGTTGCTGCTAATGGGATCATCAGGCGCATTCTCCACTGATCCTCTCTGTACGATGGACAATAACGACAGGTCGGTTGTGCGCCAAGGCCAAGGTGCGCGGCATCGTCATTTCGGGATAAACATCGACCCGATGCCGGCGCGCCGCTGGAGGGGAAGGGGGGCTCAAATGAAAGAGAAAGTCGGGGAGATTGATTGGTCGCGTTGCACCACAGACCTCTATAATAAACGGGCTCCGTCCTCTTTCAAGGACGGAGCCTTCGAACATGCAATTTTTACATTATGCGGTGATAGCGTTTCCGCTATGTGTTCACAATGTTTCCATTGCTTGTTCTGGTCATACGATATCGCGTTCACACGTCAGCCGGTACTCGGATAATCCCTAACACTTGCGCGCGGTGCGGAGACGGTGTAACCAAATTCACGCACCCGAACCCGGAGGCCTAGAACCTCGCATGGAGAGTCGAGCCCATCAAATCCTCGATGATGATCCGTATGAGATCGATCAATGGACCCGGATAGCCTCCCAGCCAGAGAAGCATCGATGCAATCATGCCCAATGAGAGCGCGGTTGCCCAGTTGCCGTGAATCGGTTGCTTTGAAGGGGCCCTGCCTTCCATGGTCGTCTCCACGGTGGAGCGGTCGAACATGGTCGCGATCAAGTGCAAATAGTAGTAAACCCCGATGGCGCTGTTGGCGATCAGAAGCAAGACCAGCAGCCACAAATCGGCACGGACCCCCGCCGCGATCGCATAAAATTTCCCGAAGAATCCGGCCGTGATCGGAATGCCCGCCAGCGACAAAAGCGACAGCATGAATGTGACGGACAACCACGGTCGCGACCAAAATAATCCGCGATAGTCCTCGAACCGGTCGGCGTCTCGCCGGGCCGTCGATTGAGCCGTCACCACGCCGAAGGCTCCCAAGGTCATCGTGACATAGGCGATGACGTAGAATGTCACGGCTTCGGCGGCGAACGGTCCTCCCGCGAGGAGCGCCACCAGCAGATATCCAAAATGCGCGATGGACGAGTAGGCCAGCAGTCGTTTGACGTTCTGTTGCAGCAGCGCCAAGATGTTGCCCCCGAGCATGGACGCGACCGCGAGGCACGCGAAGAAGGTACCGAGAGCCGGTGTTTCAAGAATCCGCAGATCGGTGACAAAGCGAAGCAAAAGTCCCACGACCGCTGCTTTCGACACGGTGGCCACATAGGCGGTGATGGGCGCCGGCGCGCCTTGATACACGTCCGGGATCCAGAGATGGAACGGAACGAGTCCGAGCTTGAAACCGATCCCGACCATCACGAGGATGAAGCCTCCCAGCCAAAGCGGCTTCGTGCCGGTTGTGGCGGTGCTCAGTTCGGCAAAGACCATCGTGCCGGTTTGAAAGTACAGCAGCGCCATGCCGAACAGGAGGAAGGCCGAAGCCGTCGATGACAGCAAGAGATACTTGAGCGATGCTTCAAGAGGAGCGCGACGTGTCCGCAAATAGCCGATCAAACCGTATAGGGAGACGCTGACCAGCTCCAATCCCAGGAAAAATGAAACGAAGTGTACGGAGGCGGTCAAAACAAGGGCGCCCAACGTGGCGACCAGCACAAGGAGATAGAATTCCTCGCACTCCTCGTGATCTTCCACGTGCAGCATCCAATAGCGATAGGACAGCAGAACAATGACGAGTGTCGCGGTGAGCACGAGCCCCATATACAGCAAAGCATAGCTGTCCAGTCGCAGCAGCGTCGTCACGGTTCGAGGCGAGACGGATGCCGCCAGTGGAAGTGTGCCGAGGGTGATCACGGTACCGACGGCGGCAAGCGCGGCGATGGTCGCGTGGCGTCTGTGTATGGCGATTCCCAGCATGGTGATGATGCAAAGAGCGCCAAGGGCGAGGATAGGGGAGAGTGCGAACAGGTCTGAGACCGTCATCGTGCGCTCGCATCAAAAAGAGGTGGAGAAGGAGGCTGCAGCAAAGGCGAAAGATCGATGATCGACCGCATCGAAGCCGCGTCGGGTGCAGACGTTTCGAAGTGATGAAGAAACTGCACGCTCGATTCGGTCGCCGAAAATATGACCGAGGGATACCAGCCCAGCCAGATCAGAATGACCATCATGACAATCAGTACGGCAAAAGGACCGCCTGAGACATCTGGGAACTGCCGATCGATTCGGAGAGGCCCATGAAATATTCGCCGGATGAGGGCCAGCGAATAGATCGCTCCGGTCACCATGCCTGTGGACGCCAATGCTGTCCACAGCGGGTATCTCTCGAACGACCCTAGAAGGACCATAAATTCCCCGATGAAATTGGCCAGCCCCGGAAGGCCGAGGGAGGCAATGGCAAAAAAGAGCCCGATGGACGATAGACGGGGCGCCGACGCCCACAGCCCTCCCATGTGACGCATATCCCGCGTATGAAGCCGCTCCTCAACAATACCGGCCAGCATGAACAGAGCCGATGAGCTGACTCCGTATGCAATGAGTTGCATTACCGCGCCTTGGAGCGCCAGATCAGACATTGCAAAAATGCCCATCAGCACAAATCCGAGATGGCTGATGCTGCTGTAGGCAACCAGTCGTTTGAAATTGGTCTGAGCGAACGCGAGGACGGATCCATAGAGGATGCTTAACGCACCGAGAATGATCGCTACAGGGGCTGCGCCCTCTGCTGCCTCCGGGAAAAGGGGGAGAACGAAACGCAACAAACCATAGGCCGCCGGTATTTCCAGCACTCCGGCAAGCAGGATGCTGGCGCCGGTCGGTGCTTCAGCATACGCGTCCGGGGCCCATGTATGAAACGGCACGATCGGAAGTTTCACGGCGAAAGCTAGAAAGAAGCCCAGCATGAGCCACCATCCGGTTGAAGGTGCGGTGGTGAGAGCAAGGAGGTCGTGGTAGTCGAAGCTCGGCGCTCCCGTGGCGTCTTGATACAACACGGCCATCGTTACGGCCGCAACGAGCAATACCAGGCTTCCGGCTTGCGTGAAGAGGAAAAACTTGAAGGAGGCATAGCGGCGATTCTCATGTCCCCAGACGGCGATGATGAGATACATCGGCAGGAGCATGACCTCCCAAAAAAGAAAAAAGAGGAACAGGTCCAAGGCCAGGAACACGCCGATGACACCGCTCAGGACCAGCAGCAGGTTTAAATAAAAAAAGCCTTGTCGTTCTTGAATCTCCGTCCAGGAAGACACCACGGCCACGATGCCGATCACATTCGTCAGGACGATGAAGACGAAACTGAGGCCGTCCAAACCGAGATGCAGATCGATCCCCCATTGAGGGATCCATGGCGTATGGCTGTCCAACATCCATTGTCCCTCGAGCGCGCCGGGCGGAACTGGATAATGAAGCCAGGCGATCAAGGTCAGCGCGCCGTCCATCATAAAGGCGCAGACGGCTATCCACACCGTCACGAGGGGGGACCGGCGCGACGCCCACCATGCGAGCGGAGCCGCGAGCAAGGGGATGATGATAAGCAGCCACAGTATCATCGAGGTTGGAATCCAATAACGAGTACAAGAAGCAGGATCAAGGCTCTCACAGCCGGCGACAATGTACTCAAGGGAACGACAATACTCGTCACGGCGAGTGTTGCGATGGTGGCCTGGCGCCTGGGAGCGGCGGTTTCCAGTATGGTGACGACGCCGAGAGTTCCCATTGCGGGAATCGGAAAATGCGTGAAGAGGTCCGTCGCCGTCATGGTGCGCTCACATGTGAAAAATGTGGGATGGGCTGGAACATCTCACTCGTCAAACAGGTCTTCGACCGTGATGAAGCTGCGTTGGGCGCCGTGGGTTCAAGATAATGGAAAGATTGCAATGTCGATTTCGTCGCTGAAAACAAGGGCATGGGATACAAGCCAAGCCAGACCAACAGCGCCATCATGGACACCAGGACGGCGAAGGGAGCTCCGGACAGATCCTGTAAGTCCCGATCGACACGGAGGGGCCCGTGGAACGTTCGCTGAATGAGCGCCAGTGAGTAAACCGCGGCGGTCACCATACCGGTGGCGGCCAATGCCGTCAGCAGCGGATGCGGGCCGAACGATCCGAAAAGGACGAGGAATTCACCGACAAAATTTCCCAATCCCGGCAAACCGAGGGAGGCGATGGCGAAAAAGAGGGCGATGGACGCGAGCCGCGGAACCGACCCCCACAGGCCGCCCATGCGGCGCATATCCCGCGTGTGGAGCCGTTCCTGAAGCGCGCCCGCCAGCATGAACAACGCGGCTGAGCTCACCCCATGCGCGACGAGTTGCATCACCGCACCTTGGAGAGCCAGGCTCGTCATGGCAAAGATCCCGATCAAGGCAAACCCCAGATGACTGATGCTGCTGTATGCGACGAGCCGTTTATAATCCGTCTGAGCAAACGCCAAGAGCGCTCCATACAGTATTCCTACTGCTCCCAATGCCATGGCGATCGGGGCAAATGCATGTGCGGCGTCGGGAAACAGCGGAATGGTGAAACGCAATAACCCGTACGCGCCGGTTTTCAACAAGAGTCCCGCCAGGATGACGCTGCCGCCGGTGGGCGCTTCCGTGTGGGCATCGGGAAGCCACGTATGGATCGGTACGATCGGAAGCTTCACGGCAAAACCCACGAAGAAGGCCAACATGAGCCACCAGGCAGTGGAAGGTGTGATGGGAAGCACGAGCAAATCGTGGTAGTCAAAGCTCGGCACTCCCGTGGCGTCCTGATGAAGCAAGGCTAATGTGGCGATCGCAACGAGCAACACAAGGCTTCCGGCTTGCGTGAAGAGGAAAAACTTGAAGGAGGCATAGCGGCGATTCTCATGTCCCCAGACGGCGATGATGAGATACATCGGCAGGAGCATGACCTCCCAAAAAAGAAAAAAGAGGAACAGGTCCAAGGCCAGGAACACGCCGATGACACCGCTCAGGACCAGCAGCAGGTTGAAATAAAAAAAGCCTTGTCGTTCTTGAATCTCCGTCCAAGAAGACACAACCGCCACGACGCCGAGCACGGTCGTCAAGAGAATGAGGACGAAACTGAGGCCGTCCAGGCCAAGATGCAGATCGATTCCCCATTGAGGAATCCAAGGTGTATGGCTGTCGAGGATCCATTGTCCCGGATCGGAGGTTGACGGGTCCCGATGCCGGATCCAGACGGTCGAAGACACGATGCCATCGATTGCGAATGCGCCGATCGCTATCCATCGAGCGAGGAGGGGCGAAGAGCGCGCCGCCCACCAGGCGAACGGAGCCGCGAGCAACGGAATCAGAATGAGCAGCCACAGCAACATCGGAATCACAATCCGATAAACAAACCAAGAAGAATGAGAGCTCCGGCCGCCATGGTGGCGGCATACCACCGAATCCGTCCGGTCTGTGTGCGAACGGATTGCCCATGGGTCCAACCGAGCGCATCGACAAATTTTTCATACAGGAGGTCGATCACGTCGCGGGGGGTGCTCGTCAACGAAAGCCATGGCCGTACCAGCAGACGATCGTACAGGTGGTCGAATCCCCATGAGTCTCGCCATCGCGCCGCGACGTCATCTCGCCAGGCGGGAGAAGCCATCCAGCTCGGCATGGTTGACTTCGGGAAAAAGGTCATGAAGGCCAAGCCGATGCCGAGCAAGGACATGAACCCGACCATCACTTGTTCTCGGGCCTCTTCCGCAATATCCATCCCGGGACCGGAAGATACGGTCGGTAGGGCATGGGTCAGATAGTGACTGAACAGCCGGAGGTCACCGAGCGTCCGGGGCAATTCCAAAAATCCGACCGTCACGGCGAGCAGAGCGAGCAGCACCAATGGAATTGAAACGGCGGGTCCCCGCTCCGGACCCGGCTTGGTCCGCTGTTCGCCGAAGAACACCAGGAATACCATTCGAAAAGTATAGAGGCCGGTCAGCATGGCACCGACGACTCCACCGATCCAAAGCCATCGGTTGCTGAGCGGCGACGACCAGGCGGACCAGAGAATCCAGTCCTTGCTGTAGAAGCCCGACGCAATGAGGGGGACGCCCGACAGAGCGGCCGCGCCGATGAGAAAGGTCCAAAATGTCAGGGGTAAGCTCCGTCGTAATCCACCCATGCGAAACATGTCTTGCTCATGGTGGAGGCTCAGAATCACGGAACCGGCTGCGAGGAAGAGCAGAGCCTTGAAACAGGCATGCGTGAGAAAATGGAACAGCGCTGCCGGCCACGCGCCGACGCCCAGCGCCAGGAACATGTAGCCGATCTGGCTGATCGTGGAGTAGGCCAACACGCGTTTGATGTCCCGTTGCATGAGCGCATTGACGGCGGCGAGCAAAAGCGTCAGGACGCCGATGACCGCCACGGCAAACTGCACCGCCGGCGCGAGCGTGAAAAGACCATGCAGACGCGCGATGAGGTACACACCCGCCGTGACCATGGTGGCCGCATGAATGAGGGCACTGACCGGAGTCGGACCGGCCATGGCATCCGGAAGCCACACGTGCAAGGGAATCTGCGCCGACTTGCCGAGCGCTCCGATCAACAGCAGCGCGGCGACCGTCGTGGCGAGCTGCGATCCCACGGGCCACATGCCGGCGGCACGGATAGAGGCTTCTTGCATCGAGAGGGTACCCACGTAAGAAAAGATGATGAACAGGCCGATCGCCAACGCCGTGTCCCCGACGCGGGTGACGATGAACGCCTTCTGCGCCGCCGCCCCGTTTTCGGGGTCGCGATACCAAAAACCGATCAACAGATAGCTGCAGAGCCCGACACCCTCCCATCCCACGTACAAGAGGAGCAGATTATCGGCGAGCACCAGGGTGACCATGGCGGACACGAACAAATTCATGTAGGCGAAGAAGCGCCGGTATCCTTCGTCGCCGCTCATGTAGCTCGTGGAATAAAGATGAATGAGAAAGCCGACGCCGGTCACCACGAGCAGCATGAGCAGGGCGAGCGCATCGAGATACCAGGCGACTTCCACGGCCATGCCCGAGGTGTCCATCCAACTCCACGAGACTTGGCGGTACGAGGGCCTGTTTGAAAGCTGTGGGATGAACTCGAACGCCACGAGTCCGGTGATCAGAGCTGACGCACCGACGGAGCCTGTCCCCAGCCAGGCGATCCCGCGACGGGACAGTCGGGATCCAAACGCCAGGAGCGACAGATAGCCGGCGAGAGGCAGCGCCGGGATGAGCCAAAGTAAGGAAAGCATAATCTCTAAGCCAAGGTTATGATCGAGGTTAAGTTGGTCCGCACCTTTTCGGCACTCGACCTCAGCCTCAATCTCAACCTCCTTGTTATCCTTTCATCTCGCTCAGTGCATCCGCGTCCAAGGTCCGGAAGCACGATGACACCCGGAGCACGATCCCCAGCGCGACGGACACTTCGGCCGCCGCCAACGTCAAAATGAACATGTACATGATCTGACCGTCGGTCTGGCCCCACCTGGCCCCGGCCGCGATGAAGGCCAGACTCGCGGCATTGAGCATGATCTCCACTGAAAGCAACATGTACAGAACATTGCGCCGCACCAGAAGGCCGATGAGCCCCAAGCAGAAAAGAACCATCGCCAGGATCAACGCGTGAGTCGTGAGCATCAACGGCGCTCCTTGCCCAAGCGGCGCCCCAGGTGATACGCGCCCACCAGACCGCTTAGGAGCAGCATCGAGGCCAGTTCGACGGCGATCACATACGGTCCGTAAAGGGCGACCGCCACCTCCTTGGGGCCGACGCCGACGAGGTCATGCAACGGCGGGGGGCTCGTCATAAGGATGTACAGCACTTCCCCCAGCAGGACGAACGCCAGTAGGCTGGGCCCGATCCACATGCCCGGCGACAGCCAACTGCGTTCCTGTTCGACGGTCAACGGTCCTTGATTCAGGAGCATCACGACAAACACAAAGAGCACCATGATGGCGCCGGCGTAGACGATGATTTCCAATGCGGCGGCAAACGGCGCGCCCAGCAGATAGAAAATGACGGCCAATGCAATCAGTGCGACGACAAAATAGAGCAGGGCGTGCACCGCATGCAGATGCGTGATCACGCGGAGCGTTGCCAAGACAGTGACCGCGGCGGCGATGTAAAAAAGAATATCCATAAGATAAGTCCGGGGCTGAGTTCTGAGTGCTGCGTACGCCAATGCTTCTCGCTCCGCGTTCGGCACTTTACCTCAGCACTGCTTTACGGCATCAAACTCCTCACATCCACCGGGGGCAATTCATTCTGAGCCTCACCCTTGTCCTTGTCGCGAATCTTCACGCCTGCGACTCGATAGAAGTTGTAGTCGGGATACTTGCCGGTGCCGCTGATCAACAAGTCTTCCTTTTCGTACACCATGTTGGAGCGGGTGTATTCGCTCTGTTCGAAATCCGGCACGAGCTGAATCGCGTAGGTCGGACAGGCCTCCTCGCAGTACCCGCAGTAGATGCAGCGTGAGAAATTGATTCTAAAGAACGCCGGGTACCGGCGATCATGCGCGGTCGGATCTTCGGTCGCCTGCAGCGCGATGCAATCGACCGGACAGGCGACCGCGCAGAGATAGCAGGCGACGCAACGTTCCTCGCCGTCAGGATCGCGCGTCAACACGATCCGTCCGCGCCAACGGGGCGGCAAATAGGGCCGTTCCTCGGGATACTGCACCGTGACGGGCTTGCTGAACGTGCGTTTGAAGACGATCCAGAGACCGAGCACCAGGTCACGGATGTAGCGAAAGAGTGTCATGGTGCCTCTTGTCCATCTCGTCTGTGTGGTCTATTCGGGTGATATGGTCTGATTGATCTCCGAACTGACGAGACGGACCAGATAGACATCAGTTTCCTTTCCAGAGCACGATTCCTCCTGTCGCCAGCAAATTGATCAACGCGAGCGGCATCACGACCTTCCACCCGAACGACAGAAATTGATCGAAGCGCAATCGCGGCCACGTCGCTCGAATGAGGATGATCAATACGATGAAGACGGTGGTCTTGAGCAGAAACCACAGCGCCGGCGGCAGCAGCGGTCCATGCCATCCGCCGAAAAACAGAATGACGATCATCGCCGACAGCAGGGTGACGCTCAGGTATTCGCCGACGAAAAACATGCCGAACTTCATTCCGCTGTACTCCGCGTGATATCCGGCCACCAGCTCGGCTTCCGCCTCCGGCACATCGAACGGCGTGCGATGCGCCTCGGCCAAGCCCGCGATGAAAAAGCCCAGGAAACCCATGAACTGCGGCACGACGAACCAGAGATCACGTTGAGCATCGACGATATCGCTTAAATTGAAGGATCCGGTCAGGAGTACCGACCCCATCAGGGACAGGCCCATGAAGACCTCGTAACTGAGCAGTTGAGCGGTGGCGCGGAGGCTTCCGAGAAATGCGAATTTGCTGTTCGAGGCCCAGCCGCCGATGATCACGCTGTACGCCGCAAGGCTGGACATGGCCAAAAAGAACAGCACCCCTATATTGACATCGGCCACGACAAAGCCGGGCGCGATGGGGACGACCGAGAACGACATCAGCGCCGCGACAACGATGATCGCCGGCGTCAGCACGAACACGGCCTTGTCGGCGAACGGTGGAATCCAATCTTCTTTCGTGAAGATTTTGATCATGTCGGCGAGAGATTGCAGAATCCCGCCTGGTCCGACGCGATTCGGCCCATGGCGCTCCTGCCAGATGCCGAGCAAACGGCGCTCGACCCAAATCAGGAGGGCGGCGAGTGTCAGCAGGCCACCGAGCATGGTGGCGATGATGAACGCGGTGCGTCCCCAGTCGATCATGCCACCCTCCGTTCGGCTCGGATGGTCTCGGTAAGGTCCGCCCAAGCCGGCAATCGGATCCCGACGGCTTCATGGACCACGGAGATGCCGGCCGTGCCGGGGGGCGTGGAAGAGTCCAGGCGCAGGGCCAATCGCAAGGTGACTCCCTGCAACGTCAATTCGATGACGATTCCGTCTCCCAACTGGAGTCGGGCGCCGTCCGATGGATGCAGTGAGATGAAGGGGTCCGGTATTCGTTCGGCGACGGCCGGCGCGCGATTGCTCAACTCTTCACTCCCAAACAGAGCGGGCAGCGATAACAGCAGCCAACGGTGAGGTGTGGGCTGAAAGGGACGCGGGATGTCCATGAACGGAGAGGGAGCCTGCGCGGCCGTCGGCTCGATCAGCCGCAGGCCCGGCATTTCATCGCGCAGCGGGCCGCCGACTTCGTCCTGGTATTTGTTCAAAGCCTGAGTGGAATTCCAGCCGGGACTCCAGAACTGCGGAATGAGCGGCGAAGGAACCGGCCCTCGATACCCTTCCATTGAAAAAGCCAGCGGCGTGTCGGGATCGGGCGGGGGAGGCGGCTCATGCACGGTGAGATGGGACCGCATGGCGGTGCGGCCGCTATATCGCTCCGGCTGTCGAGGAATCTTTTGCCCCACGAGACGAAAACGAGCGGGGGGAGCGATTTCTTCGATCCGGGCGAGTTCCGGGACCGCTTTCGCCGTGCCTGAGACAGCGTCATCAAAGGTTTGCCAGGTTGCGACACCGGACGGACTTTCTGTTTCATCCGAAGTTGCCCGGGCCAGATCCCTCAGCCAGCGCCAACTTTCGGTCACGTCGCCGTCCGGCTCGAATACTTGATAAAACCGCTGTGCGCGACCTTCCTGATTGAGGAGGGTCCCGTCGGATTCCGGAACCGTGGCGGCCGGCAGAAGAATGTCGGCGCGAGCCGACGTTCGATGATCGAGTGAGTCGATGACGATGACGGTGTTTGCGGCATTCAACAGGGCATCGGCCTCCGCGGGCTGCGCGTGGCGGTACAGGTCGTTCTCCAACACGATGATACTGTCGGCCTTTCCCTCCCGAATCCATGCAGACGCCTCGTTCAACGTTCCGCCGCCGAGAAGATCGAGGCCCAAGCTGTTGCAATCCGGAAGGACGAAGCTGAGACGAGGATGCTTCCCCATGCGATGCAGCGCCCAGGCGACATCGGCTGCGGCCTCGATGGTTGCTTGGGAGCCGCTTCCGGTGCCGGCGATCACCAACGGCCGCTCCGCTTGCTTCAGGGCGTCGGCGATGCGATGGGCCCTGTCCCGTGCGTCTTTCGAAAGGTCCGGGATGGAGGAATCATCCGCTTCAATCGACCGAGCGACGGCAAAACCCAAGCGGGCGATATCGTCCGGCGCGGCGAAATAACCCTCCGTCGCATGATCATGCAGCCACGTCCGCCGATAACCGGAGAGAAAGAGCGGTCCACGTCGGCCCTGCACGACATTGCGGACCGCGGCATCGTCCCACCGAGGTATCTTCAAGTCATCCGCTCGTTTTATCGGCTCTTGGCGAACCGATTGCAGAAGCGCGAGCGCCAGGCGCGGAGCGCTGTTCAACACGTCTTCACCGAGTACGAAGACCGCGTCCGAGTCTTCCACGTCATGCATGGAAGCGGAGGGGACAGGACCGGTCGTCAGAATAGTCAGGATCGTCGAGATGAGCCGATGCTCACGGTCGCCGATGCCGAGAAAAAACCGATCGGGGCCCACGAACGAACGGAGCGCCGCATTGGCTTCCAACGACGCGCGGGGAGAGCCGATTCCCAGGATCCCACGCGCCCGTCGTAAACGGTCGGCCGCGACGGCCAGCACGTGTGAGACTCCTTCCGGCCTGGCCGGGCTGCTGCGGTCGCCGGTCGACCTCAAGAGGGCTCGTTTGATCCGACCGTCACTGTTGACGTAGTCGTAGCCGAATCGACCTCGGTCGCAGATGAAGTATCCGTTGACCTGGGAGTTATAGCGGTTGACGACGCGGCGCAAGACCCCATAGCGTTCTCCCGGCGTGGTATTGCACCCAAGACTGCAATGGGGGCAGATCGACTGGGCGGACTGGAGGTCCCATTTTCTCGAGTAGTGGTGGAAGAGCGTATTGTCGTTGAAGACGCCGGTCGGACAGACCTCGATCAAATTGCCGCTGAATTCATTTTCCAAGGTCCCGTCGCTCTCCCGACCGAAATAGAGGTTGTCGTGCGAGCCGAAGACATTCAGGTCGCGCCCGCCGGCATAATCTCTGTAGAAGCGGACACAGCGGTAACATTGGATGCAGCGGTTCATGTCGTGCTTGATGAAGGGGCCGAGATACTGGTTGCGATAGGTCCGTTTGGGAAACTGGTAGCGGCGGTAGGCATGGCCCGTCATGACGGTCATGTCCTGCAGATGGCATTCGCCGCCTTCGTCGCAGACCGGACAATCGTGCGGATGGTTGACCATCAGCCATTCGATGACCGAGGCGCGAAAGGCCTTGGCGTCTGGATCGTCGATCGAAATGCGGGCGCCGTCGGAAGCGGGAGTCATGCAGGCCATGACAAGGCGCCCTTGCCGATCCTGTTCATCCTTGAATTGTTTGACCGCGCATTGGCGACAGGCGCCGACCGATCCCATGGCGGGGTGCCAGCAGAAATAGGGCACGTTCAATCCCGTGCCGAGACAAGCGGCAAGCAGGTTCTGTCGCTCATCCACCGAGTAGGATCGATTATCGACGATGATCGTTGCCATCGGGTTCTGGTTTTATGTGTCTTGTTTCGCGTTTCGAGCTTCGTCTCTTGTTTCAAGTTTGGGCTACACCAAAACCCTTTGCCGCTTCGCCTTGACGTTCCAAGGACATTGCCCCAAACGGATATGCCGCATAAAGTCATCCCGAAAATATTTCAACGCGGACCGCAAGGGTTCGGCCGCACCCGGCGCCAAGGCGCAGAACGTCCGGCCGGGGCCGAGAAATTCGGCATGCATGTCAAGCAACGTCAGATCATCCTTGGTGGCTCGACCTTCCTCGAAGGATTGGAGTATCCGCGCAACCCACGGCAGCCCCTCGCGGCAGGGGGTACACCAGCCGCAGGACTCGCGGGCAAAGAACTTTTCCAAGTTGAGGACGAATCCGACGGGACAGGTCCGGTCATCCAGCACGATCATCGTTCCGGTTCCGAGTCGGCCCACATGAGGCGGGATCGAAGTGAAGTCCATGGGAAGATGCAGATGTTCTTGGAGAAGAAAAGCCGTCGAGGCTCCCCCGGGGAGCAGCGCACGAAAGCCGAAACCGTCGAACATGCCGTCGGCGTAGTGTTCCAGCAGTTCGCGAGCCGTCGTCCCGAGGGGAAGTTCCCAGCAGCCGGGATGCGCGACACGCCCGCTCATGCCGTAGAGTTTCGTGCCGCCGTCCTTGCCGCGACTGAGACCGCGATACCAAGCGGCGCCATGGTTGACGATGTGAGGAATGTTGTACAAGGTCTCGACGTTCTGCACGACGGTGGGCCGGCCCCACAGACCCACCGTCTGAGGATAAGGGGGCTTGGCGCGGGGAATCGCCCGTTTCCCTTCCAACGCATTGAGCAGCGCGGTTTCCTCGCCGCAAATGTACCGGCCGGCGCTGGCATGGAGATGAAGGTCGAAGCGAAAATCCGTTCCAGGCAGCGTCTTTCCCAGATGTCCTTGCTCGTAGGCCTCGGCGATGGCCTGTGTTAAGTACCGTGCGGACAGCCGGTACTCGCCCCGGAGAAAAACGTACCCGACTTCCGCTCCGATGGCGTAGCCCGCGAGGATCATCCCTTCCACCAGGCCGTGAGGATCACCCTCCATGAGCACGCGGTCCTTAAACGTACCCGGTTCCATCTCGTCCGCATTGGCGACGATGTACTTCGGTCTCGGCGCATCCGACCCCATCGGGACGAAGCTCCATTTCGTGCCGGTGAGGAATCCGGCGCCGCCTCTCCCGCGCAGTCCTGAGTCCGTCACCAGTCGCTGGACGTCATGAGAGGAGAGCCCCTCGGCCAGTCTCTTGAGACTGCGATAGCCGCCGGTCTTGCCGTACTCCTGCAGAGACCGATACCGGTGATCCCGGGCGATGTGTTGAGTGAGGGGATGTTCCATAACTGAAACCGGGTTCAGGTGAAGGTTGAGGAATCAGTGAATCCGGCTCAACCTGATCCTTAACCTGTCTTATTTGTATTTCTCCACGATTCGTTCGATCTTGTCCGTGGTGACATTGCCGTAGATATCGTCATCGATCATCAGAGCCGGGGCGCGCTCGCAATGTCCGAGACATGCGATCGGGAGCACCGTGAGACGACCGTCGGCCGTCGTCCGTCCCATCTCGGCACCGTAGCGTCGGCTCAACTGTTCTCGTAGCCGTTCACCTCCCATGATCCAGCAGCTGATGCTGTCGCACAGAAACAGGACATGGCGGCCGACGGGCTTGCGGAAAATGAGGTTGTAAAACGTCGCCACGCCGTCCACATCTTCTGCCGTCGTGTTCAGAAGCCGCGCGATGTCATGAAGAGAGTCGTCCGAGATCCATCCACGCCGCCGCTGGAGGAGCAACAAGGCATCGATGGCACCCGCCTGTTTGTCGGGATAGTGCTTCAAAGCCTCTTCGATTTCGCGCCGTTCAATGTCGGTCAACATGTTCGTTCATCGTCAAACGTTCTTCGTTAAACGCCGGAGTGCTCTTGCGGTTCGCGATTCGAATAACGCCTTCTTGCCTGACTTCACCGATCCACGTCCGACAGGACAAAGTCCACGCTTCCCAGTATCGCCAAGAGGTCCGGCAACAGGGCGCCGCGTGCCATGAACGGGACCATCTGAATGTGCGCGAAGGACGGGGTACGGATTCTCGTCCGGTACGAAACTTGTGCCCCATCGCTGGTCAAGTAATAGCTGGTCTGGCCCTTCGACGATTCCGTGGGCACTTCCGCCTCGCCCGGCGGCAGCACCGGTCCCCAACTCACCCCCAGAAAATGATGGATGAGGGTCTCGATATCATGCATGGTCCGTTCTTTGAGCGGAGGAGTCGTCAGGGAATCGAGAGATTTGTACGGACCGGCCGGCATGTGGTCGAGGCACTGGCGGATGATGCGCAACGACTGCCGCATCTCCAGCACGTGCACGACGGCCCGATCGTAACAATCTCCGCGGGAGCCGACCGGAACTTCGAAGTCGAACCGATCGTAACCGGAGTAGGGGCGGACCTTGCGCAGATCCCAGGGCAGCCCGCAGGCACGCAACATGGGGCCGGTCGCGCCCCACGCGATCGCGTCTTCGAGCGTGAAGGCGCCGATGCCGACCGTCCGTTCCTTGAAAATCGGATTGTCCATCACCAGCCGCTCGTATTCATCCAAACGGCCGGGGAGGTAGTCCACGAACTGTTTGACCAGTTTGTCCCAACCGACGGGGAGATCCTGGGACACGCCTCCGATCCGGAACCAGTTCGGGTGCATGCGACCGCCGCAAATCGCCTCCGTGATCGCATGAATCCGCTCGCGGTCGTTGAACATGTAAAAGACCGGAGAGAGGGCGCCGACGTCCTGCGCGAAAGTGCCGTACCACACGAGATGACTGGCCAGACGATAGAACTCGCTCATCATGACGCGGATGACCTGCGCCCGGTCTGGAACCGTGATGCCGGCCAGTCGCTCGACCGAGAGGCAGTAGGGCATCTCGTTGAGCACACCTTGGAGGTAGTCGACACGGTCGGTATAGGGAATGAAGGTGTGCCAGGTCTGCCGCTCGGCGATCTTTTCCTTGGCCCGATGGTGGAAGCCGATATCGGGCACGATGTCGATGATTTCTTCGCCCGCCAGTTGCGTGACGAGCCTCAAGACGCCGTGCGTGCCGGTATGAGCCGGCCCGAGGTTGATGAACATGTAGTCGAAGTCGGAGTCGTGATGGGTGCGGACCAACCCCCAGTCTTCCGGCTTGAACCGCAACGCTTCCTGCGTCATGGCCAGCTTTTCCGGCGGCAGTTGGAAACGGCCCATCTCCGTTCCGCGCGCCGGATGTTCTTTCCGCAGGGGATGGCCGTCCCACCACGGAGGCATGAGGAGACGGCGGAGAAACGGGTGGCCTTCGAACCGGATGCCGAACATGTCGTATATTTCGCGCTCATACCAATCGGCGTTCGGCCAGAGATCCATGACGGACGGCAACGAGAGAGGTTCCTCGCGGAGGGGTACTTTAATGCGGAGCGATTCATTGCGATCGAATGAATAGAGGCGATAGAAGACGGTGAACAGCCCGATCGGCAACCCGCCATGATTGCGGCGCAGCCGTTCGTCGGTCGCGCTCAAATCGAACAGCATGGGAAACGGACGGGGAATCTCGGACTTCAAATATGTCAGCGTGTCACGCAGCCGATTGTTATCGATCCAGACAGTCGGGATCTCATCTTTTGTGGGCTGAAAAGCCATAATTCCGCCGGAGCCGAAGCGACTCTCCAGTTCCTTCACCACGCCGGAAACACCGACGGACACGCCTTCAATGGTCGATGATAGTCGGTTCATGGCTTGGAGGCCGATTCATCCGGCTGTTGTGCCGCGAAGCGCGGCGAGAGGAGATCGGTTCTGGGAAGGATATCCGGGGCCGGATAGTCCCGCCGATGGATCCGTTCTTCTCGTTTCATGTCCCTCATCGACGGCATGATCGGTTTTTGGACGTCTTGCGGACCGAACCACCAACTCAACGGCCGTCGTTCCCGACCGACTTTATCTTGTAAAAGCAGCAGACATTCCATGAAGGCATGGGGGGGCGGGGGGCACCCCGGCATGTACACGTCCACGGGAAGGAATTTGTCCACACCCTGCACGACGGAGTACGCGTCGAACATTCCTCCTGAGTTCGCGCAGGAACCCATTGAGATCACCCACCGGGGCTCCATCATCTGTTCGTACAGCTGCTTGATGATCGGAGCCACCTTGATGAACACCGTACCGGAGACCACCAGGACATCGGCTTGGCGGGGAGAACCGCGGACGACTTCGGCGCCGAACCGGGCCACGTCGTAGACGCTGGTCAGACTGGTCGCCATTTCCACGTAGCAACAGGACAGGCCGAAATTCAGCGGCCAGAGCGAATTCTTCCTGCCCCAAGCCAGTAAATCTTGGAGTGTGGCGAGCAACACCGACTGACCGACCACGGTCGCCAGGGAGCCGTCGCCGCCGTCCCTGATGGAAGTCCCTTCCAGTCTTCCGTTACGCCACCCGCGCATCGGCCCGCTCCTTCACTTGAAAACGATGAAGGCGACGGACAGGCGGTCGTTGATATCGGGCGCTCCAATCCAATGCGCCGATACGCCACAAATAGGCCAGCGCCGCCAAGAGAATCGCGACGAAGATCGTCACCTCGATGAAGCCGAGCCAACCCGTTTCTTTGACCGCCACCGCCCAGGCATAGAGAAAGACGGCTTCCAAGTCGAAAATCACGAAGAACATCGCGACCAGGTAGTACTGGATGGGAAGGCGGATTTGCGCATTGCCGGTCGGTTGAATCCCCGATTCATACTGCACGCCGGTCGCAATATCTCGCCGACGTTCCGGCTTTCGCCAATGTCGCTCTCCCAGGAATGCCGGAAGCCCCAGCATCGCGCCGATGACGAGAAGAACTCCTGCCGCATAAAGGCCCATCTGCAATGTCCGCTCAACATCCATCCTGCATCCTCTCTCTTCAGTCCGGGGGTAAAGGGGATCCTTCAAAACCGATAGAATCGATGAAGCAAGCGGCGAGCCAGTTCGCCGCATGCAAGATAAGCGGGCGCCGATCCTCGGTATCCCGAACGGCCGGTGACCGGCGTTGTCGTGGACAGTTTGTCCGGGCTTAGACAGCCTGTCTCGGCTCCGGACATCGTCCGAGCCGTTCTCTCATGCTTCGGAGCGATATTCGGATGTTAAGAAAATATCTTCTGTCCCACGATGATGCCCGCGATGAGCAAGATGAGGAATATGCCAAGAAACAGATAGAAAAGGATCTTGGCGATGCTCGCCGCCCCTGCAGCGATGCCGGTAAAGCCGAACGCCGCCGCGATCAAAGCAACCACGAAAAAGATCAATGCCCATTTCAAAAGCATAACGTCCTCCGTGAGTGTTCTCTCGTGCAGGACGACGCAACATCAATGCCCGTCGCAGCGGAAGATCCGATAGGGACGCTCTCGAGAAATTCCGTCGATGCCTCAGCACGAGGTCCACGATGTCCAGGTCGTGTGCCGATCGCCCACATACCGTTCGAGCGACTCTTCCCAGCATGGCAGGAGCCAGCCTCGCTCGCTGCCCAAGGCACTGTACGACGGGCGCAGCGCCGACCACCCCAACGCCGACGGCTCGCAAGGTTCGATCAGCGACGGATCGAATGAAGCCATACCGGCCGCGGTTCGCGCGAAGTCATACCAGGACACCGCTCCGCGGTTGGAAATGTGCCAGATGCCTCGCTCATCATCGATCAATAGATCCAGGCTCGCCTGGACGAGATCGGGCACATACGTGGGAGATACCACTAAATCCGCCGTACGAACGTTGCGTCCTTGACCGAGGTCACGGAGGACATGGGCGACGAAGTTCGCCGAATCCCACGGTCCGAAGAAGGCGCTCGTGCGGACGATCAATGCGGACGGCAGGGTCCGCGATACCGCGCGCTCGGCCTCGGCTTTGCTCCGGCCGTAGACGTTCAGCGGAGCGATAGAATGGCTTTCGAGATAGGGGGACGTTCGAAGCCCATCGAAAACGAGATCAGTCGAAAACGTGAGGAGCTTGATCCCGTATCGGCTGCAGGTCTCGGCAAGATGTCGTGCGCCGCCGGCGTTGTCGCGGAGACATCGGACGGTGTCGCCTTCCGCCTGATCCACCCTGACGTACCCCGCGGCGTTGACGACGGCCCACGGGCGGATTTCGCCGAGCACCCGATCGACGGCGCGCGCGTCCGTGATATCGAGTTGCGCGCGTGCCAGAGCCCGAGCCGGAATGCCGCGCTGAGCACAGAGTCGTTCAAACGCATGGCCCAACGTTCCATTGGCGCCGATGATCACGATCGGATGATTCCTGCCGGCGGCCGGTGTGCCGTCGCCCGACGCGACCATGTCGGCCGGCTTGCTATCCTGAGCGTCCTCCGGTCCCACCGGAGGAAAGTGAAACCGGGAAGGCTGCCGCCACCAGCCGACCTCGCCCAAGAGCGGATGCTCGAAGTCACCACGCGATGAAAGATTTTGCATCATGCGGGCGAGCGCGGTCCGCCGCGGCGCCGGACCGCGCACATCGAAAATTCCCGGCTCATAGAATCCCGTCTCTTCCGTCACCAATTTATTCCAATCGTACGTGCCCAGCAGCGACCAGGCCGTCACGGCCTTCACGTCGGCTCCGCGAGATGCCGCGAGGCGCGCGCCGTCCCAGGCTTCCTTGAGCCAGCGCATTTGTTCTTCCCTGGTGCAGCCGAGATGAGCTTCGGTCAAGGCGACCGGGATGCGATAGCGATCCCAAAAGTAGGCCAGCAACTTCTCGAATCCGGTAATGCCGTCCCGCCACGCCCGCACGGCCGGGACATCCGCGTACGCATGACGCCCGTTCCCTCCATGGGACCAGGAGGGATAGCGCTCAAGGCGCTCGTCAAGCAAACGGTCGCTGGTCAGGTAATAATTGAGTCCGATCACGTCCGGCGGACAAGGATGAGCCGTGAACCATCCCAGCTCTTCGTCCGTGATTCCATGATGGGCGAGATAGCCCAACAAGGGATGATCCGGACTCATGCGCCCCGTGAGGAGATCGAAGCCGAGCACCCGGCGCGCGTTGTCGAACCGGGCTTGATACGTAAGCATCGGCGTGCTGTAGGTGTGGCCCGCGTCTTCGGTCTGTACGAGCTGCGCCGACCCGATCACCGAGCGAATCGCCTGCATGGAGAGCGCGGTCGCGCGACACTGGTTCAGTAAGGCCCGGAGAAAGGACCGGTCGTCCTGCCGGTGGGGATACCAATGTCCGTACAAGCCGCTGAAACGAGCCGTGGTCAGCGGTTCGTTCACCGGTGTGTAGGCCTCGACCCAGGGATATCGTCGGGCGGCGGCTTCGGCGAACGCCGCCAGCTTCGATGGAAAATCGGGGTCCAGCAAATTCGTGTCGGGAGGACCGCTGCCATGATGGATGAGGCCGACGATCGGACGGATACCGTATTCCGTGAGCCGATGAAGACATCGGTCCGACCATTCCCATGAGGCGCTCGATAGCCCGCGGGGAGCCGTGCGCTCCCACAGCACGGGAACGCGCATGGCGGCAACGCCCAGCGAGGCAAACCGATCGATGTCGTCCGGTCGACGCTCATGACCGTTGCGGACCAATTGATCGAAATAGCGATCGCCGACCCGGTTAACCGTGCACTCGACTCCCGCCCACAGCTGGATGGCCATTCTGTGACACCTCGATGAGATCATGGCGCGATGCGCCCGTCAGTTTGGTGCATAATGAAAGCGACTGGGCCACCACCTGATCCATGTTGTAGTACTTGTACGTGGCCAGACGACCCACGAAATGGACTCCCGACGTGGCCTGGGCCAACGCATCGTACCTGCGGTAGAGAGCCGTGTTCTCCGGCCTCGGGACGGGATAGTACGGATCGCCTTCCGCCTGCGGGTATTCGTAGACCAGGCTCGTCCAGTGATGATCTTGTCCGGTGATGTGTTTGAACTCCGTCACCCTCGTGTACGAGTAGTCGTTCGGATGGTTGATCACCGCGACCGGTTGCACCAGAGGCCGGTGCACGGTTTCGAAACGGAACTCCAGGGACCGGTAAGGCAGCGAACCGTATCGGTAGTCGAAAAACTCGTCGATCGGTCCCGTGAAAATCATTTTTTTATAGTTCACTTCACCGATAAGGTCCCGATAGTCGGTATTGAGCACGATGGTGATGTTGGGATGGACCAGCATCCGCTCGAACATTCTGGTGTACCCGTGGAGCGGCATCGCTTGGTAGGTGTCGGTAAAATAGCGATCGTCCCGGTTGGTGCGCACCGGGACGCGCGCGGTCACTTGGGCGTCCAGCTCGGACGGATCGAGCGCCCATTGCTTGCGCGTGTAGTTGCGAAAAAATTTTTCGTAGAGTTCGCGACCGACTTTGCCGACGATGACGTCTTCGGACGTGCGCGGCACGGCCACGGGCTCGGCCTTCGAGGCGAAGAATTGTTCGACTTCCGGACCGGTCAGCGTCATCCCATATAGCCGATTGATGGTATCCAGATTGATTGGAATGGGAACCAGCTGCCCATCCACCGAAGCCAGAACGCGGTGTTGATACGGCCGCCAGGCCGTGAAACGGGATAGGTAGTCGAAGACATCCTTGCTGTTGGTGTGAAAAATGTGCGGGCCGTACCGATGGATCAGAATTCCCTGCTCGTCGTAGGCGTCGTAGGCGTTCCCGCCGATGTGCGCTCGCTTATCGACGATCAAGACCCGCTTGCCGAATCCGGCGGCCAGGCGCTCCGCCGCGACGCTGCCTGCGAATCCCGCTCCCACGATCAGATAATCGTACATTTACGATCTCACCGCGGGCATGCCGGCCGATACTTCGCTGATCAATGAGTCCATTCTTTTCCAGGTCTCGTCCCACGATTGATTTCGAAGCAATGAATCCACCTTGATCAATCGGTCATGAGGATCGTCGAGGAGGCTGTCCTGCATCGCGCGGACGGTATCCTGCGGAGAGTCGGCGATGCGCGCGAAGCCGTGGTCGCCGTAGGTACGCACCACATCACGAATGGAAGTCGAGACGACCGGTTTGCCCGCCGCCAGATATTCGGGGGTTTTGGTCGGGCTGATGAAACGGGTCGCTTGATTGCGCGCGAAGGGCATCCATGCGACATCCCATCCGCCGACGTAAGCCGGCAACTCTTGATACTGTTTGGACCCGAGATAATGGATGTTCGCCGCCTGAGGGAGCGAGCCCGCGTCGATTTTCGCCGTCGGCCCGACGAAGACGAAATGCCAATGGCTTCGGAGCTTCGCCACGGCGGCGATGAGGTTCACATCCAATCGTTCGTCGATGACTCCGAAGTATCCGATGCGGGGATGGGGAATCGGCGCTTGATCTCCCGGGTCGATGACGCCTTCTCGAGCCCGGCGGAAATGCTCCACATCGACGCTGCTGGGAAAGCAATGCGCGTTCGCATGACCGGTCCGTTTCGCTTCATAGAGACTGAGTCCGCCGGTAAACAAGAGATCGCAGCGTTCGAGGAGTTCCCGTTCGAGCGCGAAGATTTCCGGGGGAGCGCCGGCAAAGCCGGCCAGCTGATCCATGCAATCGTAGATGGTGGCCAAGGGCGTCAGATCGCGTGAAAACGGCAGCGCCATGGGGGTGTAGTACCAGAGGAGGTAGCGCCGAACGGCTTGTTCTTCCAACAATGACTGGAGCAGCCGGCTTTGGATCGCCTCGATCTCTGCTCCGTTACTGTCACGGGGCAGACGTGGGACGGCAACGATGACGTCGGAATGCGGGGAAGTAAGTTCCATGAAAGGAGCGCTGGTCGCGTCGAACACCGGTTCTTCGACGAAGAAGACCCGGCGTTTTCCGGCGGCGCGCGTCAAGAGGTGTTGCGGACGCTGGAACACCCAATTCCAACGCAGGTGCGAAAGACACAGAATATCCGGACTCGTGGAGGATTCGATCGATTGGTTCAAGGACATGGACCCTCTTTCTGCGGTCATGCGATTCCCGCTATGTCCCGACATGAGCTGACATCGTGAATCGGTGGGCGATTCAAATCTGGAAGCGCAGAGTCGGCGACGTGCTGTCTGAGGTCACAACAAACTTTAGCTGTGCAAAAGGCGGACCCTAAAACGTACACGATTCCTTGTTGGTTACGAGGCGGCATCGCTAGGCTGGCTGCCATATCGTTCCGGGGAAGACAACTTGCGCCGAATTTATAGATGGCTGGTCTCGCGGTTGAACGGCAGCAAGATCGTCGCGTCTCGTTGTGTGCCCGCACGATAGCGTTGGGAGACCCACTGCGCGACATCCCTGCCGTTTCCGGCCGCCGCCGCGAAGACCACCGATCCTCCGAATCCTCCGCCCGTCAACCGGGCTCCATAGACCGCGGGGTGCGCACGGGCCAACTCGACCAAGAGATCGATGTCCGGAATGGACACGTCGAAATCATGCCGCAGCGAATCATGCGACGCCGACATGACCGTGCCGAACCCCTGTGCATTGCCTTGCCGCAGGAAATCCATGGCGGTCAAGACACGCTGGTTTTCCGTGATGACGTGCCTGGCTCGCCGGTCCAATGGGGACGGGAGTTCGCCGATCCTCGCCAGCACGCTTTGCAGGCCGTTGCGCTCCAAGTCGCGCAACCAACGCAGGCCGAGCAAACGGTTGATGGTCTCGCATTCCTGCCGACGCTCGCGGTACGAGCCGGTCGCATGGTGATGAGACAAGCCGGAGTGGAGCACCACCCATTCGATGGTCTGCGGTAAGGCGACGTACTCATGTTCCAGCGTCGCGGCGTCCAGAAAAAACGCCTCGTGCGGCCTGCCCAGCGAACAGACCATATGGTCCATGATTCCCACCGGCGCGCCGACAAACTCGGTTTCCGCCCGGTGGGCCACGGTGGCGAGGGCTTCGTCGGTGAACTCCAGCCCCAAGGCTTTGCGTAGTCCTCGTAACAGCGCGATCAACAGAGCGGCACTCGACGACAGGCCGGCTCCGAGGGGAACGGTCGATTCGATCCGAAGGTCAAACCCGCGTAATGCGCGATGGTCGGGACGCAGCGCCCATGTCACGGCCTGAACATAGTCGGTCCAGTCCTGTTTCCTGGTTTCGCCGCCGATACTATATGTTTCGAGGGTCGAGGGTTCCTCGACCGAAGCACTCCACATGCGGACCATTCCGTCTTCCCGCAAGCGCAGTTCGACGGTCGTATGGTGAGGTATCGGCATCGGCAGGACGAATCCGCCGTTGTAGTCCGTATGGTCTCCGATGAGGTTCACGCGCCCAGGAGCATCGGCCCTGTGTGTGGGCGCGGCGCCGAAGAGGGCGGGGAAGTTCCGGGTGATCGCTCGCGCGGTTGCAGAGTCAGTCAAGGTGCACCGCCACCTGTTGCAACTCCGCCGCCTTGGATTCCGGCAACGTGTCCGAGGTGAATACGCCCGCCCCCAGTTCGCTGCCGGCCAAATACTTGAGCCGTCCCGGCATGCGATAGGCGGGATAGCATTCGAGATGCAAATGCGCTTCCGGATGCAGAACTCCATCGGTGGGGGCCTGATGGAAAACCATGACATAGGGAAAGGCACGGCCCCACAATCCGTCGTATTTCAGGAGGAGGGTTTTGAGGGCGCGGGCCGCATCCCGTCGCTCGGCGGGAGAAAGGTCGGCCAGCGAGGGGGCGGGCCGTTTAGGCGCTACCCACGCTTCATACGCATAGCGGGCGAACGACGGGACAAAGGCGACGGCGTGCGCCCCGTCATAGAGCATCCGCCGTCCGTCCCGTTGTTCCGCTTCGAGATGTGCCGCGAGCAGTCCCCGCCCATGCGCATGGAAAAACTCCGCTTGCCGACGGAGTTCGCCGGCCGGAATCGGAGGCACGAAGGGGTAGGCGTAGATTTGCCCATGCGGGTGATGCAACGTGACGCCGACTTCGACGCCGCGGTTTTCAAAGGGCATGACGTACTGGATGTCCGGTCTTTCTCCGAGCTCTTTATAACGGTCGCCCAACGACGCCAGGACGATTTCAAGATGTTCGAGCGGCAACGTACCCAACGACGCCGTCGGATCCTGCGTATAGACGATGACCTCGCACACCCCCGTGCCTGGCCTCGTGTCCGTCAATGACTCCGGCGGCCGGCCTGCATCGCGCGACAACGTCGGAAAGCGATTCTCGAACACGGCGACGTCATACCGGCCCGAGGGAAGCTCCGTCGGTCGAGCCGTATCCACCGTCGGAGCGAGCGGATTGTGTTCGGGCGCGGGCAGGAAGGTGCGATGCTGGCGATAATCGGCATAGGCGACCCACTCTCCTCGAAAAGGATGCCAACGAAAATGACTCGAAGGCGCGGGCCGCTCACCCGGCGGATTCGGAGCCTCCTGCGCGACGATCGGCTCTCGTCCGTAGAGAATCAGCATGCGCCCATCCGGTTTGTGCAGTACCTCCTTGTAGAGCGGGACGGTTGGGGGGGGCGAAGTCATGTCGCCTGGGTCTCCTGGTCGGATTCCAGCATCGGATGATGCTCGGGTCCGCGGGTCGCTTCGGACATCCGCTCGATTGAAAATTTCGGTCGACGGTCGGCATGGAGCAGCCCGTTCGCTTCTTGATAAGTGTCCGCAAATTGGGTGTAACAAAATCCGGCAAGCAGTTGCAGCCCGTGCACCATGGCCAACAACTCGACGTATCGGCGTTCGAGTTCGTCGGCGTCCTGGCTTTTGACATAGCCCCATGTCCGTTCCCCTTTGATCGCGATGCCGCCGAATTCGGACAATACGATGGGATGTTCTGCTTGCAATGGTCCGGATTCTTGCCCCTGCAGCATGAGCAGGCGCCCGCCCGGCCGCTCGTGCAGGAACAGTCGTACGCGCATATCGGTCGTTTGGTAGCGCAGCGCCATGCGGGCGGGTTCCTTGTCATAGTCGTGAATGCCGATGATGTCGGTCGCCACGCTTTCCCACCCGTCGTTCCCGACCACTGGCCTGGTCGGATCGATCGTTTTCGTCAGGTGATAGAGCGCCTGTACATAGTGGCGTTCCGCCGCATTGTCCGGGAGGTTCGGCACGCCCCAGGATTCGTTGAACGGCACCCATCCGATGATGCAGGGGTGGTTGTAGTCTCGGTGCAGCACTTCCTCCCATTGATGCTTCAGCCGTTCCACCGATTTGGTCGTGAAGCGGTAGGCGCTCGGCATTTCTTCCCAGACGAGCAGGCCGAGGCGATCGGCCCAATAGAGATACCGGGGGTCTTCGATCTTCTGATGTTTACGCACGCCGTTGAACCCCATCTGCTTCGCCAATTCGACGTCGCGCCGCAGCGCCGCATCATCAGGAGGCGTCATGCCCGTCTCCGGCCAGTACCCTTGATCCAGCACGAACCGGAGTTGCACCGCTCGCCCGTTCAGAATGATGCGGTCCCCTTGAATGGAGATTTCCCGCAGCGCCGTGTAACTTTCGACCCGATCGAGGACGTCCCCGCGCGCGTTGAGCAGCTCCAGCGTGACGTCGATCAGCGTCGGAGAGCGGGGACTCCAGAGCAATTCATTCCGTGAGTCGTCGATGCCTGGATCGGACAACGCGATGCGTCGGTGCACCTCGCCGGCCGACACGCTGTAGCTGTCTTCGGCGAGCAGCTGCCCCTTCACCCTCAGGACGGCTTTCACCCGCATCCCCTCCATGTCACGCCCGGCGAGACCCACATTGAGGCCGATTTCCCAGCGGCTCAAATTGGGGGTATAGCGGATGCTCTGGATATGGCGATCCGGCACCTGTTCCAGCCAGACGGTCTGCCAGATTCCGCTCGTTCTCGGGTACCAGATGAGGTGGGGCTCCCGTTGCCAGTCTTGCTTTCCACGCGGCTGTTGGAGATCGTTCGGCAGATCCACGGCCCGAACGACCAGCTCATGCCGCTCTCGGTCCGCCAAGTGTTCCGTGACGTCGAACGAAAAGGGGGTGTACCCGCCTTCATGCGAGCCCAGACACTGGCCGTCGATCCACACGGTGGACCTGTAATCCACGGCTCCGAAGTGGAGCAGGCACCGTTCTTCACGGCGGAGTTTCGACAAGGAGATGGACCGCCGATACCAGCAAGACTTGAAGAAATCCTTCTCGCCGATGCCGCTGCGTTCCGTTTCGGGGGCGAAAGGGACGTGAATGACGTTCCGCCACGGCACTTCTTTCGGATGTTGCCACACGGCGAACGGATCCATGGTGAAGTCCCAAAGGCCGTTCAGATTGGTCCAGTTGGCTCGACGCAGTTGCGGGCGAGGATAGCCTTGACCAATGGTCTGTTCGTCAACCTCTTCCATACGTCGTCAACACTCCGGTTCACCGTACTCCGGATGCGACAACTCGTCGCCTGGGGGGGTGCCTAGGCCGATGGCGAATCGAGCATCAGGCGATGTCCATCGCCTCGTATGGACGACGGAGAGGCACGTGAACCGGAGAATCACTCCCGTTTCGACTTCGGTCGGAGACAAGCTGCGCTCGTGGAGACGTTTTGTGCACGACTGCTCCGGCATCGCTCGCACAAGTCGCCCTGTACGAGTGAGCCGATGATGAGCGATTCACCGCTATCTTGACGCGAAGTCTCGTCCGTTCTGATCGGGTAAAAGGGATCGCGACAGCTGGTACGCCCATTGCGATGAGGGTACCTGTGATACTCAGATAGGTCTCTCCATGGCCCAGGGTCATGTAGCGCTGAGGGGAGACATCAGGAGAGCCGAGGAGGCTCATGAAGTTTACAAGAGTGTTCATTGCTGGGGTCGCCGTCGTGGCAATTGCGCCCGTAATTCCGAGTTCGGCGGCAATGCGGAGTGCCGCCGAAGAATCGTTTCTGACGACCGTGGCTCAGGGACAGGAGAATGTGGTCATGCTGGGACAACTGGCCACCCGCAAAGCATCGAGCCGGAGCGTGAAGCAATTCGCCGCCAAGATGATCGAGGATCACCAGATAGCTCAACGGGAAGTTCGTCGACTGGGGTTAAAGGAAGGGATTCAACTGCCGGTGCAGGTGAGCGAGAAGCAGAAGCGGATACATCGAGAGTTGGCGATGCTGCGGAACCAGGACTTCGATCGCGAATATATGCGGCATATGTTGCGGGACCATGCGAAGGAAGTGACGGAGTTCGAGCAGCAGGCGCGGCAGCTCGCGGACACGGACATCAAACGATGGGCATCCGATGCCTTGCCGGTGCTCAAGCAACATCTTCAGAAGGCGCTTCACATCACCCCGGCCATGATCATCGAGGCCGCTCAACCGAGATTTGCCGAGCATTCGGATTCCGGGCCGCCGGCTTCGTTCGCATTCGTCGATCCCGGCGACACCGCCACGTGCGTGCAAATAATGGAACCCATCGCTCGCGTGAGAGGTGAACGAGAGTTCGGCCTCCGATAGGAACGGTCGCTTTCGACTGAGAGAGGTGACACAGATGGCCCGGCGGAACAAGAAGGACGGTCAGGCGAAGAAGGTGGGAATCACCCACTTTCCTGTCGACCAGGAACGAAGCAGGCAGGAAAGGGTCCGGTCCTCGGAAGGAGGACAGGGAAGGGATGCAGCCACGCCGGGAGTGGGCGGTCGAGGACATCGATCGTCGCGGAAAGCCGGCGCGGGGCCGCCGCCCGAATCGGATGGGCGATTCGAAGCCAAGGGGACCAAGGGAGGAAAGACCGGCGGATCAAGGGCGGGACTGGTGTCGGCCGGCCGCAAGAGGCCGAAAGGAAAACCGTGACCCGCCGATATTCCGTCGTGTTTCCGACCGAGGTTCAATGTTTTTGCGGCGGATACCCGGTTCCATGACGCGGCAAGAACAGGTGAAGTGGATCTGAGCGCTTGCGTTCGCCGTATGCCGATATCGAAGACTATGCCTTGATCGGCGATTGCCGAAGCGCCGCGCTCATCTCTTCATCCGGCTCGCTGGACTGGCTCTGTCTCCCTCAGTTCGACAGTCCTTCCGTGTTCAATCGTCTGCTCGACCATGCACGCGGCGGCTATTTCAGCATTACCCCTTCGTGCTCCTTCTCGGCTCATCGGGCCTATCGTGATTCGACCGCCGTGCTCATGACCGAATTCCGGACGGAAAGCGGCATGGTCCGGGTGACGGATTGCATGCCGGTGATGCCGGAAGAGGACAAGCGACGTCGTCTGACGCCGTGGCGCAGCGTGTTGCGATATATCGAAGGAGTGGAGGGTACCGTCCCCCTGCAGATCGGTTGCCGGCCACGGCCGAACGACGGGTGTGTGATTCCGATGTTCCGCAGCCGCGGCGAGGCGGGATATTGCGCCGATTTGGGAAATCGGCTGTTTCATCTTTCCACCGACATCCCGATGACCGTCGCGCCGGGCGGCTTACACGCCCGACTCGACATGGCCGCCGGGCGTCGGGCGGTCTTGTGGTTGTCTTATTCGGAAGACGCACCGGCCGTGTATCCCGTCATCGCGCAGGCGGAACAGACGATCGAAGAGTCCAGCCGCTATTGGGACCGATGGGCGGAAACCTGTTGCTACCGCGGACCGTATCGCCGGCAGGTCATTCGTAGCGCGGTCACTCTTAAACTATTGTCCTTCGCTCCCTCCGGCGCCATTGTCGCGGCGCCCACGACCTCGCTGCCGGAAGTCATCGGCGGGACCAGGAACTGGGACTATCGGTATTGTTGGTTGCGTGATGCCTCGTATACCGCGCGGGTCTTCTTCCGTTTGAGATACCTCGAGGAAGCGCGGGCCTTCGTGCAATGGATGACCCATGCCACCGCGCTCACCTATCCCGCGCTGCACGTCATGTATGACGTGTACGGAGAGAGCGGACTGACGCAGAAAACCCTGGCCCATTTGGCGGGATATCGTGGATCCGCTCCGGTAAGGACAGGGAATCAGGCCCATGCGCAGTTCCAATTGGACGTCTATGGGGAGGTGATGGGGGCGGTGTGGCATGCGGTCCAGGAGGGACTGGATCTGGATCGAGGCATGCGGCGACATGTCGTGCAGATGGCCGAATTGGTCTGCGAACAATGGGCCCGTCCCGATCATGGATTCTGGGAAATCCCGACCGAACCGCGGCAATATGTGCATTCCAAGGTGATGTGTTGGGTGGCGCTCGATCGTGCCGAGCGGGTGGTTCGCACCTTAGGCCTGCGGGCCGATACTGTGCGGTGGAAACGGGTGCGCGATTCCATCCGATGCCTCATCCTCGAAGGAGGCTATTCTTGGGAACGGAGAAGCTTCGTCCAGCGCTTCGACGAGCAGGCGCTCGATGCCACGGCGCTTCTCTTCCCGAATGAAGGGTTCATCGATCCGAACGATCTTCGTATGATCGGCACCATTCGCGCGATCCGGAAGGACCTGTGTCGCGATGACCTCGTGTATCGCTATCGCGGAACAGACGGATTGGATGGCACGGAAGGAGCCTTTTTGCCCTGCAGCTTCTGGCTCGTCGAAGCCCTGGCGGGGGCCGGGTATCGGACCGAGGCGCGCCGTCTCTTTGACCGGCTTGGGAGGCGCGCGAACGACGTCGGTCTGTACGCGGAAGAAATGGATGTCTCGTCGGGACACATGCTGGGAAATTTCCCGCAAGCGCTCACCCATCTCGCTCACATCGGCGCCGCCTTGAGTCTCGATCAAACCCGATAGAATCCACCCAGCACGGCGCCGTATGCGAGATGCGCCGGCACCGTCGCCAACGGCGTTTGATAGCCGTAATTCATGGCCAAGAATCCGGGCGGCTCCCAGCAGACGAGTCGGTTCAGGGTCCTGGAAGTCCGAGGCCATTCTGGGATGGGGCCCGGCAGCAGGGCAGCACGACGGTCAGGACGAAGGCGGCATGGGCGAATCCCAGAAGCCCGCCCGGCCACCACGTCGCAAAACCGAAGCTGTGAAACAAGGCGGCATAAAACAGGGCCATCCACCATCCGTTGAGACAATGGATGGCGAATCGCGATCACGCTTGCGCGATCGCGATTCGGCGTGATCATGGAACCGAGGAGGAAGGGGGACGTCCATCCATTCGTGTGAGATGAAAGGCCTGGCGATTCGAAGAATCACCGTCAACAAGCCGGTGCCACCACGCCCCATAAGAGAATCTCTTGAACGTGCATGCGGTACGTTCAGGACATGGCCGACCTACAGGAACCTCCGTCATCCGTCCGGCGATGTGAAAGATCCACCCATTGATAGCCGACTTCCCGCCGGCCGTCCGTGCAAGCCGACGCGGTCAGCTTAGTCCTTCATTTTTTCATTCAGCTCCTTGACCTTGCCTTTCCCTTTCTCCATGGCGCCTTTCGTGTTGCCTTTTGCCCGCTCTCCGGCCGCCTTCATATCGTTTCCTTTTGCTTCTTCCTTCAGAGCTTTGGCTTCCCCCTTCGCCTCTTCCATCTCGCCTTTGACCTGTCCTTTCGCCTTTTCCATTTCGCCCTTCATCTCACCGGCCACGCCTATCGTGGAAAAGCCTAAAAAAGACACTAAAGCAATTGCCAAACCCAGCAGAATCTTCATGGCAGCCTCCTTAATGACACAAATCATGGCTTCTTTATAAGCACGATATCTTTATGGGGGGGCTTCACGCACTAGGACTGTCCCCAGAGGAACACCAGGCTACTAGGAAGAACCCTAGTTTAGTTTCACGTTCATTTTACGATTGTGCCTCAAAAGGATTAGGGCGTAATATTCCGACTCCTCGTTCGTTCGTACACCGAATGATATCTGGTCCGACCGCCGGCTTCATCGCTGACGGTCCGAGGACGGAAACAGTGGGTCGCATACAGGAGCCGGACATGGATCATTTTTCTCGCCATACACTCGACGATTCGGCCGTCCCCTCGTTCACGGATTTCGGCGCCTGGGATTGGGACATCGTCGGTGGAGATGTGCAGTGGTTCGGCACCCACGAGCGGTTGATCGGCATGCAAACCAGAAGTTTGAGCGGCAAAGTCGAGGCGTTTTCCGATGTGCTCCATCCGGATGATCGGGAGCGGGTCTGGAAAAAAGTGCTCGGCATGATGGCGCGGCAGGAGACGCAGTACTCGGACCAATTTCGGTTTCTGTATTCGAACGGCTCGGTGCGATGGATGAGCGGCACCGGGCGTTTCTACTACGACGACGGCGGCCGACCGGTGCGCATGGCGGGCGTCGTCCACGATATGACCGAGCGCAAGCAGGCGCAGGACGCGCTGCGCGAAAGCGAAGAGCGATTCGCCAAAGCCTTCCGCGCAAGCCCGCACCCCGTCGGCATCACCGAAGTGGAGACCGGCCGTTGTCTGGAAGTGAACGACGCCTGTCTGCGGCTGTTCGGGTTCGATCGCGAAGAAGTGATCGGCAACACGACGCTGATGCTCGGCATTTGGCCGAAACACGAGGAGCGAGTCCGGCTCATCGACCGTCTGAAAGCGGGCGAGCCGGTGCGCAATCTGGAGCTGAGTTTCAAGACCAAGCTCGGCGACATCCGCCATATTCTGGTGTCTTCCGATTTGGTCGAGCTCAACGGCACGCTCTGCCTGATCACCGTCGGCAACGACATCACCGCACGCAAGCAAGCGGAACAAGCGTTGCGGGAGAGCGAAGCCCGGTTCCGCACGATGGCGGAGGCCGTGCCGAGCTTCTTGTTCGAGACCGACGCGGACGGGTGGAACACCTGGACGAGCGAGGGCTGGTGCCGGTTCACCGGACAAACACCGGAGCAAGTGGCCGGACACGGCTGGGCCGAGGCGCTGCATCCCGACGACCGAGCGGCGAATATCGATCGATGGTTGGAATGTATGAAGGGCGGCCTGCCCTTCGAGGCGCAGCAGCGGTTGCGCCGAACCGACGGCACCTATGCCTGGGTGATCGCGCGGGCGTTGCCGGTACGTGACCATCAGGGCGAAGTCCGTCGCTGGGTCGGCTCAGTGACCGATGTAGACGCCATCGTGCGGGCTGAAGAGGAAAAGGCGAGGTTGGCGGCCATTGTCGAGAGCACGAGCGACGCCATCATCGGGAAAAACCTCCAGGGCACCATCACGAGTTGGAACAGAAGCGCGGAAGCCGTGCTCGGCTATACGGCGGAGGAGGCCGTCGGCCGACCGGTCACCATGTTGTTTCCGCCCGATCTGGTGGAGGAAGAGCCGGCCATTCTCGACAGGCTCAAGCGGGGAGAGTCCATCACCCGCTATGAAACCGTGCGGCGGCGCAAGGACGGCCGCGATGTGGATGTGTCGCTGACCATCTCGCCGATTCGAGACCGACAGGGCCGTATCCTTGGGGCCTCCAAAATCTTGCGCGACATCACCGAGAGAAAGCGGACCGAGGAACGGTTGCGGGAAAATCATCGATTCATCAGCGAAATGACGTCGGTGCTTCCCGGTGTGCTGTATATCTTCGACCTTCAGGAACAGCGGAATGTCTATGTGAATCGACACACCGGAGCCGTGCTGGGCTATAGCCCGGAGGAAGTCCATGCGTTGGGGGCGGACTTCATCCCGACCGTTCTCCATCCCGACGACGCCATCCGATTGCTCCAGTACTTCGAAGCCTTCAAAGAATTAGGCGACGGGGTGACGACTCAGGTGGAATATCGCTTCCGACATCGCGACGGATCGTATCGCTGGTTTCTCAGCCGCGATGTCGTGTGGGAACGGAACGCGGAGGGGCAGGTCCGGCAAATACTGGGGATGGCGACGGATATCACCGAGCGCAAGCAGGCCGAAGACCGGCTCCGCGACAGCGAAGAACGACTGCGATTGGCCTTGGAGGGCGCGGACCTGGGTTCATGGGATGTCGACGTGCGGACGGGAGAGGCGGTCTGGAACCGGCGACATGCCCTGATGCAGGGCTACAAGCCGGAAAGCGGACCGGTGTCGATGGAACAGTGGCGACGGCTGGTGCATCCCGATGACCTCGGCCGTGTCACGGCCGCGATCGAATGGGCGAAGCGTGAGCGAGGGCTATTTGCGCAAGAACATCGCGTCTACCGGGCCGATACCGGTGAATTGCGGTGGCTCTCCCTCCACGGACGGTTCTCGTATGACGATGAAGGAGAACCCATTCGGTTCAGCGGCGTGTCGCTCGACATCACGGAGCGCAAATCGGAGGAACGCCGACAGGAGTTTCTCTTGAGATTAAGCGATGTCTTACGCCCGCTGTCCGATCCGTTGGAAATTCAGCGGGCGGCGATGCAGGTCGTCGGCGAGTTGTTGCAGGCGGACCGGGTGTTTTATGCCGACGTCTCGTCGGACGGCAAGACGTGCATCGTGCAGGATACGTACACGAGCGGGCGTTTGCCGAAGCTCATCGGCCGGTTCCCGACCGCGGAATGGAACGCCGCGGTGGATACATTACGGCGCGGCGAAGTGGTCGTCATCCCGGACATAACCGTCGCGACGGAGTTACGAGACGCGGAGCGTCCTGCGTTCGCCTGCCTCGATGTCCGGTCCGCCTTAGGCGTTCCGCTCGTCAAAGACGGCCGCTGGGTGTCCTATCTCGGCGTCCATCACACCGAACCGCGTCAGTGGAAAACGGAAGAAATCTCACTGTTGCATGAAACGGGGGAACGAACCTGGGCGGCGGTCGAACGCGCCCGTGCTGAAGTAGCCTTGCGCGACAGTGAAGCACGGTTTCGTAGCGTCTACGAACATGCGGGGACCGGTATAGCCATAGCCGACCTGGACGGCGGCTTCGTGCAATGTAATCCGGCCTTTTGTGCGATGCTGGGC